>Ga0222712_10005099_pt1 | contig 13453 bp, 15 predicted proteins | sample C33_657DmetaG_FD_165043 | JGI IMG/M metagenome (GOLD analysis project Ga0222712, IMG submission 165043) | Estuarine water microbial communities from San Francisco Bay, California, United States - C33_657D | ecosystem: Environmental > Aquatic > Marine > Unclassified | place: USA: California...
AGTTCCATGCTGAGCTTTCAGCAAGTAGTGCCCACACAACAGGACTTGATTCATTCGCAGATGCCAATGATCTGGATGAATCTTTCGATGCATTGATTTCACTGGGTGGTGATGGTACCCTTTTGGATACGGTTTGTTTGGTGCGCGATAAAATGATTCCTGTACTGGGCATTAATTTTGGCAGGCTCGGGTTTCTTGCAAGCCTCGGCAAAGACAATATTGACGAAGCCGTGCAATCGCTCAAGGCAAGAAGCCATGTGCTCGACAAGCGCGGTTTGTTGCATCTCGATGCCAGCATTCCCTTGTTTGGCAATGAGCCGTTTGCCCTGAATGAATTCACCATTCACAAACGTGAATTCTCCCCGATGATCAAGATACATACCTATCTCAACGGAGAATTCCTCAATACCTTCTGGTCAGACGGATTGATTGTATCAACACCTACCGGATCTACGGGTTATTCATTGAGTTGCAATGGCCCGGTCATTTTCCCGGACAGTGAGAGTTTCGTCATCACCCCTATTGCACCCCACAACCTCAATATCAGGCCCATTGTGGTACCCAATCACCATGTAATTTCTTTTGAGGTCGAAGGTCGGGTAGATGATTTTATTTGTACCCTGGATTCAAGGAAAGAACTGGTAGACAAGAGCGTTCAGTTGGCCATCAAAAAAGAACAGTTTTGCTTCAATCTTGTCAGGCTCAATGAAAACAATTTCCTTAAAACACTCAGGGAGAAACTGACCTGGGGCTTTGATACAAGGAACAGACAGTAAAAAACAGCAATATTTATCGGTCCTTTAACGCAAATTCCCATTGCTTGCGATTATTTTACAGCATCATGTTGAAATTCCTCGCCTTTTTTATGATAACAATCGCTTGCGCACTGCAATCATTTGCGCAGAATGAGGCCATTGTTCAAGAGGGTGAATTGGGAGTATCCATTGGTGTTGCCCAGTATTTTGGCGACCTGAACAACAGGAACGATTTTAGGCGATCAAAACCCGCTGTGGGTATTTTTTTCAGAAAACAATTCGGCAATTATGTTGCCCTGCGTTTGAGTGGGCATTATGCTGAAGTTGGTTATGCAGATGCCTTCAGCAAAATCGAATTTCAACAACGCCGGAACCTCAATTTTCGCTCAGAAATCTGGGAGATGTCGGCACAGGGCGATTTCAACTTCTTTGAGTTCATTCCCGGAAACCCTTACTACGCGTTCACGCCTTATGTCACATTGGGTATTGGCACTTTCAATTATGATCCTTATACCTACCTGGATGGTCAAAAATATTATCTGCGGAAATTGGGTACAGAAGGGCAGGGCAATGCCTTGTATCCAGAAAGAAAGCCCTACAGCAACCAGGCTTTCTCTTTTCCTTTGGGGATGGGGATCAAATACAACCTCGGCAAGAACATCAACCTTGCTTTCGAGGTGTCGCACCGGTTTACCACAACAGACTATCTTGACGATGTGAGCATGACCTATGCCGGGGAAAGTATATTTCCTACCCAGGTCAATGGCAAAACCAATCCTGCCTATTTGCTTCAAGATCGTTCATATGAAACAGGAAACCGCATTGGCGTAGCTGGAAAACAACGAGGGTTCAGTGAACAAAAAGACCAGTTTCTGTTTGCAGAACTCGCCATTTCCATCTCATTCAGCTCATATAAGTGTGCAAAACCGAACACTCCCTAAAAAATTGTACCTTTGCTCCCCATGTCGTTAAGAGCACTGATAGACAATGAGCGCATCCCCAAGCATATCGCCATCATCATGGATGGCAATGGACGTTGGGCGCAGGAGAAGGGCCAGGACAGGCTTTTTGGTCATTTTCATGGTGTGGCAAGTGTACGGGATATTGTGGAAGGCAGCGCTGAATTGGGCGTCAAATACCTTACACTTTATGCATTTTCCACAGAAAACTGGGACAGGCCACAACAGGAAGTCACCGGTTTGATGGAACTGCTCGTGGAAACCATCAGGAAAGAAGTGCCTATTCTCAACAAAAACAACATCAGGCTGCACGTTATTGGCGAACTGGGCATGCTCCCGGACCATGCCAAGAATGCCCTGCAGGAAGCCTTTGATATGACGGCTGCCAATACCGGTCTCAATCTGGTACTGGCACTCAGTTACAGCTCGCGCTGGGAACTCGTGAATGCCGTGAAGAAAATTGCCGAAGATGTGAAGGCAGAAAAGCTTGATCCTTCTGCCATTACCCAGGATACGCTCCAACAGTATCTTTCCACCAGTGAATTTCCTGATCCTGAACTGATGATCCGCACCAGCGGTGAATACAGGATCAGCAATTTTCTGCTCTACCAGCTGGCCTATGCCGAGCTCTATTTCACCCAAACACGCTGGCCTGACTTCAGAAAAGAGAACCTTTATGAAGCGATTCTTGATTTTCAGAAGCGTGAAAGGCGTTTTGGAAAGACAAGTAGCCAGATAATTGACGGTTTAACAAACAATTAGACAAAAACCCGTTATTTTGCCCACCGAAACAAAGAACTGGATGAAGAGGATCTCTACGCTGTTAATTTTACTGGGTTTACTTGTGTTTTCGGACAGCGTTTTTGCTCAAAACGATACCCTTCCCAAAACTTCGGTTGATCCGGCACTTTTGGCTATTTATACCGCCAAATACCCCCGAAAATACACGATTGCAGATATTCAGGTCAAAGGAAACAAGGCTTTTGATGCTGCCATTGTTATATCCGTTTCTGGAATGGCTGTAGGTGATGAGGTGACCCTTCCCGGAGGGGATGTTTTTGCCAAGGCGATTGCCAAGCTTTGGTCTCAGAACATGTTCACCAATATCAACGTCTACATCACCAAGTTGGAGGACAACAATATTTGGGTGGAAATTGATGCGGTGGAAAGGCCGATGCTGGCTGATTTCAAGTTTAAGGGTGTCCGCAAAACGGAATCAGATGAGCTCAAAGACAAGGTAGGCCTCTTCAAAACCCGTGTTGTTACAGACAACATGCGTTTGTCTGCCAAGGAAAACATCGTCAAATATTTTATCGACAAAGGATACCAAGGTGCTGGGGTAATCATCGATGAAACACCTGATCCCAACTCTCCAGAGAAAGTGATCCTCACATTCAATGTACAAAAAGGAAGCAAGGTCAGGATTTCCGATATCCATTTCTTTGGCAACAAAGCCGCCTCAGCTGTTCAGCTCAAAAAGAAACTGAAGGGCACCAAAGAAACCACCAGGATCACCCTTTATCCAGACAGTGCAGTAAGCCCTTACGGGGAAATTCCATCTACTTCATTCAAAGAGTTCATTCAGGAGAAAGGATATCTGCACCCCACCAAAATCAAGGATTTCATTGATCCCTGGTTCAGGTTCAAGCTCTTCTCCTCTGCCAAGTTCAACGAGAAAAAATACCTGGAAGACAAAGAAAAAATCCTTCAGTACTATAACTCACTGGGTTACAGGGATGCTGCCATCGCGGCAGATACACAATATTATGATCCCAAGGGCCGCCTCAACATTTCCATGAAAATGGATGAGGGCAGCAAGTATTATTTCGGAAAGATGACCTGGAAGGGCAATACCAAATACCCAGACAGCATCCTCAATCTGTTGCTGGGCATCCGCCGTGGCGACACCTACAACCTGGATGTATTGAACAAGAAATTGGGCAAGCAGCTCTCTCCAGAGGGTGGTGATATCAGCTCGCTTTACATGGACGATGGATATCTTTTCTTCTCTGTCAATCCGGTAGAAACTTCTGTTTACAACGATACCATTGACCATGAAATCCGCATCACCGAAGGGCCTCAGGCAACCATCAAGAATGTGAACATCACGGGAAATGACAAGACCAAGGAATATGTAATCAGGAGGGAACTCCGCACGGTGCCAGGTGAAAAATTCAGCCGCTCAGACCTGATTCGTTCTCAGAGAGAAATTGTGAACCTCGGTTATTTTGACCAGGAGAAACTGGGCATGCAGCCTGTTCCCAACCAAGACGATGGTACTGTTGACATCAACTATACTGTTGAGGAAAAATCCTCTGACCAGCTAGAGCTCAGTGCAGGATGGGGCGGTGGCATCGGTCTGACCGGTACACTGGGTGTAACTTTCAACAATTTCTCCATCAAGAATATTTTCAGGAAAACCTCCTGGGATCCTTTGCCAACGGGTGATGGACAGAAGCTTAGTCTTCGTTTTCAATCCAACGGAAGATTCTTCCGATCCCTCAACTTCTCATTCACAGAGCCTTGGCTGGGTGGAAAGAAAAGGAACTCATTTTCTTTCAACGTATTCAATACCAAATTTACCAATGCATATAACCCATACACGGGATTGTATGACAGGGCATTTGCTGACTCATCTTTCTTGAGCACCTCGGGTGTAACCCTCGCTTTGGGCAAGCAGTTGAAATGGCCAGATGACTTCTTCTCTTTGGTTACTTCATTGAGCTATATCCAGTACAAGGCAAAGAACTATTCTATTTTCCCTTCCTTTTCAACGGGTGTTTCGAACAACTTCAACCTGAAACTGGCCTTGCAGCGTACTTCCATTGATCAGCCGATATTCCCGCGCAGCGGATCCAATTTCATGCTCAGTGGAACCTTTACACCACCATGGTCTTACATCAATGGCATCAACAAGACAGATGTGTTCAAGTTGGTGGAATACCACAAATGGAGGTTCAATGGAGAATGGTTTGTGCCCATTGGCAAACCAGCAGGTGAAGACAAGTCCAGGCAATTTGTATTGCGCATGGCAGCAAAATATGGGTTCATCGGCAGGTACAATCAAAATGTTCCTATCTCTCCTTTCGAGCGTTTCCAGGTGGGTGATGCAGGTTTGACAAATAATTTTGGTGTACTTGGATATGATATCATTGCACACAGGGGTTATCCGGTCTATGACAATTCCGATCCAACCATCAACCCTGACAAGCAAAATGCACAGAACTATTTCACGATATTCAACAAGTATACCCTTGAAATGCGCTATCCATTCGTGACCAACCCCAGCAGTACCATCTACGGATTGGCATTCTATGAGGCGGCGAACGGCTGGTATGAATTCAAGGAGTGGAATCCATTCAGGCTGAGGCGTGCGATGGGTGCGGGTGTTCGCTTCTTCCTTCCCATGTTTGGTTTGTTGGGATTTGATTACGGTATTGGGTTGGACAGGATTACCAATACAGGAAGCCTGAAAGACGCAAGCCGATTCACCTTCATGCTCGGATTTGAGCCAGAATAACCTTGATGGGCCTTCCCCTGCGGTGGGCTGATCATTAAAAAGCAAGTCATGAAAAAACTTTCATTGCTTATCCTTCTTGCTGCAGTGCTTGGTTTCACCGCAACTGCACAGCGCTATGCCGTCATTGATACCCGTTATATCCTCAGCAAGTTGCCAGAGTATACTGAGGCGCAGAAAAAGCTTGATGCGTTCAGCATTCAGTGGCAGCAGGAGATAGACCTCAAGCAGGCTGCATTGGATCAACTCTACAGGAATTTTGAATCTGAAAAAGTGATGTTGAGTGAAGACCTGTTGAAAAAGAGGGAAGATGACCTTTTCAACAAGGAAAAAGAACTGCGCGACCTTCAAAAAAAGCGATTTGGTTTTGAGGGAGACCTTTTCAAAAGAAGACAGGAACTGGTAAAGCCAATCCAGGACAAGGTATACAGTGCGGTACAAAAATTGGCTTCTGCCAGACAGTATGACCTGATATTGGATAAAAGTGAAGGAATAACCATTATCTTTGCCGACCCCAAACTGGATAAAAGCGATGATATCCTAAAAGAGTTAACGGGGAAATAAAAAAAGCATAATTTCGAATCAACAAAAACAAACAAGCAGCAATGAAACAAATCTTAAGCCTTGGTCTGGTGATGATCGCGTTGGTAGCATTCAATCCATTCCTCAATGCACAGAACAAAACAGGATATGTTAGCATAGACGAAGTAGTTCAGCTCATGCCTGATTACAAGAAGGCAACCGCCGAAATGGCACAGTTCGACAGTGCACTTCAAATCAACTATGGTGAAACCTTGAAAGAGTTGAACCGTCAGGACAGCATGTTCAAAGCGGATTCAGTGAAGATGACCATGGCAACCAAAACTGCAAAGAAAGAGCAGATGAAGAAATTGCTTGTAGAATTGCAGGGGTATGAGCAAAACTATCAGCAGCAAATGCAGCAGAAGCAAGAAGAGCTTATGGCTCCTGTTGCTCAAAAAGCCAATCAATTGATTGCTGATGTTGCCAAAGCCAATGGATACGGCTACGTTTTTAGGAAAGAAGCACTGGTTGTTTCACCTGAAGGTGATGATATCTTGCCGCTGATCAAAAAGAAATTAGGCGGTGCTGTTGCCCCGGCTCCGAAACCGGCAGCAAAATAAAGGAACTGACCGAAACATTTGTTTCGGTCTTTTTTTGCCCTGACATTTGAGCAATGAAACAAGCCATAGGCATATTTGATTCCGGATTGGGTGGTCTCACCATCATGAAAGAGATTCACCAGCGCCATCCGGAGTATGACTATATCTATCTGGGTGACAATGCCCGTGCGCCTTATGGACCCAAGGATTTTGAAACAGTTTATGAGTATACATTAGAAGCAGTCCGCTGGCTTTTTACCCAGGGATGCCCTATGGTTATCCTTGCCTGCAATACGGCCTCTGCAAAGGCATTGCGCACCATCCAACAAAGGGATCTTCCAGGGATTGATGCATCCAGAAGGGTCTTGGGTGTGATCCGCCCCACCACAGAAGTCATTGGCGACTATACTGAAACAAAACACATTGGCATCCTTGGAACACAGGGCACCGTTGATTCCGGTTCTTATGTGATCGAGGTTGGAAAGGCTTTCCCCGACGTGCACGTTCATCAGCAGGCCTGCCCTTCATGGGTGCCCCTTGTGGAATCTGGGGATTACCTTGATTTTACGATTGCCGACCCCATCATCCGTGATTGCCTGATCAAGCTCATTGACCAGTCGGATGATATTGATACTGTTTTGCTGGCCTGCACACATTATCCGCTGCTGTTTCCCCGCATCCGGGCCATGTTGCCTCCGGATATTACGCTTGTTTCACAAGGAGCAATTGTCGCAGACAGCCTTTCAAACTACCTTTTGCGCCATCCCGACATGGAACAGCGCCTCTCCCGCAATGCCTCACTGACCTTCTACACCACCGGAGATCCGGAAGTTTTCGGTCATGCAGCAGGAATTTTTTGGGGGGATGAGGTGAAGGCGGAGGGGGTCGATCTGAAAGGTTGAGTTCAACCTTAATTTCACCAACCCTTCTTCTTTTTTTGCTTTCAATTCAAAAAAGTCTTACTTTCGCCGTCCTTTCACGAAGCCTCGGTTGTGGTGACCCGAGGATAAATTGAACAGAAAAGACCGCTTCTCCCGGTCATTTATTCAACAACAAAGGAAATAAAAAGAATCATGAAACGTACATTTCAACCTCATCGCAAGCGCAGGAAAACCGTTCACGGATTTCGCAAGCGCATGGAATCAGCCAACGGTCGTGCCGTATTGGCCAGCAGAAGAAAAAAAGGACGCAAGAAACTGACCGTTTCTGACGAAAGCAGATTGAAGTAATCAGGTCCGCCTGTTATTTTACATAATCATAGCTCCGGATGCAATCTGGGGCTATTTTTGTTATATGAAATTAGTTCCACGGGGGATAGCTGCGCTTATAGCTTGAGCACAATTGAGCATAATACGCGATTTTAAATAAACAAGTTGACACATCGCCAAACACTTTCAAAAACTGAACGCCTCAAATCCTACAAGCGGATCAGGATTCTTTTTGCCCAGGGGCAGAAGTTCAAGGTGTTTCCGTTGGTCGTTTATTTTTTGCTGCGCGATGAAAAGGTTGAGGGAGGTTTAGAGAGGTTGAGGGAGGTTAATTCAGTTGAAGAGGTTGAGGGTGTTGAAGAGGTTGAAGGGGTGGAAGGAGTCCTTCAAATGGGTGTTTCTGTCGGGAAAAGACATTTTAAAAGAGCAGTGGACCGAAACTTGCTGAAACGCCGGATCCGGGAGGCGTATAGAAAACAGAAGCTGGAATTAAAAGAAACCCTGATGGCATCAGGCATTTCCATGGATGTTTTTTTCGTCTATTCCAATGCCCGCATCAGTGATTATGCAGAAATAGAACTGGCAATGCAACAAGGATTGACCGTTCTTCTTGAAAAGGTAAAAAAACAAACTTCTCGAACAGAATAAAAATTCCCTTCAACCCTTTCAACCTCTTCAACCAATTCCCCAATGACCGACGAATATTACATGAAAATGGCTTTAAAAGAAGCCGAAAAAGCCTACGAAGAAGGCGAAGTTCCGGTAGGAGCCATCGTGGTCATCAACGATCGCATCATATCCAGGGGCTACAACATGGTAGAAAAACTCAAGGATCCAACGGCCCATGCAGAAATCATCGCGCTGACTTCTGCATTCAATGCACTGGGCGCCAAATACCTCCCCGATGCCACCTTGTATGTAACGGTCGAACCCTGTCTGATGTGCGCCGGAGCCCTGCATTGGAGCAAGGTGGGTCGTATTGTTTGGGGTGCATCAGATGTCAAGAATGGCCATCAAGTGTACACCGATGACCGCAACCCTTTCCATCCCAAAACACAGGTCCTGACAGGGTTACTGGCCGATGAAGCATCTGATCTCATGAAATCATTTTTTAAGGCAAGAAGATTATAGTAGCCGAGTATCGAATTCCTCTTGGATTGAATTGCCTCCTTCTCATTTGAAGTCACAAATTGTTACCTCAAGTTTTTTGCCATTATCCACTTAACTCCAAAAAACCATCCCCCAAACCTACAAACCAATAAACCCTTCATTATCTTTGCACCCTAAATCAAACCATATGTCATTCACACTTCCTGCTTTACCATACGCACACGACGCACTTGAGCCGCATATCGATACCCTGACAATGCAGATCCACCACGGAAAGCACCATCAGGCCTATGTAGACAACCTGAACAAAGCCATTGCTGGAACTCCAAACGAGGGCAAAACCCTTGAAGAACTTGTTGCTGTTGCAGGAACCATATCACCAGCAGTCCGCAACAACGGTGGTGGACACTGGAACCATACTTTCTTCTGGGAAAGCCTTGCCCCTAATGCAGGCGGAGCACCCGAAGGAGCTCTTGCTGCGGCCATTGATGCAACATTTGGATCCTTTGATGCCTTCAAAGAAAAGTTTGCCAATGCAGGCATGACACGCTTTGGAAGCGGTTGGGCATGGTTGCTAATCAAGGACGGCAAGCTTGAAATCTCTTCTACACCCAACCAGGACAATCCATTGATGGATGTTGCCGAGGTGAAAGGAACACCGATTCTTGGTGTTGATGTTTGGGAGCACGCCTATTACCTGAAGTATCAAAACCGCAGGGCTGATTATTTGTCTGCTTTCTGGTCAGTTGTAAGCTGGAAAAAAGTAGCAGAACGTTTTCAGGCAGGATCGTAACCACTGCCACCCCAAGGGTGACAACGCGATATTCGATGAAGGGCCTTCCATAGGCCCTTTATCATTCCATACTTTTGAAGCGCATCAATGGCGTACTGAGAGCAGGTCGGGTTGTAGCGACATTTCGGTCCTAACCAAGGTGAAATCACGATCCTGTAGAAGTAGATCAACAGTAAAAAAGGGGAAATGAGCAGCTTTCTGATGGTGTTTTTCATCCATTTCATCAGGTGTAAAGCTATTCAATACGGGGCAAAAGACCATCTTTTAGCATGATTAAACTGCAAAAAATGGTGGTTTCCACTTGCATGTGTTACGGTCAGTTTTGAATTTTATCAAAATTACCATTCATGCAAAACCCAAACCAAATTTACCACATCAAAAGACTGGGCCCACACATTGTTTTGGTCTACAATGATCACCCACTGGCAGACCCTGAAGCCCTTGCAACGAATTTTCTGCGAAAGATCCTGAACAAGCAAAACCTGGAATCCATCCAATTCCTGGGAAACCGTGTAAGGCTGAACAAATTCAATAATCTCTCTGAACCGGAACTGCATTATCTGATCGGGCGGTACCAAAAAAAGTATGATTCTCTTTCAAGTATTTCCATTTCAGTGGATGAAAAAAGACTCCGAAAAAACAGGCTTACCATGATTGGCAAACATGAAACCGGATGTTGCTTTGAACACCATTGTGAGATCATCCGGGGAAGCTGGCAAATGGAATTGTACAACCAGGAGGGCGAGTGGCTGGTGGTGAGCGTCGATGTAGAGGGCATAGATTTTTAATAGTTTCATTAGTTTAGGTGAATCCATTAATTTGCCTCTGAACGCTCCCCGTTTTTTATTAACTTAGCAGCTCAAAATCAATTTTTTTGTCAGAACAGCAATCATTCATTAAGCGCCTGAGGACTGGTGGAAAAGAAGAATCGGAGATGAGCTTCATTGACCATCTAGAAGCTTTGCGTTGGCATATCGTCAGGGCGGTTTTGGCTATTCTGATCAGCGCCATTGTTTTCTTCATTTATATTGATGAAATTTTTGATGTTGTCATCATGGGCCCAACCCGCAATGATTTCATCTCCTACCGGGTTTTTTGCAAGATGAGCCACATGCTGGGCATGGGCGATTCACTCTGCATGCCGCCGATGAAGATGAGCTTGCAGGTAACCTCCATCAGCGGAACCTTCATGTCCAGCATCACGATTGCAGTTGTTGGGGGTTTGCTCCTGGCCCTGCCCTTTGTATTTCTTGAAATCTGGAAATTCATCAAGCCCGCCCTGAAGCCCACCGAGTTGAAATATACCCGTGGAATTATTTTTTGGGTTTCCCTGTTCTTTTTTATTGGCGTGAGTTTCGGTTATTTTATGCTGGCTCCCTTCACCTTCAATTTTCTTTCCAATTATACCATTGGCGGGATGGGCGTGATCGATTACAGGCCAACCCTGTCAGACTACCTAGACACATTGATTGATATCGCACTGGGTGCTGGTATTGCATTTGAGCTACCCATGGCCACCTGGTTGTTGTCCAAACTGGGCATCATCACACCGAATTTTCTCAGGACCTACAGGAAGTATGCCTATGTGGTGCTCCTTGTATTGGCCGCCATCATTACACCTTCACCCGATTGGGGATCACAGCTGATCGTTGTGGTTCCACTGGTTATGCTGTATGAAATCAGCATTGTGATTGCTGCAAAGATTCAGAAGAAGAAGGATGAGGAGTGGGAATAAAATACATTTAACATCATGAAAATAGCCATCGGTTCAGATCACGCAGGATTCAACTACAAAGAAGCCATCAAGGATCATCTTCAGCAAGCAGGATATACCTTTGAAGACCTGGGAACATTTACCGAAGCTTCATGCGATTATCCTGATTACGCCCATGCAGTAGCACTTGCAGTTGAGCAGGGCAATGCTGAAACGGGTGTATTGGTTTGCGGTTCAGCCAACGGCGTAGCCATTACCGCCAACAAGCATGCAGGCATCCGTGCCGCCATTTGTTGGGAGAAGGAAATTGCCATCCTCGCAAGAGCGCACAACAACGCCAACATCATTTGCATTCCCGCCCGTTTTGTTTCTACCGATGAAACATTTGAAATGGTGGATGCATTTCTTGCCACACCATTTGAGGGTGGAAGGCATCAGACCAGGGTTGGGAAAATCTGAGGCATTCATCTACTTGCTCCCCTAGTTTAATTGAGAATTATTCACGAACTTGCTCTTCCTCAATAATCTCAACTTCAAACATACGAAAATGATCAAGTTAGTAGCAATGGCATTTTTGCTCATGCTGTCAGTGACAGGCCTGGCGCAAAAGAAAAAACAGAAGGCTCCGGATCCGCAACAGTTTGCGGCAACCATCACCACAGAAGACCTTAGCAAGCACCTGTATATCATCGCCGGAAAGGAAATGGAAGGCCGCGAAACCGCCACAGAAGGGCAACGCAAGGCGGCCACCTATATTGAAAATCATTTCAAATCCCTTGGGTTGAAGCCGGCCAACAACGGCAGCTATCAACAGTCTTATCCTGTTTATCGCGATGAGCCAGCGGCCTCTGAGCTGAGCCTGAACGGCAAAGCATTTGAAGCCAATAAGGATTATGTTCCTTTCCCGCAGTGGAACAACAATGCCACCAGTTATTTTTCAGAGGTGGTGTTTGTGGGCCATGGCCTGGTAGACAAAGAAGTGGACGATTATTCAGGGTTGAATGTTGCCGGCAAGGCAGTATTGATGCTTGATGGTGCGCCATCTGGTTTCAAACCATCCGCACAAGGATTCAGGGGTTCTTCAAGCATGTATGGAAAAATCATTGCTGCCCGCAACAAAGGAGCTGCAGCCGTCATCATGGCCGGAGCAGGTTTTCCCCGCAGGGCAGGATCCATGCCAGGAAACCAATACACAAATATTTACAAGGCGGAACAATACCCCAATACCTTCATTGTTGCGGATGAAACGGCAAAAGCCATTGCAGGCCAAGACTGGGATGGTTGGAAAGAAGCCGGAAAGTCCTCCAAAGTGCCTGGAAAACTGCTGAAAGCCAACCTGAAACTGTCTTTCCAGAAGAAAACCGAAGAACTGTCCAGCAGCAATGTCCTGGCATACATCGAAGGTTCCGACAAGAGCGACGAATGGCTGATCATCACTGCACACTACGACCACCTCGGCAAGAGGGGTGATGTGATTTACTATGGTGCTGATGACGATGGTTCAGGCACTGTGGGTGTTTTGGAAATCGCTGAGGCCTTTGTAAAAGCGAAGGCTGCAGGCAATGGCCCTCGTAGGAACGTTTTGTTCATGACCGTGAGCGGAGAGGAAAAAGGGCTCTGGGGATCTGAGTATTTCTCAGAGCATCCTACCGTTCCCATGGACAAGGTTACGGCCGATTTGAACATTGACATGATCGGAAGGACTGATACTGAGCGTACCACAGGCGACACATTGAACTATGTGTATGTGGTGGGTGATGACAAGTTGAGCACTGAGCTGAAACCCATCAGCGAGGCCGCCAACAATAAGTACATCAAGATGACCTTGGATTACAAGTTCAACGACCCCAACGACCAAAACAGGATCTATTACAGGAGCGACCATTTCAACTTCGCCCGCAAAGGAGTTCCTATCATTTTCTATTACGATGGGATGTTGAAATCAGACTACCACAAACCAACCGACACACCCGATAAAATCAACTATCCATTGATGGCCAAGCGTGCCCAATTGGTATTCCATACCGCATGGGAAATGGCCAACAGGGAAGCTTTGTTGAAAAGGGATATAGAGTTGAAATAACGCATACTAGACGATTTTTCTGATCAAGGAAAAGGGAAGCTTTAAAAGCTCCCCTTTTTCGTTTGGTAAAGCAGCGCAGAATATACTAAAACGTTCAAAATTGTTATCAACATTCGAAGGGATACGATAAAATTTAGAGATATTTGCTGTGTACTAGTTATTGTAATAGCGGATGTCCTAAGTCCCTCATTTC
>Ga0222712_10005100_pt1 | contig 13453 bp, 13 predicted proteins | sample C33_657DmetaG_FD_165043 | JGI IMG/M metagenome (GOLD analysis project Ga0222712, IMG submission 165043) | Estuarine water microbial communities from San Francisco Bay, California, United States - C33_657D | ecosystem: Environmental > Aquatic > Marine > Unclassified | place: USA: California...
AAAGCCGCTAACAAAAGAGCACCGACAAAGAGTGCAGAGCCTAGTAATACGGACCGCTTCATTACTTTAGGATATGTCTTGCGCAGAACAAAGGCACCGAATTCACGGTTCTTGTCTTTGAAGATAATATCGTCCAAAGTAGCATCTTGGCTTATTACTTGTGACATAATATTCGTTTAATTTTAAATTAATTTATACCCTTATTTTCCTGATCGTTTAATCAGTGCCTCCGTATCCGGATCGATTTCTAACAAAGCATAACGCTTGTTATTAGTAATCGCACATTCATCAAGCATATCAATCATATTGCGATACTTCGCTTTTTTGGTTGGCTTGATCACGATAGTAAAATTATTACCCACTTTCGCTTTCAGATCCGCGATAACCTTGCGAATTCCTGTCTCCGAATAGTTAGTAACTTGCATTACTGTACCTGCTTCAGTAGGGATACCTTGGTAATAATACACCTTCGACTCATCTGGACACACGGTAAGTGTTTCAGATAATTTTACAGGTGATGTTTCCTTCGTATCCGTTTTATCAGGCATGTTTAATTGCATGGTAACAGGCTTTGCTAACGTTGTAGTTAACATAAAGAAAGTAATCAAAAGGAAGCCTAAGTCCACCATGGGTGTCATGTCGATTTTGGTCGACATTTTCTTACTACGCTTCTTTCCGCCTTTCTTCCCGCCACCGGAGCTATCTATTTCTGCCATTTCTTTTCGTAATTAAAAATGAAAACTTATTTCGGTTTATTTTCCGGTCCAGTTACTAATTGGAAGATATTGATGTTCTGAGCTTGCAAAGTACCGATGATATCAGCAAATACTTTGTAGTTAGATTCTTTATCTCCTTTGATAGCAACTTTTAACTCTGGATTAGACAATTTCGCATAACCCACCCAATACGAAAGCTCGTTATTAGCTGAGTCAATTGGAATCCCCTTACTTAGCGCTTTCGCTTCTGAAGGTTTCATATTTAACACCTGACGCATTGCTCCTAGAGGATAGCCTACGATTTCTGAAGCCATAAAGTTCTTCTTCATCTCAGCTGTTACAGCGATACCATAGCGATTAGCCATACGCTCTAACATAAACTCACGAGCCATTTGATCATCAGTTGCCAAATAAACGCCACCTTCTGGTGAAACACTAACCATCAGCATACCATCTTTCGTATTCAAAGGTTTCTCTGAGATAGAAGATGGAGGAGTGATCGTAACTGCCTCTTCTGGACGGAACTTCGCGGTTAACATGAAGAACGTCAAAAGAAGGAAAGCCACGTCACACATCGCTGTCATGTCGAGTGAGACACTATGTCGTTTAGCTTTAACTTTTGGCATAACAATTATTTTTTTGAACGGTGAATAAAATTGAATGAAAGGGCTGATGCCCCTAAATCAGTTCAAATATTAATTGTGATGCGTAGCGTAGTTTTGGTTAACACTTAAGCCGATTTCATCGATGCTGTAAGTTAACTCATCAATTTTCGCTGTGAACACGTTGTATGCAATGATACAGATAGCTGAAGTACCGATACCTAATGCCGTGTTGATTAAGGCTTCAGAGATACCATTTGCTAAAGCTGATGAATCAGTTGATCCACCTGAGTTACCTAATGACGCGAAGGCCTTGATCATACCAACTACCGTTCCTAATAGACCGATCAAAGTAGATACCGATGCTAAAGTTGCGATGATAGTTAAGTTTTTCTCTAACATTGGCAATTCTAATGAAGTAGCTTCTTCCACTTCTTTGCTCAATGCAGCTAATTTTTGCTCTTTATCCAAAGATTTCTCAGTGATTAAAGCTTTGTATTTCTTGATAGCAGCTAATGTAACATTACCTACTGAACCTTTTTGCTTATCACAAGCTTTCAAAGCACCTTCTACATCGTCTTTGTCTAAAGAAGCTTGTACTGAACGAACGAATGCGTTAACATCACCTGTTCCTTTTGCTTTACCGATTGTAAATAAACGCTCGATTGAGAATGTTAATGCAGTTAAGAAACAAGTCATCAAAACTGGCACGATTACACCACCTTTGTAAACTACACCAAAGTAGTCACCTGGTAGTGGGTGTCCTTCGTTTGTACCACCTTCAAAGTGAGAACCATCTCCCATCACAAAGGTGTAGATTGCTAATGCAATGACGAATAGAACAATTAGAATTAAACCTGCAGAAATACCGCCAGATTTTTTTTCGGTTGCAGCTGGCTTAGCAGCTGGCTTTGGTTGTTGTGTACTCATTAGTTTGGTAATTTGGGGTTAAAGAATTATTTTTTAATAAAACTTGTAGAAAATGCGGCGATCGTAGTTTTCATAGTTTAGACTCTCGCTTTCCTTTTCAGTAAAGGCAAAAGTAATAGAATTCTAATATAATTTTCATCCTTTAAATAATCCTTGTAGGCTTCTAATCAAGTTACACTGAAAGCACTATTGTACTAATCTGATATTTTCTTCGATTTATTGAAAGAATTAGGGTACTATTTTGGGATTATTAAATTTGAAAAAAATCAAAAAAAAATAAAATTTTGTTGAGAATTTCCTGATTAAACCTAATTAATGGCTTAATTTTGGCAGTCAAAAACAGTCAAATGATCGATTCCCCCTTCAATCCGAAAGGTCCCCGTGCTTCTACTCGAAGTAAGGATAATATGAGCTTGAAAGAGGCTATTGAATCCTTAATGCGGGTCTATAAGCTGCAGAATAAATACGACGAAACCTACATTATCGCGCATTGGGAGGAGATTATGGGGAAGCCGATCGCTGCCAGAACCACGAAAATCTTCATTAAGGATAAAAAGCTGTTTTTAGGCCTTGATTCTGCTCCTTTAAAGAAAGAGCTATTGATGGCCAAACAAAAGATGATCGAGCTTTTGAATAAAACCGCTCAGCAGGACATTATTACTGAGGTTGTTTTTCTTTAAACAACTCCCAAGCCAACCAAATCCATACCCCGAACAGAGGCACAATCATCAGCGCAAGCGGATTGATAAATTCATTCCTTATACAAGCAGGAAATAAATCGGTAGGCGAAAAGCTCGAAATCAAGAGTGTAAAGATCAACATCGCCCAGCGTGCTTTGGTTTTATCCCCTAATACAAACCAGATTCCAACAGCTGGAAAGGCCATAACCAAGGTAGGCGATTCCGTACCGGTACTTGCAAGCATTATATACAGGAGTACAAAGGCTAAAATACGCAGTCGAAAGTTAGGGTCTGACCACTTCTTGGTTTGGAAAAACAAATAGACATTTAAAAGCATCGACGGGACTAAAAACCACAAATTCGAAATCGTCGGATCGCCCGTCCAGCGGCGAATCATTCCCATGACACAGACATCTGTACGAATGTTTTTGATATTCTCGTTTAATTCATTTTTGTGAGCGAGGATGCCCATCCAGTCCCGGTAGGTTTGGAGACCATAATCGAAATCACCTAAAGCGAAAGGAATAAAACCAATCACCAATAACCAGAAAACGAAGTAAGAGGCGAAACGGAGGCGGTCTTTGGCAAAAAAGAAAAAGGCTAAACCTACTACGCCATACAATTTAATATAGATACCCAAAACGATCCACAGCGTCGCCCAGAAATAGCTTTTCTTCTCCACGCAGATGTAGGACCACAGAATTAAAGCTAGACAAAGGGCATGGAACTGCGTGTTCAACAGCGCCGTAATCGAGGAATTTAATACAATCCACGTGATCGCAACTCGTTTGTTTTCAACAAGAGGCAGATGCCAAAGCGTCACAAAGAGCACCACCGAATTCAGCACATTCCATAAAATCACGCTAGGGCCATCCGGTAAAGCGGAAAATGGAGCCATCAAAATCGCAAAAATGGGGCCGTATAAATAGAGATCGAAATACTCCTTTGGGTATTCTAAATAAAGCGGCAACCGGTGAATGAAGTGACCGAAACTTGCTTTGAAAATCTGAAAATTATTGATGTGCGAATGAACCGCGCTCAAGGAGAACTGCTTCCAACCCGTCACTAGACCTGCCAAGGCCCAAATAATCAATAAGGTGGATTTCTTATTCATAAGCCTTCAGCATTTTTGCCATGGTGGTAAACTCGCCCACCCCTTTCATCTGCCTTAAAAAAGTGCGCAATTTATCCCGCAAAGGGCCATTATGCCCCCTTTTTACATGGGCCGGCAATGGGTATTTGCTCAAATCCGCGAATTCCCACGGGTGAAAATAGATATTCAAGTATTCCTGTTTACGCAAGGTGCGCTTCGCTAACAAGGTATACATCCACAAAGGGAAATTTTTAAAGGCTAACCAAAAAAGCGGAATTCGCAGCCAGGGACTCACAGAAGCCGGAACATTCCATAAACCTTTCTCGAAAAATGGCTTCATTGGTTTATCTCGGTGGTCATAACGACCCGGAATCCAGGTGGGATTCAAAGACGAATGATAGGTATATCCGGCTTTCAAAATTTCACCCTCCTCCACGTATTGCATGCGGGCCATCCGAAATCCTGTGATGGGTTTATCACTTAAAGATTCTAATAACTGTTTCGAACTTAACAGGTCTTTCGACGCGTCAAAATGCCCATGAAAATAGCCATGCGAAGCTAATTCGTGCATCGGATCTAGGGATTTGATCCAATCTGCATTGTTTTCAGCATACACTCCTGTGCAAAAAATAGTCACCGGAACCTTTGCTTCCTCCACGATCTGTAGGAAGTGTTTTAATCCTTCCCGTGAAATCGCCAATTGTTCCTCTAAAGGAATATCAAAACCGTATTCCAACGGAATATCGCATTCTTCCACATCAATGGTGATTAGAATAGGTTTCATTTTTCTGGGCGGAATAAGATTTTTGTGAAATTAAGCAGCTCAGTCAGAATGGTCTTCGCACGCATCGTAGAGAAAACGATTCCTTCCCGGGCTTGCACATAAATCCACTGAATTCGAATGTCAGAGCGCTTCGAGGCTAAGACCAGAAACTCCATATCAAAAAGGAAGGCCGGAATTCGCGTTTTCAAGAAGATTTCTTTGCCTTTTTGATTGAATCCTTTTAAGCCAGATTGCGTGTCTTTCACCTTTAATTCAGGGAAAAACAAATAATTCATCACCTTCAGAGAAAGCGAAAATATTTTACGGCCTAGCGGTAACTGATCATAATATTGTTCGTCACGCACTCCCACGACCACATCCGCAGCATCGGTGGAAAGCAAGCGAAACATGTCTACGGCATTCTCCATCACATAGGGATAATCCGCATCTGTATAAATGATATATTTACCAGTTGTTTGGCGGACGGCATCACGCAGTGCACCTCCTTTTCCTTGATTAATCTGCGAATCGATATAGGTAAAACCGGCTACTCCTGCTTTCAAAAACTCGATATCCTCTTGTCGAATACCTGACTTACTCCCATCGTTGACTAAATACATCTGAATAGAGGTATCTGCCGGAATCGCCTCCTTAAATAAGGTATAATAATGTACTAATTCCTCCGCCCAACCCGGATGTGGGTTGTAAATCGGATGAACAAGATTTAAATCTGCAGGAGCGATAAGAATAGAATTTTTACAATATTACGAAATTTAGCCCTTGAGGATCCTAAAAAAAAGCAGATATTTACGCCATGACTCAGATCATTCCCCCTTTTTTAAAGCCTGGCGACGAAGTAGCTATTTTGTCTCCTGCCTCCTTTCCTCCTACGGATAATTGGAAGCAAGGTGTAGAAGTTTTAGAAAATTGGGGATTACGAGTTCGAAATGCACCTCACTACTTAGCGCGTCATTATGGCTTAGGAGGCACGGATACTCAGCGACTTTCGGATCTCCAGCACATGTTAGATGATCCATCTATTAAGGCCATTTTCCCCATTCGAGGCGGTTATGGAGTCAGTCGCCTCTTGGATTCCTTGGATTTCTCCGGCTTTGTTTCGTCACCAAAATGGATCGTAGGCTTTTCGGATATTACCGCCCTTTTGTGTGAACTAGATTCGATGGGATATGCCAGTGTGCATGGACCGATGCCGCATAACTTTTGCCAAAAAGGCGGTGAATCCGCCCTCCAAAACTTGCATTCCCTTTTGTTCGAGGGTAAGGTTTCCGTGGCCGCCCCTGCTAATGAGCTAAACCGCCCAGGTGAGGCCTCCGCAGAGATTATCGGCGGAAATCTCTCACTTTTATGTCATTTAGTAGGTAGCTCCACTTTCGCCTCTACAGAAGGTAAGATCCTCTTTATCGAAGAAATAGGCGAACGTTTATACCACGTGGATCGGATGCTTTTGCAATTAAAAAGAGCAGGTTTTTTCCAAAACCTAGCCGGTTTAATCTTAGGTGGATTTACGGATTGCCATGAAGCGAGCTTGACGATTGGTAAATCGGCTTATGAATTAGTCGCAGAACACACCTCTGGGACTTCATTTCCCATTGCGTTTGATTTCCCGGCAGGACATATTCCAAATAACCAGCCTTTACTTTTCGGCGTAAAATCCAAGTTGTTGGTAAATTCTCAAGAAGTCCAATTAACTGTTATTTAATCATTCTGGTATTGTATAACATTGTGTCTTAAACGACCACTATGTTAACGAAAACTTTTGGCAGTGCCCTCGTGGGCATTCATGCCTCCATTATCACCATTGAAACCCATGTGGGGCAAGGATCGAAGTGTTATCTCGTAGGTCTACCTGATTCTACCATCAAAGAATCCATTCAGCGCGTGGAGTCGGCCATCAAGCAAATCGGGTATTTCTTTCCTCGTAGAAAAGTCGTCATCAACCTGGCACCGGCGGATGTTCGTAAAGAGGGCTCCGGATATGACCTCCCCATCGCTCTAGGCCTCCTGCAAGCTTCCGAGCAAACGAAGATGACACGTCTTTCGGACTTCCTAATTATGGGAGAACTCTCCCTCACCGGCGAAATCCGTCCCATCAAAGGGGCTCTTTCGATGGCGATAGAAGCTAAAAAACAAGGCATCTACTCCCTCATTCTCCCGCGTGAAAATGCCCTCGAAGCTGCCTTGATTGAAGGATTACAGATCTTCGGGATGGATAATTTGCGGGACACGATTCGTTTTTTGCATGGACGCCCACAAGCAGCTATCAAACGAGATCATATTCTCCCATGCAATACGCCTTACGCGTCCGATTTTTCCCAAATAAAAGGACAGGAAAAAGCGAAGCGGGCCATTGAAATCGCGGTAGCGGGCTCTCACAATCTACTTTTGGTAGGCCCTCCAGGTGCAGGAAAAACCATGATGGCCCAACGCATTCCCTCCATCATGCCTCCCATGAGTTTGGAGGAAATTATCGAAACCACCCAAATACACTCCATCGTCGGAAAATTAAGTACCGATCATCCACTTGTGACCGAAAGGCCTTTCCGGGCGCTTCACCACAGTATAACCTCCACCGCGCTCATCGGTGGCCGAACGAATCCCCAGCCTGGCGAAATCTCCCTAGCGCATCAGGGGGTATTGTTTTTAGATGAGCTACCTGAATTTCAGCGGAATGTATTAGAACTGCTCCGTCAGCCATTGGAAGAACGAAAAGTTCCCATTTCTCGCGCTCATGGCACAGTCGAATTTCCGGCAAACTTCCTTCTCATCTCTGCCATGAACCCATGCCCCTGCGGCTATTTTCACCACCCAGAGAAACCTTGTACCTGTAAACCTTACCAAGTAGACCGCTATCTGCACCGAATTTCCGGACCGCTTTTAGATCGAATCGATATGCATTTAGAAGTTTTCCCTTTAGGCTATTCGGATATGTTTAAACCCCAAGAAAGCGAATCGAGTCAGGTGATACGGGAGCGAATTTGTATTGCCAGAGACATCCAAAAAATCCGTTTTAAAGATTTATCCATTCGAACGAATGCAGAAATGAACTCCGTACAGGTGAAAGAAATTTGCGCTTTAGATAACACCTCAGCCTCACTGCTTCGGAACGCCATTGAAAAATTGCAATTATCAGCTAGAGCTCATGATCGCATCCTTAAAATGGCAAGAACCATAGCGGATATCAGTCAAGCGAAAGAGATTGAACCCAAACACCTAGCCGAAGCGATTAACTACCGAAATTTAGACCGGGAAAATTGGTCTGGCTAATTGTGTTTTTCGGCTAAATAAGCTAAATTTAGACAGATATTTAAAAACTCCGTATGAGAAAATTGACCCTTGGCTTTTTAGCACTTTCGGCTACCCTTTTAACTAGTTCCTTTACTCCGACATACGGAGAAGAAGATTTCAAGGATGTTTATAAGAAAATTAAGGCCGAGGTGGAATTGAACTCAAAAGCATATGCCACGCTAGGAGAAGCCTGCAAAACTATAGGTCATAGATTAACCGGTAGCGATAAAGGAAAAAAGGCAGAAGAATACGCGTTCAAATTATTAAAAGAATACGGTTTTAAGGATACCAAGTTTCAAGGATTTCAAGTGGAAGCTTGGGCACGTGACACAGTCACTTTATCCATTGCCCCTCCTAAATCAGATGACTTTAGAGAAGTTCCAGTAGTTTCCTTAGCCATGACTCCTGTCGACGCGAACATACAAGGAACGATCGTGGATCTAGGAAATGGATTGGATTCGGATTATGTGGGTAAAGAGGTAAAAGGGAAAGTGGTTTTGGCTAACATCGGGCTTTTAGACGCTCCAGCAGGCACGAAAAACTTACACCGCTCAGAAAAAACAGCCTTGGCGATTCAACATGGTGCTATTGGTGTCATCTTCGTCAATACCGTAAAAGGGCAAGTCTTATTAACAGGTACAGCCTCTGTGACGGGAAATTTAATTTCGATTCCAGCGGTTTGTATTTCCTTGGAGAACGGAACAGAGATCAGAAAGTGGATGAAAGATCAACCGGGATTGTTGAGTTTAATCGAGATGCACAACGTGAGTAAACCGATTAAAGCGCGCAATGTGGTCGCAACTTTAAAAGGAAGTAGTTCGAAATTAAGAAATGAGAAGATTATCATTGGTGGCCATTTAGATTCTTGGGATCTAGCTACAGGTGCGATTGATAATGGCATCGGGTCTTTCTCTGTACTAGACGTCGCTAGAACATTTAGTGCTTTAGGTCTGAGCAGTAAGCGGACGATTGAATTTGTAGCCTTTATGGGTGAAGAAGAAGGTCTATTAGGTTCGAAAGCCTACGTAGAGCGAGCAAAGAAAGAAGGTGATCTTGACCAAATCGTGTACATGATCAACCTCGATATGACCAATAATGTAAATGGATTTAATGGAGGTGGACGTGATGAGATGCTTCCTATTTTAAAGTCGATCGGAGATCAAATCAAGGCGATCGATGGCGATTTTGCTAATATAGTGGAGAACTCCCCTGGCTTGCACTCAGATAACCAAACCTTCTTGATGGAAGGAATTCCGGCGGCGGATCCTTTGGGAAAATTAACCCGCAGCGTATTGGATTGCTACCATGCAAACTGTGATGATTTTAGCCTAGTGAATAAAAAAGAAATGGAAAACACGGTGAAATACACTACCATGCTTTTATACGGACTAGCGAACGCAGAGCAAATTCCTGCGAAGAAATTAGACTTTTATTCCACGAAAGAATTCTTCATTAAACACAACCTTCGCCATGAACTTGAATTAGGAAATGAATGGCGCTGGGGCAATGATTAATTAATACATAAATTCTATTATTTTTACGTTTTAGAAAATTTGAATTGACCCTATGAGTAGCCAAAACCCCTCCTTTTTTAACCATCAAATCGAAGTAGTGCCTGAAACATCATTCAAATCCATCATTAAGGTGATCGGAATTGGAGGTGGCGGATCCAACGCGGTGAAGCACATGGACAACCTGAAGATTAAAGGGGCAGATTTAATTATCTGCAATACCGATTCTCAGGCTTTAGCTTCGAACACTGTACGCACGAAAATTAAACTAGGAGAACAAGGTTTAGGGGCCGGAACGGATCCTGAAGTGGGTAAACAAGCGGCGCAAGAGAGTCAAGAAAAAATCAAAGCGGTTCTTTCGAATGAAACGAAGATGGTTTTCATCACCGCGGGTATGGGTGGAGGAACAGGTACGGGAGCTGCACCAGTGGTGGCAGAAATTGCTAGAGACCGTGATTTATTAACGGTGGCTGTCGTTTCGTTTCCGTATAACTGGGAAGGAAAAGAGAAAATTCAATACGCAAGAGACGGGATTGAAGAACTAAAAGCGTATTGCGATACGGTTTTGGTGATCATGAACGATAAAATATCTGAACACTACAAAGATTTAGCGGTAAAACATGCCTTTGCGAAAGCGGATGACGTATTAGCGAAAGCGGTTAAATCGGTAGTGGATGTGATTGCTAAACCAGGCGATATCAATACGGACTTCATGGACGTGAAGAAGGTATTGACGAATGCAGGTCAAGCGATGATGAGTTCTGCGCTAGGTAAAGGAGAAGAAAGAGCGAAAGCGGCGATCGTGGAAGCCTTGAACTCTCCGCTTTTAAATTCACAAGAAATTAAAGGGGCGAAACGTATTCTAGTTACAGTTTCTACGAGTAGCTCGAAAGATTTATTGATTTGGGAAAAAGATGCGATCATCGAATACCTAAATGAACGAATTGATGCGCAAGCTGATATGGTGAAGTTTGGTTTCTCTACGGATGAGGAATTAGGAGAAGACCTGTATTTGACTGTCATCGCTGCAGGTTATGAGCAAGATTCTAGCGGAATGGATGGAAGCATGCGCAAAGTGGTTAGAAAAGCGGCTCCGGTATTCTTAAATCCAGGCGACAGCGTTGAATTAGATGGCGAATTAGAAACGGCTGCTCCTGTTTCAGCAGATTCAGAAGAAGCGAGATTTGCCCAAATGATTGAAAAATTCAAGCAAGGGTCTATGTCAGACGCTGAATTCAAAATCCCTACCTACAAGCGTACGGAAGTAGGTTTATACGATATTACGACGATGCCTGAGAAGGCTTGGCAAACAACGGATTTATTCGCTGAATAATTCCTGGATCTTAGAGATAGCCGCTCGGATGATTTCTTCACTCGAGTAGGCTACCTCGAATTCCGAGATCGCCTCTACCCCACCCATCGAAATTCCGGGACGTCTATATTCCATTTCAGAATTACGCGTTGTTCTCGCACTTAAGTGGATCGCATCCACCCCTATCTGCACAAAATCTAAGCAATTCATTGGATTTACTCCGCTTCCGGCCATAATTTGTATGCGGCCTTTAGCGGCTGACACTAATTCCGCTATGTTTTCGATGCCATCCAGGGCCTTGTCTTTACAACCTGAAGTTAGGATACGGTGAAAGCCGATGGCAATCAACTGCTCCATCACCTCAAAAGGTGCACGAGAGACATCGATGGCCCGATGACAAGTCAATTCGCGACCTGCGGCTATCTGCTTGAATTCCCGCATAAACTCAACATCCAAATCACCATCCGGTTTCAGTGCACCTACCACAATCCCATGCACGCCTTGAGCGACTAGGGATCTAGCTTCTGCAAGCATCGTCTGTTTTTCTGTTTCATCATAGACAAAATCTCCGCCGCGGGGTCTGACCATGGCATGGATCTCCAGCGAAGTGGATTTCAAAGCTTGCTCCACGAGGCCTGCGCTGGGTGTTGTACCCCCTTCCCAAGGGGAAGCACATAATTCAACCCGCTTCGCTCCGGCCCGTTCCGCGGCGATACAAGAGAATAAAGAATAGGCACAAACTTCGACAGAAAAAGGACTAGATAGAGGCATAAATGAGGGAAAAAATCAGGGTTTTGATAATTAATGAAAATTTAAAAAATAAATCTTTCATAAATACATTTTTATTTTACTTTTGCACTTAGGTAGGAGGAACAATCAGTATATTCCTCCCTGTAATAAGCAAAATATTATTCGTTATAACTTATGTATTGGACACTAGAACTTGCCTCCTATTTAGAAGACGCGCCATGGCCAGCGTCGAAAGATGAATTAATTGACTTCGCTATCCGTACAGGATCTCCATTAGAAGTAGTAGAAAACCTACAAGAGCTAGAGGACGATGGTCAACCATTCGAGAGTATCGAAGAAATTTGGCCGGATTATCCGACAAAAGATGACTTCTTCTTTAACGAGGACGAATATTAAGATTAAGAGGCGAAAGCCTCTTTTTTTATGGCCTGTAGTTTTTCTGCCAAAGCCTCATCCCTGATGGCAATTCCCCAACGACGTGCTAACACATCCTCCCAGGTGATAGCCATCTCATGCTCTTTTAGATAAGTCAACTCGCCCACTAAGTAAGGGTGGTTTGGTAATATTCGATCTGCTCCATACCCATACACTTCCCCAGCAGCTGGACCATAGATTTCTTCCAAGTGGGTACGAATATCCGGTTCAAGAGAAGCCGGTAAGGCCACAGCAGAAGCAGGAACTAACACATGATCTTTTGTCATACAAGGTGTTACAGGCACACTTAATACCTCTTTTTCTAACACATCCAGCGTATCGGAGGCCATAACCCGGTAGGTGGTCCACTTACCACCCATGATGCTCACCAGTTTAGAACGACCATCTACCTCGACCTCGTGATCTCTTACTAAGGATTTGGTATCGGTATTCAGTGTTGAATCGAGCTGGGCTTGAAGAAGGGGTCTTTGGCCTACAAATGTAGCACTGATATCCTCTAATGTCGCTTTCTTTGAGGAATAGCGATTGAAATAAGAAATGAGATACGCTTTCTCCGCCTCTAAAATGACAGGGGATTCCGATAATGTATCTGGATCATCTGTGGTTCCGACTAAGACATAGTCGCGCCAAGGTATTACAAAAATCACCCGGCCATCATCCGTTTTAGGAATTAAAAGGGCCGTTTCTCCCTGCCAAAACTCCGCCGGCAACACCACGTGTGCTCCACGACTGACTTTCATCCTAGGCTTCATTCGTGGGTTAGCCAGCGCTCTGATTTTATCAGTAAAAGGCCCTGTGGCATTGACAACAGCTTTAACGGGAATAGTATAAATTTCTTTCGACAGTAAATCTGAGAAAACCACCTTCTTGATTTTCAAACTTTTAGCCCCTAACTCGAAGGACTCTAAACTCGCATAGTTTAAGACACAAGCCCCTAAGCGTTCCGCTTCTTTTAAAATCGCTACGGCATAGCGCGCATCATTCAGTTGCCCATCATAATACAAAACGCCACCTCGCAAATGATGGGATTCGATAGATGGAAATTCTGCTTGTATCTCTTTCTTGCTCAAGCCACGACTTGCTTTCAAATTCGTACTCCCTGATATTTTATCATAAAGCCACATACCAATGCGGTAATACAGACGTTCCCAGCGCGTATAGCAAGGTGTCAATAGACCTAAGGGATGAGCTAAATGAGGCGCATTTTTTAAGAGGATTTTGCGCTCATGCAAGGCCTTATAGACCATTTTGAATTGATGCCAATCCAATTTTTTAACGGCTTGCTCTAAATAGCGAACGCCTCCGTGAACTAATTTGGTTGATTTTGAAGAGGTTTGGCAGGCAAAATCCCCTTT
>Ga0222712_10005102_pt1 | contig 13453 bp, 14 predicted proteins | sample C33_657DmetaG_FD_165043 | JGI IMG/M metagenome (GOLD analysis project Ga0222712, IMG submission 165043) | Estuarine water microbial communities from San Francisco Bay, California, United States - C33_657D | ecosystem: Environmental > Aquatic > Marine > Unclassified | place: USA: California...
CAATATTAAATGTATCTAAATACTTTACTACGAATGCTGATAAAAAAGTGTCTCCGGCTCCTGAAACATCAATTGTTTCTTTTGCTTCTGTAGGGTAATTTTTCCCCATATATGTAGCTCCTCTATCTCCTAACGTAACAATAACTTTTGATAAGAAGTTAACATCTGTTGTAAAATTATTTTTAAATTCATTTTCATTTAACTTAATGAATCTATAGTTTGCTAAGGTCTCAGGATTAAACTTCTTCTTAGTATCTATAAAGCAGTTATTATTTAATTTGCTAATTTCTAAAAGAGATTGTTCGGTTAAAAATCCTTTATTATAATCTGAGACTATAACAGCATATGCATTTTTTATTAAGTCTCGATTAGTTGGTGTAAGCTCAAAAGGAGATATATTTTCTTCTCCTTCGTCTACTCGTATAAAGATGTGGTTACTTTTCTGGTGAATGTACCGGGTCTTCTTTATACTCTCTACCTGGTGTATAGAGTCTATAATATATTCGCTTGATATAGCTTTTAAGTTCCTTACTACGTTTCCAGCCATTCCTTTATTAATGTCTTGATAGGAAGGTATGAAGACTGGTACGGGTGCTTCTGGGCTTAATCTTTTAGCTTCCCCGTAGGTAAAGATATCTTGACATACCTCACCTATTACAATTATTTTTTTCATATTCTAATATTGAGGTAGTGGATATATTATTTAATGTTTCAAAATAAACAACCTTGTTTATATACTGAGCTCCGATAATCTTCTTGTTAATATAGTCTGAACCGATAACCATAATATCAGGTCTGTAGTTCTTAAGCTGGTCTATTAGGCTATCTTCACTATCAAACCCTACTACCTCTTCCACAAATCGTAGAGATTCTAAAAACTCTTTACGTACCGCAAAACAGTTAAAAGGCCTATTAACCCCTTTTAATTCTCTTACCCTACTATCTTCGTCTAGACCGGCTCTTACTGTTCCTAATGTGGAAGCATATTTTAAAAGTCTTAGGTGACCTATGTGTAGTACATCAAATGTACCATTTACCCATACTTTCATAACCTCTTTTTACGTTACTAATCTCCTAATCTTACTCTATATGAATCTGAGTCGAAGTGTTGAGTACTTACTTCAAATATCTCTCCATCCTCGATCGCCTCTAATTGATGAGGCATTCCTGGGTACTGTGTAACTACGTCTCCAACTTTTAAGTAGTTTGTATGTTCTATACCTTTTGCTGTATCGATCCAATGGTATTTGAATTCCCCCTTATTAACATACCATGTTTCTTGTTTAAGTAAATGGTAGTGCATAGAGAACTTGCAACCTGCTTTAAATACTAGTAGCTTACCACAGTATTTTTCAGAATTGTAGATAATAAGTTCATGTCCCCATCCTTTATTAATCTTACATTCTGGGCATTCCTTTATATTATGTATTTTCGACATTCTTTTCTTAATTAAAATAATAATACTGTATTATGGAATTATATGTTCAAATTCTTCCCATTTTTCTTTTGGTATACAGACACAATCAAGACACCTACCTGATTCAGTTTGATACGGGATTCCTTCTTGAAATGGTTTTACGATATAGTCTAATGCTTCGATTTGTTGTTTTAATTTAGATTCTGATGATCCTTGTTTTTTAAGTAAATGATCTTCAAACTCAACAAACAAATAAGGCCTGTGGGTGTTAATTGTATTGGTAGCACCCTCTATAACAAATGGTTCATATCCTTGTACATCAATTTTAATGAACACTACATCTTTGAATGTACGACTATCAAGTCTTGATGACTTAACTTGCTCACCACCTTCAGTAACTATCTCAGCTGCACCAAAGTTTACTTCACCTTTATCTAAGTAGTTTGGTGTCTCTACCATCAAATAACCATCTACATTACTTACAGCTTCATTATGACAATATACGTTGGTTAAACCATTAAGGAACACGTTTGTACATAGTTGGTAGTATATGATTCGCTGTGGTTCAAATGTATGTACTACGCCATTATCGCCGACGAGATGTGCAAAGTCTATGGTAAAATTTCCATTATTACCTCCTACATCAAGAATTGTTTTATCCTTAGTTTCTACTAGGTTCTTTGTTAAGAAATCAAACATATACCATTCATATTGCCACCCGTTAATAATGCTCGTAGACACGGCGTTATCATTAGGAAATAAAGCATATGTAAACTGGTTACTGGTGAATGCGTTGAGAGGGTCTTTCTTCGTATTATTATATAAACCTATTTGAAGTTTTTGCATTACTTAGTGTATCTAAATTGTTTAAAAAACCACTGGTAGTTGTTCCAGATCCAATCTGTTACATCTCTACCTAATAGTTCCTTAGCTTTAGACGGTACAGGTGCTAATTTTTTTCTAATAACGTGATCGCCAAAAGCACCGTATATTTCATCATCTTCTCTAGTTACTTGTTCAATATTATCAAAATCATGCTCAAATGCAGGTATATCTAAATATTGGTATACTTTTAACATTGTGCTCTCAGGGTATAGACATAAATCTTCAAAGCGAATAAAAAGCATATGCTTATCTATTCCCATTCTGAATATTTCAGATAATCGTTCGATTGCTAGACCTACTGGTGGATTTTGTGCCCATATATCAATACGTTTAGGTACTGTTGTACCTTGTCCTTTAGACCAGTCTAAAACATCTGATTGCTTTTCAGGATGCTTTCTGAAGTTGTTCTCCATAGATGCAAACACATCACGAAGATCTCTAACCATACAGATAATCTTAGGTTGTCCACCTTGTACAAACTGTAAGAAGTCATAATGAATTCCCCATCCACGAGACTTATCTACCACATATTTTTTATCTGTAATAGCATTGTAGAATGCATCCATACCGGCTTTACAGAATGCTTGATATCCTGTTTTCATTAACTCAGGATCTTGAGCTTTAAACTCAGGAGAAATGGTGTAATTTGCACGTGCTGCAAATATTAGCTCTAATACACCAGATGTAGGTGTAGCATAGATGTCTGGGTTCTGTGCTAGAACGTTCTGTAACAAAGTAGACCCTGCTCTCGGTAAAGAGCTTTGGTAGAATATTTTTTCCATAACTTTTTTCTTATTTTAATGACTTAATTACTTCTTCTACATTAAATATTTCCATCTCACTACTGAATGGGAATTCAATTGGATCACCTCCAATGTTATACTTATTTAAGTATGAATTTCGTAATTCTGGAGTTATTGTTTCTGGGTTTGCTTGAATATTTGTATGCATATCATATCCAAACACTTTTGGTTTATTTACAACCCAGAGTACAGTAGATGGTTTATTTAATGCTGCGGCGGCATGTTGACCAAAACTATCCATCAGTAATCGCTTTTCACTTAAACTGATCAAAACAACCAATGCTCTAAATGTATCTGATACTCCGAAAGTTCCGTCGTAGTGTATCTGATCATCTCTTCTGATATGTACGATGTTATAGGTATCTCTAAATTCATCGATTACATTTTGAACTACATTCGATGGAATATCTCGTGCCCAAGAATACTTAATGTCTGATTCAGCACCACCATTTGTCTGTAGTAATAGAATTGGACGATCCGAAACGAATTTTTTACTGAAGAAATCAACTTCACGTTGTGTTAAAAATAATTCACCTGTGTGTCGTACAATAGGTAAATCAAACATTCTACACCATGTTTCGATTAGATGTTCTTCGCTTTTGATATGTTTTGCTTCTAAATACGGATCATGAGCAAATAACAGTATATCTTGGTCTTCAATATATTCTTTATAGAAATACTGTTGTTGACCAAATGCATAAGCACGATCAACATTTTTATTACCTAGAAATACATCAGGGTACCCAGATACCACTATCAACTTATCGTTTGGGTATTTTTTTTTAATAGAAGCACAAACGGCAGTACTAGCAATTACTTTGCCGATACCGCCGTTTATTTGGAATATTACGTTCATCCTATAACTTTTATTTTATATTAAACTTAATTAGCACCTACTAAAGGCTTATCTTAATAATATACGATATATTTCTCAATAAAGCAACTTTTATCTCTACTGATTAGAAACCTAAGTGAGACTGAACTGTTGCAGTTTCAACAACTTCAGTACCTAATTTAGTAGCGATTGCTTGTAATAAAGCTGAATCGTCTGTACCCCAGTTTGCTAATTCTTCAGCTGATAATCTAACTTGTGTAGACTGTATATGCTGGAATCTTGCTGGTTGTCCTTGAATTGCTTCTATACCTTCTGAAGCTTCTACTGCTTGTATTGCTGGAGTAAATGTTCCGAATTGTACTTCGAAATTTGTGAATGCAGCTCCTGCTAGATAGGGACGAGCCATAGCAGCTAAATAGTCTGCTGTAATTGTTTCTGGTTGAGCAAATGGCCCGCTTTGTGCTGTAAACGTTGCTGCTGGTGTGATTTTAGCTATTAGCATAATTCTTATTTTTTAGTTTTAGTTGTATATATAAATATTGAATAAGTTATTAAAAGTTACCGGTAATTAAAAAGAATTCACCATTCCTACAATACCTACTATGAGCCAAAATACATTTAGTACTATATATGCACGATTGGCTCTTTTCCATGCACAATACGTTAAAAGAATTGCATCTAATGTATTTATAACCCACATTGTAAAAAGTGGTGTATCTTTACCCATTATTGCTAGTATGCTAAACGAAAAGATTCTCATTGCTACTCCAATAAATTCTAGCAACTCTAATTTGACTATCTTCATTTTATTCTTATTATAAATCAAAATTACCTTTTTTTACAAGCTGCCAAGACCAGTTAGCAAACATAGGGAATTTTTGTGTATGATGTAGTAATATATCTAAGTCACTTAAGTCACTATCTATATACTTTTGTAATTTTTTAGGAATATCTAAATTCTTATAGTCAATCCAAAATGGAGTATCTTGTCTACCGCATATATAATGATACCTAACAAATAGCATTACTTGTTCGTTGATGTTCCTAACAAATTCATTATAAGAACCAATAGCTTGGTAATAATTTTCAAATCCAATGTGCGATACATGTCTGTATATAGTATGTAATTGTTGAACTGTAACTAGTATAGAAGTTGCTTCTAAAGGCTCCATAAATCCTGAGCTTAATCCTATGGCAATACAATTTCCTACCCAAGTATCTTTATAACATCCTGAATTGAAATTCAATGTTTTATTAAAAGATACATCATGTCCTAAGAATTCGATTACTTCTTTCTTTGCTTCTTCTTCTGTAGTGTAATTTTTATCAAATACATATCCACAACCCCATCTGTCTTTTAATGGAATTTTCCACATCCAACCACACTTCATTGTTATGGCATCTGTTTTTGTGAATTCCTCATTATCTGTCCTAGGTAAAAAGAAAGGAACAGCTGTATTAACTTTTAACTGGTCTTCATATGAGATCCATTCAGTCTCATGAAGTTTACCTATTATTAATCTTTTAAATCCACTACAATCAAAAACAAAATCAGTTTCTACAACTGTGTTATCTTTTAATATTAATCCTTTAATATCATTATTTACACTTAGTTGAAAATCTATAACTTCCCCATCTATAAGTTTAATACCTCTTTCTAAAGCAAGTTCTTTTAAGAAATCAGCTATTAGTCTGGCGTCAAAATGATAAGCGTATACATCAGTGTGATCAAACTTACTTTCAGAAAGATTTTGAAAATAATCTTTGAACATACCAATGAAATCATGATCATACATAGATCCAGTACCTGACCAATTTTCAAAATTGATAGCAACTTTTTTAGTACTATTAGTTCTTTTTATAAAAGCTTTTTCATTAACTCCTAAAAGCCCAACTAACATTTCTCTAAAAGCAGGAACCGATCCTTCTCCAGCTCCTAATATTCCGATTTCAGAACTTTCTATTAAAGTCACTTCTTCTGCAAAACCGCATCTCTGTACATAAAGTGCAGATAACCAACCTGCTAAACCGCCTCCTACAACTGTTATTTTTTTCATATATTATTCTTTAATGTAATTGAACCTAGTATAAAACCAGTCGTACTTTTCATATATCCATTCTAATCCTTCTTTACCAAATAGTTCTTCTGCTTTAGAAGTAACCGGTTCTAATTTTGGTCTAATGATATGATCGCCAAAAACACCATGTATTTCATCATCCTCTTTAGTAATCTGTTCTATGTTACTAAAATCATGCTGAAAGTATGGTAATTCTAAGTATTGATAAATACGTGCTAGTTCTAGATCAGGATTTACACATAAGTCTTCAAATTTAACAAATAGTATTTTACTATCATTACCTACTCTCACATTTTCAAAAAGGGATTTCATAGCAGGTAATACAGGAGATGTTTGAGAATATATAGAAAGTCTTTTATTAGGTGTATCACCTACATTACCTACCATTTTAAGCAGTCGTTCTTTTTCTGATGGATTTCTATTGAAGTTTTTTTCCATTGATGCTAATACATCTTTAGGATCTCGTAACATACATATGATTTTTGGAGCTTCATCATGTATATATTCTAACAAGTTAACTGATGTTTGCCAGTTTCTCGACTTATCTAAAATGTAAGGTTTATTTGTTACAGGTGTATAAAATGCATGCATACCTGCTCTACAAAAAGATTTCCAACAGTCATTCATTACTGCTTCATCTTGAGCTTTAAATTCAGGACTTTTGTCTAAAAACGTTCTAGCATTATTTACAAGTGAGTATAATCCACTTGTGGGAGTTACATAAAACTCAGGGTTTTGTCCTATAATATTTTGCAGTAGTGTACTACCTGCTCTTGGAAGTGAACTTTGATAAAAAATTTTAGACATAACTTCTGTACGTATTCTATTCAATATACGAACTTTCCTCTACATTTACAACTCTTTGTTATAAAAATTTACCCAAAGGTAACTTCAACTAGCTCTACTATAGTTTTATTTAACTTACCTGCAATGATATCGTATAGGACAGTATCATCAGTTCCCCAAGAAGATAGTTCTTCTGAAGTTAATGTTAGATTACTTGTTTGTATTCTTTGAAATTTAGCTGGTTGACTAGGTAATCCATTTTCTCCAGCTACTTCGGGAATATAGTTTCCTGCGCTTACTTCAAAGATAGCGGATTTAACTCCTGGTGCATATCTAACAGCTGCGGCTCCTATGTATTCAACTGAAGTTGTTACTGGTTGAGATAGTATATTATCTTGTTTTACTATCTCTATTGCTGGGGAGAGTTTTGCAATTATCATATTTTTTGTTTTATAGGTTGTTTATTAAACCGAAATAAGCATTATTAAACTCTATTTCTGTTATAGGTAGAAAATAGTGTTTTACAGTTCTTTCTTTAGTTTCTGTATATATTTTTCTATCAGTTGTGATTGATACTCTTTTTTGAGTGTCTGTATTAAATACCTCTGTTACAGTGTGTGTATCAGGATCAAATTTAATAAAAATATTTTGATTATTGTAAAATTCCATAGTTTATTTTTTTTATTAATAACAACATCCTCCTGGGTAGTTATAGTAAAAACCACAAGCACCATCTGCATATTTGTATTCTTGATAAGCGAACCAACCATACCACCCACACCCTGAAAAATTGCAGCCAGTTGATATCAAAGTGCCAACTGCCGGACATCCTGATGAATATCCATAAAATTCACTAACAGAGTGTGGTATAGATTTACCTGCTGTAACACTCATACTATGAAGTGAGAAGGCTGGTGATACACCTAAGACACCTGCTATAACGGAAAACGATAATGGTCCTGATGAAGGTACTGGCATTACTTATTATTTTTTAGTTCTTGAATTTCATTCTTTAATAAAGCTATTTCATTTGTGAAATGTTCATACATTTCTTTGATTGCTTCAAATGAAACAGCAGATGCATTTTGGTATTTAACACTCTTATTACCCTCTTCATCAGTTAATACTAATTCTGGGAATTGTTTTTCTAAGTTTTGAGCAATAAATCCAATATTGTTTTTAGAGTCTCTATCTGTTCTATCATATACTACACCGCATGAATTTAATACTCTACCTAATGAATTACAAATTGGTCTAATATTACATTTAACTCTAGCATCAGAACAAGCTGTGATATCACCACTGGCGTATATAGCTCCTGTAGCACAAATAAAAGCAGCATATGCAGTATTTGATTGAGTAACATTATGTTGCCAACCAGATATAACACTTGAATTAGTTGCTCCAGAGTAAATTGTATTATCTGTTCCGGTTAATATACTACTACTCGTTCCACAGTTTGTATTATAACAGCCAGCGGCAATAAAGCTAAAGGGGTTATATATTCTGTTACAACATCCACCACCTATAAATGAATAATTACCAGAGGCAGTGTTGAGAGTACCTCCAGCAATTACTGAATAAAGTCCATTTGCTGCATTACAAAAACCTCCTCCTGCAAAGCTATAATTACCACATGCAGTGTTACCTACACCACATCTAAGTGTAGAGTTGCAACCTGCTCCTGCAATTAGAATCCCTCCACCACCTGCAGTATATGGAACTAACATACCATTTGCATCTGTACATACCGCACATCCTGCTGTTGCTAAGTTAGCTGCTATTAATCTGTTTACCATGAATGAACATGCAATGGAGTTAGTTAATCCACATCCAAATACACCAGAATAAGCTCCAGAGGCTGTATTACCTCTACCTCCTAATACTGCTGAGTTATAACCACTTGCTGTATTATATAAGCCGTTAACAACAGTTGAATAGTTATTACTAGCAGTATTTTGGTAGCCGTTACCAATAAATGAAGATTGTCCACTAGCACAATGAGATCTACCCCCAGCAATTGCTGAATAAAGTCCACTCGCTGTGTTATCTTTTCCTCCTGTTATGGTTGCAAAATCACCTGAGGCTCTGTTTTGAAAACCGCTACCAATGAATGACAGACATCCAGTATTGGTCTTGGTTGGTGTTGTTGAAAAACCGCCGGTATTTATACACCAAGTACCTCCTCCACAAGTATTATTACCAATACCTCCCACAACTACAGCTCCGTATGCGGAAGAAGAAGTTTTGCAGATGTTATTATGATAACCTGAACCTATAAATGAAGCAATACCATCATTTGAGTTTTTACAACCAGTAACTACTGTAGCGAAATATCCTGCAGTATTACAGCATCCAGTTCCAATGAATGAATAGTTATACTTAGCTACATTATCTTGTCCACTTACTACTGCTGATTGGCCACAACAAGTCGTGTTAAAAAAACCACTTCCAATAAATGAAGCATCACCGTTTACTATATTATTACCACCTCCAACTACTGCAGAACAGTATCCACAAGCAGCATTCTGGTATCCATTACCAATAAATGATGAGTAACCACTAGCACTATTTGCACATCCACCAACAATAGTTGAGTATTGATTACTAGCAAAGTTAGAAGTACCGCCTCCAATAAATGTATAATATGCACTAAATGAGTTGTTGTAATTAGGGGCAATACAGTTACCAGTACCACCCACAATAGTTGCAGTATTTGAATACCCATCTATTATGTTATAACTTCCTCCACCTATAAATGAACGCTTAGAACAAACTGTATTATTACACCCACCTACTATTGCTGAATAAGCTGGATGAATTGTATTACTACGGCCACCTACAATATTTGAATTATTTGAGCAAACTGTATTATACTGTCCACCTCCTATAAATGAGTTTGAAGAACCTATACTTCCAGTGATGGTTGTAAAATCACAATAGAAAGATGAGCAAGTCGTTGCAAGTACAGTGGTACAACTCCAGCCGTAGTAGTTACTCATAGTAACCTGTCCTGTCATTACACCACAACTGGTTGAGTTCATCGTTACTGTAGAACCAACTGGGAAGAATGATGTAACATCTCCGTAAGAGCTACTTAATTGCAAATAGCCCATTCCATATAGATTGGAATTTGTTATATTATATGTACAAGATACATATTGTGCTGCTGTGTTATTTGTACCTCCTACTATACTTGTAGCAAATCCTCCGTTTGTATTACATTGTCCACCACCTGCAAAGCTATAAGCTCCACATGCAGTATTACTTACTCCACATCTAAGTGTAGAATTACAACCTGCACCTGCAACCATAATTCCACCACCACCTGCAGTGTATGGAACTAACATACCATTTGCATCTGTACATACTGCACAACCGGCAGTTGCTAGATTAGCTGCAATTAATCTATTGACTTTAAATGAACATGCAACAGAGTTTGTTAATCCGCATCCAAAAACACCAGAATAATTTCCGGAGGCTGTATTATTTCTACCTCCTAGGATTGCTGAGTTATAACCACTTGCTGTATTAAATAAACCGTTAATAACAGTTGAATAGTTATTACTAGCAGTATTTTGATAACCACTACCAATAAATGAAGCTTGTCCACTAGTAATACCATTTCTACCTCCAACAATTGCTGAATAAGATCCACACGCTAGGTTACCATCTCCTCCACCAATAGTTGAGTTTTGCCCACAAGCATAGTTATAAGTACCACCTCCAATAAATGAACATTCATTTGCTGTCACATTAAACTTTCCTCCACCAATAAATGAATAATTTGCAGATGCAGTATTATTTTCTCCATTAACTATTGCTGAATGTAGTCCACAAGCTGTATTGGAATTACCTCCTCCTATAAATGATTCACCAGTGGCCACATTAAGCATTCCTCCACCAATAAATGATCCAAAACATGCTGTGTTGCAATAACCACCACTAATAGTTGTATAACCACCACTGGCTGTGTTACAACATCCACCACCTATAAATGCGGAATTTCCTGCTGTTATTCTATTATTTACTCCAGTAACAACAGCAGATGAAAATGTATTACAGTTTATAATATTACCACGGCCTGATAGTATAGTAGATGAACCAGCTGTGTTTGGGTTCCAGTAGTTACTGCTAATAGTATTACAAAATCCTGATAAAATACTTGAATTTTGTGAACAAACAGTATTAGTATTTCCTCCACCAATAAAAGCCTGTGTAGTATACATGCCGCTTATAGTGTTATAGTAACCTCCAGAAATAGTGTTTGTATTATAACCACTACTAATGGTATTACAGTTACCTCCACCAATAAAGTGAGCTTGTGCTGTTCCATTTCCTCCAGCAGTAATAGTATTATAGCTACCTCCAGAAATTGTATGACTAGAACCGCTAATTATATTATAAGATCCTCCACCAATAAAGTTCCAACCCTCATAACCTGATAATGTTGAAATTTGATTACACTCTCCTCCAGCTATAGTAGAAAATCTAGTTTGATTTATATTAAATTTTCCACCTACAATTGCTGAGTTACATGTACCATTACCGTCACTGATTGTATTTAGATATCCACCACCAACAAATGAGTGACACCCACCAGCTGTATTACATTGTCCACCTCCAGCAAAACTATAATCACCTAATGCTATGTTTGAAGCACCGCTACCAACAATAGAGCAAGTACCTGTACCTGCTGCCATTACTCCTGGTGGAATATTATTAAAGCTATCTGCTATAGAAGAACTGAAAGCAGCATAACCGGTAGTTTCTGTTATATCTACTTGAGAAGAACCTGAGATTATACCATTTGAGGCATAAATTGCACCTCTAAAAGATGTTCCTGTTATATTTGCTGCTTTAAAATCTGCAAGAGCAAAAGAAGGATCACTTGTATCAACTGATCCAGAAACTTCTACTGTTAAGTTCTTGAAAACTTTCCAAGTACCGTCATCAGAAGCGTCTCTGAAAATACCACCATGTCTGTATGTACCGTCGTTGTAATGACCTACAATACCTAAATCTATATCTGTTGGATTATTAGGTGCTAGATATATTATGTTATCACTAACTTCTAAATTTGTTGAATAGATAACCGACTGGGAACCATGTACTGTTATATTTCCTAAAAAGGTTATATTTGAGCCTGTTATTTCAAATGCATTATCTAAAGAAGATGTATAATTATTAAATGCTGTAGTTATAGAATTACCAGTACTGGTTATATTAGAAGCTAAAGAAGCAGATACTACTGCTAATTCAGAGTCTGTAGCGTAGGTATTATAGATATTAGTTATATCTGAAGATATAGAAGAAGAAACGTTAGCAAGTTCTGTATCTGTAGCGTAGGTATTGTAGATATTAGTTATATTAGAAGCTAAAGAAGCAGATACTGCTGCTAATTCAGAATCTGTAGCAAATCCACTACCTAAATTATCAATTCTAGTAGCTAGTGAACTTGATACTAAAGATAGTTGACTATCTGTAGCGTAAGTGCTATCTAAACCGCTGATTGTATTGTTAATACTAGTTATGTTAGAAGCTAGTGAAGAAGAAACGTTAGCAAATCCACTACCTAAATGACCAATTCTTGTTGCTAAAGAAGAAGAAACGTTAGCAAGTTCTATATCTGTAGCGTAAATACTACCTAAATTGTCAAATCTTGTTGCTAAAGAGGCAGATACTGCGGTAAAAGACCCAGAAATCTCTGAAGCTATTTGATTAGATCCTGATAGTAGTGTAGGTTTTTCGGTAATGTTACTATATACAATACTTGCTGCAACTACGTTTGTTATTTCAGAACCATCTCCGACGAAAGATCCGCTAAAAGATCCTGTTAGTGCGGCATTACTACCTATTGGATTATCAATTCTCATGTTATTCTTCTTTTATAGTCTTTTTGTTACCTTATTAATAAATAGCTACTTTCTTACTACTACACTCCCTGAAATATATGCATTAAACTCAACAACAACAACGTTATTAGAGCTTGATATTACTTTTGCGGGTATTACTTGTTCTTTATTGCTATTGTAAACCTGTACTACTGGGAATTCTTCAGAAAGATTATGTGTAATAGTAAAAGGGCCACTACCTTCTATAGACTGTCTATAAGAAGTAGTAGGTATATTTATAAAGTTTGTATAATCTAAGTAATAAGAAGGGGCTTGACCGCCTAAATTGTTAGCATCTGTTGCAGAACCTGAAACAATATGACCTCCTTTTGCGACAACTACTGTTCCTGTAGTTGATTGGTTGAATGTAATAGTAACAGTATTATTACTTGTAAGGTTTACTGTTGCCGGTATTACCTGGTTCTCATTATTATCATAAACGCTTATAATTACGTTTTTAGAACCGAAATTATGAGTAACTACTTTAGTTAGAGCGTTTGTAAATGTATCAGAAACTGTTGCTACATCTGAAACATTAGCATTTACATTAGTTAAACCTGAACCGTCTCCTACAAAATAAGAGGCTGTTACAGCATTTGTTACATCAAGATTATATAAGTGTGCACTTGACCCACTTACAATGAGTTTTTTCCAGTTTGGCATTCGTGTTACTATTACGGTTGGTTACACCAATGTGCGGTGCCCACTTCCCTTTCGGGCCTATAATGTACATATAAATAGCAAAAGGACCTATT
>Ga0222712_10005103_pt1 | contig 13452 bp, 33 predicted proteins | sample C33_657DmetaG_FD_165043 | JGI IMG/M metagenome (GOLD analysis project Ga0222712, IMG submission 165043) | Estuarine water microbial communities from San Francisco Bay, California, United States - C33_657D | ecosystem: Environmental > Aquatic > Marine > Unclassified | place: USA: California...
ATGCAAGAAATTATAGAAGAAATTAAAGACATGCTTGAGGATGCAATTAATCCAATTACAAAAGCAATTGAAGTTGAAATTGAAGAAGATGATGAAGAAGATGATATGGAAGATACAGAGGGCTGTGACTGTGAAGGATGCAAAGAATGCAAAGCAAATGGCGGATGCACTCAGAAAATGTGCAGTGGTCATAAAAAAGTAGAAAAGTCTGAGAATCTTACAGATGAAGAGATTTCTAAGTCATATGAGTCTGACAATGAAGATGAAGACAAATGGAATAATATGGAAAAAGCATGCTGGTCTGGATATAAGCAAGTTGGCATGAAAGATAAAAACGGTAAAAGGGTTCCTAATTGTGTTCCTGTTGAAAAGTCTTACGATGAAGAAGATAAAGAGGAAGTTAAAAAGTCTATTTGGAATGGATCTTTTTTAAAATAACTATTGACAAGCTCAGTTTAAAAGCGGTATAATAGTTATACCTAGGCGGAATAATTGATTGGAAATAAAATGCTCTGCCTAACAGAAAAAGGCGTAGATGTCTTTATTAAAAGATATAACAACGGACATCGAGAATCCTTTTGGAATAATTATGATCTATTAATATGGAATAAAGATCAAAATGGATATACCAGCGTTAACGGGCTTTTTAAAAATAATTCATGGGGATTAGTCGATAAAATATCTATTAATAATCAAGGAATGTGGAAACTTTCAAAAAAATATGTCAAATATTTTAGATAAGCTTGGTATAGATAGAAATGATTTTCAATGGTTTCATTTAGCTTTATGTCGTGGCATGGACACAAATTTATTTTATGATAAATATGAAGTAGATGTCAATGTTGCAAAAAGTATAGACGAGGCTTGCTTGGGTTGCCCAGTAATAAAAATTTGTTATGAGACTGGTATTAAAAATAATGAGCATGGTATATGGGGTGGAGTTTATTTAAATTCTGGATCAATAGACAAATCTAGAAACGTACATAAAACAAAAGAAGTCTGGAAAAGAATAAAAGATAAACATGGCAAATGATCATTTTAAACATGGAATAAATCACTGGACTGGTGAGCCTAATAAGCCTGTATTTTATACTGAAGAGATGAGAAAAGCCGTAAGGCAAATACAAAAGCCTCAAATGCTGTTGTTGGATATAGCAAAGTATCCAGAATTTTTAGCATTAAGGTTATATGAAGATAACTTTCTTCAGTTTGAGGGAACAAAAAAAGAAATGGTTATTGACTATGTAGCTAAAGTAAAAAAGGTTATAGAGTCATATGGAGTAAGATGTGAACTTGAAGGAGTACCAAGTGCCAACATTTTATGAGACTGTAATTGTTGTGTATTTGCATAACTACCAAATTACAGGAACAGTAGAATCTTTAGGTGCATATGCATCACTGGTTAAATATAAAAAAGATAATATTGAATACGAAGAATTAATAGATAATTCTGAATTCGCCATACTGGACGAGTTTGTTTTTGAAAGGACCACAGAAGAATAATAATGGATAAAATACTATGCTATTCATGCAACAAAAGCAAGAATAAATTAAATTTAAAACCCTCTGGACTTTTAAATATCAACTTACTAATGTGCGAAACATGCATAGAGTCAAAGTTTGAGCCTAGATGGGTAATTATCCTTGCTGGAAGACAGCAGGGTGCGGAATTTGTTAGGGAGCAGGTATTAAAAAAGAGGTATGTTGGGGCAGAAATTACTGCTTCTGAGCTTATTTTGTAGCCCTGTACCCTCGAATTTATAAATAGTATAATTATAATATGACATGTATAGTAGCAATTGCTCAAAATGGAACTGTTTACATGGGAGCAGATCATGCTGCATCTGATGATAAAACTGGCTGGATCCTTTCAAGAAAAGACCCTAAGTGTTTTAAGGTTGGTCAATATGGCATTGCTTTTACAGATTCTTTTAGAATGGGTCAAATTTTACAATACAACTGGACTCCACCAAAGTATACGCCAACAAAAACAAATTCTGGTTTAGACAAGTTTATGAGAACTAAGTTTGTTGATTCTGTTAAAGATGTATTTAGAGCTCATGGATATGGAAGTCAAGTATCTGGTCAAGAAGATGAGGGTGGAATATTTTTGATCGGAGTTTGTGGAAGAATATTTACAATGGACGAAGACTTTCATATTGGAGAAAATTTTGTTAACTTTATGGCAGAAGGAAGCGGAGGAGCTTTGGCTCTAGGAGCTTTGTATGCAACAAAAAATCAAAAGAACCCTCAAGTTAGACTTAAGCTAGCACTTGAAGCAGCAGCAGAGTTTAATATGGCTGTCAAGGCACCCTTTTCTTATATCAAGGTTTAGGGTATAATAAGACTATGAAAACTTTCATTGTTGCCTTATTATCTGTATTAGGTTTTTCTACTTATAAGAAAGTAAATGATTTTTTTTCTAAAAATGTTTTAATGGTGGTAGACAAAAACGATATCGAGCCATTTTTAGAAGACAATGATTTAGAAGTAAACAGTAAAACAATGGAAGCCATGGACCTAAGAGGAAACCCTACGCATGAATGTGTGTGCGGGTCCGTAATTTGGAAAGTACATGCTCAGTTTGATGACTATCAAATAGCACAATATTTTTTAGATATGGAATGTGCTAAGTGTGGATCTTTGGCAACAGCACCAACACCCCTAGATAGAGAGATACAGGAATGAGAAAGTCCGAAAGGCTTAGAAATCTTGAAATTCAAGTTGCTGTTTTGTCAGAAAGAGTCGGAGTTTTGACAGAAACAATGCTTAATTTAATAGAGATTAGAAAACTTGAGCGTAAAGAGCTTGAGTCTGGTAAGTGGTACACAAAACCAAAAGAATAAACTGTTGACAAAAATAGTCAGCATTTAGTAGAATGAGTCTATGAATAAAAAAGTAATGGCGGTATTCGCCTCAATATGCGTAGTACTATCTCAATATTCTTATGCTGGTAATGCAGCAGTAAAGAATAACACAATCAACACGCCTTCGCTAGCCATAATTGATACTGGACTAGACACCTCATTGCCAATTTTTTCAGGCAAAATAATTCAAGAAGTTTGTTTAATCGGATGGAGCACTTGTCCAAACGGATCTGGATATCAAGAGGGAGCTGGGGCTTCTGTGGTAGACAATAGACTTATATCTACTCAGAGGTTTGCACATGGAACACAGATGGCTTCTATTGCTATTAATACTAATCCAAACATGAACATTGTTTTTATTAGAATAGTTGGTCATACTTCTGACTTAAGAGAGCAAATAGTTCCAGATAGCACCATTGAAAGTGCATTAAATTGGGTTGCAACCAATAAAGATAAATATAACATTAAAGCAGTTTCTATGGCACAAGGTACATTAGGCAAAAACTCTAAATCATTAGACTACTGCTATAAGGCGTCAAACGTAGACTTGGCAGTAAATAAGCTATTGGCACTAGGAGTTCCTTCGTTTTTCTCAGCTGGGAACAACTTTAATTACACACAAATTAATTGGCCAGCATGCATTCCTGCAGCAATTGCAGTGTCCGCAACTGACCAAAGAGGCAGTATTAACAACTATACTAATTACGACAAAGCACTAACTGATATCTTTGCGCTTGGAGAAACAAATGCAACTTCTCCTGGTGGTAAGGTTTCTAGGGTTTCTGGAACTTCTGTTTCAGTTTCAATTGCTGCTGCAAATTGGATTAAGCTTGCAACCGCAAAGCCAGCATTGTCTTATTCTGAACTGTATAGTTTAGTATTAAAAACTGCTGGAGAAACTAAAGGATCAAAAATTCCTGTAGTTAAAGCAAGATTTGATATTGAGCAGGCTATAAATGGCTGATCAGCAGACCGTACTTGAAGGTATTGTGGAAAGCGTAACAACTGATCTATATAATCAGTGGGTAGTTGCGCTTCCACAGTCAGAAAAAACTGAAGAAAAGTTTAAATCATTGCAAAAAAATGCACATGATACTACCCTATTTATTATACAAAATTTTATGGATAGGTTTAATGCAGCAGCAGAAGAACTAAAGGGCAAAGAATAGAGCAATGATGATTAATGTTAACGATAGCGATTTTGAAGCAGTATTAAAGTCGCATAATCTTATTCTAATAGATTTTTGGGCAGAATGGTGCAGGCCATGCAAGATATTTTCTCCAATATTAGATGAAATATCGGAAGAATATGGAATTTGGGTTGGAAAAGTAAATGTTGATGATAACCCTATTAAATCAGTAGAGTATGAAATTGTTAGTATTCCAACAGTTATTCTTTTTAAAGATGGGAAACCAGTAAAAAGAATAACTGGAGCTAAGCCAAAACACTCCTTAGTCAAGGAGTTACAAGAATGGCTGTAGACGATTTTGATTCAGATAATGCTGAATTTGAAATTTGGCTAAAAAATGGATATGACAGGGGATGGATTTCAGATGTATTTTGTAATACACATGAAGGTCCACCCTTATCAGAAGAAGAAATACAAGAGTGGGATGAAGGCGGAGATCCATGCTCTTTTCAAGTCAAAGTAAATATGCTAAACTAGGATTCCACGCTCATTCAGAGGTGGAGTAAATTAAGGAGAATAAATTAAATGAAGTCATTTAAAAAGATCGCTCTTGCAATGGTTGCAGCCGTTGCTATGGGTACACTCGCAACACCTGCAAGTGCTGCGCCAATGGTCGTAACTTCTGTAAAGAAGAATACAGGCACAGTGGCATCCCCGACGTGGACAGCACAAACCGCTGGAACATCAGCAACAAGCCCAATTACAATTCCAGTTCCAACAGATAACTCTGTTGATTCACTAGATGTAGTTGAGTTTGTAGTTACAATTGATACAGGTACAGTTGTATCAGTATCAGCAACAAACGCAGTAGTTGTACCAGCTTTTGCAACAACTACAGCACCAGTAACAGCATCTTCAGGTTCAGCAACATGGAGCCAGAATGTTGGTACAGGAACAACCGCAACGTTTTATGTATATACTAAAACGACAGCAGTAAGCTCTGTAGCAATTACAAATCAGGGCACAACTGTAACATACTTCCTACAAGGAACATCTACTTTGATCGATAAGATTGCCGTAACAGGTGTAGATTCTGCTCCAGCAGGAACATCAGTAACAGTAACAGCAACAGCACAGGATGTATTCGGAAATAAGATTTCTGGAAAGACCCTCAATGCAATTGCTAACGGCGCAACCCTTGATACAGTAACTGTAACAACAGGCGCAACACTAACCAATTTTGGATCAGCAGACGTTAAGTTTGTTGCCCCAGCAACTGGCCCAGTGACAATTGTATTCTACGCAGCAGCAGCCGATATGGCAGCAGCAGTAACAGGATTCAGCACACCATCTGCATCATCTGTAAAGATTATTGCGGTTCGTGACTTGGCTGGAGACCTTGCTGCTCTAACAACTCAATTGGCAGCAGCAAATGCCGCTAAGGCAACTGCAGAGGCAGCACTAGCAGCAGAAAAGACAGCTCATGCAGCAGCAAAGGCAGAAATTGATGCTCTAAAGGCTAAGGCTATTGTCGATAAGGCAGCAGCAGATGTTGCTCGTGCAACATATGTAGCAGAGTATAACGCTCTTGCTAAAAAGTGGAATGCTAAGTTCCCTAAGCTTAAGGTTACACTTAAGAAGTAATTTAATAAATGGGGCAAGGGAAACCTTGCCCCATTTACATATAAATGGTAGAATATACTATGAAACAAGATGACATCTATCGTTTAGAATCATATTTTGAAAAAAAATATAAGAAAGAAATGTTGGACAAAATAAATAATTTTGAGTTTCCAGAAGAATGGACGCCCAAACAAGTAATAGACTATATTACTTACAAGTTAGATGGGAAATAAATGTTTAAGAAAATAAGACTATGGATGCTTGAGCAACAGGTAAATGCTATGGTTGCACAAGATTCAGGAAAGAAGGAATCTACAGTGTCAAAAACTACAAAAAAGACTGTGGCTAAAAAGACAGAGGCTAAGAAAGCTCCTGTAAAGAAGACAGTTAAAAAGACTGCTCCTAAAAAGACTACAAAAAAGAAGTAATTGCATGTCAGATATCCCTGTAGAACACGAAAACATAATTCGTGAAAAGGTTATTCAAAGTTTATTAGCTTTAACTATACCTCCATCATGGAGTCCAGACTTTACGTTAAGGTATATAATTAATTATATAGGAGCTGATATTAAACGTGATTAACGAAATAACTACAGGGATATTTGCTATTGAAAACTATATAAGTTTAGAGACATGTAAATTTTTAAGCACATGCTTTGATTCGTCTATAACCCCTACTAGCAGAAGATCAATTTATGCTGGGCCGTCCTTTTCAGAAAAAAATCCAAAGCAAGGTTTATCTGATGGACAAAATTATTTTAAATATGATCATCCTGAAAAAGGTTCTAAGCAAGCAAATGATTATCAGATAGGCCTTGATATTTTGGCTGGCATTGCAGATAGAACCGCAAAAACAATATCTCACCATTATAATGGAGATTATTATTTAAAAAGCATGTTTTGGAGCAGAATGTTGTCTGGGGCAAAAAATACGCTTCACATGGACAACTGGTACGAAACTTCAGACGGTGACTTAAAGCCTAGGCCGTTCAACAAACATGATAGATCAGGGCTTTTATACTTAAATGATGATTTTGAAGGCGGAGAAATCAGGTTTATCAAAGATGACTTTGTAATTAAGCCTAAACCTGGCACATTTATATTTTTTGAAGGCAATATAGATTCTGCTCATGAGGTATTAGAGGTGGTATCGGGAATTAGAAATAATATTATATCTTTTTATGGAGACAATGAGTTTTATAGCTCCGATACAAATATACAAATAGAAAACTTGGAAATCGAAATAGACGAGGTCCAAAGCACAGAAGAAAGCTTAAAGAATATTAAACAAATTATAGAGGACTATGACGACTACAAAGTGTGAAATGAAAGACTGTGATAAGCCTGCTACAAGGCTTACAAGCACTGAATCTAGCTATATAGAGATATGCGAAGATCATTGGTACGAGAAATACAGGAAATGATATAATAGAGGTATAGATAGACTTCTAGACCTATCTAAATAATAAACCTATAGGAGAAATAAAATGTCAGACGGAAAAGATTTAAACGGATTTACATCACCAAAGGTGAACGACGCACCTGTTTGGACAAACAACGAGCAATATGCAGCTGATCCAAAAGCAGCATTTCCAGCATCAGATGTTTCAAACCAAGCACAGGCACAAGGACCTAAGTAATTATGTGCGTTGAATGCGGTTGTGAAAGCATTGGAAGCGAAACAGGAATTGCAAATATTCCTGGAGGCATCCTTGACGTTACAAGAGATGGAGAAGCTGGACTAACATTAAACATGTCAGCAACTTCAGAGCAAAGAGAAAGATTTATATCTGGTGAGTGAAAACGGAACTGGAATGGGAACACCACCTAATCCAACACCATCAGGTGCAGTAACAAGTAGAGAAGCTACTAGAAGAAACCCAAGACAGGGTTTAAAGATAGATACTAATAAACATGGTATACGTAGAGAAACATCTCTAATCCCTAAACCGCCTAGAAAAACAAGGCCAAAGAAAGTATAACTATAAAATAAATATAGCCCCGTTAGGGGCTATATTTATTTATTCTTATTGTTTTGGTTTACGGTTTGTTTTGGTTACAGCTTTTTCAATTCTATCAATTGAATCACGCAGTGATGATCCGCCATTGTTAAATAATTCTGCTTTAATTACAGACAATTCTTTTTCAATGTGTTCAAATCTCTGTGCACCATGATTTAGTCTTTCGTTAACTCCAGGCTTTTCTTCAGTGCCATACCAGTCTTCAATGAATTTAAACCAAGTACTAAACAACTTAAAAAATTTACTAAAAATGAATGTAAGTGCTGTTAGGGCTGAGCCTACTAGCACGATCCATTGAAGAGGGTTTAAGGTATCCATAGTAGATTAATTATACATAGATTAAAAGCCCAATGCAATTAACTAAGACCGATAAACTAAAATTATGGTTGACAAGAATTGATATAAATTATATACTTACATAATGATAACTTTAGCAGAGAAATTAGTTTGTCTTTTTAAGGGGCACGACGTCAGATTTGCAGGATCCTGTCCTTATACACAGAAGACCTATGACGTATGCTTGAGGTGCAACAAAACCTTTTTGGCAATGAGCTTTGCCGAAGACATAGATAAGGAAGATATTTAATATGATATATCACAAGCATTTATTAGTAAACGCTAAGGTTAACTCTCCAATTAGAACAGAAGAAGAAGGCGTGGCATTTCTACAAAATCTGGTAGAAAAGATTGATATGAAAATTATCAAAGGCCCGTTTGCTAAGTTTGTGGACAATGACGCAGAGGGAAACTCTGGGTTAACAGCAATAGTTATGATAGAAACAAGCCATATTGCATTTCATATATGGGATCAAGTAAATCCAGGATTGTTACAGTTTGATTTGTATACATGTGGTAAGCTGGAATTAGAAAAGGTTATAGGATTAATTAAAGAAAGATTTGATATTGTTTCTATGGACTATGTATTGTTTGATAGAGAAAACGGGTTTGTTGTAGAAAACCAGGGAAGCCTGTAATTGGACTCAGATCTTTGGATACAAAATAGGTGGAATACAAAAAGCGTCGAACTTATATCTGTTCCAGAGTCTTATGGTAAAATATTTAAATTAACCGATGTTAGCTACACGCCTCATAATTTTTTAAATGAGGTTCATATTCCTGGTAAAACATTTATAGCAGAGGCAGAATTTTTTATCTGGCACTACATGTTTGATAATCTTTCACAGTACTTATATTTAAAAAAACATATTCCAGATATAAAATACTACACATTTTTGCCAAAAGAGTACGACGAGGTTTTAGATAGTCCTCCAAGCTCAAGAACTACAAAAGAATTTTTAGATCAGGTAAAAATAACTAGTTTTCATGGAGGAATTGATAAAAATTTAGGGGATAAATATCCACATAAATACCACGAAGATATATTTGATTTGTTTGTCACTCAAAAAGAACTTTACTCATACATTAACACTAAAGTTACTTTTGAAGAAGTGTATTTTGTATATGATCGTAGAAGGTATTGGAATCACAGCTGGAATGTTATTGGTTCTGGACGTCAAGAATTTGGACTTAAGTATGCCTACTGGCACCCAGAAGAAACATGGGAGTCAGATGCTTATACATGGAGAAAAATATTTCGTGAGCGATGGTGGTGTGAAATTGGTCAAATGGAGCTCAGGGGTGTTCTTTTAGATAAACTAAAAAACTATCCTACGGATACTCCAGAAAAAATATTTATTAGCAGAAGCGATGCTTTAAAGAGGCACTCTATGCTTGCAGATGATCGTCTTTTAAGGTATCATCCTAAAGAACTTAATGATTTTATAGAAAATAAATTTAAAGAAGAAGGATACGTTATATTAGAGCTCGAAGGTATGGGATATTTAGAACAATTAAATTATTTCAGGAATGCAAAATATATTGCAGGGATAGTTGGCTCAGGGTTTTGTCAAACATTGGTCTGTAACCCTAGAGCAACAGTTTTGCAAATAGATGTTAACCCAGACTATCACTTTGACTATACAACCATCACTAACCCAATTGGCATAAAGTTAAATCGCCTTGACTTAAGTGGTTTAATGAAGAGGGGTTCAAATTTAAGTTTAGTAAAGGATAAAATAATACAGGCTATAGATAAACATATTGCATACGGCAACATGTTTTCAGAAACAAAGAATAGGGTTCTATAATGCCAGCAATGTGTCACTGCAATATGTCCAGGAACTACCCGTTTTGTGATAACACCCACAAGAAAATAAGCCCGCAAGGCACGGTAACCCCAGAAAAATCTGAAGGATTTCCTACTCCAGAACAGCCTTCAGAGGGCTAGACGTAGTATTTTTTTTAGTGTATAATTAGTAGGAAGACTGGGATCACAGTCATAAACAATAAGGAGAAACTCATGAGCTTAGAAACAACTTGGACAGACAAGATTGGAACCTGGGAAGTCGACGTCGCAGGCAAGAAGTTTGTTCGTAAGGACGCAGAAGGCGCAGTTAATGGCGAAGTAACATTTGACTATGTTGCTGAATCAGACACCCCGTCTTGGTTTAAGGACCACGTTGCTGCTAACACACCAGCAGAAACACCAGCAGAGTAAGTAAACTGTTTTAAGTTAAAGCTAGAGAGTCTATCTCTAGCTTTAATTATTATATGTAAGGATATAGTGTAATATGACCGATAGTGAAGCGAAAAGTGCGGCGGCGAGAGAGATGAATTCTGCAGAATTTGACGATGAATATGATCTAGACAGATCATTGCGTCTAAAGTATGCCATAGAGCAGGTATTTGAAGAAAACGCTGAATTATTTGAAAGGCTAAAAGATGATTGATAAAGTAGTTAATATGATATTTAGCTTAGATTCATTAAGAAAGGCAGTAACTGCCGAAGTTCACATGTATGACTCAATTGCTAGAATTATGGCAGATGATGAGTCTTCTAAGATTGCTTGCACTATATGGTGTGAAGAAGATGGATGGCGGGGATGGAATATAAAGGAAGATGGAAGATACTATTTCCATGATATCCCAGAGCACACACTTGGCGACGTAATGAATGAGGTAATGTCATGACCACCCTAATTGGCATAGAGGGACCTAACTGGTCTGTAATGGCTGCAGATAGCCAGATATCAGATGAGAGCTTTAAGATTATTAGCACGGCTACACCTAAACTAATTGAGTATAAAGATCTGGTTATTGGATTAAGGGGAGATGCCAGACCAGGAGATTTAATCGCCTATGACTGGAAACCTCCCAGAATATCTGGGGATATAAAGAAGTGGGTGGTATCAAAAATGATCCCATCAATGATTGATTGTTTTAATAGATCAGAGTATGATTGGCAACATGAGGATGCTGACTATAATTTCCTTGTTTCAGTAAAGGGTAAGATATTTGATATAGGGTCAGATCTATCCATTAGCAAGAGTGACTGCAATATATATGCAAGCGGAAGCGGCAGGAACCTAGCGATAGGATACTCAATAGGACAAAGAATAGACACTATAGAGAATGCTATATTAACTGCACATAAAGCTATAGAGACATCTGCTAAGTTTGATATACATACATCCTTGCCTGTACAGATCATAGTCCAAGATTATAGTTGAGTAGAATATCATGGTATACTTAGGATATGGGAATATTAGATAATTTAGAAGCATACCTTGAGAATCAGGACAAGTGCATCTATTGTGATGAAAAAGCTTTGTATACACAGATAGGACAAATAGGTAGAATCTACCGTGTTGTCGATGTGTGTAAGAAGCATTACATCCAGGATGAAGCTTCCTAACCCCCCGATTTTTATCTCCTTATATAGCCTTTAGAAGCCTTATTTGAGCCATTCTAGGGCAATTCATAGAAAATAAATACTATCAATTAGATCCTAATTACTATCTATTTATATTAGATTATATATACATGTAATTGGGCACTTTCCCCATAAGGCCCCATAATGCTCCATTTTGCTCCACATGTGAGCATATGTTCAGGGATTTGTCAATACCCCTCGTAAATGGCATATTTGGCCCACATTGTCAATAGATTTTATGGATAAATTTGGCCTAAATGTATGCTAAATTTGTTATATATTCTGTACAAATTTGTCGACATTCTATATGTATTTTAGATTATTTAGACATATTTTGTACACATTTTCTAGAATTTTCAGGGATTTTTTATAAGCTCTCGTAAAGCAGAAATTTGGCCCACAATTTTGCACACAAAAAATCCACAGGCTGTGGATAAACCTGTGGATAATTTGGGCTATATATGTTTATCTATATAGTCAGGCATTCGTCTCTCAATATAATATGCCTATTTAACTAAAGGGATCTTTATCTTCTATGTAACCAAAGATAGTATCTCTAGGTTTGGATAATTTCTTTACCGCCGTCTTTTGTACTGCAGGTGGCAGTTTGATATTCTCCCATTTGTATTTCTTAGATAGTTCTTCTATCTTCTTGTCCAGTTCTTTGGCTAAGAACAAGCCTTCGGAGGAATTACCATGCTTCCAGTCCTCTTCATGCCGTCTTGCTTCTTTCTCGATAACCCATGCTACCAATTCCATTACTCTGTCAATTGTGTAATGTGGTTGGTCTGACAAGTATCGGGCTACAGTTGCAGGATTGAACCAGTGGTCTTCAGTTGCGTTAGCAATAACATCAGCAACATTTTGTTCTTTTGATTTCATAGTCCGCCTTTCGTCTTTGGATTATATCATAAGGGGCTGACATTACGCCAGCCCCTCAATGTGTAATAGATTTATTACTTCTTGACTGGGGTCTCAGCTGTAAACTTGATCCCTTGCTTTTCCGCCTCTTGTAGAGCAACCTTAGCTGCGCCTGAGAAACGGCCACGGGCACCAACTGTGATTCCCTTGGTCTTTAGATATTCTCGCTTTGTTGTCATGATGATCCTTTCTAGATCGTTTTGTTAATTATATCAACTTTTCACGGTTTTGTAAATAGCTGACGTAAACCAGGCATTTCGCCCATACTTCGTAAATCGGATTATTCGCCCTTATCGGACATCCGATCTTTAATTAATTTAGCAATGATATTGTGGGCCTCAATGTTTTCTGTTTCAGATCCACCCCACAAAAGCTGCTGAGCTTTATTTAGTTGTTGATCGATATAGATATCAGTCTGTTGCATCTTCTTCCTCCTCCTCATCTAGCCATCCGTCGTTGTCTAGGGCAACGAGGAAATCGTTTTCTCTCATCCAGTCTCGGAGAGTCTCATCAATTACTTCATCTCCTAAATCCATGGCAAGTCCAAGCCCGTCAACATCTGACCAGAACTTATCCCAGATTTGTTTTAAGGTTACTCCGCTAGGCACAGCCTCATCAGCGTAGTCATTAACAGCAAGGTCGTCGTACTGGCTGGTCTCGTAGATACTGCGAAGTACATCGAAGGTCCATACCCATAGCAATGACGGGAAGACGGGTACCTTTGAGATTCTATCTACAATCTCATTTAACTCATTATAGACATCGTCCCTACGTGTTGCTTCTTGTAAATCAATTGACATTACGTGCTCCAATCGCAAATGATAAGTCATATGTTAGTTTATATAATGATACTAATGTATCAAGGGCACCTTCACACCTTGTGCGGTCCATAGAATCCATTGCTTCTCCTGATTCATCTTCAATTGCCTGAGCCTCCGCCAATTCCTGTTCAGCAATCAGCATGAGGTTTTTTAGTTCGCCGTGCATGATGTCAAGGCCTGATACTCCAGCATTGACCATGCGTTGCAAATGGGGCGGTAGCCCAATGTCTTCTGAGTTCATACATATTCCCTTTCGTTAGAAGAGTTCATTATATCAGTAGCCACTGACAATAAATG
>Ga0222712_10005104_pt1 | contig 13452 bp, 9 predicted proteins | sample C33_657DmetaG_FD_165043 | JGI IMG/M metagenome (GOLD analysis project Ga0222712, IMG submission 165043) | Estuarine water microbial communities from San Francisco Bay, California, United States - C33_657D | ecosystem: Environmental > Aquatic > Marine > Unclassified | place: USA: California...
CACACCCTGAACCCAGATTGACCCAGTGCGGTATATACCAGCCGAGACCATCAAGAGCAGTGATTGCTGGAGAGCCTACGCCAAGGGCGGCGGACCCCAGAATAGACGCCACCTTGGCGACCGCTGGGGTAGTGTGCCTCACAAGTCCCGCCCGTGCCCTCACCCCGTTTTGGACATCCCTGCACTTCGGTGGGCTGTCAGCAAAAGTGTCAGCAAAATGGCTGAAAACTGGATTTTGTGCTAAAATAAAACCCGCAACTCCTTGGAGCAGCGGGCTTTAGTAAAGGGATCGTCCCCACGGGGATTCGAACCCCGGTTCTTACCGTGAAAGGGTAGTGTCCTAACCGGGCTAGACGATGGGGACAGACCTTAAGCGGCGGAACGTACGCCGAGACTCAGCTCGCGCAAGGGCTATTTTTTCAACCATACCGACTTTGCTCTCACCTTCAGTCGTCCACGAGGCCATGCTTGAGTTACCGGCCCCCACCCTGTCTTTGTGCTGCATCGCCTGATCTCCGGATGAACCTGCGCTATTATCCCCACACGCTCGAACTGCGACACGCATTCACCATCGCCACCGCCTCGCGCACCACCACACCGGCCATGATCGTCGAGGTCGAACACGAGGGCGTCATCGGCTACGGCGAAGCCTCGATGCCGCCCTACCTCGGCGAAAGCCAGGCCACCGCGGCTGCGTTTCTTGATCGGATCGACCTCACGCGCGTCGCCGATCCCTTTCAACTCGAGGAAATTCTCCCCGCCATCGACGCCCTCGCTCCCGGCAACACCGCCGCCAAAGCCGCCGTCGATATCGCGCTCCACGATTGGATCGGCAAAAAACTCGGCGCGCCTTGGCACCGCATCTGGGGCCTCGACCCCGCGCGCGCGCCCGTCACATCGTTCACCATCGGCATCGACACCCCTGAAATCGTCCGCGCCAAAACCCACGAGGCCGCGCCCTACAAAATCATCAAAGTAAAACTCGGCCGCGACGCTGCGACCGACCGCCAACTGATCGAAACCATCCGCGAGGTCTCCGATCGACCCATCACCGTCGACGCCAACCAAGGCTGGCGCGACCGCACCGAAGCGCTCCGCATGATCGAGTGGCTCGCCCCGCGCGGCGTCGTTTTCATCGAGCAACCCATGCCCAAGGAGCAACCCGAAGACACCGCTTGGCTGCGCGAACACAGTCCGCTCCCGCTCATCGCCGACGAGAGCGTCCAACGTCTCGCCGACGTCCGCCGCGCCGACGGCGTCTTCGACGGCATCAACATCAAGCTCATGAAGTGCACCGGCCTGCGCGAAGCGCACAAGATGATCACCCTCGCCCGCGCCCTCGACCTCAAGGTCATGCTCGGTTGCATGACGGAAACCTCCTGCGCCATCTCCGCCGCCGCGCAGCTTTCTCCGCTGGTCGATTGGGCAGATCTCGACGGCGCCTTGCTCATCAAAAACGACCTCTTCAGCGGCACCACGATCGTCGACGGCAAGATCACGCTCAACGATCGTCCCGGACTCGGCCTCGTGAAACTCTGATCGATTTTCGCCACCATGCCTGCCGTCAACCCGTCCGCCGCGCCCACGCTCCGCGAAAAAATCGGCCAGCTTTTTAATGTCGGTTTTCGCGGGCGCACACCCGCCGAATGCGAACTCATCGCGCGCGATCTGCGCGAACTTCATTTGGGCGGCGTGATTTTTTTCGATCAGGACATGGCCGGCGGCACCATCGATTCGGGTCCACGTCTCCGCAACATCGAGTCACCGGCGCAGGTCAAAACCCTCATCGCCTACTTGCAGGCTCAAGCCCGCGTGCCGCTCCTTGTCTCCGTCGATCAAGAAGGCGGTCGCGTCAATCGCCTCAAGCCCAGCTACGGTTTTCCGCCAAGCATTTCGCACCAAGAGCTCGGGCAGCTCGATCAACCTACGGAAACCTACCGCCACGCCGCCGCCACCGCGCAAACGCTCGCCGCCGTGGGTTTTAATTTCAACCTCGCCCCGGTCGTCGACCTCGACGCCAACCCCAACAACCCGATCATCCAAGGCAAGGGCCGCAGTTTTTCCGCCGATCCCGCCGCGGTCACGCGCCACGCGGCCGAGTTCGTCCGCGCCCATCGCGCCCACGGCGTGCTCACGTGCGCGAAACATTTTCCCGGGCACGGCAGCGCCGCCGGCGACACGCATCTCGGGCTCGTCGATGTCACCGCGACGTGGGACGAGCGCGAGTTGCTCCCATTTCAATCGCTCATCGCCGCCGGTCTGTGCGACGCGATCATGACCGCGCACGTTTTTCACGCGAAGCTCGACCCCGTGCATCCCGCGACGTTATCGCCGGCGATCATCACGGGGCTACTGCGCGAGAAACTCGGCTTCGACGGCGTGATTACCAGCGACGACATGGAGATGAAAGCGATCTCGCACCACTACGGCCTCGAGAAATCGGTGCCCGCCGCCATCGCCGCGGGCATCGACGTACTCTGCTTCGGGAACAACCTCACCTACGATCCCGACATCGCGCGCAAAGCCATCGCCATCCTCGTACGCGCCGTCGAACGCGGCGATCTCAGCGAAGCCCGCATCGATATTTCCTACCGCCGCGTCCTCGCCCTCAAACGCCGAGCCGGACTCATCACTTAGCCACCCAGCCTTCTATGCACCGCCGCCCGCTCTCACTCGCCACCACCGCTCTCGCGTGCGCCACGCTGCTTTTTTTCTCTAGTTGCCGCACCGTGCCCGGCACCGCCGCCCAGCGCCACGGCGATGAGATCATCGTCGCCGGGCAACTCTTTCACACGGGCACGCCCGTCGTCACGTGGATGGATGCGGGCGGCTACGACGCTTACCGCGTCGAACGCCGTTTCAGCCCCTACGCCGAGAGCAGCTACGAGCAAACGATCGCCGCCGTGAAAGACATCACCGCGCCCAACCGCTACAGCGCGCGGACCAACACGCTATCGCCCGAGGAAATCGAAAAAATTCGCGGCGGTGGCTGGACGCTGCCTCAGCTCCAAAATGTCGTCGATCAATTCGTCCTGCACTACGACGTCTGTGGCCTCAGCAAGACCTGTTTCAACGTCCTCCATGATCACCGCGGCCTGAGCGTGCACTTCATGTTGGATCTCGACGGCACGATTTACCAAACGCTCGACCTCAAAGAACGCGCCCGCCACGCCACGACTTCCAACAACCGCTCCATCGGCATCGAGATCGCGAACATGGGCGCCTATCCGCCCGGCGCGACCAAGACCCTTGACGAATGGTACGGTCGCGACGCCACCGGCCGCACAATCATCACGATCCCTGCCCGCGTCGGCGACCCGATGCTGCGCGTAAAAAACTTCGTCGGCCGTCCCGCCCGCCCTGAACCCATCCGCGGCATCGTGCAAGGCACCGATCTCGTCCAATACGATTTCACGCCCGAACAATACGCCGCGCTCGCCAAACTCACCGCCGCGCTCACGAAAATTTTTCCCAAAATCACCTGCGACATCCCCCGCGGCCCCGACGGCCAAGTGGTCTCGCAAAAATTACCCGACGCCGAACTCGCGGCGTACCACGGCGTCCTCGGGCACTATCACATCCAGACCAACAAGACCGACCCCGGCCCGGCGCTCCAATGGGAAAAATTAATTTCCGAAGCCCGCGCCCTACGAAATTAAAACCACGCGCCGCGCTTTCATTACAGCCACCCCCCCACCCCCGCCCGCCCCATGAAAATTCCGCTATCTCTATTAATATCCTTAGCCGCGTTGATTTTTAGCAACGCGCTGTGCGCCGCATCGACCACCGCCTTTGTCGACGTCTCGGTTCTCCCGATGGATTCCGAGCGCGTGCTCACGCACCAAACCGTCCTCATCACGGGTGACCGCATTGTTCAGGTCGGCCCCACCGCCACGGTGAAAATCCCCGCCGACGCCCAGCGCATCGACGGCGCGGGTAAGTTTCTCATTCCCGGACTCGGCGAGATGCACGGGCACAACCCACCGCTCGGCTCCTCGCAGGCCTACATCGAAAACGTTTATTTTCTCTTCGTCGCCAACGGCGTCACCACCGTGCGCGGCATGCTTGGTTGGCCCGGCCAACTCGAACTCCGTGACCAAGTAAAAACCGGTGCCATCACCGGCCCTTCGCTCTACCTCGCTGGCCCGAGCTTCACCGGCAATGGCGCCAACGCCGTGCTTTCTCCCGCAGCCGCCGCGGCCCGCGTCCGCCAACAAAAAACCGAAGGCTGGGACCTACTCAAAGTTCACCCCGGCGTGAAACGCGAAGTCTACGACGCCATGGCCAAAACCGCCGACGAAGTTGGGATCCGTTTCGCTGGCCACATCCCCGCCGACGTCGGCCTCGTCCACGCCATGGAGCGCCGCCAAGAAACGGTCGACCATCTCGACGGCTACATCGAGCACCTCGGCGCCGACACCGCGCCCGTCGATCCAGCCAAACTCGCAGCCATCGTGAAACTCACCCGCGACACCGGCACCGCGGTCGTTCCCACCCTGCCGCTTTGGGAAACCATCATCGGCGCCGCCGACCTCGAAAAAATGCTCTCCTACCCCGAGCTCCGCTACATGCCCGCCAAGGAAGTCGCCCGCTGGAAATCCGTCTATGAACGTCGCACGTCGGATCCGAAATTTTCCCAATCCCGCGCCCGGCAAATCGCCGCCAACCGCAAGGTCGTCCTCAAAGCCCTCGCCGACGGCGGCGTCACGATTCTCTTCGGCACGGATGCGCCGCAGGAATTCAGCGTCCCCGGTTTTTCGATTTATCGCGAGATGCAGGCCAACATCGCCGCCGGCCTCACGCCTTACCAAGTGCTACGCTCCGCCACCAAAAACGTCGGCGACTATTTTAAAACCAAAGACACCTTCGGCCTCGTCGCCGCCGGCCACCGCGCCGATCTCGTACTCCTCAACGCCAATCCGCTCACCGACATCGCCCACGTCGCTCAGCGTGCCGGCGTGATGCTCCGCGGCCGCTGGCTCCCCGAATCCGAACTCCAAGCCGGCCTCGCCAAAATCGCCGCCGCGCCTTGAAGCCCGTTTACTTCAAAACAAAGCGATAAGTCCCCGCGCCGACCTCCACGCGTAAATCCTCTCCGACCGCGACGCATGCGCGCACTCCGGCGGCTTGTTTCAGCGCGCCGCCGCTCTCCGTGGTTCGCTCCTCCGTGGCTCGTGGTAAAATCACCGCAGCCGTCGTGTTGGGCGGCACCGTGACATCGAGGGTGAAGACTCCATTTTCATTTTTCCAAGAACTCACGATCCGGCCATGAATCGAATCATAGTATGCCTTCACCCAAAATATCGGCAGCTGATCTGGATTGCTGCCGGCCGTCGGTGGCTGCGGCCGAATTATAATTTTTCGATATCCGGCTCCATCTGAATCGATGCCAGCGAGCGAGCGATAAGCCCACTCCATCACCGCGCCAAACGCGTAATGACTAAAACTGTTCATCGCAGAATTTTGCAGGCCGTTCGCGCCGCCGAATCCGTGCTCGGTCGTGTAACTATCCCAACGCTCCCATACCGTGTTCGCACCGTTAATGACTTCGTAGCCCCAGCTGGGAAATTTTCGGCTCTGAAATAATCGCGTCGCCAGATCGTGCTGCCCGTTTTCCGTCAAGGCCGGCAACAAGGAGCGCGTGCCGAGAAATCCCGTCGCCATGCGGACGTCGTTGCGGGTGATTTTTTCTGCAAGCATCGCCGCAACTTTCGGCCGCTCGGCCTCGGGAATCAGCCCGATCCAGAGCGCCATCACATAGGCCGTCTGCGTATCGATCGTGAGCGTGCCGTCGGCTTTGCGGTAGTTTTTGTTAAACACCGCCTGAGTCTTGGCTCGGCGGGCGCGGTAGTTGGCTGCTTCGACCGGACGCCCAATGGCTTCAGCCATTTCGGCCATCAGCGCGCAATCGAGCGCATGGAAACAGGTGTCGAGATAATCGATGGGCGTCGTCTCTTTGACGTTGAGCCAATCACCCCACGGATTGCCCAGGCTCGTGCCGAGTCCCTCCGGCGTGGTGCTGGCCTGACGCCACGCCATAAATCGCGTCATCGACGCCCAATGCCGTTCGAGCAGCCGCGTGTCGCCGTACGTTTTCCAAATCGTCCACGGACAAATAATCCCTGCATCCGTCCAGCCCGTGCCGAAATTTTTCGCGGCCGACCCGTGCGCCATCGGATACGGCGCGTAGTCGGGATAAGCGCCAAAGCTGCGCTGCGCCTCCGCAACGTCGTCGCTCCACTTGGTGAAAAATGCGGCGACGTCGGCATTAAACGTGGCGGTGCGGATATAAGCCTGAGCGTCGCCCATCCAACCGAGACGTTCATCACGTTGCGGGCAGTCCGTGGGGATTTCCACGAAGTTGGCGCGCTGGGTCCATTGGGCGTTTTTTCCAAACTGCGTGAGCACAGGATCGCTGCATTCAAAATTACCGGCGAGTGGCGTGTCGTTGTGCAGCACAAGACCCGTGATGGCATCGAGCGCGGGGCGCTCCGCGAGGCCCGTGAGTTCCACGTATTGAAACCCGTGATAGGTAAAACGCGGCGACCACGTTTCGCCCGCGGCATCTCCGCGCAGTGTGTAAAAATCCGTTGCGCGCGCTTTGCGGAGATTTTCCGTCATGAGCCGCCCGTCGGGATGCAACATCTCGCCGTAGCGCAAGCGCACCTGCGTACCCGCAGCACCTTTGATTTTTAGACGCACGATTCCGGCAAAATTTTGCCCGAGATCGAAAAGGTAAACTCCGGGCGTCGGTTCGCTCATGCACTTGGCCGGCATTTCCTGGGTCACGCGGATCGGTGGCGCGGAGTAAGCCTGCATTTTTGGCGGTGCCACAAAACCTAAGTCCATGTCGCGTTGTTCGATCGCATCGGAATACACCGCGTGAGCGCGGGGATTGGTTTCTGCGCGCACCGCCGGCGCCCAAGTAGTGGCTGCATAACCCGGCGCCGCCCAACCGCTCAATTCAGCTCGCGCATCGTAGGCTTCGCCCATGATCAGATCGGCTTCACGCGTCGGCCCGCGATCGGTGACACGCCACGTCGTATCCGTGCCGAGGGTTTCGTGCGTGCCATCCGTATAATCGATTTCGAGCTGCGCCCGGAACGCCGGGGTTTTCCCGTAAAAATATCGCCCGACTTTATTCGGCCCATAACCCACCAAGAGCCCGTAGCCGACGTAGCCCGCATACCAACCGTCGGCGACAACCGCACCGAGCACATTGGTGGCGCCGCTCCGCAGCAACGCCGTCACATCATGCGTGCGATAATAAGCGCGTTGTAAATAATCCGACCATCCGGGCTGGAAAAACGCATCACCCACGCGTTGGCCGTTGCAATAAAGGTCGTAGAGTCCGAGGGCCGACGCGTAGACGACGGCGCGGCGCACGGTTTTTTGCGCGGTAAATTCTTTCCGAAAATGACGTGGCGGCGGCAGATGCAACTGCACGCGATCCGTGTGCAGCGGTTCATCGTCGCGCTGGGCGATCCAAGCGGCCGTCCAATCCGCCGGTTGCAACAAACCCATCGTCCACCGCGCAACAGGACTCCAGGCGGAGGCTTGATTCAGCTCATCCCAAATCCGCACCTGCCAAAAACACTCCGCGCGCGACGTTATCGCTCGTCCCGCGTAAACCACTTGATTCGACATCGCACCGTCCACGCGTCCACTGTCCCAGAGATCCGCTTCGCCACGCGCGAGCCTTTCGGCGGTCGAAGCAACGCGGATCTGCGACGCCGTTTGAGCCGCGCCACGTCGCGCAGATTCTAACCGCCACGAAAGCCGCGGGGCCAATGCATCGATGCCCTCGGGTTCACTGAGATATTCACAACGCAAAGCCGACACAGCGACCGACTGCGAACGCAACGAGGTGGATGCGGGCAGCAAGCCCAGAACAAGGATGAGCGAGGCTGTAAGTCTTGGGATGAACATCGTCAGGATTTTGATGAACAGAAAATGTTGCCCCTCGGCCGTAAGAGCGTGGTGACGCAGGGAAGTTATTCGTTAAGGAAGTTGCGTCGTCTTCTTGCCAAAACCGGGCTCGATCTTGATCAGCGCCGTCGCCGCAAACGACGGAATCGTTGCGATCAAAACCCACATAAAAAATTTCACGTAACCGAGCTGATCCTGAATCCAGCCCGCGGCCATTCCCGGCAACATCATGCCGAGCGCCATAAAGCCGGTGCAAATCGCGTAGTGCGCCGTTTGGTTTTCTCCCCGCGCGATCATGATCATATAAAGCAGATAGGCCGCGAATCCGAATCCGTAGCCAAACTGTTCCACCGCGAGCAAACTGCTGATCAAAACCACGCTGCTTGGTTGCACCAGCGCGAGGTAGATGAAAACCAAGTTGGGCAAATTCATCGCCAAAATCATCGGCCACAACAGCCGCTTCAGGCCGTAAACCGAAATAATCCAGCCGCCCAAAATCCCGCCGATCGTGAGCGCCGCCACGCCGACCGTCCCGTAAACGAGCCCCACTTGCTGCGTAGTCAACCCGAGCCCGCCCACATCGCGACCATCCAGCAGAAACGGCGTAACGAGTTTCAACGCCTGCGATTCCGCAAAGCGGTAAAGCAGCAAAAATCCCAGCGCCGCCCCGATGCCGGGTTTTTTAAAAAACAAAATAAACACGCGGGCGAAATCACTCCACAGTTGTCCCGTGCGCGGGGCCGCCCGATCCGCTGCGGGCTTGGGCAACACGAAAAAATGGTACAACCCCGCGAGTAGAAAAAAAACCGCGAGCACCAAAAACACGATCGACCAGGCCTGCGTGAAACTCCCCAGCGTCTGCGCGAGATAACCCGCCAAATACACGAGCCCGCCCTGACCCGATAGCGTCGCCATCCGATAAAACGTGCTGCGCACGCCGACAAACGCCGCCTGCCGATGCGGCGGCATCGCGAGCAGATAAAATCCGTCAGCCGCGATGTCGTGCGTCGCCGAGCTAAACGCGAGCAACCAAAAGACCGCCAACGACGCCTGGAAATACGCCGGCCCGGGCAAGGTCAACGCCACGGCCGCGAGCGCCCCGCCGATGCCAACCTGCAAGGAGACGATCCAAAAGCGCTTCGTGCGAAACAACTCCACCAGCGGCGACCACAGCGGCTTGATGACCCACGGCAGATACAGCCAGCTCGTGTAGAGCGCGATGTCCGTGTTCGAAACCTTCAGGTTTTTATACATGACGACCGCGAGCGTCATCACGACGACGTAGGGAATGCCTTGGCAAAAATAGAGCGAGGGAATCCAGCGCCAGACGTTGGGAGTTTTCGGTGCGGGAATTTCCATGGGATAAAATTTCAGGTGTTTAAAAACCAGAATCCGTGACGAGGTCCAACCGCACGCGGTGGCTTTCGTTGCCGACCGCGTCGACGGCGCTCACGACGACGCTCTTGAGTTTACCGAGCTTGAGATCGGCACCGAGGCTCAATCGGGTATCCGAAACGCGTTGCACGGAAAATTTCCAGTGTTCGCCGTACCATCGCCACACCGCGTAAGCGACCACGGGTTTGCCCACGCCCGCCGTAATCGTGGCCGAAGCGCCACCGCTCGCGCGTTTGAGGGTAGGCGCGGGCGGCACGGTGGCGTCGAGCCACGGCGACGCCGGTACGAGTGCATCTTGGGCGTAGGGCCCGGCGCTCAACCGCGCATCAATGCCACGTCGTCCTTGCAGCAGCGCGATCATACTAAAATGAATGTGTCCGGTCGCGCCACGCTGCGCCCGCGTGAGGTCGATCTGATGCGTGATCTCCTCGGGCGACCACGATTTCGGCGTGTCGTTGATCGAGCTCGTAAATAAACCCGGCCAGATGTGGCGCTGGGTGGGATTGCGCTCGGTCCAATACTTTAACAACACCGCAAAATCCTGCGCCTTTTTTTCCTTCGGCCAATAAAGCTGCGGCGCGAGGTAATCGAGCCAGCCTTTTTCCAGCCACAATTCCACATCGGCGTAGAGTTTATCGTATTGGCTAAAACCTACGATGCCGCGCGGCCGGAGCTGCGGGCGGCCGATGCCAAAGGGACTCACGCCAAATCGCACGCGTGGCTTGATCGTGTGAATCGTGCGATAGATTTTTTCCACCAACTGATTTACCTGTTGGCGGCGCCACTCCGCCCGCTCCGCCTTGCCGCCCGACGCACGGTAGCGTTGCCAAGCGGGTTCATCCGGAAAATCCAGCTCGGGCGCGGCTGAGAGTTTCACCACCGGCGCGCCCGCCGCTGCGGTTGCAGGAGCTGCGATGGGATACGGATAAAAATAATCGTCGATGTGCACGCCATCGATATCGTAGCGGCGCACAACGTCGCTGATCACTTCAAGCGTGCGGCGCGCGGCAAACGGTTCGGCGGGATCCATCCAGAGCAAGTCACCGTAAGCTTTCACTGCCTCGGGGTTCGTCTGCGCGATGTGTGTCGCCGCGAGCGGTGCTTTGGCGGTGTTGTGGCGTGCGCGGTAAGGATTGAACCACGCATGCAACTCAAGCCCGCGCCGGTGTGCTTCCGTCACCCAAAACTCCAGCGGATCATAAAACGGCGTGGGCGCTCGGCCTTGTGCGCCCGTCAAATATTCGGACCACGGCTCCAGCTCGGAGGCGTACAAGGCATCGGCGGCCGGACGAACTTGGAGAATGATCGCGTTGAGTTTCAACGCTTGGGCGCGCTCCAAAATCACGAGCGCCTCGGCGCGTTGTTGTTCGACGGGCAGGCCGGGTTTACTCGGCCAATCGATATTCGCCACGGTGGCGACCCACGCCGCACGAAATTCCCGCGGCGCCGGTGGCGGATTATTTTCCCGATCAAAAAAATACCAAGCCAGCGTGAGCCCGGCGAGACTCACGATCAAGGCCCCGAGAACCCACGGTAAGCGTTTCATCCTGTTAGACGCGTCGCGCTCACGCCTGCAAAATCGCACGGCGCACATCGCCAGCGACGGCATCGAGGGCGGCCTGCGCGGCGGTGACGTTGGTTTTCAAGTGCAGCGCCACGATCGCAGTTTTCACTTTATAACCGCACTGCTCGAGCGTGGTTTTCGCCGCGGCTTCATCCGCGCCGGTCGCGCGCACCGTCAACGCGATCGCGCGGCGGAAGAGTTTCGCGTTGGTCGGCATGACATCGACCATGAGGTTGCCGTAAACTTTATGCAGCCGGACCATGATCGCGCTCGAGAGCGTGTTGAGAAAAATTTTCTGCGCCGTTCCGGCTTTCAGGCGCGTGCTGCCGGAAATCGTTTCACTGCCCGTATCGAGCGTGATCCCAATCTCCGCTGCGGCGACGACGGGTGAATCGGGATTGTTAGCGGCGCCAATCGTAAGGAGACCCGCCGCGCGACCAGCTTCGAGCGCACCCAAAACGTACGGCGTAGCGCCTGAAGCCGCGAGACCGATCAAGACGTCGTTGCTCGTGGGTTTCGTGGCATGGACATCAGCGGCGCCTTGCGCGCGATTATCTTCAGCGCCTTCCACGGCTTCAAACAGCGCCGCGCGTCCGCCCGCGAGCAGCGCGGCGACGCGATCCTTGGGCCAACTAAACGTCGGCCACAGTTCCACGCTATCGAGGAGTCCGAGTCTGCCCGACGTGCCCGCGCCGGCGTAAATCAAACGCCCGCCCGCCGCGATGCGGGGCGCGGCGGCATCCACGGCGCGCGCGATATGCGCGGCGGCGGCGTGGACGACTTGCGCCGCGTGGACTTGGTCAGCCGTGAAGGCGCGGATCAAATCCGGCGTCGCATAACGGTCGAGATCGGGGTGCTGGCCGCTGGGAGTTTCCGTGTTCAACATCGGTGAGCCGAGAATCCCGCGTTGCCGCGTTCGATTCAACTGCTCATTTCACATTACGCGTGGATCGCTCTTCTCCAACTCCCAAACCTTCACCCGCCGCCGAGCTCTACGTCGGTGCGCTTTCCGGCACCAGTGTGGACGGGATTGATGTCGCCCTCGTGCGATTTGACCCGCAGCCGACACTCGTGGCTTCGCACTCGCTCGTCTTTCCCGCGGCGTTGCGAAGCGAATTACTCGCGCTCTGCGTTCCAGGCGAAAACGAGATCGATCGACTCGGCCGCGCCGATGTCGCGCTTGGCCAACTTTTCGCTCAAGCGATCAACGAACTCCTCACGCAGGCCGGCGTCGCTCCCCACGCCATTCGCGCCATCGGTAGCCACGGGCAAACCATCCGTCACCGACCCGGCTTCGCGCCGGCGTTCACACTCCAGATCGGCGACCCCAACGTCATCGCTGCGGCCACCGGCATTCCGGTCGTCGCCGATTTTCGCCGCAAAGACGTCGCGCTCGGTGGACAAGGCGCGCCGCTCGTTCCGGCTTTTCACGCCGCGATTTTTCGCGATGCCCGCAGCGACCGCGTCGTCGTCAACATCGGCGGCATCGCCAATCTCACCGCGTTACCCGCTGCCCCGACCGCGCCTGTCCTCGGTTTCGACACGGGCCCCGGCAACACATTACTCGACGCTTGGAGCCGACGCGTCCTTCAAGCGCCGATGGACCGCGATGGCGCCCTCGCCGCCCGCGGCCGCGTCGTACCGGCGCTGCTGCGCGCCTTGCTCGCCGAACCGTATTTCGCGCAAGCCGCCCCCAAAAGCACGGGCCCTGAGCAGTTTTCCATCGGTTGGCTCGAACGTCACCTCGGCGCCCTATCCGCGCCACCCAGCGACGCCGATGTGCAAGCGACCCTCCTCGCCCTCACCGCGGAGACGATTGCGGCGGCGATAGAATCTCTCCCGCAACTCACGCGGCCGGATGTTTTCATCTGCGGCGGCGGCGCGCGTAATCCCGTACTGCTTCAAGCCCTACGCGCGCGTTTGCCCGGCAACCGCGTCGCTACGACGGAGGCGCTGGGCGTTTCCGCCAACTGGGTCGAGGCCCTGGCTTTTGCTTGGCTCGCCCGCCAACGCTGCCACGCCCTTCCCGGCAACGCTCCCGCGGTGACCGGTGCGCGCCGCCCCGCCGTCCTTGGTGGACTTTTTTTACCGGAATGATTGCCGCCGCCGTCAACACATCCGTGATCCTCGCTGAATCCGACTGGCTCACCCGCCAAGCGGCTCACGAAACGCGGGTGCGCGTCTGGACGGATCCGCACCAAGCCCGCGCCTCCCGCGGCGAGAAACACCCGGTGCACGATTTTCTATTTAGTTACTACGCCTTCCGGGCCGCGTGGCTTCGCCGTTGGCATCCCGGCCCCGATGTCGTTCTCACGGGCGCCGCGGCTGAAACGTTTCTGCGCTGGCCCGAGTACCGCACGGTCACTCTCGACGACGGCACCCGCGGCGTCGCTCTCGAACCCGGCGCGTTGCCAGTGCATCGCCGTGTCTTCGTGACGTGGCTGCGCGATCTCCTGCAAACGATGCAGACGCGCCCGGCGTTTTTCGGCTGCTTCGGTTTGCACGAATGGGCGATGGTTTATCGCCAGACGCCCGACGAGATTCGCCACAACGCCTACCCGCTA
>Ga0222712_10005105_pt1 | contig 13449 bp, 14 predicted proteins | sample C33_657DmetaG_FD_165043 | JGI IMG/M metagenome (GOLD analysis project Ga0222712, IMG submission 165043) | Estuarine water microbial communities from San Francisco Bay, California, United States - C33_657D | ecosystem: Environmental > Aquatic > Marine > Unclassified | place: USA: California...
AGCTGATGGGTAACAGTTGCCACCGAACCACGGTAAGGAACTCGACCTTCAATGCCCTCTGGAACCAATTTGTCTTCACGCAGAACATCGTCCTGGAAATAGCGGTCCTTCGAATAGCTCTTAGCTTCACCTCTGGATTGCATTGCCCCGAGTGAACCCATACCGCGGTAAGTCTTGAACTGCTTACCACCAACAAAGGTGATGTCTCCCGGTGCCTCATCAGTTCCGGCAAGCAGTGAACCAAGCATCACGGCGTTTGCTCCGGCGACCAGCGCTTTAGGAATATCTCCGGAGAACTGCAATCCACCATCAGCAATTACTGGAACGCCGGCCTTCTTGCAAGCCAAACTGGCTTCATATACAGCGGTGATCTGAGGGACACCAACACCGGCAACAACTCGAGTGGTGCAGATTGAGCCCGGTCCGACGCCAACCTTAACACCATCAGCTCCAGCATCAACCAGAGCCTTAGCTCCTTCTCGGGTGGCCACATTGCCACCGATAACATCAACATGTTTAGCTACCGGTTCGGCTTTAAGTTTGGCAACCATTTCTAGCACAGCGCTGTTATGACCGTGAGCGGTATCGACAATAAGAATGTCTACTCCAGCATCAACCAGAGCCATGGCTCTTTCCCAACCCTGCTCGCCAACACCGACAGCAGCAGCTACCAGTAGCCGACCTGAAGAATCCTTGCTGGCCAGCGGATACTTCTCACTCTTGTCAAAGTCTTTGATGGTGATTAGACCGCGAAGCTTATTAGCTTGATCAACCAGAGGCAGTTTCTCAATTCGGTGCTGAGCAAAGATAGCGATAGCGGTTTCCGGTGAAACTCCTACCGGAGCGGTAACCAGTGGCATTGGAGTCATAACATCTTTGACCAGTGTGATGCTCTTCTGCACTTCATTGACAAATCTCATGTCACGGTTGGTGACGATACCCAAGAGTGTTCCATCTTCATCTATTACCGGAAGACCGGAGACCCTGAATGTTCCACAAATCTCATCGACCTCTTGGAGTGTGGCTAGCGGATGGGTAGTTACCGGATGGGTAATCATTCCAGCTTCAGATCTTTTCACCAGATCAACCTGGGTTGCCTGCTGCTCAATTGAGAGGTTACGGTGCAACACACCCAACCCACCTTGGCGGGCAATAGCGATAGCCAATCTGGCTTCGGTTACGGTGTCCATGGCCGAAGACAGCAGCGGGACATTGATGCTCAGTCGCTTAGTGACTTTGGTCTTGGTGCTGACCTGAGATGGCATGACATCGGATTGTCCAGGCAGCAGCAGGACATCGTCGTAGGTGAGGCCGGTAAAGCCAAATGGGTCTTTTTCAGTCATTTCTAGCCCGTTCAAAAGGTTGCGATTAGGTAATTCTACCCTGCCTAACCCCTAAGTTCTAAGGGGTATCTGGCTGATAGCTACCCACTGGGGCAAAGCTTCCACCAGCCCGATAGCCATAGACTGTGTATTTCTGATTCAGATAGTAACCGGTTGGACTAAATACCTGCTTCATGCGTTCCAGGGACACTCTCTGGTCGTTCTGGAGCCCACCGGCTAAGCGGGCAGCCTGATAGGTTCGCCAAGCCAATCCAAGCATCGCCTGACTACCCCCGAATGTTGAAGGTGGTCGATTTAGATACCTGGCGACTTCCTCCCTAAAGCCAGGCTCGATTTGATCGTTTGGAATCAAGGCTCTGGCTCCCTGCAGTTGGTTGGCCCATGAATACATCGAATAGTTGGCCAGATTACCCTGAACCAGAAACTTAGCGGGCACTTTCCCAAACCAGTCTCCCAAGGCAGTTAGAAATTGGACGGAACTTTCCATGCTGACCAGGACTACAGCCTCTGGGTTGGTAGCTTTAGCGGCTTTGATTTCCTGCAAAGAATACTGATGAACCCCGGTGATGCCTCGAATAACTAAACCAAACTGCAGCATCTTGGCACCCTGCTTTGAGTAATTTTCTGGACCAACCAAGATAGCCACCGAGTCTGGTTTTTCTTGAGCAATGTAATCGGCCAGAGCACTCGCATCCTGGGTGCTGGTGGAAGCCAGCCGAAACAACCAGTTCTTACCCTTAGCGGTAGCAGCGATTCCTTCGGCAATGGAGCTTGGCGCAACAATTGGCACTGGGTCAGCCAGGTTCAACTTGGCAATTGTCTTGACTGAGTCTGTTTCGATCGGTGCGACTAATACGTCAACGCTGTTACCTCGTAAATTTCTAAGCGCAGCTTTAGCCTCAATCTCACTATCACCGGCATCTGCATAGAAGCAAGATATGTTCGCCTGCTGTTCAGCTAATTCGCAGCCCGCTCTTTGATAGGCTCCGGCGAAATAAAGTGGTCCGGATGTTGAAATTAGCACCCCGACATTTACTCCTGGAGCGATAGGTTTAGCCTGGACGCTGCCAAGCCAACCGACAATTACTATTCCGGTAACAGCGAGCAAAATAAGCAGTCGTCTTCTCATTGCCAAAGACTAATCAGTATTTGCTATTGGACTTAGTTTTCAACAGTTAAAGCAAAAGCGGGCCGGAAAACCGACCCGCTCGCTTTGAAACTAATTATTCAGTTGTTCCGTTGATGCTGGCGCTAACCACACCGTTGTTTGACATGTTCCACTTAGCTAGAAGTGTCGCATACTGTCCGTCATCAATCAGTGACTGCAGTGCAGCTTGGATTGCATCGCGAAGTTGGGTGTCCTTCTTCAACACAGCTATACCGACGAAACCAGCGTCATAACCGTTAGGTGCATCTGGATCGACCACTAGGTCGAAGTACTCACCGTTACCAGCCTTAGCTGCGGCACCCTGAGCTACGAAACCGTCCATCATTACAGCGTCACCCTGGCCAGCGCGAAGTGCGTTTTCCATAAGTGGTGCATCTGGAAGCTGAGTCACGGTAATAGCAGCCTTGCCGGAAACCTTACAGCTCTCTGACATGGTGGCTAGCAGATCAATCTGAATGGTTCCATTCTGAACAATCACTGTCTTGCCACACAAACTCATTGGGTTGGTGATGTTCTCTGGGTTGCCCTTGGCAACGATCATCATTGATCCACCGATGTTGTAATCGATGAAGTCAACCTTGGCTTGACGCTCAACGGTGTCGCTCATTGAGCTGATGATGATGTCGTTGGTGCCAGCCTCAAGGTTGGCAATGATTGTGTCGAAGACTGCGTCGTTGAAGCGAACCTCAACACCTAGCTTCTGACCGATTAGTGCGCCAAGTTCAACGTCAAAACCAGTTAGGTTGCCGTCTTCGTCTTCATACTCAAACGGCTCGTAAGGGATGTCGCTAGCAACATCGATACCGTTTTCAATATATTCGGCTGGCAGCAGAGCCTGAGCCTGCTTGTCAACTTTTGATTGGTCCACACCATTATTAGGCCCGCTGGCACAACCAGCTAGCACTAGAAGACCTGCCGACATAACTGCGACAAAGCCTAATTTCTTTTTAGACACTTTGAATCTCGCTCTCTTAGTTGGTTTACTTTGCTTCAAAACTAAAGGACTTTGTTGAGGAAGGCTTTGGTTCTGGCCTCTTGAGGTTTATCCAAAACCTGTTTAGGCGTTCCCATCTCTACTATTTGTCCTTTATCAATGAAGACTACTTTGTCAGCGACTTCACGGGCAAAACCCATCTCGTGCGTCACGACAATCATGGTCATGCCGGCTTTGGCTAGACCTTTCATAACATCTAAAACATCGCCTACCAGCTCAGGGTCGAGAGCCGATGTCGGCTCATCAAAGAGCATTAGCTTCGGCTTCATCGCCAGCGCTCTAGCAATCGCCACTCGCTGCTGCTGCCCACCGGAGAGTTGCGAAGGGTAGTGATCACCTTTATCGCCGAGCCCAACCTGGTCAAGCAGTTTGGTCCCCAGCTCCTTGGCTTCCGCAGAATTAATTCCGGCGACACCGATCGGTGCTTCGATTACGTTTTGCAGTGCGGTCATGTGTGGGAAGAGATTGAACTTCTGGAACACCATGCCGATTGCCTGCCGCTGCCTAGCAATATCTTTTGGTTTCATCTCGTGCAATACGTTTCCAGATTGGCGGTAGCCCATCAGTTCACCGTTGACATAGATTCGACCACCGTTGATTGATTCAAGGTGATTCAGACACCGAAGAAAAGTTGATTTACCCGAACCCGATGGGCCAATAATGCAGAGCACCTCACCGCGTTCAACGGTAAGTGAAACTCCTCGAAGCACCTCGTTTGAACCGTAGGTCTTGCGCACGTTCCTGGCATCAACCATTACCTCAGCCATCAGCGTCTACCCACCTTGAAAGCTCTTGGCGCTGCCCTGCCACCGACAACTGCGAAACCTCTTCCGTAGCGACGCTCTAGAGCTCGCTGAGGGAAACCCAGCACCGTGGTCATGACCAAATACCAGAATCCACTAACCACCAATAGTTCAATCTGGGCTAGGTTGGCCGACGAGATGGTGCTGGCCCGAGTGTAGAGTTCGGCAACGGCTATCACCTGAAGCAGTGACGTGTTCTTTAACATTCCAATAAATTCATTACCGATTGGTGGGATGATCACGCGCATTGCCTGCGGCAAAACAATCTTCCTCATGGTGTATCCGCTGGACATACCTAGAGACTTAGCTGCTTCGACTTGACCGGAATCCACTGAAAGAATTCCAGCTCGAACTATTTCAGCCGAGTAGGCTGCTTCATTCAGCGACAGTGCGATAATTCCGGCAACTATTGCTGGAATAACATCGCTGGTTTGGTCTCTGAAGAAGACGATGTCGGTAAACGGGATGCCTAAAAATATTTCGGGGAAAATGATGCCTAGGTAACCCCAGAACACAATCTGCAAAAGTAGCGGTGTTCCGCGGAAGAATTCGATGAAGCCGGTAGCCAACCAGCGCAGCAGCGGGTTCACGCTTAGCTTCATGATGGCTAGGATGGTCGCCAAAATTACACCGAACGTCATACAAACAACTGTGACCCAGAGCGTTACCAGCATTCCTTCAAGAATTCGGTGATCGAATAGGAACTTAGTGACTATTTCGTGCTGGATGGATTCGGCGCTGTAGACCGCCCAGATAAAACTCAAAAGTAGGGCTGTAGCGATTCCGCCTGAAATCCAACGCCAAGGGTGACGCAGTGGAACGGCGACAACGTCATCGACGTTGCTCTCGGGTGCAGCCATCAGTAGTCCTAATCGGTATTACTAAAAATCCTATGTCTAGGCTATGGCAGTTAAAACAGATAAGCCCCGAGAAATCCTCGGGGCTTACTAGGTTTATCTAAATGTAACTTAGCGAACGACAACCGCCAAAATGTCACGAGCAGACAAAACAAGGTATTCCTTGCCATTCATCTTTAGCTCGGTGCCACCATACTTAGAGAAAATGACTCTGTCTCCGACAGCAATGTCTAGTGGGACACGGTTACCGTTGTCATCGATGCGGCCTGGGCCAACAGCAATAACTTCAGCTTCCTGAGGCTTTTCCTTCGCGGTGTCTGGGATTACCAGACCCGAAGCGGTGACTTGCTCTGCCTCAACTGGCAGTACGACGATGCGATCTTCAAGCGGCTTAATTGAAACCGACACTTGGAACCTCTTCTTATGTCTAAATGGGATTGCGCCTTATGACGCTTTAGCCATATTAGCACTCTCAATCCGTGAGTGCTAACTCAGGTGCTGTTAGCGTTGATTGGTGGACCGCCAAGCCTTCATCAAACTGCTAAGCCCAGAAGGCCATGCCCTGCTCGAATCCATCGCCCCTTTAGATACCAAGACCGATGTGGTCAAAGTTGTCTCCAGGTTGCGCAAGGACGGCCATGACCCTGAGTTGATCGCAACCGTGCTGACTCAGGTCAAATTGAGGAAACAGGCGAAAGCAAAGTTCGGTGAGTTTGCCCAGACTATGCTCTTTAGCCAGGATGGACTCGAGCAAGCTTCGAGGTTGCAGGTGGCTGCTATCCACGCCGGTCGCTTCCGTCAAGCTGGAATTACAAAAGTTGCCGACCTGGGTTGTGGGATTGGGGCTGAGTCACTAGCCCTAGCCAGCCTTGATATCGATGTCACCGCTTTTGAACAGGACGAACTGACCGCAGCTATCGCGACCTACAACCTCGCCAACTTTGAGAATGTAAAAGTGGAGCAGGCTGATGTTACAAAACTCGACCTGTCTGAATTCGATGGGCTGTTCCTCGATCCGGCCAGACGCGATAAGAGCAGTCGCAAATATGATCCAGCAACTTTCTCACCAAGTTATGAATTTGTGCTGAAAACTGCCAGAACTAAACCAACCATCGTCAAGCTCGGTCCCGGTATGCCCCATGATCAAATTCCCCAAGACGCTGAAGCCGTTTGGGTTTCGGTAAATGGCGACCTGGTTGAACTTACCCTTTACTTTGGGAAGCTAAGAAGAGCAGTTGTAGAAAGAGCTGCCCTGCTGATCACCGAAAACGGGTCTTTTGAACTAAGCAGTGCGGAAACCAAACGAACTGATGCCCCAATCGGTGATCTAGAAAAATACATCTACGAACCGGATAACGCAGCTATCCGTTCACACCTGCTCGGTGAACTAGCCAATTCGCTGGGGCTAAAAATCTTTAGCCCTGAAATTGCCTACCTGACTTCCGCTACAGAAGTAAGTTCCCCGTGGCTGAAGAAATACGAGTTAGTCGAAGATTTACCATTTGATCGCAAGAAGCTTAAGGCTGCCTTGAAAGCCAGGGACATCGGCCCCATCGAAATCAAAAAACGCGGAACCGACATAACCCCTGAAAATCTCAGGAGAGAGCTAAACCTTAAAGGAAAAGAACCAGCAACTCTGATTGTTACTAGAGTTGCTGGGACTCACCGCGCGCTTTTAGTCAAGCCGCTTTAAATGACAAACCCCTCAGTGTCAGCTTTGGATGAGGGGTCTGTTTGTTGCTAACCGAATGCTCTAGCGGTCACCGTGCATCGGGTCCATTCGCCAACCAGGCTCATCGTAATCAAAGTTGATTTCTGGTCGTCTTGCTCTCAGGATCAAGTTCGCGATAATCATCACGATGCTCAGCCCAATAGCTACGAAAGCCAAAACAATACCGGTAATTGCCATCCAACGACCCTTAGCTTCCTTCTGTTTTAGTTGAGCTAGAGCGATGAATCCGGTGAGTAGAGCAGCAGGTGCTCCAAACATGGTTAGTGCACTTGCTAGAGACACCACGGCTAAAGTATTTAGCTTGGTGAACTCGTATTTATTGGCTTCCGCCATTAGTACTCCTTACGATATGGGGGTTTGTTACTTGATCAGTAGAGCAGTAGAGTCTGGGAGGACTCTGAATACTAGGTGAATGTCACCTTGGAATCTAAGACTGAACTTTTCTAACATCCAGGGTGGATTCGGCAGAGAAAGCCAAGGAACTTGGCGCGGCACCTGCTTGAATCAGCTGGGAACCGAGTACTGCAATCATCGCACCGTTATCAGTACACAAACTCAATGGTGGGATTCGAAGTTCAATCCCCTCAGCCAAACATTTTTCGCTGGCATACTCACGCAACCGCGCATTGGCGATTACTCCACCACCGAGCAGTAACCGATTCACTCCATACTCCTTGCAAGCATTGATTGCTTTGGTGACTAGTACATCGACCACGGCTTCTCTAAACGAAGCAGCAACATCACTTAGGTTGATTTGCTCCTGCTTACTTTCAGCCAGTTCAACATGTCTGGCAACTGCGGTTTTTAGACCAGAGAAACTAAAGTCGTAGCGATGCTGTGACATGTCTTTCGGTAGCGATAGCCCTCTGGGGAATCTAATTGCGGCTGGATTTCCACCGGCCGCCGCTCGATCAATTTCAGGTCCACCTGGATATTTCAAACCTAAAACTCTAGCCACCTTATCGAAAGCTTCACCAGCGGCATCATCGATAGTTTCACCGAGCAGAACAACATCTTTCAGCAGATCATTCACCAGAAGTAAAGAGGTGTGGCCACCGCTAACTAATAAGGCGATGGTCGGGGTCGAAACTTTACCCTGCGCCAGTATGTCAGCTGCGACGTGTCCAACTAAATGGTTGACTGCATAGATTGGTTTACCGGTGGCAACCGCTAACGCTTTAGCCGCGCCAATCCCAACCATCAGAGCACCAGCCAAGCCAGGGCCATTAGTCACGGCAATGGCATCGACCTGGTCCAGGGTAATTTCGGCTTTACTGAGAGCTTCATTCATCACCGGCAGTAATGCCTCCAGGTGAGCTCTGGCCGCTACTTCTGGAACCACCCCACCGAAGATTGCATGCTGGTCCATGCTCGATGAAATCACGTTAGCCAACAGGGTATTGCCGCGAACAATGCCAACTCCTGTCTCATCGCAGGAGCTCTCAATTCCTAAAACCACCAACTCGCGATTAGACATCGGCCCGCATCACAATCGCATCGACGTCATCCGGCTGATAGTAGTGCTTACGAATGCCGATCTGAGTAAAACCTAAACTCTCATAGAGCTTCTGCGCCGCCAGATTATCTGCTCTGACTTCAAGGAATACCTCGGCCGCTCCCAGTTCCTTAGCCTTTGCTAACAGGAACTGCATCAAGATTCGACCAAAGCCCTTGGACCGGTACTGTGGGGAAATCGCGATGGTCTGAATGTCGGCCTGGTCCATCAGTGGCAGCTTGCTCAAACCGGCATAGCCAATCACCTGCTGATTCTCAAGCCCAAGAATGTAATTGGTGTGCCTAGCTTTAAGTTCCGAACTCATAACTGACTCTGACCAGGCATCTGTTTCAAAACAGGCATTTTCAATTTCCATAATGGCGGCTAAATCAGCGATGGTTGCCTCACGAATCTCCACTAGCCACTCACCTTCTTGGCCTTGCCAGGGGTAGCATCTGGCTCTCGAAGGTAGATGGGTGTAATTAGACGATTGACCTGATCTCCCTGATGGTAGGCAATCTGACCGAGCGCTGCTGCACTGACTCTAAAATCACATATGACAAAACCAGCTTCAGTGATCTCAGCTGGTTTATTTACCGATGGGCCTTCAAGCCGAACTGGAACCGATTGAGCTAACCCTGAATACTTAGCCCAGAAGTGCTCCTGTCTTCTAGCATCGGTAGTGACCAACAGGTTTGCGTTATTGCCTGCTGCATAGAACTGGAACGCTATCGAGTCCAATGAGCAAACTCCAACCAGTTCAACTTGAGCTCCGAGGGAGAAAAGTTTTGCCGCTGCGATACCAACTCGAAGACCGGTAAAAGGCCCCGGCCCCAAACCAACCACAATCCGATCTAGCTGATGCGTTTTAATCTTCGCCTGGTTTAGAACATCTTCTAGAGCCTGACCGATTCGCTCAGCGTGGGTCATGTTTTCCTGATAATCCAAACTGGCTAAAACAGTTGTTCCGTCAAGGACAGCGACGCTGGTCCCAGAAGAAGTATCCAGAGCTAGGGTAATCAAAGTGAAACACCAGCCCAACGCTCACCAAAGCCGGTAATACTAACTTCACGAACCTCAGTCTCACCACTGTGATCTCGACTTATGTTAATTTCCAGCCAGCTTTCAACAATGTCCTCGGTTAGACCCTTACCCCACTCGACAAGAACAATTGATGAGTCAAAAGGAATATCTAAATCATCAAACTCATAGGCTGATTTCAAGCGGTAAGCATCAACGTGAACCAGCGGTGGCCTAGTGCCTCTCCTGTGTGTTCTAGCGATCACAAAGGTGGGGCTCGAAACATTACCTTCAACATCAAGACCAACACCGATGCCTCGAGCCAGAGTGGTCTTACCAGCTCCTAACGGACCGATCAGTAATACTAAGTCGCCAGCTTGAAGAAGCGCTGCCAACCTGAGTCCAAGCTCATGCATCTGCTCAGCTGTTTCAACCGCTGCTGAAAACAGTTCTTTGCTCTCAACCATTACTAGCCCTCAATTAGGCCGAGATACTCGCGCTTGAAGCGTCCACCCATTCTGGTGACAATCTCGTAGTTGATTGTTCCAGCCGCTGCGGCTAAATCATCAGCAGTTAGTTCTTCTGAGCCAAAAAGCAGAACCGTATCGCCGGGGCTCACTGAGGAATCCCCAACATCAACTACAAACTGATCCATGGCAATGCGGGATTGGATCTGATGCTTCTTTCCATTGATAACCACGCTGCCCTTACCGGAGGCATCCCTGGGCAGACCTTCCGCGTAACCGACTGGAACTAAGGCCAGAGTGGTTTCGCGCCCGGTTTTATACATGTAGCCGTAGGAAACTCCTGAGCCGGCTGGGACACGTTTGGTTTGAACCACAGTTGCCTCAGCTTTCATAGCCGGAGTCAAACCAAACTCTTTAGCACGGTTATCGCTAAACGGTGATAGCCCATAGAGAGCAACGCCAACCCGAACCATGTCGTAGTGAGCCTGCGGATAGCTCAAAGTTCCATCACTTGCGGTGAGGTGTCTCAGCTCAAAGCTCAAACCAGCTGCGGCAGCTTTTAGCAGGGCCTGCTCAAAGACTTCAATCTGAGCTAAATCCTCTGTTACTCCGGTTGAAGAAAGGTGGCTAAAAATACCGACAGTTTGAACCGCTCCAGCGGCAACCTCTCTGGCCACATTGGCTAAAAGATCTTCAAGCTCAGCCATGGTGACACCGTTGCGGCCAAGACCGGTATCCACTTTGATATGTATTTTGGCTGGCTTACCGACTGACGCAGCTGCTTTGACCACTCTCCTGAGTTGGTCGTTAGCGGAAACGGCTAGATCAACATCGTGCTTTACCGCCCAAACAAAATCATCGGTTGGATCGTGCAACCAAGCCAGAATTCTAGATTTGATTCCAGCTGAACGAAGTGTTACTGCCTCTTCTAAATCTGCGACACCGAGATAGTCGATACCTTCTGCTTCAAGTTTTCTTGCAACTGGCACAATACCGTGTCCGTAAGCATCAGCCTTAACAACTCCAAGCACCTTGACGTTGCCAACTTGATTCACTAACTGACGCATTGCAGCTAGGTTGGCTGCAACAGCATTTAGATCAATAGTTAGTTTTCGCATTAATTACTATTCTCCGCCACAACAACCGCAACAGCCATTTGGCCATCATGACTAATTGAAAGATGCCAACTGCTAATCCCCAACTGCCCTGCTCGCTCTGCTGTAGCACCGCTGACGTGTAAGCCTGGTTTACCTAGGGCATCTTTGTAAACGGTCACATCGTGAAAAGACAATCCGGTTGGGTTACCGATAGCTTTGATCAGGGCCTCTTTCGCCGCCCAGTAGCCGGCTAGTGATTCTGGTTTAGCCCCCTGCTCACCTGGATTGAACAGTCGCTCAATTAGTGCCGGGGTAGCAGCCAACTTCTCCACGAATCTGGTGACATCAACCAGGTCAACCCCGAGACCGACAATCATGATTACTCGACGGTAACCGATTTAGCCAGGTTGCGTGGTTGGTCAACATCCAGCCCCTTAGCACTGGATAGTTCTAGGGCAAAGATCTGCAACGGAATCACGCAGAGAATTGGCATCAGCATCTGATTGGCTGCAGGGACGTAGAAGACGTCAGCTGCATACTTCTTCGATTCGGTGTCACCCATCTCGGCTATCGCGATAACCTCAGCGCCTCTTGCCCTGACTTCCTGAATGTTACTGATTACCTTGGCGTGCAGGGAGTCAGGGTCATTCGGGCTAGGCACTACAACTATTACCGGCTGACCCTGCTCAATCAGGGCGATCGGCCCGTGCTTTAGCTCTCCGGCTGCAAAGCCTTCGGAGTGGATGTAGGCAAGCTCTTTAAGCTTTAGTGCGCCTTCCATGGCGATTGGGAAACCAACGTTACGACCAAGGAACAGAACTGTCTTCGCGTCTTTGTAACTTTTGGCCAGCTCTCTGATTGAGGAACTATTTTCCAAAACTTCAGCGATTTGCGCTGGCAGCTTCAATAATTCTGAACCGATGTCCTGAAGTTCACCGAGGCTGTGGGTGTTACGAGCTTTAGCCAGGTGCAGTGCCAGTAAATACATCACGCAGATCTGTGCGGTAAAAGCTTTAGTTGAAGCTACTGCAACCTCAGGTCCGGCGTGCGTGTATAGGACAGCATCAGCTTCACGAGCCAAGGTAGCTCCCTGAGTATTACAAATGCTCAAAACCATAGCTCCGGCTTCTTTGGCATATCTGGTAGCCATCAGAGTGTCCATGGTTTCACCAGACTGGCTCACTGCAACAACCAGAGTGTTTGGGGTCAAGATCGGATTACGGTATCGGAACTCGTGGGAAAGTTCAACGCTAACTGGAATTCTTGCCCAACTCTCAATGGCATACTTACCAACTTCAGCTGCATAGGCTGCAGTTCCGCAGGCCACCATGATGATTCGATCAATCTCGGAAACCTTTTTAGTTAGTGGGGCAAGTTCCTCGAGGTGAACATCACCATCGCTGGAGAGCCGACCCATCAGGGTGTCACCGACAGCCTGTGGTTGATCAGCAATTTCCTTAGCCATGAAGGAAGACCAACCGCCCTTAGAGGCAGCACTGGCATCCCAGTCGATCAGAAACTCATCTCGTTCAACTTTGGCCCCGGTAAAACTTTCAATCTCAACGCTGTCCCGACGAAGAATTACAATTTCGTCCTGACCTACCGCAATGGCACGCTTGGTGTGTTCCACGAAAGCGGCTACGTCACTGCCCAGGAAGTTCTCTCCGTCACCCAGACCGATAACCAGCGGTGCATTTCTCCTAGCCGCTAGAACAAGATCTGGAACATCCTCGTGCATTACCAAAATGGTGAAAGCTCCGTGCAGCCTTCTGACTACTTGTCTGAAGGCTTCAACCAGATCCCCCGAAGCTTCATACTCTTTGGCAACCAAATGGGCAGCTACCTCGGTGTCTGTCTCACTGGCGAAAGTAACTCCGTCTTCCAAAAGTTCAGCTTTTAGTTCAGCGAAGTTCTCAATAATGCCGTTGTGGATCAGACTCAGTTTCTGCTCCTGACCACCTAAGTGCGGGTGAGCGTTGCCGTCAGTTGGAGCTCCGTGGGTTGCCCAACGAGTATGGCCGATACCGATGTGAGACTCACCCATCGGTGCCCTGTCGATATCTTCAACTAGAACCGATAGTTTGCCGGCACGTTTGCGGGTCTCTAGATTTCCAGCCTGATCAATCACTGAAACGCCAGCACTGTCGTAACCGCGATACTCGAGGCGCTTTAGCCCTCCGAGCAGAACATCAATGGTTGATTTGGGGCCGACGTAGCCAACGATTCCACACATACCTCTAGTTTAAGGCAGAATGGCAGTGTGACTGGAGAGCAGATAAATACTGGTGAGGCTCTGCTGTCCCCTTTTGTTGAGATTTCCCGTTCCGACTGGGCAGAACTCGCTAAACATACTGAAACTCCACTAACTCAAACTGAAATCGAGAAGATCAGGGGTCTTGGGGATTTCCTTGATTTAGCCGAAGTAAATGATATTTATCTGCCTCTGAGTCAACTACTCAACTTATATGTGAGC
>Ga0222712_10005106_pt1 | contig 13448 bp, 14 predicted proteins | sample C33_657DmetaG_FD_165043 | JGI IMG/M metagenome (GOLD analysis project Ga0222712, IMG submission 165043) | Estuarine water microbial communities from San Francisco Bay, California, United States - C33_657D | ecosystem: Environmental > Aquatic > Marine > Unclassified | place: USA: California...
CGATAGGTTGTTCTATTTGATTAGTCAACCGAGTTAGTTGATAGTGTGTAATAGTTACATCGATTTGTATATTAAATAGCCATAATGTAATCCTATATTTGATTTAACAATTATAACATGACTATTCCAATAAAGCAAATCATTTACAGATTAATTTATAATAATCTATTATCTTTAACTCAGGTGGTTTCAATGTTAAATTGTACTTGTTAGATACAACTCTCCATAATTCAACATAAGTGCATCTAAACTCTCTATTAGGAGGCATCCATTGACTCAATCCTTTAGAGCCTTTACTTCTATTCTGTGATTTTGAAGTAATCATTAGATTTAAAGGGTCGTTGTAAAATTTAATTTTCAATTCCTTATTCCATTTACTTGCACCAACAGAATCAGCATACTGAATAGGTATCACATGGTCAATATCAAATGTATTTTGATTGTTATACTCTAAACCAGTATATTCATCTTTCCACTTGCCATATGTTATTTTACAATTGTCAATTTTTATTTCAATTGCAGATTTTTTCAAAATCTCTTTTCTAGTATCTAAACAATTTCCATCAGTGTCATTCCATTGACCATAAGATGCCCTATCATATGCAAATCCATTATTTGCTATTAATAGTAAAATAAAACCTAACTTTTTCATGTACAATTTCCACTCTATGATAAAAATTCAACTATTTAATTTCTCCTAAAAAGGGGAGTATTTCATCCCCTATTACATTGGTTAAGCTACTTTATCATAACCTAACATATCAAGTGCTAAGTTATATGCTTGTGTTTTCTTAGTATCACCTTGACCAAACCAAGCAGAACGTAAACGATTATTTTGGTTACGGGCATTGATTTCATGGTCGTAGTATTGAGTAATACTATTAACAACACCCCACAATGTACCATCTGCTGATTTCAAAGTAGAACCCATGCCATTGCCACTGTACAGAGAAAATACATTTTGAATGATGTTTGCTCCACGTGTACTAACATCTTCAATTTTTGTATTTTTACCTTCCAACACATCAATAATAAAACGCATAGCTGCTTTATCTGAAATTTTATCAGATGCCATTGCATTCACTTCATTTTCCATTTTTGCAGTAGCAGAAGCATAGATACCTAATTGCTCTTTAACTTTATCTGCATTAAACTTAGTAGAATGACTAACTGAAATTGAATTAGTACCCTTTTCATTTAACGCCATAGTAAGTGTGTTGTTACAAACTGTGCGAACACTTGTAAACCGAGATACTGTTGCAAGAGAGCCGTCAAAGGAAGTGGCTAATAACAAATATGTTTCTAACTTATCAACTGTACCATTGACAAAGATTTCACCTTCTGTTTTAGCTAAAGCCCAAATTTTGCGGCCACCATCTAAGCAGCCTGCCACATCTAAAGACCAATTTTGAGTAGCTACCAAGTCACGGTAAAATTCAATGACATCTTTAGGTTGAACAATTTGATAACGGTCTGAACAAGTACCTAATTCAGCCTTTGTATCAGAACGATATACAATATGTGATTCAGATGGTTGAGATACACCTTCGTCATCAATGAAAAATGATTTTGCTTTCTTAGCTTCCCATTCCATACCAGCTTCTTTGAGCCATACTTCTAAAGGAGCATTTTTAGGTAAAATGCTACCTAAGCCATGCCAAGCTGGTTGACCAACTAAAGCAATGTTAGCACGGTTATTAGAAAAGTCAATTAAGTGAGCCATGATAGTATCCTCGTTGAGTTAGGTTGTTTGTTTCAATGAGGCCATTTTAAATTAAATTTAAACACTTGTCAACACCTAAAAACAAAAAAGAGGCTAATTAGCCTCTTTTCTTTAATCATCTAATATAGATGCCATTAGGTCATCAATATCATCATCATCGTCCTTAGTCACAGGTGCTTTTGGTTTGGTAGTAGTCACAGATGGTTTTACATTGATAGTACCATCTTTAATACTAACAGTGTCCTCAATTACAGGGACACCTGAACCTATATGAGTACCTAAGACTTCAACTAGGCGTTTTCGCAATTGAGCTTCTGTTTTAAATTTATCTTCTGACACAAATGGTTTCAATGGGTAACATTGACTCCAAACTTTCATAATTTTATCTTCATCTCCACCAAACAAAGCAGTAGGAGAAGCAAATTTAGTTTTTTCGTAGTCAGGGACAAATACATCCTTACCATCATTACCTGCAATAGTTTTACCTACCATTTTAATGATTAAATCAGCACCATTTTCTAAGTCAAATGGGTTGACAGGTGCTTTTTTTTCTTCATCTTCAAATTCAGGGTCTTTAGGGAATTGAGATTCTTTAATTAAGTTAGCAATAGCTGGGCCATATTCATAAATCATCACTTTGCCTTCATTTTCAGGATGAGCAGGGTCTTTAATGACTAATACATTAGCATAATAGGTGGTACGTTGTTTCAAACGACGATATTCTTCTTTATCAGACTCTACACCTGAATCCCATAGACGTTTTTTCAATTGTTGTAATGGGTCTGGTTTACCAATTGAATTTAAAGATTTTTCAAAAAAGAATTTACCATTGTATTTGAAGTTTGCTGATTTGACAGAAACAAAGTAAGGTACTTCATTTAATTCTGCTTCGCAAGGAGGTAAGAAACGGATTACTGCATACCCTGTGCCTTTATCTTTATCGAAGAAAGGTTTAAAGATGCGTTTATCTTCAAATCGGCTTTTGTTATCATTTGGTTGATTTAATTTTGCTACTAATTCTGTGTTTGCTTGACGTAATTTAGCTAATGACATATTTATTTCCTTATGTGTTTTTGAGTTTTAAAAAAGTTTGTTTAATTTGTTCTGTTAATGAAAGTTCAATAGTGTTACATATTAGTGTTGAGTATTTTAGGTATCCCTCCTTATAAGCATTCCATGATAAAGATTTAATGTGTTTGTCGGTGTATTTAGTGATGCCTATTACATGGTCTATAGCCACTAAACTTTCAATTGAGATAATTCCTTTTTGAGCTATGTGAAATATTTTAGGAATTGAATTGTTTTTTGATTTTATAGCATCTATTGTAACACATTCTTCAATGATTGTCAAGTCTTTTGTGATAAAATATTGTGGACTTGATAAGAACATTTTTAGATTTTGATATGCTTTCTTAAATTCAGGTAAATCATGGTGACATTGATGAACATACTTAGGTCTATTATAATAGAAATGAGCAGTTAATGCAATCATTACATTTTCTTTTGTCTGTAAATCCTTTGCCATTTTACCGTATATATTAACTTCTGACATAGGTACTTTTTGATAAGTATCCCAATTATACTTCTTATTTTGAAAATGATACTTAGTGGCATCATAAGAAGGTTGATTGAAATGCAATCTCAATGAGTTATATAAAATGTATATTTCAAAATCAGTGACCAGTTTGTGTTCAATTGGATATATTGAGGATGTTATTAACCTTTGCATTTAATTTATCCGTTAGTTTACCTAATTCCTTACCTGTCATAGTTTGATATGCAGCAGATAATTCAGGTGTTGCAAATCTCTTTATTAGTTTATTAGATACAATACCATCAGCCATTGATACTACATTTTCAGTCACAGACTTTGCAAATACTTTCTTTTGAGTCTCTATATAGGCTGCATTATCAGAGATGATTAAAGGTAGTATTATATTAGATGCTGCATTATTAATAGCAATATAAGGTTGAATAGTATTTTGTATATGTGCTATTTTAGCATTATCATCTGGTAATTGCAAGATAATATTTTTATATTCAGTTGATAAAAATAAAGTCTTTAATTTTTTTACTTCTTCTATTGCTTCATATATTTTATTAAAAACTAAATTACTTTTATTGATTGCTGAATACAATGGAGCTAATGGATGATTATCACTTATACCTGCATTTATATTCAAATCTAATCCATTTCTAATAATAGGAGATAATATAGCAGCATACTCACTGTCAATGCTATCTTCTAATGAATTTATACCCAATTGAATAATAGAATTTATATCTTTAGTCCCATTAAGCACTTTACCAGATAATTCATTAGTATGAGCCTCATATTGATTGATTATAGCTAATAAATTATTAATAGCATTATCAAAGTCAGTGAAATCAACTTGAATGGCAATATTAGTCTCTTGGATTAAATAATCTATAGCGGATTTAATATTACCATTGTTAATTTCATTTGTTAAATGTGAAACTGTAGTAGAAATATTACTAGCTAATGGATTTTGAAAAGCTCCGCCTTTGTATATTAAATCTGTTATTACGTTTTTAAACATAATTTCTCCTATTAGGTGTATTAATGAACATTAAATTGAGGGTGATAATGGATTTATACATAGCTGTAGTTCATCAGAATATATAATACTATGATGTTTTACAATTCACCTATAATGTAACCTTAACAGGTGATTGCATAGCCCACTGCTGGCTCTATATCAAGTCCGATATTATATCATCCTTGACTACTTTTCTAAGAATATTAAGGCCACCATTAATATCAGCATTTATCAAAATTCCATTATTAGATATAAACAAGCCGATTTACACCAATTATAATATTGGTGTTAGGCGTAATCTTTAATAATGTATGAGACCTAGTAACTGTTTTCATATCAATATGTACACTGTAGAATTATAGATAATGGATTTATATAAATCCATTTATTCTATTAAACACATTCCATAGAAGGTAAATCTAGGTTATTTGATATCCTCCTTGCCGTTTAACAGCAAGGATTCCCTCTACAGGACGGCAATATCCTGCCGCACACCTCACCTAGTCAATCAGACATTCCTATTCCGTGAGGTGCTTATTCCATCATTGCCCTACCTTTCGGATTATTGATGAACAACACAGGCAATGATGGGAGGAATATTTACTTTTTCACACTGCTCTGCGTACTCGCAAAAAACAAGCAGCTATGTTATATAGTAGGCCAATAGGTTTGTGTAGTCAAGGCTTTATTCTGTAAGTGACACTTGCCAGCCTATCAACCTTGTTGATTTGTGCCAAATCTCAAGGGGTTGATAAGCCGTCGTGTCACCTCCTTATATACTCGGCCTAAAGGCACGAGGTTTTACGGCGAGGTTGATAATTACCTTCTCCTACGTTGAGTATTAGAAAGCCCACTACTCAAAAATGACAAGAATGAGCTAGTATTGACCACTTTACCCACTGCGTCGGTTACTTGACGACTACGGGTTAAATTATTATGCTTAATATCATCATCAAATTGATTCCTCAAATCAGGTCTATTTGACAAATTTATGTTACTATGGTCAACATCAGGTCTACCATGTTTAGTACCATACATTGTATGCACTTGTACCTTATCAGGGTGATTAATCTCATTAGCCCTACCCACAGCGGCTTGTGCTACTCTAATATCAGGGTCTTTTGCTAATTTCTTTAACACTTTAATATCATCAGTATGCACTGCCACAGCATGTCTTACCATAGGTGAAATGTCATCTTTTAAAACGGCATGAGTTGATTTAGATTGAGCAGCCATTGCCCTTACCATTCCTATATTGTGATGTTGAGCCTCTTTATGTATTGCTTCTCCGCCATGTTTTGCAGCTAATACATTCAACCTATAGTCACTATCATTTAACATTTGAGAAAATACTTCTGGTCTAGTGATATGTGACAATTTGCCTACACTATCATCATTAGGTGCATCGTGTTGACCGGTCATATCAAACCTACGTTTTCTCCAAGCATTAACTATTTCATGTGTACTTGGATAGTCATGAGGCGCACCACCTGACATTGAACGATTAAACATATACTTAGTGTGTAACTCATTAGCTACATCTTTAAATGTTTTATTATTAAATTTATTATGAGTCCAATCAGTATAGGTTTCATACAGTTTTTGTTTATCATAAATTTCGTTATTGACTACCCTAGTAGAATATTCAGCAAAGGCAGCATCAGCATCTAAATCGGCTATTCTATTAACTTCATATATTAGGGCATCACTATATTCTTTACCTGATACATCAGCTATATTCAATCTTAATTTAGCATAATCAATCAACTGTCTTTTAATAGTATCAATGTAATACCCTTCTAATAAAGTCTCATTAATAATATCAGTAACATTTCTACTCAACATCCTACATGACCAATATCCTTTACTGGCTCGATTACTACGTTGACTACACCTTAATTTCTTTTTGGCATTATGTATTTTATTTTTCAAATACCTATTCAATCTAGTTTGTTTTGAACCAAATCCTATTTTTCTTACTTTGTTACCATCCCTAACATAAACTTTATACTTATGACTTTTAGCATAGGTATCATAATGAGGTTTATATAATTGAACTTTATGGCCATTGTAGATAGCCTCAGCCAAATAATCATCATCTACTGGAGTAAATTCTAATTTCTCATTAATAGATTTATTTTCTACATAAGGTTTATTTTTTAAGAACCAATGTAAAGTTTCTAATGGTAAGTGTACCTTAATAGTATCAATTCTATCACCCATTGCATCTGCTGCTAACCACCTATGATGACCATCTATGACATAATCATCTGATGAAATAATAATAGGTGATATTTCAGTATCATTTTGCATTACATTGTCAACAATAGAGCATACTTTATCATCATTAAATTCACATTGAGTAGGAATAAGAGTATTAGTATCAACTCTTTGGTGAGTGAAATTAATACCATTCAATTTCAAATCTGATAAAAAAGAATTAGTGTCATTTATTTGAGGTTGGTTTATACGATAACTAGCAATGCCTTCATCTTCATTAGGCACATCATTCAAATATTGAGTGAAAGATTTCATTGTAACTCCATTAGTTAAATACTTTCCTATATTTAACTAATGAAGATTATCAATTTATTCAAATTCACCATATTCATTATAATCTTTTAATGCTTTTTCGATGTCAATTGAAAGTATTTTACTAATTTCACTTTTACGTTTAGTTCTAATTTTACCTAAAATGAACCAAAATATTTGCTCATAATTAGAATCATCTAACATAATTAAAAACAAATCATTTGATTTAATAGGGAAATAAATATCCATCATTTCAAATAAATGAGGAATCAAATACTTGAAATCATTGCTTTCAATAATGTAATTAGATTCAATTACAGAGTAAATAGCATTTTGTGGATTATCTGTACAACAGGCAATTGCTAATTTTTGATAAAAAGAACACATTTGTAATGAACCTCTATTGATTAAGTTAAGCAATGATAGCTCAATACACTTCAAATGTAAAGTCTTAATTTCAAATTTTTAATTTCAATGTTCCCATGTGGCTCATCTTCGTCTGACATTTCAACAGCAAAACATCCATCTTCAATAAACTCTTGTATTGTACATTGGTCTCCACTTTCATAATAAGGTAAATCAAGAGATTCTTTATTTTTCATTCTCCTAATAAACATCAATTTAATAGTTTCAAAGTTTCCTATATATTCTTTCATATAGACTCTCATTTGAGTTTTAATTATGAGTAGTACCTTACTACATCTTTTCTATCGCAGGCTCACTATGATGAGCTATGAGCCTTTCATAGCTTATATTAAAGTATGATTCATCTTTTTCAATGCCTATGAAATTTCTATTAGTATTAAGACAAGCAACAGTTCCTTAGAATATATAATATTCTGAGGTTTTACAATTCACCTATAATGTAATTTTTATAGGTGATTGTTTAGCCCACTGCAGGCTTTCTATCAAGTCCGATAAATCATCCTTGACTACTTTTCTTAGAATATTAAGGCTACCATTAATATCAGCATTTATTATAATGCCTTTATTAGACTTAAACAAGCCACGTTTGATTCTTTTGCCTTTATACTCTGTTTGTTTTTGAATAGGTTCTAAATCTAAAGCACTACATTTAGAGGTATATGCCTCATTAACTAATTTTACAATACCACCTACTGCTTCAAATTTATATTTTATTAAATCAATAAATCTAGCATGGGGTATCATTACAAAGGATTGATTGTTTTTAGAACCTATATTAACTAATTGTTTCCATTCTTTATTTTTGCCAATTACTAAAGTACCTATCTTATTTTGTATTAACCAATTAACAATGTAACGAGATGCTTTGTGGATATAATCCTGTATCTTGTTATTGCGTTTATCTGTCAATAATCTAATTTTGTTAGAGGACTTTTGTTTCTTAGGTAATTTAGATTGTAAACTAGCCTTTGTTTTGTTATAATATTGGTTAATACTTTTTAGTGGTCTACCGTTTATCAAAATGTGTCTAATATGGACTTGATTAGTTGTTATAGCTGCCAAATTATTAACTCCAATATCTATACTTCCTACTACATCATGACTTAAATCCTCTTGGTTTATTACTTGTTTAAATGTGGCTTTTATTATAAAATGATTCTTCTTAGGAATGATTTTTACTTCCCTAATATCACCTTTGTAATTAGATAAATCTAAAACAATATCAGTTCTAACTAATCTAATATGGTTAGCAGGTAACTTCTTAGTTAATAGAGCCTGTTTTTCAAAGGTGACTATGTTCATACCTTTATTATAATTAGGTATTTTAGGTGGCTTCTTGAATTTATCAGGATTCTTATTATATTCTTTGATAGCAGCCCAATATGAGCTTATATTAGTAACAAGCTGCATCCATACTAAATTAGAGCATTTAGCAGGTAAATTACTCCAATGCTCACTCACCTTACCTATTTGATACAACTCAATGTTAGATAGTGGTTGTTTATTAAAATAGCTATTTCTATATTGATATAACATTGTATTATACAAATACCTAGATTCTAAGCAAGCCTGCTTGCACCAATTATAATAAGGGTGAGATGGGGTAATTTTCAATAATGTATAAGACCTAGTAACTGTTTTCATATCAATACGTAGTTGCTTGAATTATAGATAATATAATGAATTTATATAAATTTATATAAATTCATTTATTCTATTCAACACTCTGTAGTTGATATGGTCATTATAAATGAAAAGGGTTGCATATGCAACCCTTTTCTTTAATTTATTTTATCATCTGGAAACCTATTGTTCCATCTATCAATCCATTCAGACTCAGTTACCCTTGACTTCATAATGTCTCTATTGCCTATATAATAAGCCCACCAAAAAGCATACTCAGAATCACTGATATGCTTAATCATAATGTCTTTATTGCCAATATCCATTACCCACTTATAAGCCCACTTAGATTCATTGATTTTGTTAATCATAATGTCTCTATTACCAATATAATAAGCCCACCAATAAGCTGGTTCAGATTTAGTAATACTTAACATCACTTCATTTAAACTAACTTCCTTGACTAATGTAATTTCAGAACAAGCACGTTTAGAGCAATCTTCCTTAGCATTAGTGATAATACCACTTGCTTCAATTTCAAATACTCTCATATCAGGTGAACAATAATATTTGACCACGTCTTGTAAATCAGTACAAAAATGAAACCCTTGCTCACATAAGATAGGCTCACCGTCAAACGTATGAGTTTTGGTAGTGGAGAATTGATAATCTCTACAAGTTAGATTATTATTAAATGCTTTGTAACCTTTCATATTGGCATCCTCTGTAGTTGATATGGTTATTATAAATGAAAAGGGTTGCTTATGCAACCCTTTTCTTTAATTTATTTTATTTTATCACTTGGAAACCTATTGTTCCATCTATCAATCCATTCAGACTCAGTTACTCTTGACTTCATAATGTCTTGATTGCCTATATCCCTTGCCCATTTATAAGCCCACTCTGACTCTTTGATTTTGGTAATCATAATGTCTCTATTACCAATATTCTTTGCCCAATAAAAAGCCCACTCCGATTCAGTTATTTTGGTAATCATAAAGTCTTGATTGCCAATCCATCTTGCCCATTCATAAGCCCACTTAGATTCAGTTATTTTGGTAATCATAAAGTCTTGATTGCCAATCCATCTTGCCCATTCATAAGCCCACTTAGATTCAGTTATTTTGTTAATCATAATGTCTATGTTGCCAATATCCCTTGCCCAATAAAAAGCATACTCCGATTCAGTAATACTTAACATTACCTCATATAAACTAATTTCCTTGACTAATGTAATTTCAGAACAAGCTCTCTTAGAGCAACCATCTTTGGCATCAGTAATGATGCCTGTGGCTTCAATTTCAAATACTCTCATACAAGGGGAATTGTAGTATTTGACTACATCTTGTAAATCAGTGCAAAAGTGAAAGCCTTGTCTACATAGGATTGGCTTACCATCAAATGTATTAGTTTGAGTAGCGGAGAATTGATAATCTAAACAAGTTAGGTTGGATTCAAATGCTTTGTAACCTATCATATTGGTATCCACTGTGAGTTGATACAACCATGATATCACAATACAAAGAATGTCAAGTAAATAATTAGACTACTTTAGAGAATTTATGATGTTGAGAAAATACCTATTAGAATCAATGACTGAATATGAATTGGCACATAAGACTGCACAGAGAAATGCAGCATTGCCCATTGAACAAGGTGGATTAGGATTACACCCTAATAATACGGCTCAAGAAAGAGCTAATGCAATGGGTTATACTACTAAGGCATATCACGGTACTAAGAATAATGTAGAGATAAAATCATTTGTAGCAGGTGGAATATCTAATTCTATTACTAATGGAGATGCGTATGGTATAGGAACATATTTCACAGATAATCCATTAGGAGCTAAATCTTATTCAGGTGAACAAGGTCACATCATACCTGTATTATTAAAAACCAATAATGTAGTAGATTTAGATAATCCTAGTGATGACCATCTAAATAAAATTAAAAAAGTCATTACTCCTCACCCTACTAATGCAATGATAAAACATAAGCATTTTAATGAAGATGAAATTGAAGAAGCTAAAAAATTCTTCACTCACCATAAAAAACAACATGAATTATACGGACAAGGGTATGATAGAACACGTCCTCAAATAGAAAAAACTGAAAAGGGGTTTAATATCACATATAGAGATTTTAATGAGATGGATATTAAAAAAGATGAGTTAAGAGACGTATTGAAACATGAACATTATAATGTCAATCAAGCTGGATTAGATGGTATTAAATTTAAACACGGTATATTAGATGCAGATTGGCATATCATCAACAAACCACATTTAATAAGAAGTATTCATGCTGCCTTTGACCCTATGAGAAAGCATGAATCTGATTTATTAGCTTAAAGGACATTATATGTTAAGACATTATATATATCAATTATTGACTGAATCATTAAATTCAGTTATTGCATCAAATCCACATATACCAGAAGAAATAATTAGGTCTTATCATCAAAATGCTTTACCAAAGAATAATAAAGCTGATAAATTACTTAACTTTGTATTAAAACTTCATAAACAAGGTCAAGTATCTACTAATGATAATAGTGAATTGCAAAGGCATCTTAGTATATTACATAACAGTAATCAACTATCTAAATTGAAAGACATTCATTCATTTACATCATTAAAAGAATTGACTAAAGGTGTTGATGATAATAAAGCATTAACTAAGAAAGAAGCCATAGATAAAGATTCTCCAGTTGTATTTGAGAATGAGCATATTATAATAAGACAGCATTTAAATCATCCTAGTGCAGTCAAAGCAGCTATATTACAACGTGGAAATCCCTATTATCATGAATTAGGAGGTAAAGCTGAATGGTGTGTTTCTGCTGATAGTGCCACAGGCAAAGGTCATTTTTCTGATTACGTTTCCAATGGAAACCATCCTATGTACACAATACATAATAAAAAGACTAAAGAACAGCATGCGTTAGTGGCCAATCAAACATATAATTTAGATGATGTTGAGCTTAGAGATGAAAAAGATGATAAAGTAATAGAAGATGAATATGATGCCCACACATACCTAATCCAACATAAGGGAATAGAACATACCCCAGTAGGGAAATATATACTAGGTCTTGACCCTATAGTGAAATCGCAATATGATAAATTGCCTTCTAATGCAACTGACATTCAAATAGAAAACAACCCATACGTTGCAATGAGAGTAAATCATCCTAATATATTGCCATCTCATTTTACTACATGGTACAACCAAAATGACCCTATAATTCAAAGAATGGTTTTACTAAAACGCAACATACCATCTAGTATTTTACATAAAGCTGTTTTAAGTAAAAATCCAATTATTAGAAAAACTGCATTAGAACACCGTAGTTTAAAATCTGAACACATTGATACTGCTGTAAAAAAAGGAAACACTGATATAGTTAAAGATGCCCTTCAAAGTCCACTTATAAAACCAACTCATTTAAACACTATATTACAAAGAGATGATTTAGATTTTGATTCTCAATATCTTGCCATGATACACCCTAAAGCAGATGATTCAACTCTACAATTAGCAGTTTCTAACATAAACCCTACTATTAGAGAAGCATCTGCTTATGCTAAAAATATAAATAAAGAACAATTAAAATTATTGACAAATGATTCTGACTCTGATGTATCAAAAACAGCATCTCGTATATTATCACGGAAATTTCCTAATTAACTCTTATATTAATTAGAAAGCATGAATCTAATTTTCATCAAACTGTTTAATTGAAACATTAAATGATGTATCTTTAACACTAAAATGTAATTCAATTTCCGTGATAGTTAGGTCATTTTGAAAGATTGTATGTCAATTTTTAATTAAGCTAGTTAAAGCCAATAAATTATCTTCTACTGTTGTTATATTTTCTATTCTCATAACTTTGTAATCTCCATGTTATTCAATTCAAAAGAAACGATTTTTAATTCTTGGTTTAATTTTGCAATTTCTCTTTCTTTTTCAATGCCATATAAATTACCAGTGAACTCTGTAATATAATGATTTTTAGCCTCATTTGCCTTTTCTAAAGAATCAAATACTCCATATGAATATAATGTTTCACTATAATCGCTATTATATTCAGTGTATATCAATTGATGTATCATTTCTAATCCCCCTATGAGATGAATAATATAATAACAATGTAAATCTTAACTGTCTGCATTAAACTTAAATAAATCATCAAACAATACAGTTTTACGTTGATTGCCAGCATCTATCATAATTTCTACTTCTGATTCACAGTTAAAATAATAAGCATTAACTTGTTTCATAGGCTGTAAACTCCTAACTAATCTACCATTCCTTTGATGTATTTTTGCTGGATTCCATACTTTTTCAATGTGTACTATGTTACTAGAAACAAACTGTAATCCATCTACTCCTACTCCACCTGAATCAGTGGACAAGAAAACTTTACAATTTTCATCTTCAATGAATTCTTCTAAGTTTAATTGTTTTTTCTTGGCACTTAGCTTACTGTTAAAATATACAAATTGAATGCCATTTTCAATTAAAAAATCTTCTAATAAATTAGTAGCCTTAATCCATTCAGAGAAAACTACTAC
>Ga0222712_10005107_pt1 | contig 13448 bp, 6 predicted proteins | sample C33_657DmetaG_FD_165043 | JGI IMG/M metagenome (GOLD analysis project Ga0222712, IMG submission 165043) | Estuarine water microbial communities from San Francisco Bay, California, United States - C33_657D | ecosystem: Environmental > Aquatic > Marine > Unclassified | place: USA: California...
AACAATGCCTTTCACACCTTATGTAAATATAAGGAAGTTGATTCTGCGGGGCGCTTATATAATACGTTAGGTGACGGCCTGTTTGCAGGAGCAGGAGGAGGGGGAGGAGAAAAGAGGAAGGTCGAGTTTCTCAAGGAGTACCGCTTTTGTCTGGCGTATGAAAATGCAGCCTCTCCAGGCTATGTCACAGAGAAACTGTTTCATGCCAAGGTGGCTGGGTGTGTGCCCATTTATTGGGGGGCTCCTGATGTTGAGACGGATTTTGATATGGAAGGGTGCATCGATGCAAGGGGATTGAGCGATGAAGAGTTAGTGGCTCGTGTTAAAGAGGTGGATGAGAACCATGATCTGTGGCTCAAGAAGGCCAGCATTCCTGTCATGACTGAGGCGAAACGCGAGGAAGTCTTTGGCTTACTCCATAGCGTGGCTCAGGCTATCATGGAAGTGGCTTCTACCGCGGTTGAACCTACTGTTTTGACTTCTACTGTTGAAGCTCCTTCTACTCGAGCAGTAGTCGAGACACAACCTCTCGGAAACACTGTCTTTATGACGGGCTGTAGTCGTGCGTACATTGATATCTTAGTGAAGTACTGGATTCCCCCCCTCATGGCACAACGTACCACCTTGCCGAATCTTCAACTGCACGTGTATCTCTTACACGATGTTCGCGAGGAAGATACCAAGAAAATCCCTTCAGGTGTTAGTGTATTCACTCTTCCCAAGGAGGAATCTTTCCCTGGATGCTGGAATCCTCAACATTTCTTATGGAAACTCTGGTTGCTGAAGAATTCTACAGCTCCTAAAGGATGGCGCGTGATCTATATGGACGTCGGCGTCTTTTTCTGCAGATGGCCACGTGAATGGTTAGCTCAGGGCGACCTGTGTTTCTTGGAGGATATTCATGATAACGAGCATATGTGCAGTGAACTGTCCGCCAAGGTGATGGCTCTAACAGAAGCCGAACGGAAATCCAAACAAATCTGGGCAGGGGCGATTGTGTTTACTGCAGGGTCTGAGCGTGCCGCGAAGATCTTTGATGAAGCATGGCTACTTGGCCAGAATCCAGATATTATCGTAGGGAAGAAATGGACAGGAACGGATGCGAATAAAATGCCCTTCGGGCATCGTCATGACCAGAGTATCTTATCTGTCTTATCCTATCGCCAGGGACTTCCTCGGTACCCCTTAGACAAGGTGTATTGCCATACCAGTCTGAGGCATACCTTTATGAGAGGGCTGTCCTTATACGCCCATCGTGGACTGTACCTCAAGAATACCTTTCTTGCGGAAGGAATTCATTCCACGTGGATTATTAATTTAGATCGACGCCCAGATCGGATGAACCGGCTTCCTCGTACCATTCTCGACAAGGCTGTTCGTTTTCCTGCCATTGATGGACGAACCCTCAGGTTAACTCCTGCACTGAAAGCGATGTTTGCGCCTTTAGGATGGAGGAAGGGGGTCATGGGATGTGCCCTGAGCCATATTTCCTTGTGGAAGAAATTGGTCAACGATAAGCCAGAGATTGATACCTATTTGATTTTAGAAGATGATGTTGAGATTCATCCTCAATGTTTACCTATGCTGAATCATATCCATACCAAGATGCCAGAGGATTGGGATGTGCTCTATATAGGAGGTGTGCTTCCCCCCAATCGCGAGGGGTTTAAGTCCATTGTTGAGCCTGTGAATGATTGTATTGCCCGTGTAAAAGAGAATACCTTGTTTAGCCAGGAGCCGTCTCGCTATTTTCATTTCTGTGCCTATTCCTATATCCTTCGCCGATCTGGGGCAGAGAAGTTACTGAACATGCTGGAGGAACGAGGATGTTGGGCTCCAGCGGATCATTTACTTTGTAATTCTCATGCGGAACTCAATCTTTATTTTACCCATGCTTTGATGATGGGATGTTATCAGGATTCTGATCCCAAGTATACGGCGAGCGATTTCAATACGTTTGGGAAGGAGGAATATGATAGCGATCTGAGGAATGACGATGTGTTTACCGAGAAGGAGGTAGCGGGGGTTACAGCTGGTGGGGGCATTGATCAGGCGTTAAAGGATGCGCTGCTTGTTCCACCTGTAGCAGCACCTGCATCCGTGTCCGTGTCTGTTGCTGCACATGCAGCTGCACCTGCTAAAAAGGAACTGTTCCCCGTGTTTTATCAGACCCTGGATCTCTTTGAACGCGATTGGCTTGAACTGCTTCTCGGCAAACCGATTGATGAGATCCGCACTGAAATTCCGATTGTTATTTATCAACGTCCCTTTTGCGAAAAGATCAAAGAAGAACTTCGCACGTGGCCTGCCTTTACCTTACTCCATGTGAGTGATGAGAGAGGGCTCGACCCTATTGATATTTATGAGTGGCCTGCATGCAAGGGGGTCGTGCGCAATTATCTGCGCAAGGATCTACCTCAGCGTGCCAAGGTGCTTACGATTCCTTTAGGGTACCATTGGGCATTGCCCAGGTCATCAAAGAATCGGGACTTGGCATGGTCATTTATCGGCGCAGATCATTTAGGGAGGCGTGATAAGTTACATCCATTCAAGGGCTTACCAAACAAGTGTGTCTTTCAAGACGGATGGAATAGTCCAACCAAATGTGGGAAGGAGGAAGTCGTGGATTCGTTACAGAGAAGTTGGTGTGTGCCTTGTCCTGGGGGAGTGGAATATGAAACCTTTCGCATCTATGAAGCCTTAGAAGCAGGTGCTGTCCCCATTTTGGTGGAAGAACCTGGGTCTGAAGCCTTTTTAGCCTATCTCAAGATCTGGATTCCTCTGGCTACTGCCGCCGACTGGCCGTCTGCTGCTCGGATCTTATATGGATTGAGGGAACGTCCTCAACTCTTTGCCGAATATCGACGAACCGTCTTGGATGGATGGACTGCCCTGAAGAAATGGGCGATGACCGAAGTCCAGAACACGCTACAGGTCTAAGGCGTAAGATATTAGTATAGATATAATGGAAACTTCCACAACGGTGTCAATTAATGCCAAGGAGAAGAAGCTGAAGCTACTTCTCGTGTCAACACACTGTCAGCAGTATACAGGTTACAGTAAGGTTTCCTGGGGGATCTTGAAGGAACTGGCGAAGAATCCTTGGTTAGCCGTGACGCATTTCGGTTTCCAGAGGTTTCCTAATCAGCAGTTCGAGAACGGATACCGTAGCTATCCATCCAATGTGCGCGTCATTGATGCGGCGTCTCTCGAGAGACCTTTTGAGCAGGGATTCGGATTCACCGTCTTACCCGACGTGATTCGCAAGCTGAGTCCTGATGTGGTGATGATTTACAATGATATGTCCGTGGTCAGTAAGTTCATTGGAGAGATTGACAAGGCTGGGCTGCCTAAGACCTTCAAGCTGTGGATTTATTGCGACCAGGTCTACACGTGCCAGAACCAGATGTTCATTGATATGCTGAATCTGAAGGCCGAGCGCATTTTTGCCTTCACTCCCTTCTGGAAGAAGTGTCTCAAGGATCAGGGCATTAATCGTCCTGTGGATGTTCTTCTGCACGGATTCGATTCTGAGACCTACATGCCTCTTGATAAGATGCAGTGTCGCAAGGAGATGCAGATTCCTGAGGATGCGTTCCTGTTTCTGAACGTGAATAGGAACCAGCCCAGGAAGAGGTACGATTTACTCGTGATGGCGTTCGTGGAACTCATTGTGGCTTACCCCAATCAGAATATCTGCCTGCTGTGTATTTGCGACAAGGGCGATAAGGGCGGGTGGTGGCTGTTTGATATTTACAGGAGAGAGTTGCAGCTGCGTGGCGTGGGGGTGGATCGCTACATGAACAGGTTGATGCTGACCTCCCAGGATATGACCTTCACGGACGAGGCGATCAATAAGTTCTACAATATCGCGGATGTGGGGGTGAATTCCGCGGAAGGCGAGGGGTGGGGCTTGTGCAATTTCGAGGGGATGGGAGTGGGGGTGCCTCAGGTCGTGCCAAATGTGGGAGGATTCAAGGAGTTCTGTAAGGAAGATAATTCTGTCCTGGTAGAACCCAAGTTTCGCTATTATCTCCCGACAGTCTATTCTCCTGTGGGGGGTGAAGTGAATTGTATTGATGCTCACGATTTGTTTTTGGGTATGGAGAAGTATCTGGATGCGGATTTACGGAAGAAGCACGGGGAAGCCGCCCGCGCGAAAGTTCTCGAGTATACTTGGGAGCGGGCGGTGGTGCCCTTAGTGAAGCGGCTGAAGGAGGCGATGGATGATGAATAATCTTGGACTAGAGTAGAATGGCTGCAGTTGATCAGAGACAACAGGCTAAACTTATTCTACAATACATTGATGGTGGAAGAGGATCTACCTATATACAGGATGGTGATGACTCTGATCGTTTTATACAATTAATTCGTGATGGATATCTACGATTTTCAGATAGTACACCATATTACTTATATGCAGCTTTACTTGGAAAACGACCAGATGGAACACAAATGGATATAGATAAAGATGGAAAAGATGTACTTGTTAAAGGATTGAAGATACGGAGATTTGGAGGTAAGGTTACAAATACTGATCCTCGTCTAGGTGATGGTATCCCACAAGAATTACAGAATTTTCCTCCTAAAGATACATCAAATCTATCTGAAAAAGAATCGGCAAAAGGCATCTTGAAGACGATCGAAAGTAAATCTTTTGGAAAATTAACAAAGGATGAAGGATTCCGCTTAATAGACTTAATAAATAAAGGGTATATTAAAATTAGTTCAAGTTTACCTTATACATTAGTATATAAATTAATGAATGATAATCCTCGTCTAGATGGTAAAGAGATGACGCTTTTATTTAATTCATTAAAACAAACAAAAGGCTTGTTCGCAACTCCACTAAATGTTACAAATACGAACAAAAGACTTAGTGGAACTAAGAGAACATATATGAATAAGAAAAATGCTCCCTCTCCTCCGCTTGGTATACCTGTAAGAAATTTAACTAGACGAGCAGGAGCAACTTTAGCAGGAGCAGCAGGAGCGGTTGGATCTGGTTTAACATCTGCAGCAGGAGCGGTTGGATCTGGTTTAACATCTGCAGCAAGCGCAGCATATCGACGAGCATTTCCCCCTCGAGCTCCAAATGTACCTCTTGAGGGTGAGGCTGCACAAGCTCTTAGCGTCGTAAGTGATATCAATACAAATCCTGCTCCCTATACAACCCCTGGGACAGAAGCAAATAAGCTCATACGCTATACTCGCTTAGGATATCTCTCGTTTCCAGAGAATATCACATATACATTCTATAAGAAACTTTTTGGAAGTGCTGATGCATTAACAAAAGAAGAACTGACCCAATTGGTTGATCACTTAAAGGTAGGATTCACGCTTACAACTGCAGGAAAAGAAAAGGCGATGAAGGCAAAGCTTATAAATCCTCCTCAACCTAAAACTGTTGACAATAGACTGATTGAAAAAACACCAACTGATGCAGGGAAAAGAAAAAGGGCAAAAGAATTATTGCAAAAGATTGATAATAGCGATAGCTTCGATAGCATTCCTAAAGGAGACTTTGACAATATAATTCGTTTAATAAATGAAGGATATATTAATACATTGAACACTCTACCATATCAGACAACAATTAAGTTAATGGCAGGACAGCCAGTAGACTTAGGAGACACCGCACGACGTACTTTATATAGTCAACTAGTAAAACGTACCTCAAGAGGAATAGCAAACACGGTTAAAAATACGAATGCACGACTTTCGAATGCGGCTCTTGCTACTGTTGCTGCTGCTCCTACTACTACTGTTGCTGCTGCTCCTCTTGCGGCTACTGTTGCTGCTCCTGCTACTGCTGCTCCTACTACTGCTGTTGCTCCTACTGCTGCTGCGACTGCTAGAAATAGAGCGAGAAGTCTTCTAACTAGGAAAGGGGCTTCTACTGCTAGTTCTGGTCCTCAGCCTGTAGATACACCTGTTGTCGCTGGATCTTCTTCTGCTCCTAGGGGTGCGCAACGACGTACTCCTCATGAAGAGCTTGCTACCAGTACAGGTTTATCTCAAGTTCTAGGGGGGATCACACCTTCCTTATATTCCTCTTTGAGGTCTGGTCCGCTTTCTCCTCCCTCTCGCCTTAGTTTAACACCAACTAATTCTCAATCAAGTTCTGCAGCTCCTTCTCCTACAGCTTCTTTTACAGTTTCTAATGCGAATTCTCTTGAAGGACAGAATTCTCCTACAGCTTCTATAAATTCTCTTGAAGGACAGGGTTCTAATTCTCCTAGTGCAATTCCTTCTGGCTTTGTGCCTGTCAATGCAACTCGTGGCGGAATTACTGCGGATGAAATCATAGAAGGAATAAAACTGGAACACAGTGGAAATAATCATTCACCGAGCATCAAACGCAACTCGATTCAACAGATGATATTAGGTATAAAAAACAGAATCGATAACTTAGTTCTACAAGCAGAAGGAGCACAAACCCGTCTTCGAGACTTAACTGCCAGTGTCAGCGCTGGTAATCCGATCAGCCAAGATCAGTTGGCTGCAATTAATCAAGCAGTAAACACATTAATTGGAAATATTAAGAGTTCCTTAAGAGATGTTGGCCTTGATATGGATAATCGAGCAACAACCGCGATTGTGAATTTAGCTGGATTGTTAACGACATTACACGCTGCTAATGCTAGTGCTGGGGGTGCGTCACTGGGAGGTGGTGCGTCAACTGGTGGGTTGACTGGTGGTGGCGGTAGATCTCGTGCAAATACTATATTTAATAGGACACGAACATTATATAATGCATTAGGTGGTAGAAGACTTTCCAAGCGAAATCGTAGAATAAACCGAACGAAGAAACAGAAAAAGAGAAAAAACTAGGCGTATAGAATAGATGGAGAGTATATATGACAATGTCGAGTTAATCCTTGAAATACTCGAACAAAATAAAGATATGATCGATGCTGACAAAAAGCCCCTTATAAAAGGGAAACTGAAAGAACTATTAGATCAGTCTAATGCAAATAATTCAAGGAAAGAAGGTATGATAGAGAAGATATTTAATGAAATTATAAACATTCTATTCGATACTCCGACTGATCTAAATCTAAAAAAGCCTTCTAACGAATTCAAAACTTCAACACAAACACATATCACTCGTAGATTTACTCGTGGGGGGACTTCTCCTGTTCCTAATGCTGCTTCTCAGGCTTTTGGGGAGAAAGTGAATTTTACTACAGATCAGTCTGCTGCTATTGCCAAGGCTTCTTTTAATCCTAACGGTACTCTTAGCACACTTAATTCTCCTCCTGCTCCTCAAGCGGTTGAACATCCAAATAATGGATCTGGTGCCCTCGCATCTCCACCGAATAGTACACTCGGATCTGGTACACTCCCATCTCAACCGAATAGTATAGTCGTATCTGAAGCAGTCAAGTCTGCAAATACAACCATATCCACCTTAGCTCTAAAAAAACCTACCAAAGATGCGCTTGTTGCACTTGGAACCGCGGTGATTCCACAGCTTAACAGTGAAGCATTCTTATCCTTACTTCAATCCTTCCAAAGAAGAAACTTAACTGTTCCACAACAGGTAGAACTATTGAGTAAACTTGATACCGTATTACAAAATCCAGTACTCATTCAGAATTCAACTGTTAACATAACAAATGCTCTCGCAGGAATGCCAAGGAATATTCCTATACAAGTTGATCCTGCAGATATTCGTTATTTACGAGAGTACCTGAGTGGCTTTTTTACTGCTGATGTATTAAACCAAATATCTGATACTCAGATCCCACGAGTCTTTGTCGTTATGAATTTAGTTACTCAAATAAACCGTTCTGCCGCTGGGAATGCTTCTGGGAGTCCTTTAGCGCTTGGAGCCGCTGGGAGTCCTTTAGCGCTTGGGAATGCTCATGGCAGTCCTTTAGCAATTGAGAATGCTCCTGGCAGTCCTTTAGCGCTTGAGAGTCCTTTAGCGCTTGGAGCCGCTGGGAGTCCTTTAGCGATTGAGAGTCCTTTAGCGCTTGAGAATGCTTCTGGGAGTCCTTTAGCGCTTGGGAATGCTCCTTTAGCGCTTGAGAATCTTAGGAACGGGAATGCTGGGAACGGGAATGCATATCCTAAGGGTACAGTTAATAAAAAAATATATGAATTAATTGAAGCAAGGTCAAACCTCATAAAAGGAAAAGAACTAGATAATTTAGCATCAAGATGTCTATATGAATTTTGTATGGAAAAGAAAATAATAAACAATTATGGTAGAAGTGCTAAATGTGACTACTATTTATTTAAGGAAGAAGATTCTGAACTGATTAATCATATTATAGATAAGTTTTTAGACCCCAAAAATATAACATCTTATTTACGTTATAAAAAAAATTCATTAACCCCCTTAGACATAGTTATATCAGGATTAGTTAAAGAAAGATTTAATTTATCTGGAGGAGATGTAGCAATCCCAGTATATATTGCACATATTGTTATATCCAATCTTACTCCCCAGTTTAAACAAGCATATACAGGAACAGAAGAAGAAAATAAGCAGATTTATGCCCTGATGGATACTATAATCTTAACGAGACGTGAAGATTTAACTAAATTACCAAGGGTCACAGCGGAGAAATATGATGATCTACTTCAAAAGGTACATGCTAGACAGAATGCTCCTGCTCCTGCTCCTGCTCCTGCAAATGAAGCCAGGGTGAATAGAACTTCACCTACAAATAACAGCTGGGTAAATGCACCTGTGAATAATACCCCTGTAAATGTAAGACCGAATATACCCACCGTGATTAATGCGATCAATGGAAACAATACAACCTCTATGACACTTTATACTGCATTAAGTTCTCTAAAATCTTATTTAGAGCAAACCCCATCTGAAGTAAATACTGGATTACTTGCCTATCTTAGACAGTATGCGAATAAAAGTGCACGGGAATTGAAGGGTGCATTAAATGACGTGCATAAACCTGTGTTAAAGTATATCTTTTCCTTAGCAAACTCTACTCCTGAAGAGTTTGCGACCAAGATACAAACCCCTATTCCTGGTATAAATCCATTCAGTGATAAAGGAAAACGAAGAGATATCTTGGAAACCGTTTATGAATATCTTGGAGATAAAACTGTATTGAGCGGTGCATTAGAAGCGGTGCAGCGAGGAGGGAGACGTACCCAGAAACGTAAGCAGAAAGGTAAGAGTACCCAGAAAGGTAAGAGTACCCAGAAGCGTAGGAGTACCCATAAGCGTAGCAACCTGAGGTAAAACCCCTCTAGATTTTTATCAATGTGTTTAGAATGATGGTACACAGAGCCCCTATCGAGACAAATATCTTCGAACCAGACGAAGATATTCGGCCTCGCACTCGGTGTGGATATCTCGTCCCTGACGCCTTCCATGCCTATCTCGTCGCCTTATCCGAAACAGGATCAGCTGCCAGTGCCAAAGCCATCCATTTCGCCGCCGATCTGGTCTGTAGCGGCGGCATCGATATCTGGATCCGATCCGTCTATACCTATGCTATCAAACGGGTCGGATTAGGAAATCCACGCATCTTTGTCTATATTCGCGATATGGTCAACCGTCTTGATCAAAAACTCGCCGTCCTTCCTCAAGAAGGATTTTTCGCTAATGCTGATGTTCAATCTGCCATAGGGGAAACTGTCTTTCTTCTCCAACTCTGTCCGAAAAAGCCCAATATGGCCTGGCCAAAAGTGGATGAATCAACCAAGAAACCCGGCTGGCTACGTGGAGTAGCCGCTTCCCCAGAAACGAAAGCTACCCGCACCGTCTGGTCATCCGAAGATAGTACTCCCTTATACTTAGTCTCCAATGAACTCTGTAAAGCCATCCAAGATGGATTAACAGAAAAAGCTCTCTTCTGGATTCGATGGGCATATGATGAAGATGCTCGTATACGAAAAGAAACGAAAGGTACTGGGCTCACGAAAAAAGAACGGCTCATGGTGGGATCGACTGCTCAACGGACTGATGTCGGTCTCTATTTCCTTTCCCTTCTCATCACGATCTATAAAGAACTCGCTGAGAAACAATTGGTACGTATGCATGAAGAAATCTCTGAACTCGCCCGTCTCTGGAAAAGCGATAAACGAGCCGGTTCTCATAAAAAAGATATTCTGGTTCTTATGGTCACCATCTGCTCTGAAGTGCCTCGATGGAAAGTCCCCGCCGCTCCTCCTCTCACCCAAGATCCCACCCGCTTAAGTCGTGCTGTCACACAAGTGGCAGGCTTTTTCCAGGAAGTTCTCGCCTTTAAAGCCCTCCCAATGAATGCCCAACTCAAACCCAATATGCTCCATACCCCAAAGACGAAAAAGGAAAAGCCGAAGCAGTCAGCCATGGATGACCATTTAGACGCTTATAATCTGGCTATGGAGTCCTATATGAATAAATAGGGAGCCGAAGAGCTTGCAAGATCCTGTTAAAGGGAAGATATTCACCTTTAGCTCTAAAAAATGAATATCCTTTCCCCCGCCGAATCCTGTCCATGGAAGCCTTAGCGAGACGTATCCAAGAAGCCATGTGGGCGTATTATAATACTGATACCCCCATAATGACGGATGATGACTATGATGCCCTAATTGAACAGTTGCGCGCAGCGGCGCCTTCGCATCCTCTCTTGACGGCTGTTGGCGCTACTCCCGCCACAGGCACGCGTCTTCCCATCCCTCTCGCCTCCCTCGATAAACTGCACATGGGCGATTTTGATCGATGGAAGAAACGGCGCGGCGACTTCTGTGTCGTGAGTGAAAAGCTGGACGGATTGTCTGGACTCTTCTGTGGAAAAACACTCTATCTTCGCGGTAACGGCATTCTCGGGGTTGATGTCACTCCAGTGCTCAAGCACGTGCCCATTCCCCCCCTCGACTGTATTGTCCGCGGAGAACTGGTTCTCCCCAAAGCCAATGTGCCCGAAGGATCTATTGGCCGTTCGCTCGTCAATGGATGGGTACACCGCGCCATTGATTCCCCCGTTCCAGAGCTCAAGGCCGTCCATTTCGTCGCCTATCAAGTCATTCAGCCAAAGGGAATGACCAGATCCCAGCAGCTCACCTGGTTAGAGTCAAAGGGGTTTCGCACTCCTGCCTGGGAACGCCTCCCACTTCCTCCTTTAACTGACCAGACCTTGTACGATCGACTCATGACAGCAAAAGAGGGGATGTATCCCGTGGATGGCATTGTCATTGGAACGGATACCGTGCCTGTGGAGGCAGCCGGCGAAGCCAAGAATCCTTCCGATGCAGCAGCTTTTAAAGTCTCTCTCCATCGAAAGGATACCACCGTAGTCTCCATTGAATGGAATGTGAGCCGGCTGGGATCTTGGATTCCTCGCATTGAAATTGAGCCGATCGTGATCACAGGATCTCATATCCAATGGATCAGCGGCCACAGCGCAAAGACGATTGAAGAGGGGGGAATTGGGAAGGGGGCGAAGATTTCTGTTCAGTACAGCGGCGAGGTGATTCCTACCTTGCATTCCGTGCTCAGTCCTTCTCCCACAGGAGCCGATATGCCTCCCGCAGGATCCTGGAACTGGGACGCGAATCATGTGCATGCTTTGCGCACCAAGGACGGTGAGGGCGGTGAATCGATGGCGCAAAAGACGCTTCTCCATGCTCTTCAGACGCTGGAGATTGATGGAGTGGGACCAAGTTTGGCGACGGCCTTAGTCAAAGCAGGTATTTCAGGTCTTCCTCAATTGCTAGGGGCGAGTGATGCTGTGTTAAAGGGGGTGTTGGGTCCTGGACGGGGGGTGACGGTGAGGGAACAGCTCAAGAAGATCAGCGGGACGAGTCTGGCGACCCTCTTCATTGCCAGCAATTTACTTCCACGAGGGACGGGAGAGCGCAAATTACGTCCGCTCTTTGCGCTCGGCTCACCCCGACGATGGTCAGCGGCAGCGGCGCCAGAGGGATGGAGTCAGGAGTCCTTCACGGTACTCTTGGCATCTTTGCCAGCGGTACTGGCATGGTGTGAGAGCGTGAAGCCTGGGTGCACGGAGGAGGTGGCGGCAGCAGCGCCCGCCCCCAAGGCCAAAGGCAAGCCCGTCGTCTTCACCGGTGTCCGTCCTGATGCGAGTCTCCTCGAAGCAATGACACGTTCCGGATGGGAGATGACTGACAACTTGACAAAATCTACCCAGCTCGTCGTCCATGCCGACGGGGCAGCTGATTCAGCCAAACTCCGTACTGCAGCGAAATACGGAATTCAAACATCTTCTCTCTCAGCGTTTCGTGCCATGTGTTAGATGGACGAGTTCCTTGAATCATTTGTCCTGTATACGCTGATCCTCTTATTCGCCGTCTATATCTTCAGTTACTTCTACCGTATTGATGTGGAAGGCTTTGCTTCGGGATCAGCGATACAATCCCGTATTGAAGCAGAACTCGTCGCTGTACGTACTGGATCTGCAGGCCTGAAAGCATCCCCAACCTTTTTTACACAAACCACCACGATGCCCATTCTTCCTGATAACCAATCCTTCCTGGTCAACATCTGTCCTCTTACAGGTTATTTGGGAGGATATTTGGGTCCTCCTGAACAACTCTTTGATGCGAACGTCTATTTACAATTCGCCTTTCGCGCAGGAATCCGTTCCTTCGTCCTTCCTCTCTCCACCTACCTCTCTTCCTCCAAAGAACCTCCCACCTGGCCAAATTCCAAAGATCCCGCTCTGGTGTCCCGTGATACCTCAGATATCATCATCAGTAAGAACGGAATTACACTCGATGTATTTATCGAGGCCTTGATTGCAAACAAATCCGTCGCTGGTCAAGGACTCAATACGGATCCCATCATCCTTTATATTGAAGATCATATCTCTGACATCGACCGATCAAAGATAAACTATGTGACGTTTATGAAGAAGATTGTTAAAGCATTGAAGCCTCTGGATCCATACCGGCTAACCACCTACGGATCTCTCGGATCGTGTGTAGGAGGAACGAAAGAGCAGCAACAGATGCTCTTGACCCAAGTTCCTCTGGGAGCCTTCAGTAATAAAATCATTATCTTTACTGACTTTGATATCGTGCAAGATGAAGAGAATTCCCTTGCATCCTATGCCAATTTTATCTATGGCGACGATCTTCCTACACGAACAGTGGGACTTGAAGATCTCATTGGAACCACGGAGAACTATGTCTCCAATTCCCGTATTAATTGGTACATTGCCACCAGTAAGACGCCTCTGGTCGCGCCTTCCATTGCCAATGTGGAGAATGCGTTAGCGAATGGGATGCACTGTATTCCCATTCCCTTTTTATCGGTTCCGATGACGACCGTGGCAGATATCTGGAACCTGTGGAAGAATTCTTCCGCGAAGTTAAAGGAAGAACGAGCGCGATATACACGACCTGATCCTGTGGTTCCCTCCAAAGTCAGTACAAAACTCAATGCCAGTATTCAAGGAAAACCTCCTGGAAATCTCGCGGTTTCTTAAGAGATCCCTTAGTAGTATGGAGGAATC
>Ga0222712_10005108_pt1 | contig 13448 bp, 11 predicted proteins | sample C33_657DmetaG_FD_165043 | JGI IMG/M metagenome (GOLD analysis project Ga0222712, IMG submission 165043) | Estuarine water microbial communities from San Francisco Bay, California, United States - C33_657D | ecosystem: Environmental > Aquatic > Marine > Unclassified | place: USA: California...
TAAGTGCTGCTGCTTTCAGTCTCCACCTGGCCCGTCACGCCCGGAATGGTGGCAAGCGAGCGGCCTTTGTTGGTAACTTTCTCAACACGGACACCACCGACAAAGCTGCCCCAGTCGAACTTGCTATTCGCCATCAGATAGCCAGCAAGGATTTCCTCACGCACATTATAGTGGTTGCCGCTGACCGGGGTTGCGGCAAAAAGCTCCGTCGCCTTGTCAGTCGCGGTGCGCATCGCATCCTGGCTGAAATAACGGAAGGTATAACCCATCGGGATTTCCCCACGGAAAGGACGATCAAGCGAGAAGGCGGGATAGGTCGTGCTGATACCAACTGCCGCAAATTGTGCTGCGGTGTTCAGCAGGATTTCGCTCTCATTGTTGATCTTGGTGCGCTGGTCATATTGCAGACCGATGCGAACCTTGCCTTCGCCGCCAAACAGATTCAGGTCGCGCGAAAGTTCACCCTTGTAAGTATAAGCTTTGGTCGGATCGACCGCGATCAACCGGCGCAGCGATGACAGCGGCTTGGTGAAGCTGTCGATTGCCGTCACCGGGGTTCCGGCGGTGTAACGCGTCGGGCTGGAAAGCTGGGTGGTGGTGAACAGTTGCACACGGGCCAGATTCGCATTGGTGAAATCATAAGCCACAGTCGGGCGAAGCGTACGTGTCGACGGGCTATCCCAGCGGGCTTCGCCGACGACCGAACGGTCATCCTTCGATAGCGTATAGTTGGCGAGCCATTTGAAGCTCCAATCGTCACCGAAACGATGCTTGCCTTCGATGGTGTTGGTGAACACCGACTGGCGGAATGCGCGCAGCGTCGAACGCTGGTTGATGTCTACGCCATAGACTGTTCCTAGGAACGGATTGTTGTTGCACGCATCTGCATAGGCTGTGTTGGTCGGGGTTGTCGTGACGGGTGACGAGCAAGCCGCCGTGTTCGCGACAAGGTCGCTCTGGCGATCGTCCATGTCAAAGATGTAATTGTCGCGCGCTTCATCGTCGGTGAAGATGGTGTAGAGCGAGCGCAGCGAAATGGTGTTGTCGGCATCGGGGCGGAAATCGAAGCGGCCCGAAACCGACCAGTTCTTGCGCGTAAGACGATAGAGCTTGTTTTCCGTCTCGCGCGCCCAGAAACGGCTTTCATAGCCAGGGCGGCGATCCTGCGAGACCTGTTCCCAATCGATCTCGAAATTGTCGGTGATCATGTTGCGCTCATAATAGCTGCCCGAGAGCAGTACGCCGATCTCACCAATATTAGTGTCGAATACGTTGGATAGCGTCAATGAACCTTCATATTCTTCGCGGCTGCCCAGTTCGACCTTGCCGCCACCCAACTTGCCGGAGATGCGGAAGCCATCATAGTCGAGCGGCGAGCGGGTGATGATGTTTACATTGCCCGAGATGGTTTCGCCGGGCATGTCGGGCGTCACTGCCTTGGACACCACAATTTGCGAAGCCAAGGCAGAAGGGATGCTATCAAAACGGGCATCGCGGCCTTCCGGGCTGACGACATTGATGCCGTCGAATGAAAGCGTCGTCCAATAGTTGGGCGCACCGCGAAGCGACAAATAGCGCGCCTGCCCCTGATCGCGTTCGACGGCAAGGCCGGGGAGTCGCCCAGCAGCTTGCGCAATATTCTGGTCAGGAAGACGTCCGACCGCATCGGATGCAGCCACTGTTACCAGCGAGTCGGAATTTTTCTGAACCGCTAACGCCGCAGCTTCGGACTCGGCGATGGGACGACTGGCTGTGACCACGATTGTGTCGCCAGCATCTTCTGTGCCGGGGGCTGTTTCGACCTGAGCAAACGCGGAGTTTGCGATCAACGCGGTGCTGCAGAAAAGTGCGCATCGTAACGAAAAGGAAACCGCTTTGGTGTTCATGTTTTTGCCCCTAGAAGATTGAAAATCCTAGGAGCCGTTAGAGTAGGTGCGTGAAGGGTTGAGGACTCAGCGATTGCAGAAAGATTGCGATTTTGTGGCGCTTTGATGACATGCAACAGGTAGCCAGAAGCGGTGATCCGAAATGGCAGTAATCGCCATTTTCAGCCCCAAAGGCGGCGTCGGCAAATCGACCATCGCGACCAATCTAGGCTGGTGTTCGGCGCAGATCTCGCGAAAGCCGACATTGCTATGGGAACTCGATCCGCAACGCGGCGCATCCTACCTGCTGGGCGAGGACGAAGAGCATTGGAAACCGGCACTTTCGATCTTCTCAAAAGACCGGCCGGCAAAATCCCTGATCACTGCCACCGAAATAGAAGGTTTGGACTTGCTGCCATCCGACGGCAGCATGGTCGAACTCGATTCCTATTTGCGGCAATTGGGAAAGAAACGGCGACTGGCAAAAATTGCGCAAGAGTTGAAGGCTGCATATCCCATAATCATTCTCGATTGCCCACCGGTCATGAACGAGGTCGCGCGCCAGATCATGCGGGCAGCCGACCTTATAATCGTACCCTTGTCGCCCTCGCCCTTGGCTCGTCGATCGCTTGATCTTGTGCGATTCGAGCTATCGAAAATGGTCAAGTCCGACGCGGCGATCCTACCGGTTTTTTCAATGATCGACCGGCGGCGAAGCTTGCACCGCGAAGCGTGCGATGCACAACCTGACTGGCCCGTGATCCCTATGTCGAGCTTGGTGGAGCAGGTGGCCGTCCGCCGCGCACCCCTTGGTGCGTTTCGTTCCAACTGCCCCGCTTCTGTTGCATTTGCGTCGTTGTGGCGGGGGATCGAGGCCAAGCTGGCCTCAAGGAAATAGTCCAGGGTGGCCCACTGTCATTTTTCTTTCTTGAACCCATAGCTGAACTGTCACGGTTCCCTCGCAAATTCGAAACAGCACGCGCCTAGTGCCCCCCTCGCAACAATAACTGCGAGGGAAAACCATGCGTACCGCCACTCTCTTCCTACTAACCACTTCTGCGCTGTTTTCAGCGCCCGCCTTTGCCCAAGATGCCATTCCGACTGCAGACGAATCGACTGCGGAAAACGAGATTGTCGTCTTTGGCCAAGGCCAGACCCGCCAAGTTCAGGAACTGAAGACCGAGGATGTCACCATCCTCGCGCCTGGAACCAGCCCTTTGAAAGCAATCGAAAAGCTGCCCAGCGTCAATTTCCAGTCGGCAGATCCGTTTGGCACATATGAATGGTCCAGCCGCGTCACAATCCGTGGATTCAACCAGAACCAGCTTGGCTACACCCTGGACGGGATACCGCTCGGCGACTCTACATATGGTAACAATAATGGCCTGCATATCGGACGTGCGATTGCGCCCGAGAATATTGGCGTTACCCGCGTGTCACAGGGCGCCGGTTCGATTGGCACCCAATCGACCAACAATCTGGGCGGCACGCTGGAGTTTTTCTCACTCGACCCCGTAGACGGTTTCGGAGCAGACGCTAATCTCACCTATGGTTCCGAGAACACCGTTCGCGCATTTGCGCGGGTGAATTTTGGCGAAAGCGACGGCATTCGCGGTTTCATTTCGGGCACCTATCATAATGCAGAAAAGTGGAAGGGTGGCGGCGACCAGCGCAACTGGATGATCAATGCCAAGGCGATCATCCCGGTGGGCGAGGCCGAATTCGATGCCTATTTCAGCTATTCGGATCGCGCCGAACAGGACTATCAGGATCTGTCGCTCGAGATGATCAGCCGCCTGGGTTATGATCACGATAACTACTCCCCCGATTATGCGACCGCCATTCGCGCCGCACAGGGCATTTTCGTAGCCCCAATCAACAATCTAGACGATAGCTATTATGATGCATCGGGTCTGCGAAAGGATACGCTTGCGGCCTATGGCCTGACCGCACCGTTGGACGAAGGCGTGACCTTCAAGATCAAGGCTTATTACCACGATAATACCGGCCAGGGAACGTGGGGCACACCTTATGTGGCAAGCCCGACCGGCGTACCCATGTCGGTGCGCACAACAGAATATGACATCCAGCGCGGCGGTGTATTCGGCTCGTTGGAAGCCGAGGTCGGCGATCACACGATCAGTGTTGGCGGCTGGTACGAACATAACGACTTCACCCAAGCCCGCCGCTTCTACGCTTATGAAAGCCTTACCAACCCGGGCCGCGATCACCAGAAATTCATGCGCAACCCGTTCTTCACCCAATGGCTGTTCGATTTCAACACAGACACGCTGCAATATCATGTGCAGGACAAAATCAGCATGGGCGATCTGACGATCAACCTCGGTTGGAAGGGCTTTCAAGTCAACAATGAGGCTGATCCGCGCGTCCAAGGTTCGCTCGCTGCCGGTAAGATCAAATCGCGCGACTGGTTCCAGCCGCATGCCGGTGTCGCTTACAAGCTGAGCGGCAATGCAGAGGTTTTCGGCGGCTTTACGCAGGCGACCCGTGCATTCGTCTCTTCAGCCACGAGCGGACCGTTTTCGACTACACAGGCGGGATTCAACGCGCTGCGGGCTCGCGGCCTGAAGCCGGAGGAATCTGATACCTATGAACTTGGTGCGCGCTTCAATAACACCACCTTCAATGGCGTGCTGGGTGTATATTATGTCAACTTCCGCAATCGCCTCCTCGGCATTCCGACAGGCCCAGGAATTGTTGGCAACCCTTCGATCCTTCAGAATGTCGGCTCGGTTCGCTCGCTTGGTTTCGAAGCTGCGGGCGATGTGCGCCTAGGCGGGGGGCTCACCTTGTTTGCATCGTATAGCTATAACGATGCGACCTATCGTGACGATGTCTTCGTTCCGGGCGTGGTTCCTGTGACGATCCCGATCAAGGGCAAGTCTGTGGTCGACACGCCGAAGCATCTGCTGAAAGGTGAGATCGCTTATGACAGCGACAGCCTGTTCGGCCGTATCGGCGCAAATTATATGAGCAAGCGTTACTTCACCTACACCAACGACCAATCGGTGGGCAGTCGGGTGATTGTCGATGCCACGCTCGGCTATCGCTTTGATCTTGGCATGCGCAAGCCAGTCGAGGTCCAACTCAATGCCACCAACCTTTTCGACAAGCGTTATGTTTCTACGATTGGCTCGAACGGCTTTGGTAACAGTGGCGATAACCAGACCCTGCTCGCAGGCGCTCCGCAGCAGTTCTTCGTAACGGCAAAGGTCGGTTTCTGATGCGCGCGATGCCCCGGTTGATCGCCACGCTGGCAGCGCTCGTTCCAACCGCTAGCCAAGCCGAACCGGTGCTTTTGATCTCTATAGACGGGCTCCAGCCCGCCGATGTGATCGAAGCCGACAAGCGGGGCATCGACATCCCCAATCTCAAACGTTTTGTGAAAGAGGGCAGCTACGCCAGCGGCGTCGTTGGAGTATTGCCTTCTATCACCTATCCCAGCCATGCCACTTTGGTGACAGGCGCCAGTCCCGCCGAGCACGGTATTATTGGTAATACTGGCTTTGATCCGCTGCAGATCAATCAGTCGGGCTGGTATTGGTATGCCAGCGACTACAAGGTTCCGACTCTTTGGGATGCGGCCGCCAAAGCCGGCCTTAAGACTGCAAATATACACTGGCCGGTCACGGTCGGCATGAACTCAATCCAGTATAACCTACCGCAAATCTGGCGCACCGGACATGAAGACGACATCAAGCTGATGAAGGTGCTGGCGACGCCTGGCCTCATCGATCGGCTGGAGCAATCCATAGGCATACCATATGCGCAGGGCATCGATGAGAGCATAGCTGGCGACGAGAACCGCGCCCGCTTTGCCGAAGCGCTGATTCTTGCGGAAAAACCGGATTTCATGACGGCCTATTTCACCGCGCTTGACCATGAACAGCATGAGAAGGGCCCGGACACGCCCGATGCGCGCAAAATTTTGGAGCGCATCGACGTCATCGTCGGGCGATTGGTCGCGGCCCAGATGCAGGCGCACCCGGACTCGGTGATTGCGATTGCGTCGGACCATGGGTTTGCCGCCACCACGACCGAGATCAACCTTTACCGCGCGTTCATCGATGCGGGTCTAATCACCATCGGCCCCGATGGAAAGATTGCCAGCTGGCTGGCGGCCCCATGGAATTCTGGTGGTTCGAGTGCGATCATGCTGTCCGATCCGCAAGACGCCGCGCTTGTCGATCGCGTCGCAGGACTGCTCGATAAGCTTAAATCGGATCCGGCCAACCGCATCGCAACGATAGCAGATCGCAAAGCGATTGGTGCAATGGGCGGCAACCCCAAAGCGAGCTTCTATGTGAATTTTGAGTTCGGCGCTTATGGCGGCGGCTTCAAAGGCAAGGATGCACCTTTGGTGGCAAAGTCGGCGAGCAAAGGAACACACGGCTATTTCCAGGCTGGAGGCCAGATGCGATCGGCATTCCTGTTGATGGGTAAGGGCGTGAAGCAGGGCCATGACATAGGCGAAATGGATATGCGTTCGATTGCGCCGTTGCTCGCTCAGAAACTCGGCATCAATTTCAATGTTACCGATAAACATGCTGCCATAAGCACGCCTTGATTGTTCACTAAATTCACAGGGATGCGGTGAGTCACGATTCTGTCATTTGAAGGTTGCACTCAAAGGTAAAGATGCCACGGGGGTGAATTACATGACCGGATCTTCAACCGTGTTGTTTACGACACAGGATGCGAACCTATTCGTCGAATTGCAGCGCCAGCGTCCCGACGTTGCCCTGTTGGCGATAGGTTCAACCATTCCCCCGTTGAATGCAGATGGCAGAATCTGGTGTTTCGTCGATTTCCTCCTGCCTGAAGTTTCAGGGTTGGAAATGTGTCGGCGGTTGCGCACCAACCCGGCCACCGAAAAATCGCGGATAACGATTGTCTTCGACAGTGCAGACAAAGAGTTGATTCTGCGCGCACTTCATGCTGGCGCCGATGACTATATCGTCGGGCAACTTTCTGCTGAAGAGGTGTTGCGGCGGATTCAGGATTTCAATCCGCCCAGCCTCACTCCCAAGGAAAAGATCGAACTCGGTGATATTATAGTCGAACCGATAGCCCACCGCGTCAGGTACCAAGGCAAGCGCGTGGAGCTCGCACCCAACGAATTCCAACTGCTGTTGCACTTTGCGCAGAGCCCAGACCGCGTCTTCTCACGCGAAGATCTAATACAATCGCTGGGAAAGCCGGCAGATGATATCGAGAGCCGCACAGTCGATGTATGGATTGGACGCTTGCGCCGCGCCTTCAAAAAGGTGGGAGCGCCCGAGGTCATCCGCACTGTCCGTCCGATTGGATATGTTTTCGAGATCCCCTGATCGACCTGTTCGCTGCAATCAAACTGCAACGCTACTGACTCGAACTGGTAATGCGTTTCATGCGGTAATGTAAAACAACGAAGATAATGGAGGCGCATTACCGATAAACGGAGGGCGCCGAACATGCGCGAAAGCATCGGATATCAGCCGGTCGCAATAGACACACCGCAAATGTCGCCTCCGGAATGGATTTTCCATCCCGAACCAAAAAGTTTCCGACCCAAAGCAAAGTTCCGGACGATCTGGATTTCGGATATTCATTTGGGCACTAAAGGTTGCAACGCCGATCTACTTCTGGATTTTCTCCATTCGGTTGAATGCGAAACGCTTTATCTGGTCGGTGATATCATCGACGGATGGCGGCTCAAGAAGGGCTGGTATTGGCCAGACAGCCACAATGAAGTCGTGCGACGAATACTAAAGATAGCGCATAAAGGTACACGCGTGATTTTTGTCGTCGGCAACCATGACGAGATGCTTCGCGACTATGCCGGTTTCAGCTTTGGCGGAATAACTCTGGCACGCGAGGCAATTCATGAAACTGCTGATGGTCGATTACTCCTGATAACCCATGGAGACGCTTTCGACGGTGTCGTGCTCTACGCCCGTTGGCTCGCCTTTTTGGGTGACCAAGCTTATAATTTACTGCTTCGCGCGAACGTCTGGATTAACTTCGTTCGCAAGAGGCTAAACCTGCCTTACTGGTCGCTCTCATCCTACCTTAAACGGCGCGTAAAAAATGCAGTTCAATATGTTTGTGCATTTGAGGATGCCGTAGCGCGCGAAGCAGCCGAACGCGGGGTTGATGGCGTGGTTTGCGGCCATATCCATTGCGCCGAAATCCGCCGGATTGGGGACGTCACTTACTATAATGACGGTGACTGGGTTGAAAGTTGCACCGCTTTGACGGAGGCATTTGATGGCACGATCCAGATCTTGGATTGGGCCGAGCAACGCGCGGGCAACAAAGCAAATTTGTCTGAAAGCAGTATCGCATGAGAATTGCGATTGCCACTGATGCCTGGTTTCCGCAAACTAACGGCGTTGTCCGCAGCCTGGCTACGACGATTACTATCTTGCAGCGCCGGGGCTATGAAATCGAACTCATTACCCCGAACGAGTTTGTAACGGTGCCGACACCCGGTTATCGCGAAATTCGCCTCGCAGTTGCACCACGCTTCGGCGTGCGAAAAGCACTTGGAAAATTCAGGCCAGATATAGTGCATATCGCCACCGAAGGGCCAATTGGTTGGGCAGCCCGCTCTTGGTGCTTGAGCCACTCCATTCCATACAGCTCGGCATTCCATACTCGATTTCCGGATTATGCAGCGGTTCGCACCGGGCTTTCGCCGGACCGTTTTTGGCCCATAATGCGCAGGTTCCACAAACACTCACAGTCGGTCTTGGTATCCACGTACCGCTTGATGGACGAATTGAAGCAGCACGGCATCGAGCGAACGCAGTTATGGTCGAGGGGCATTGATCGGCAACTTTTCCATCCCAATCATGAGCCCTTGCCAGAGCTGGCCACGCTGCCGAAACCAATACTCCTTTATGTTGGCCGCGTGGCCGTCGAAAAAAACCTCCCTGCCTTCTTGGAAACGGCAACAGCCGGCACGAAAGTGATCGTCGGCGACGGGCCAGCGCGCGAAAAATTGCAGCAAAAGCACCCGCAGGCGATCTTCTTGGGACCCCTACATGGCGAGGCCCTCGCGCGGACCTATTGCAGCGCCGATGTCTTCGTTTTCCCAAGTCTTACCGATACCTTCGGGCTGGTGGTGATCGAAGCCCTCGCCTGTGGCACTCCCGTTGCCGCCTATCCTGTGCAAGGGCCAATCGACATTCTGGGCCAATCAGCGCGCGGAATTTATGATCAGCTTGGCGCAGAGGCTGGCGCGCTCGACGAATCGCTTTCGCGGGCCATTACAAGGGCACAAAACGCTTCGCGCTCTGCCGCGGCGGAACTTGGAGCAAGCTTTGACTGGGAAATGTGCAGCGACCAATTTGTAAATGCGTTGCTCGATGCGATGCAGGGAACCATCGATCAAAGCGCTGAACTGCAAACGAGTTAGCCTTTAAATCGCTTTTACAATTGGCAGCACTATCGCCGCAATACCGAGCAGCGTTCCAAACGGGATTTGTCTCACCGCTCGCTTTTGAAATGCCAGTACTAGTGCCAACGCAATTCCCAAAAGCGAGGACGCCAGCAGCAGAAAAGGCAGTTCCAGCGGTGCAAACCACAAAGCGAGAGCTGCAAAAAGTTTGGGATCGCCGGCACCCATCCCTTCAATGCCGCGCCAAGCGCGAAACAGCCGCCGGAGAAGCTCAAGCCCCGCAAACACCATGAAAGCCGCAAGGATGCGGGAAAGAAGGCTGGTGCCATCGGAAGTGAAGCTGCCGAGCAACAAGCCGCCAATTGCCAAGGCCATGGTCAACCGATCGGGAAGCCAAAAGTGGCGTGCATCAAGTAATGCCAAGGGAATCAGCAAGAGACAGAGGATGCTAAATGCAACCGCCTCGGCAAATGGAAACAAGAAGAAGGCAAGGCCGCAAAGAACTGCACATGACCACTCCGCCGCCGCCTGCACCCAATCAATCTTCGCATTGCAACTTCTGCACCGGCCTTTGAGAAGCAGGAATGAAAAGAGCGGGACGAGATCGAACCAAGCAATTTGCCGTCCGCAATGATCGCATTTCGATCGGCCCTGGCTAGTTTTTTCACCCAAAGGCCAGCGAAGGACAACAACCCCGATATAGCTGCCTACAATTGCGCCAAAAAATACCGCCAACAATGCCAGCCAAGGCTGGGGGAGTGGCTGGCCAATGTCGGCCAATATCACCAGAATTGGCCCTTCCCGACTTTACGAAAGCCCCCGGGAACAGGTGTAAAGCCGGCAAGCGAGAGTAATGGTGTCAACTCCGCAGCGGGTTGCTGCAGATAGGCAGTCGCGCGGTACCGGCCATCACCTGCAATGCGAAGATCCAATTTTTCCATCGCAGACTCGCTGGCGAGCGGAACCAGCAACATTCCGTTTTGACATCGAATGCGGCCCATCATTTTCAGCCGAAGTCCTAGGGAGTTAAACAACGCGCCGTCAGGTTCCAACCGGACATTCCCGCTTGCCTCCCTGCATTTGTTTGCTGACCAGGCAAAAGATACGTTTTCGAGTTTCAGCTTTCCCGATGGAATTCCGGGCAACAGGTTTGCGACAGGCAGCTCGCCTTCGAGCGCTTGCACACTCGTGCCAGAAATTCCACGAGCAACCGAACCTCGAAATCCTGCAATCCCAGCAGTTGAGGGCTGTTCAAACCAGAAACCTATTCGACCCATCAGCAGGCCGAAAGGTTGGAGGCCGACGCTGAAAGTCCCCGCTTGGACGTTGCCTATGGTCACGTCAAATACGCGGCCAGACCAAATTGTACCATCCGCTCCCGATGCGGAAATCGCACTTTTCTCTGGCAAGGCGACCCCGAGAATCCAACGCAGCGGCATGAAGGCGATCGCTGCCAGAAGGAACATGGCAGCGCTTACAAGCCAAAAACGCCGGGTTGGTCGGGGAAAGTTCATCGACCACCCTTCACCAAGGTCGCATTGACGCCAACCGTTCCAGCGCTTCCGGCTTTGACATCAATCTGTTCGGTTATCACGCCCTGTAGCTCAAGCTCTGCCAACCATTTTAGCAGGGCTGGGGGACGCGCCTGCGTGATGGTGATGACGGCACGATCACTGCCCGAAGCATCCACTTTTTCCAGCGTAAAGCCTGCCTCTGCCGCGCTTTGATTGATCAATGTTTCTAATGAAGTGTCGGATATAATAGCCGCAGCCTTTGGCTGATTTTGCGCCGCATTGTCGACCATCGCCTCGATGGAAACGCGTCGCTCCAATGCCTCGCGATACGCAAGGCGCTTCTCTGTTATCGCGGAAGTGAGCGGGAGATAGACGCCGTAAACTGTGAAAACGAGCGCAAATAGCGCTGCCGCGATGCCGACCAGCACCTTCTCGCGCAACGAGAGCCCAGTATACCACTGAACGACTTGCTGCTTCATGGCGCCCTCACAGTGATGGCGACAGCATTCATTCCGTTCGCTTCTTGGGAGGCGGTGGCTGTTACCTTATAGCCTTTTTGCTGAAGGTCGATCAGCAGCTTGTTCACTGGATCGATCGTAGCGGCAATCACGGTAATGTTCAGAACCTTGTCCTTTCCGAACCGCATATCGCGCAAGGTTGCCCCATCGGCCTGCTGCATCGAACGCCAGATTGCGGATGCGGCTATGGTAAGACTGCGATTCCCACCACCACGCGCCACCAATATCTGTTCAAGCCGCACGGGTGCCTCTGCCGCGCTGGCAATCTCTGGCGCAAGTTTTCGTGCAGCGGCGAGCGTTCTCTCATCTTCCCGGGCAATCGCTGCATCAATTTTCAGAAACGTCGCGAGCGCCAGCAAAAGGCTGAACAGCAAACCCAGGGCAAAGACAATGCCGGCGAGCTTAAGCTTGCTCCGATCCAACACCGCGCGAGCACTCTTCTTGGCAAAATTGCCAGAACGAAGATCGAGCGGCGCTTCACGCAATGCAGCGCCAAGGTAGCGCGCGAGATCGGATTCAGCGATATCTCCGATCTCCATGCCATCTGCAATGATCGCGGAAAGGCCGGGCTCATCGGGAAACAGTCTGTTCCCTGCACGGATAACTTTGAGATCACCTAGCTCGGCACGGACAGCTTTGCCCTCGTTGGCCGGCAAGGCAAGACCCATTGGCCAGACTTGGTCGGGATCGAAGCCGGCGGCTTTCAAGTATCGAAGTCCATTTTCGAATAATTCGCCATCGATGCTCGCAGAGATAGTGATGCCATCGGCTTCACGTGCGACGATGTGCAAATCTGCAGCGTTGATCGACGCGGTTCCGGCATCGATACGCGCTGCCGCTTCCGCTTGTCGTGGCGCAAGCGCTTCGTGATGGTGCCAGCGAACAACGACATTTTCAGGAGGCACCAAAGCGATCACCGGCAGCGCCAGCATTTCTTCCGCGTTGCCTTCGCTTACAAAGCCCTCATCGGTGAGCAGCCATGATTGGATGGCGATGTCGGGCCGATCGGGGAACATAACAATCTTGGCGAGAAGGTTCACGCAGCTTCTCCCAGAGCACGCCATAAAATCTGCGCTGATGTGCCATCCGCCCGGATCAGGGCATTGCTTTCCAGTTCAATGGATTCAGCCCGAACCCGGCTTTGGAGGAAGAACCAGTTACTCGTCACACCGATCTGACCTTGGACATCTGCAGGGACCTCCGCTGCTGCCAGTTGCGGTATCGCCCAGAATTTTACTGCGCTCCCATAGCCTTCGGATGGCCTGATAGCGAGCACAGCCTTGGCTTGCGCAGGAGAAATCTTCCCGTCGAGCAAAGCGGAAAGCAATATCGCTCTGTCAGGAGCCAAGGTATTTGCATTGAGTCTCACCGGCTCCGCGACGGGCAGAGCACAGATCCATGGACGGAGGCGCGCATAATATGTCGGCGTCATCCCGCGCACCGCTTTCAATTCACCCCGGTCAATGAACAATCGGTTCGCCGGCAGATAGGGGGTGGTCTGGCTGGCATAAAAGCTATCCTCGGCGCCTGACGGCAAAGCATTGCCATCGCTATCAAGCCAATCGATGGTGGATTCGGTAATGATGATGGCATCGTTGCTGTTGATCCCCAGCAATTCCATCAATTTTGTAAACTGACGCATTCCTGTGGGGCTTGCGTTGAACGCGCCCTTTTCGCCTGAAACGAGACTATTGAGATTGAAGCAATTCTGCCCGTCGCTCAACCGCACAAATGCCTGCCCACGATCAACCGGCACAGGAATTTCCCGATCCATCCAACTACCAGCATTGGTCAGTTGCGCTGCATCGCGCTGCAAAAGATCCTCAACGCGGGCGGCAGCGATGCCTTCAGCGGCAAGCGTATAGGCTCGAGCTTGTGCCATCGCCGCTCCATTTACCGCCAACCGCGTAGACAGCCGCAACCGATCGAGGGCGGTCGCGGAAATCACCGCCATTACCGCGACGAGAAGGAGGACGGTGAGCAACGCAGCACCCTTTTCGCCCTTGGGAGGAGCAAAGCGCTTACGCATCGCCATCGTCCTCGCCTTCAACTTTTTCGGGACGTTGCGGGCCGGCGCCGACCAGATAGAGCATGCGATAATTCCGGCCGTCCTGCGTGGTCAGCAACAGTTCCAGTGCACGGGGCA
>Ga0222712_10005109_pt1 | contig 13448 bp, 9 predicted proteins | sample C33_657DmetaG_FD_165043 | JGI IMG/M metagenome (GOLD analysis project Ga0222712, IMG submission 165043) | Estuarine water microbial communities from San Francisco Bay, California, United States - C33_657D | ecosystem: Environmental > Aquatic > Marine > Unclassified | place: USA: California...
CGAATCTTCTCGCGACCGACTAGATAAGGTGCTGTTTCAGGATATTTCTTACCCTGGACGTTTGGATTTACCACTGAATAAGTTTCGCAGGTTTTTGATGTCTTAGGGCAACTGGTAGCGGAGGCGGGACTTGAACCCGCGACACCACGATTATGAGTCGTGTGCTCTAACCACCTGAGCTACCCCGCCGCAGAGCCCCGAGACAGGATTGAACTGTCGACCCCTTCCTTACCATGGAAGTGCTCTACCACTGAGCTATCGGGGCGTGACCAAGGCAAGACAGCGGCCAAGGCACTAGTTGAGATTACCACCTGCCGGCATAGTGCCGCAAACCTTAGCTGACGATAACTACTACTGAATCATCACTACTGGTGCCAGCTAGAGCCCAGATGTTGACACACAAAGGCTCATTTGGAAGAAGTACTTCCTTGCCAATCACCTTGAGTTTGCCAGCACCAAATAGGTTCCTAGCCCCTCTGATTCCAGCGACGGCATCCAGGGGAATAGTGGCCCTTGGGTCTTCTCCTCTGGAGACAACAACCAAGATGCTCTGCTTCTTGTTCTCACGAACATAGGCGATTAGTTCAGCTGAGGCATAAACAAATCTCATAGATCCATCGTGAAGCGCTGAGTTAGTCTTACGGATCTTGGCTAAGGCTTTATAGACCTCAAGCATGCTCTTATCGTTAGGTCTTTCATCATTCCAAGGAATTGGAGTTCTAGATTCTTCACCGTTGCCACCGTCTAAACCAAACTCATCTCCAGCCCAGATCACTGGCATACCCGGGAAAGTGAACTGCATACCAGCAGCAACTTTCTGTGCTCCAGGAATCGCAAAGGTTTTGAATCTAGGAATATCGTGCGTATCCAGTGGGTTCATGTTGTGTAATCTCACGTGCCAAGGGAACGCTGCCGCAAAATCTAAATGCTGTTGAACAAGTTCCTCTCCTGAGATCTTTGTTCTACCAAGACCTAGGAAACCAGCTTCGGCTTTGTTCTCAGTGTTATAGAACCAACGCCAAACCGGTTTTGTGAAGTTGTAATAGGTCATCGCACCGTGCCAACCTTCACCTTGGATTTGATAACCGGCATCACCGGTGTATTCACCGAGCAGGATGGTGTCTTTATTGATCTTGTGCATGGATTCACGAATAAGAATTTGTAATTCCATATACATATCCTCATCACGGATACGCCCAGTCATATTTGAAACATCGATACGCCAACCATCCATACCAAATGGTTGCTTCAACCATCTAGCAACAATTGACTTCTCGCCAGTGATGAACTTCTTTCTCAAACTCTTAGAGTTCCAGTTGAACTTAGGAAGAGATGGAACTCCAAACCAAGAGTCATAATTCTTATTCTTGTTTGAGAAGTAGTAATACTCAGATTCTTTAGCGCCTGGCTTTTTATAAGAAGCCTTGAACCATTCGTGTGCTGCTCCGGAGTGATTGCTGGTGAGATCACCAATTACCTTCAAACCTTTTTTATGGGCTGCTTTAACTAACTCAACTAATGCTTTATCTCCACCTAGTAATGGATCAACCTCATCAAAAGAACTTGCGTCATAACGGTGATTAGAACGAGCTGGGAATACCGGGGTTAGATAAACCAGTGTGACACCTAAATCTTTTAGGTGATCTAGGTGTTCTGTAATTCCATAGATATCTCCACCGAAGAATTGTTCTGAGGTTCCAGGACCAGAACCGATTACTTTGTCTCCCCAGTTAGCAGCGTTAGCCCACTCAGGAGTCTTGTGCTTATCCGCATGTTTTGATCTTGCAAAACGGTCAGGGAAGATCTGATACATCACAGCACTCTTACCCCACTTAGGAGCAGAGGAGAAAGTGTTGATTCTGAAATCTTCAATATCTGGTTGTTCTAGATCAGATAGACCTCTTGCGTTGAGCCAGTAGATGGAACCATCGGTTAGTTCGATATAGAACCGGTAGTTCATGTATGGGTTGTGCATGGTGATTTCTGCTTGATACCAAGACCAACCGTTACCTGAGGAAACTAATTTGGCAGGGGGAGTTGGGAAAGCTTCACCTGATTCGCTGAAGCGAACTCGAACAGCCTTGACCTTGCCCAGGTCCTTGTGGATTCTGATTTTGAGCTTTAGTTTGTCCCCGAGCTTTGGGGTTTGGTTAGAAACATAAAGTTCTGAGCCATCGTGATGAGGCCATAAACCTCTTGGCAGGCTGTCCAGTTTGCTACTCATAATCTCAATCCTCGTTGACTGAAGGTCATTTCAAGCAAATGAACTCCTAAGTAACGATTGTATGAAAACGATTACAGAATGATAAATACGTGGGGTTTTTAGCTCTTCGTGTCGTATTTTTATCCTTATGTCTATTCCAACAACTGAATTACTGTCCCACGCTAGAAAAGATGCAGAATGGTGGCGCACCAGCGTCATTTACCAGATCTACCCTCGCTCGTTTGCAGACGGGAACGGTGACGGAATGGGTGACCTTCAGGGTGTTACCCAGAGACTGGAATCCCTTGCAGAATTGGGCATTGACGCTATTTGGTTTAGTCCTTTCTTCAAGTCCCCACAGCGTGATGCCGGCTACGACGTCGCCGATTACAAGGACATTGACCCTAGATTTGGAACACTTGCAGACTTTGAAGCTCTAGTTGCTAAGGCTAAAACTCTGGGACTCAAGATCATTGTTGACCTGGTCCCTAACCACTCTTCTTCAGACCACGCTTGGTTCCAGGCAGCCCTAAAGGCTGCTCCAGGTTCTGCTGAGCGCGCTCGATACATGTTCAGAGACGGCAAAGGTGAAAACGGAGAACTTCCTCCTAATAACTGGGAATCTGTTTTCGGTGGAGCTGCATGGTCCAGAATCACAGAAGCTGATGGAACACCTGGTCAGTGGTATTTACACATCTTTGATTCTTCACAGCCTGATTTCAACTGGCAGAACGAAGAAGTTAGAGCAGAGTTTGATTCAGTTCTAAGATTCTGGCTAGACAGAGGGGCTGCTGGTTTCCGTATCGACGTAGCGCACGGCATGATCAAGGTCGATGGCCTCCCTGATGTTGTTGCCAACAACTCAACTATGTCTGGTCAAGATTCACCGGATGCAGTGAAGACTAAAGAAACCGATGAAGAGCTAATTGCTCGATTGCAAGTTGAGAACCCTTTCTGGGGTCAAAAAGGTGTTCACGAAATCAACAAGAGATTCCGCGCAATCTTGGATGAGTATGACGACAGAGTCATGTGTGGTGAAGCTTGGGTTCACCCACTTTCAAGAATGGCCAGCTATGTAAAGCCTGGCGAATACCACCAGACCTTTAACTTTGGCTATCTAGAGACTCCTTGGAACAAGGAGAAACTACAAGACGTTGTTACAGAATCACTAACTGCATTCGGTGCAGTTGGTGCACCATCAACCTGGGTGCTTTCAAACCACGACGTGATTCGTCACGCAACCAGAATGGGTTACGACCAAGTCCCTAAACAAGGTGATGGCATTGGCCCTAAGTATCAACAACCTGATGAAGCTAAAGGTCAGAGAAGAGCAAGAGCAGCATCTTCATTCATGCTTGGACTTCCTGGTGGGGCATACATTTACCAAGGTGAAGAACTAGGTCTACCTGAGCACACCACTCTTGAAGAGAAGTATCGTGAAGACCCAACCTTCTTCAGAACCAATGGTGAAAGAGTTGGCCGCGATGGTTGTCGTGTTCCGCTTCCTTGGGAAGCTGGAGTAAATGAATCAAATGGCTTCTCAACTACCGGTGCTTCTTGGCTACCGCAACCTGCTTCATACAAGCGCTACGCAAGAAGTGAACAGCAAGGTGTTGCAGGCTCAACCCTTGAGCTATACAAGCGCCTACTAAAAGAACGTAAAGCTTTTGATCTAGGTAATGGTGAATTCCGTTGGGCTCCAGAGTTCATGGACGAAAGCACCCTTGCATACATTAACAACGGCATTCTTGTTCTTGCTAATTTCTCAGGAGATCCAGTAGTCATCCCTGCTGGTGAAATCCTGGTTACCACCCAACACGACCTACGTCTCGAAGGAGAACTAGAGCACGACCAGGTTGTTTGGATCAAACTGTAATACGAAAGCGGTAAAAGAAATAAGGCCTGGTCATTAGCGACCGGGCCTTATTTTATTTCTGCTCAATTAGTTCAAAGTATGCACAGACCACTTGTGAATCAGGTTTCACTTCGTAGCCACAGCCTTCCCAAAATTCTCTGTGACTCTTTCTAAAGTCATCGCCAGACAGGTCGCCTTCAGCTTCAGCTAAAGCAAACTCATCCGAGACTTCATCGAACCTGACAATCTCCACTCTCGTAATCTGGATCTTGCCTAGCGGCTGATTCTCATTGCCAACCACAACCAAAATTTCACCAACATGCTCAACTGGCTCGCCCTCAACGTAATCGTGCTCAAGCAAACCTGCTGTTGCTCGTTTGTTCCCATGGAATAAGAAATGGAGAATAGTATCTCGTGATGTTCCAGGGTTGCCAAATTCTATAGTTCTGTGACCATCAATTCGCTCAAATGCCATGTCTTGATGATACAAAAACAGCGGGCACTAGTTCAAGAGACAGTGCCCGAATTGACAAACTAGTTCTCTGGTTTGTTGCTCGGAAGTTAACTTTGGTTATCTTGCTCGTTTTTCTAGGACCTCAGACAGAGAGGTTGGACTAAGAATTCAGTATCTTCTTGATTCGATCAAGAGACACTGGCTCTGCTGTTCCTAAGCTTTGAGCAAACAAACTAACCCTGAACTCCTCTAAAGCCCACCTAGCTCTAACTATCTTCTGCGGCATACCAGGCTTGAGTGGAATTAGGCCTCCAGCATTCTCAAACAGGAGGATGGCTTGGTTGAGTTCAATCTCTAGTCTTCTGTCTCTTTCCAAATCTTCCAACAACTTAGAAGTTCTCAAGAGGTTAGCCCTCAGATAAACAGGCAATCTGCTGAGCTGATTGATGCCAGTTGTGCTGATTAGCTTCTTGGGCAAGAGAGAGGCAACATGCTTCTTCTGGTTGGCTAATACAAACAAAAGCGAAATGTCTTGTAATTGAGATATTGCCTTGCTGGCCTCTCTTGACACAGAAACAATCTCGGCAATCAAACCAAGGCACCTCGAACACTCTTCTAACAGACCTTGAGATGCCTGGACTGCAATGTCCCCTGCATTCAAACTCGAGATTGCCTTACCCTCAAGCTCTCCTTCGATAAACGCCGTAATTACATCGTCAACAAAGTCCTGAACATTACGGTATCCAGCAGCGAGGATTACTAGCTTGTCATCTTTACTTAGTCCCTCGCTGAACGCTGAAACGGGAGACACAATTTGACGTTTAACTTCAGAGACAAACTGATCTTTCAACTTCAGGTAATCAGAATCGCTCGCTAAAGACTTTGCATAGTCTGATTCAACTGATGCGCTCTCCGGAGCAAAGTTCTGCTTGAGTTCATCAAGACTCAAGCTAACTCCAAGAGTCTCTCCACTTTCGGAGGTGGCTTTGTATGTCATGCGAAGCGATGTTGGTAGTTGCTCTAAGTTGAAGTCCGTTGGCAGCATGTGAGTGCCACTTAGAGTTCGCAGGGTCTTAGCAATGGTTTCAAGAATTGGTTCGGTTGGGTTATCCGGCAGAGTGGCTAATGCTTTCTTTGACCAGTCAGCTGCTGGAACAACATACTTCCTGATGTTTTTAGGCAGAGTTCTAATTAGTTCTGCGATCAGTTCTGTTCTAAGTTCTGGGACTAGCCAGTCAAAAGCATCTCTTGAAGTGTTTGGTAGATCAGCTAGCGGGATAAGAACAGTTAGACCATCCTCTATTTCACCTGGGTGGTATTTGTATTCGAGTTTGTAGTTCTGTTCTCCAAAGATCCATTGGCTTGGAAGATCTATTCGTTTATCTGATTCTTGAGGAAGTAGATCTTCTCTTGTCATGGTTAGTAGGTTTGGAGTTTCCTGTTGTGCTTTTCTCCACCAACCCTCAAAGCTTCTAGTTGAAACAACTTCAGTTGGGATTCTTGCATCGTAGAAACGGAAGACATCATCTTCGTCTGGAGTGTATTGAGGTTTCTTAGAGCTAGCTGCGACCTCTTCTAACTTCTTCAAGAGTTCTCTGTTTGCTTTATCAAAAGCTTTTATCGAATCCCATTCACCTTGCACTAGAGCATGTCGTATAAACAGCTCTCGACAGAGTTTCATATCCAACCTGGAATACTGCATTCTTCTAGAAACAACAATCGGAACACCAAAGAGCATTACTCGCTCGTAGGCAACAACAGAACCTTGGCTCTTCTCCCAATGCGGTTCACTGAAGCTTCGCTTTACTAGATCCCCCGCTAAGACTTCAGCCCACTCTGGGTTGATAGCAGCGTTCATTCTGGCAAATACTCTGCTGGTCTCAACCAGTTCAGCACTCATGACAGCCGCTGGTGGCTTTTTAGCTAACGATGAACCAGGGAAGATTACAAACTTCTTAGCATTTGACCCTAGATACTCATTGCTTGCCTTAGCTGGTTTATCGCTCTTCTTAGCGATATCTCCAGCCTTCTTCTCACTGAGTTGACGAAGTCCAATCTGAGACAGCAAACCAGACAACAGGCTCTTGTGAATGCCATCTGAGTCAACCTTTGGTTGACCTGGAATGAGTTCTAAAGGCTCAGCGATAGAGGTGATCTGTCGAACTAGGTCTTGCCACTCTCTTACCCTGAGGTAGTTCAAAAACTCCCCTTTACACAATCTCCTAAAGGCAGAGGAGGAGAGCTTCTTCAGGTTTGTTTCTATGTAATTCCAGAGGTTTAGCAGTGATAGGAAGTCGCTGGTTGGATCTGCGAACCTAGCGTGAGCGGCATCAGCTTGAACTCTCTTGATTACTGGTCGCTCTCTAGGGTCTTGAATGGTAAGCCCTGCAACGATGATCATTACTTCACGAACTAGGTCATGCTTCTTCGATTCAAGTAGCATGCGTCCAAAGCGAGGTTCGATAGGTAATCTCGCTAGGGCCTTACCAACACCAGTTAGTTCAACTTCTTTACTCTTTGGATCTTTTAGACAACCAAGTTCTGCAAGTAGTGAGAGCCCATCTCTAACTCCACGAGGATCAGGGGCTTGCAGGAATGGGAACTTAGTTATATCCCCTAGCCCCAGTTGAGCGGCCTGCAAGATTACCGATGCCAAGTTAGTTCTTAGAATCTCCGGATCGGTGAACTCAGCCTTGGCTTCATACTCATCCTCTGAATACAACCTGATGACAACACCTGGACTTGTTCTTCCAGCTCGACCTGCTCTTTGATCAGCGCTTGCTTTAGAGATTGCTTCAATAGGTAGTCGTTGAACTTTGGCTGCTGGAGAGTATCGAGAGATACGGGCAGTTCCAGAATCAATTACGTATTTGATGTTTGGAATAGTCAGTGATGTTTCTGCAACGTTTGTTGCGAGAATGATTCTTCTTCGAAGACCTGCAACCTTGCTGGTTTCAAATACTCGGTGTTGCTCAGCAGATGACAATCTTCCGTAGAGCGGTAATACTTCAATACCTTTACCTAAATCACCCGCAGTGATTCTTCCTTGAATAACTTCCTGTGCATCTCTAATCTCAGATTCACCAGATAGGAATACCAAGACATCACCATCTGGTTCAAGCGCTAGTTCATCTAGAGCGCTTGCTATTCCATCAATGTAATCGCGTGCAGTTGTACTGGCATCTGGATCAGGGTTGTCTTCTTCATCTTGTTTGATTGGTCGGTAACGAACTTCAATTGGGAAAGTTCTCCCCGATACTTCAATGATTGGAGCACCTTCAAAGTGTTTACTAAAAGACTCAGGGTCAATAGTTGCTGAAGTAATGATTACCTTGAGATCAGGTCGTTTAGGAAGTAGTTGTTTTAGATAACCAAGTAGGAAGTCGATGTTAAGGCTTCGCTCATGAGCCTCATCAATAATGATGGTGTCGTATTGTTCAAGCTTTCTGTTTCTCTGCATGGCATTCAAGAGAATGCCATCGGTCATTACTTTGACTTTGGTCTTAGCGCTGGACTGGTCAGTGAATCTAACTTGGTAACCAACTAGGTCTCCTAGTTCAACCTTTAGTTCTTCGGCAATGCGCTCAGCAACAGCTCTTGCTGCAATTCTTCTGGGTTGGGTGTGAGCGATGCTGTTTCTACCTAATTCCAAACACATCTTTGGTATCTGGGTAGTTTTACCTGAACCGGTAGCACCTGCAATGACTACTACTTGGTTTTTCTTGATGGCTTCCAGAATCTCGCTACGGCGAGCTGAGACCGGTAGGTCTACCGGATAGCTAATCTTCTGGATGCTCACTAGACCAATGGTATTTCCAATCAACTCACCACAGTCGAGAAATGGAAAGGACAGACCCACGGCCTAAATGTTTAATTGAGTCAAAGTGGGATAAGTAGAGGGGCAATTAACCTAGTCGTTCACTCAAGGCTTGTCGACGGCTCTCTGGATAAACGTTTAGTCGCCTATGAAGTTGGGCCCTAGTTGATTCCTTAGGGATCAATTTTTTTGATAGGGACACCACAAAAGCTGACTGCCTATTGCTTTTGGGGCTTTAATAATTGGACTAGCTCTTTACTTGATAACTATCGGTGCTGAAGTTTTTGTGACAGTCAGCGACCCGATCTTCTTAGCTGTAACTCCAACAGTTATTTTTGCACCTTTGTCCAAAGACGAAAGTTTGTAGCTTGACTTATTAGCTTTAGCGACTGGTTTGCCGTTTCTCCACCATTGATAAGTAAAAGTGGTTCCAGAGTCCCAGGAGCCAAGAATGACTGTGAGCGTTTGGCCCACCTTGGAACCACCTTGAACTTTAGGGATCGAAGTTTTATAAAAATTTCTTGGCCGATAGATTTTGCCCAAAGTGGTGGTAATTTCTGACTGATATCCCTCCTTAATTGCTAAGACTTCAACTGACAGTTTGCGAAAATAGTCTTTGTCTGCAAGTGTGTACGTATTTTTATTTGCTCCTGAAATGGGAATGTCTTCACGCAGCCACTGATAAACAAAAGTTACACCTTCGTCCCAAACACCGGTGTCGACCCTTAATACGCTTGCCCCTACTAAACTTCCGACAACCACCGGCACTGAAACTTCGCTCATTAAGCCTGCGCTCACAGACGTTTCAACACTGGGGCGCTCTGCTGAGACGAAGAATGGCTTAGCTCCGACCACTCGAACAGACAACTTCTTTGAATAATCCTCGGGTACGACCCAGTAAGAAGAGGACGTCGCGTTTGGAATTTCATCTCCATCTCGCAACCACTTATAGGCAAAAGTTACACCATCGTCCCAAACACCAGCATCGACAGACAATTCACTTCCAACGACAACTCTTCCTACAATCCTCGGAGTTGCAGCCTGCATAATTATGCCTTTGCTCACCAACGTTTCAACACTGGTGCGCTCTGCTGAGACGAAGAATGGCTTAGCTCCGACCACTCGAACAGACAACTTCTTTGAATAATCCTCGGGTACGACCCAGTAAGAAGAGGACGTCGCGTTTGGAATTTCATCTCCATCTCACAACCACTTATAGGCAAAAGTTACACCTTCGTCCCAAACACCAGCATCGACTGACAATTCGCTTCCAATTGCAGAAAACCCCGAAACTTCCGGAGTTCCTACGGTCTTTAATGTGTCGTAAGAGGTTAGTGCCTTGAATCCATTTGGAACCGTGGACTGACCTACGACGTTAGACCCCCAACAAGTTACTTCGGATTGATCGTTTACAGCACAGCTATGTGAGGTTCCAACTGTAACTTGAAGGGCTCTTTCAATGCCCAGACCTCTTGTACCGTTATCATCCCAACAAGTAACTCCGCCTAATTCGAGTATCACGCAGGTTTCACTCTCCCCAGCAATCAGCTGTGAGACTTTTCCGAGACCGGGCACACTCGACCTGCCGGACTTAACCCCCCAGCAACTTACTAAACCTTGGTCATTTAGCGCACAGGTGTGACGTTCGCCCGCACTAATTTGGACGACATTTCCTAGATCGCTTGGCACCTCGGTCTGGCCATCTCTATTTCTACCCCAGCAGCTTGCTTGACCAAGTTGACTGACTGCACAGGTGTGGTAATGCCCTGCACTTACCGCAAGCCAGCCTGCGTTACTCGGGACATTGGTTTCTCCGTAGGTGTTCCTGCCCCAACAGTAGAGCTGGTTGTCCGTGTTAACCGCACAAGTATTATGATCACCAGCATCAATTTGGACGACTTTACCCAGCCCGGAAGGGACCATTCTTGTCAGCTCTGAACCGTAGCCCCAACACGCGACATCACCCTGGGGGCTAACAGCGCAGGTATGTTCAGCACCAGCTGTTATTTGAGTACGTGGGCCTAGCCCAGGTAGACCTGCAGGAATCACTGGTCTAGCAAGCGAATAACCCCAGCATTTAACTGTTCCCTGAGTGTCGATTGCACATGAATGTTGCAGCCCTGAGGCTATTGTTGGGCCTGTGGCTCTTAGTTCTTCAGTGGCTAATGCAGATTCCGAGTTGATTGACAAGCAAGAAGAAAAGAGAGAAAAGGCTACCAAACAGAATGCAAGTCTTTTCAAACTACCTCTTAACCCCATAGTTAACTACCTCTTAACTCCATAGTCAGTTGACAAACCAATGGAAACTTCGCTCAGTTATTCTAGAAAAACCCTACTTTATTATTCCCATCCTGCAACTAAGAATAGATTTCAAGTCGCCAGACAACCGAGACTTTTCCTGCCTGAGCCTCAGACACAGTGCCTTTCCCATGTGTCCACCAGTATGAACATCTCTAATTCCCATCATTAGAAATTAGCCTTTGTTTGGCTCTCTCACCAATACAACTTCTCGCTATTGTGAATGTCGAAGATTCGCGCATTATTGGATTCCAAACATTCAGAAAATCAGATTCTGTGCTTCTTAGCCTCCGCTAACCATCTTTTTGCGAGCTTCAATCCATCTTCAGCAGAACATTTTGATTTATTTATTCTTTGGTTCCATCCAAGATCTTCATATTCTCCAAGTTTCGAGAATCCATGAACAGCCGCATTTCTGGACTTGCCCCAGATTAGAGTTTCTTCAATGAGTCCAGAATCGAATATTTTCACCTGTGCGTTGGTTAAATTACGGACCCCATTGTTTACACCTTTGACTTGTACTTTAACCTCAGCCGAGTAATGAGCAATAACATTTAGACGGTCCGTTATGAGTGAATCCACTAGCACTATGGCTTCAAGATAAAAACCCTCTGACACCGCTCGTTTAGCTCGATGTAAGGATTTTGTAATCAGGTAGCCTTTTATTCTTTGATCATTCACGATTTGCCTTTCCGTGACTCAGTTATTGTGAACATTTAGGTGTCATTATCAGATCCTGAATAATCCAAACACAATCCTGAAAGCTGACAGCATTTCTGGGTTGGGTGTGAGCAATGCTGTTTCTACCTAATTCCAAACACATCTTTGGTATCTGGGTAGTTTTACCTGAACCGGTAGCACCTGCAATGACTACTACTTGGTTGTTCTTAATAGCTTCCAGAATCTCGCTACGGCGAGCTGAGACCGGTAGGTCTACCGGATAGCTAATCTTCTGGATGCTCACTAGACCAATGGTATTTCCAATAAAGGCATCCCTAGCCCTAGCCATAGAACCGCTGGGAAACTGAAATACTGAAGGCAGCCAACACTCTAGAAGCAGGAACTGATGAATCAAGGAATAGACCTAAAGCATGCTGCTGACCCTAAGGCTAAGTGGTGGAGTTCAGCGGTTATCTATCAGATATATCCACGTTCATTTGCTGACAGTAATGGTGATGGTTTCGGAGACTTAGCTGGTATCACCTCAAGGCTTGAATCTCTCTCAACACTTGGTGTTGATGCTATTTGGCTATCCCCTTTCATGTCTTCACCGCAGAAGGATGCTGGCTACGACGTCAGCAACTACGTTGATGTTGATCCACTCTTTGGAACCCTTGGTGACTTTGAACTACTAGTACAAAGAGCACATGAACTAGGCCTCAAGGTTTTAGTTGACCTAGTCCCTAATCACACAAGTGACCAGCACGAATGGTTCCAACGAGCATTAAAAGCAGAACCTGGAACACCTGAGCGTGATTACTATCACTTCAAAGAAGGTAAAGCTGGTGGCCCTCCAAACAACTGGGTATCGATGTTTGGTGGTCCCGCGTGGACACAGTTGACCAATCCTGATGGCACTCCTGGTCAGTGGTATTGCCACCTCTTTGATTCTTCTCAACCAGATCTGAACTGGGAGAACCCCGCAGTTCAAAAAGAGTTCGAAGAGATCCTGAAGTTCTGGTTAGACCTAGGCGTTGATGGCTTCAGAGTTGATCAACCACATGCAATGGCTAAAGCTAAAGGATTACCAGATCACCCCTACGTTGAAAGAGCAGGAGCTGGTTTTATCGAGGGTGAAGAATCGCCGCCGATGTGGTTCCAAGATTCAGTGCATGAGATCTTCAGATCTTGGCGAAAGATTCTAGATTCTTACCCGGGTGAACGAGTGATGTGTGGTGAAGCATATGTATTACCGCTTTCCTTCATGGCACTTTGGGTAAGAGAAGATGAGTTCCAACAAACCTTCAACTTTAGATATCTAGATTCCAACTGGGATGCAAAGACAATCTTTGCCACCATCAACGAATCGTATTCAGCTTTTGACTCTGTTGGTGCACCTTCAACCTGGGTGCTCTCTAACCACGATGTGATTAGACATGCTTCTAGGTTTGGTGGTGACTACGGTAGAGCAACGGCATCAGATGGTATTTCTGCTAAAGACCCACAACCAAACACTGAACTTGGTTTAGCTAAAGCTAGAGGAGCAACACTGTTCACTCTTGCTCTCCCTGGTTCGATGTATTTGTATCAAGGAGAAGAACTAGGTCTTCCAGAACACTCAACTCTTGAAGATCAATACCGTCAGGACCCAACCTTCTTTAGAACAGAAGGTAAGAGAGTCGGAAGAGATGGTGCCAGAGTGCCACTACCTTGGGAAGCCAACGCTTCAGCATCTAATGGCTTTAGCCCTAACGGTGTTGCTTGGTTACCTCAACCCGCTAGTTACGCAGATTACTCAAGAGATAAACAAACCGGAGTTAAAGGATCGACTTTGGAAATGTATCGGGAAGCACTAGAGCTTCGTAAGGAGCTGAACCTTGGTTCAGGTTCATTTGAATGGGTCAGGGAATTCTGTAGTGAGACATCGCTCGGTTTCCTAAACCAAGGGATTCTTGTAATTCATAACTTCGGCACAGATTCGCTTGCTCTGCCTGAAGGTGAGCTACTAGCCACAAGCTCTGCAGCGTCCCAAGCTATCGAACCTAACCAGACCGTTTGGCTTCGACTTAAGTGAAAAACCCCAGCCGTGGAGGGCTGGGGCATTCGTGGCTAGTGAGGGATTCGAACCCCCGAAGGCTGAGCCGGCTGATTTACAGTCAGA
>Ga0222712_10005110_pt1 | contig 13447 bp, 14 predicted proteins | sample C33_657DmetaG_FD_165043 | JGI IMG/M metagenome (GOLD analysis project Ga0222712, IMG submission 165043) | Estuarine water microbial communities from San Francisco Bay, California, United States - C33_657D | ecosystem: Environmental > Aquatic > Marine > Unclassified | place: USA: California...
CCAGCGGCTCGCCCGGTAGCCCTTCAGGTGGTTCTCGTAGCGTTTCCAAGCCGCAAGGCGAGTCTGCCCCACGTAGAAGACGGGGGCCCGCTTCTTGGCCAGCGGGTTCAGCTCAACCAGCTTCGCCTGGCGCGACTTGGGCAGCTTGCCGAAGTAATCGAGGCGGACGACGTAGAGGATGGAGCCCTTGAGCTCCGCGGAGGGCTGGTGGCCGGTCTGGGCATCGGGGGTGGCGGGACTGTCCGGGGTGAGGTCGGCGATCATGGGTGGCGGTGGTTGGGTCGTCCCATCATACCCGAGGTTTCGGTTTTCGCACCCCGCCGGGAGGGGGTCGGCGGCCTTACCTACGGTAGATTTTGGATAAATCTGCTTGGCACCCCCTCGGAAACCCGGGGCGGGAGGTTTCTTATTTACCCTATGGCGGGTTGGCCTAGTGCTAGCCCATGCGCCGCTTCCTGCCCCTCCTCCCGCTCCTCCTGCTCGTCGGTTGCGGCCAACCCAAGACCAAGGCCCCGCTGACCCAAGGCCTCCCCACCTCGACCAACGTCTGGGCCCAGCTCTCCCTCACCTCGGAAAGCAAGCAGGCCAACAAGGCCAGCGCCGACTTCCTCCAGGGACTCGAGGCGCTGATCCAGGCCAACCCGGAAGCCAAGCGCAACCTCGCCAAGCTCACCGAGGCCCTCGGCGCGATCAAGGACGCCGGCCTGGGCGACCTCGCGAAAGGCGACCTCAAGTCCGTCACCCTCGGCGCCACGCTGCCAAAGAACGCCGCCCTCATCGGGCCCTCGCCGGCCGATCTCCAACTCGTCCTCATCCTCCGCGGCAACTTCAACCCGACTCGCCTCGCCGAGTTCGCCAAGAACAACAGCCTCAAGCAGACCGAGGTCGGCGGCGCCCCCACCTGGGGTCTCGTCGAACTCATCGGTAAGATCGCCAAGGAGAAGCAGACCAGCCCGGATCCCTTCGGTTTCGGCCTCACCGCCGTCGACGAGCATACGCTCGTGATCGCCACGCCGACCGTGCTCACCCACGCCGTCGCCGCGCTTCAAGGCAAGGAAGCCTCCTTCATCGCCCCGCGCATCGACGTCCTCAACGCCTACCAGGACTGGCAGCTCCTCGTGGTCTTCTCGGACCGCGACCTCATCGACAACGCCGCCGCCGAAAGCTCCAAGGGCGAGCGCACGGCCTCGCTGGTGAAGGCCTACCTCGACGCCCTCCCCCACGACCACATCGTGGCCATCACCGGCCAGCGCGCCGACCAGAGCGCCTTCGGCCTCTACGGCGTCAACGCCGCGACCCAGGAAAGCATCAGCTACGGCGCCTCCATGTCGACCAGCCTCGCCCCCAAGTTCGTGGAGCTGGCCGCCAAGCTCGTGAAGTTCGCGGCCGAGGACAAGTAAGCCCCGGGCGGCACGGCCGCCTTCATGCTTCCCTCCCGGCCCGTTTACGGCTTAATCGGCCCCACGGGCCTATAGCTCAACGGTTAGAGCAGGGAACTCATAATTCCTTGGTTCCCGGTTCGAATCCGGGTGGGCCCACCTTTTTTCGTGCCTGATAACTAAGGACTTACGGAATCGAAAGCCCCTTGAAATACGGGCCAAAGTCCACTTTCGGCCCGATCTGCGAGTTTCCTAGGGAATCCGCTAATCTTTCGGCACCCTTCTTGCGGGATTAAGGCCTTTGTTGGGCCCCTGTTAGGCCCTGCCCTCCAAGTCCTTGAGGGCATCCCCCTCAGGGAGTCTCCTCGGGAGGGGGTAGCTTGTGCGTGGCTCGACACCGCAGGGGTTTCGTGCGGATCACCTGGAGCCGGAGAAGCCCTTGTGCCTGCCTCCATAAAGTAAGGATTCTTTTTGAGCCCCCTCCCGGCCCTGCGTGGCCTCGACACTCCGGGCTTTTTTAAAACGTCCAAAGGGCAAAAACCTTAGGTTGAGTGAGCCGCCTGTAGCAGCCCGCATGCATACCATTTAATATGGCAAAAGCTTAAGTCCTTTTGCCGTATCCGGAACATCGATCTTCAAAGGGGCATGCTTAGGTATCTCCAAGATGAAACTATCTCCAGCCTGGCAGTCACTCCCCCAAGGGTTTACCCCACCCCAGCCGTGGCTATTCATAAACATGCCCTTTAGTAGCGTGGCCTTGGTCATTCTGTAATCAAAGCTATAACGCCTTCCATCAGGTGCCGCCACTTTTGTGACCTTCCATGTAAACTCGTCAAAAGGGATGTCTCCTTCTTTATCTATCCAAACCTTAAAATAAATCTGAGCAGACTTACTTTGATAAAACTCGGTCTTTAGAGGGGAACTCGGCAAACTCGGCTTACATCCTAAAAGCAAGAGAGCCGAGCAGACTAAAAGAGACACGAAGACACTCGGGCGAAGGATGAATTTCATACCCCATCTACTAGAACCCCGGGACTATGCCGTCAATCCGGCAGACCCCGCCTCCTAGGACAAGCCAGAGGGGGCTAAAGGGACGACTAAAGGCAGGGCCTAAGTACCTAATTCACGCCGCTGGTGCTCATCGGCCTCTATCTCACAATGAAAGCTCCTTAAGCAAGGCCTTGGTGCGTTCCTGGGCCTGATCGATCTGCGACGAGGACATTTCCCTTTCAGCAACGTCTCGCTTCTTTGCCGCATCTTCAAACCCTTTCGATGCGCAGATGTTAAACCAAGCGTAAGCCTCCACCAAGTCCTTTGCAACGCCCCTACCGTTTGCATACATGTCACCAAGTTTGACTAAGGCCGCAGGGTGGCCATGGCCTGCCGCCTTGCGGTACCACTTCACCGCTTCGGCGTAGTGCTTCGGCACGCCGTCTCCGTTATCATACATTAAGCCAAGGATGCATTGGGCATGGGAATCCCCCTGCTCGGCCGCCTTGCGGTACCACTTCATGGCTTCGACCAAATCCTTTCTCACTCCTTCGCCGCCGGCATACATCGTGCCAAGCCAGCGTTGGGCATCGGCATACCCCTGCTCCGCCGCCTTACGGTACCACTTCACGGCTTCGGCATCATTCTCCGTCAGGCCGCAAGCTCCGAAGTCATACATCGCTCCAAGTTCAAATTGGGCAATAGCGTAGCCATGCTCTGCCGCCTTGCGGTACCACCTCACGGCCTCTACCACATCCCTCGCCACCCCCTGTGCGAACTTGTAACGTCGTCCTAGCTCTAACTGGGATGCAGCATCCCCCTGTTCGGCCTTTGCCTTGCACCCCTCAAAAGCCTTAACCTCCTCGGGAGTCATCCCGGCGTTAAGCGGAGCCGGCAAGTGAGCGAGAAAGACAAGTATGGCTGCGACGATCCGTGGGCGGAGGGCTAGATTCATGCCTCTTCTTCTAGAACCCATGGGCTATGCCGTCAATCTGGCAGACCCCCGCCTCCTGGGGCAAGCCAGAGGGTTCTAGTGGGCCAGACATAGATAAGGCTAAGCCCCCTTGATGCGTTCCTTCTCGATCGCCTTTCGAATCTCCTCAGCGGACTCCAAACGACCCTCAATCTCCTTCTGGAGTTGCTTGGTCCGCCGCTGTCCAAGAAGGCGAGCGTCTGGAGACAATTCCTTCTCCAAAATGGCAAGGCTCTTGCGAGCAAGTTCCTCAGTTATTCCGGCAAGATTCAAATAGGCATAAGCCTCAATCTCGTCCTTCGCAACGCCTTCTCCATAGACATAGCAAAGGCCCAGATTGTATTGGGCCGGGGCATGTCCCTGCTCGGCAGCCTTGCGGTACCACTTCACGGCCTCCACCTGATCCTTTGCGACTCCTTCTCCTTTGTAGTAGTGAAACCCTAGTTGGGCTTGGGCCGGGGCAAGTCCCTGCTCGGCAGCTTTGCGAAACCACTTTACGGCCTCCACCTCGTCCTTCGCAACGCCTTGTCCTTTGGAGTAGCAAATGCCCAGATTGTATTGGGCTGTGTAATATCCCTGCTCGGCAGCTTTGCGGTACCACTTCACGGCCTCCACCTCGTCCTTCGCAACACCTTTTAGAAAGCTAGTCCCCAGGTTAGATTGGGCGTTGGCGTATCCCTGCTCGGCAGCTTTGCGAAACCACCTTACGGCCTCCACCTCGTCCTTCGTGACGCCTTTTCCATAGACATAGTAAAGCCCCAGGTTGTCTTGGGCCGGGGCATGCCCCTGCTCGGCAGCGTTGCGGTACCACTTCACGGCCTCCACCTCGTCCTTTGCCACGCCTTCTCCGTTGGAGTAGCAAAACCCTAGGTTGCATTGGGCCGAGGCAAGTCCCTGCTCGGCAGCCTTACGGTACCACTTCACGGCCTCCACCTCGTCCTTTGCGACGCCGTGTCCGTTGGAGTAGCAAAACCCTAGGTTGTATTGGGCAATCGCATCACCTTTCCCGGCCTCCGCCTTGTATCCCTCAAACGCCTTGACCTCTTCGGGAGTCATCCCGGCGTCTACCGAAACCGGCAAAAACGCGACTAAGCCAATCAGAGCTACGACGATCCGGGGGCGAAGGGCTAAATCCATACCACTTCCACTAGAACCCAAGGGATATGCCGTCAATCCGGCAGGGAAGCCTCCTGAGGCAAGCCAGGGGGGCTAATGGGCCTAAAGCCGTTTAGGCACTCCTGTTTAAACAGCACCGCAATGAACCCAGCTCAAAGCTGAGAGCACTACCTAAGAGCCAAGCCCCAAATAGTCATCAGGCCCGCCCCGAGGGCAAACACCAGAATTAGACAGCCGGAGGACTTAACAGGTTCACCGACGGAAACACGCCCAATTTTCTTGGGCTCAACAACCTCCTCTTTGGGAGAAGGGGAACGGCCATCGCAGCAAGCCGGATACATCTGTTTGAGCTCCCCCCAGAATAATTCGTTTCGGCCCGACTTATTCATCCAATTCTGATCTTTGACGCACAACGCCTGGATGACGGAAACCACCTTGGTCTTTGTTAAGACACCGGAACAACCTATCACCTTGGAGCGTACGTAGGAGTGCAAGCTCTCGACCAGCTCGCCATAATCCCGGACAGGTGTACCATCACAACACGCAGGATGGCTCTTTTTGAGCTCTGCGTAGGCAGTTTCGAGCCGGTTATCCAGATGCCACCAGAAAGGACTCACAGCCTGGATCGAATCAAAGACTTGTGCGATTATAGGCTTTGTTAGCTTTTGGGTCGAATCAATGACCTGAGTTCGAACATAGGCCTTAAACTCAGCCGGCAACTCGTCGGTTAGATAACTTTTAAGCTCCTGCTGATAGAGGTCGGGATGGTGAACAATCCTGTAAAAAACCCAGCCTCCTCGGTAATCGCCTTTGTCGTGCGTTTCATCAATCAACCTACCGGCATCCTCGAAAAGCGTGCGTTCACCCAAAGGAGGAACAACCCCAAGGAATCTAAGGTAAGCAAGTTGGCGAGAGGTAATGTAACTGACTCTCTTGCGAGAATTAGCCGAGGGCTCAGGGGTGGGCTTAAAATCCTTAAGCAAGCCCCACTCCTTCATCCCTGGTAACCAGAAGTGATCGTCCCCCTGAAGATCCCCCGACTCAATTCCTTTGAGCACTTCAGCCCGACTCAGTGTCTTAATAATCACCCCTTTCCGGGAAATCTTAATTTCAACGTTTTCCATAAGAAGGCAACTAAGGCAGACCAAACAGGTTGCAACCAGCATCGGACACCTCTTAAGCCCCCCCCTCCCGGCCCTGCGTAGCCTCGTCACTTCGGGCTTTTTAAAAACATCTTAAGGGCAAAAACCTTAGGTTGAGCAAAGCCCCGGCTAGAAGGCCTCAAAATCAAGCGTCGGTTTGAAGTTCTCCTTGGTGCGGGAAGTTAAGCCATCGGCCACCACCACACGACACCAGGCTGTTACCCCTGGCACCGACAGAAGAATCCTAGATAAAGGGCCCCAGCCGTCAAGCCCACCCAGACGAACCAAAGGACCTCTAGCTCACTTGAAGATCAAGCATCGGCTTTAAGTTCTCCTTGGTAAGCGAAGGAGGCCCTCACGCCTTCCAGCTCACGCCACTAGGCTGTTACCCCTAGCACCGACAGTAGAATCCTAGAAGCAAGACCCCGGGTGTCAAGACCGCCAGGGCAACCCCCAATCCCGGCACGCCCCCCGCCTCCTGGGGCAAGCCAGAGGGGGCTAATTTGAATCTCAAATCTACTTTGCCTCTTCCTTTTGGTTCCCGCCACTAGGTGGTGCAGGCGCAAAATCCGGCAATGGGGGTGTAGCGAGTTCCTCAACCAGTTCCTTGGCACGTTTCTGCCCATCCAAAATGGATGCCGGGGTCATTTGTTTCTCGAGACGACCGAGATTCGCACGAGCAGCCTCATGGCCCTTAAACCCGGCAAGACTCCACCAAGCAAAGGCCTCTACTGAGTTCTGTGGCACGCCCAAGCCCTTGTCGCACATCTCGCCAAGTTTAAACAGGGCATCTAGATTTCCGTGATGAGCGGACCCCTTGTACCACCGAATCGCCGCCGTGTGATCCTTAGACACGCCCTCGCCAAGTTCGTACATACTTCCAAGGGCGTATTGCGCTTCGGGATGCCCCGACGCAGCAGCTTTACGATAGCACTCAAGCGCCTGTGCGTGATCCTTTGCCACACCTTCACCTTTGGCAAACATATGGCCCATGTCGTATAGCACCTCGCTGGGAAGCCTGCTGAGAACGCCTCGAGCCTTGCGAAACCACTTTGCGGCCTCGGCTGGGTCCCTCGATACGCCCTCTCCTGTGGCATACATACAACCAAGACTAAATTTGGCCAAATCATACCCCTGCTCGGCAGCTAAACGTAACCACTTCATACCCTCGGCTGGATTCTTGGGCACACCTTCTCCTTTGCAGTAACTGATCCCGAGGGCATATTGGGCCGGAGCATAACCTGGCTTGTCAGCTTTTAAAAAACTCCTCACTGGCTCCGCAGCCTTGCCGTACCACTTAACCGCCTCGGCAGAGTCCTTCGGCACCCCTTCGCCGTTGGCATACATAAAGCCAAGGATGTATTGGGCTGGTGCATATCCCTGCTCCGCTGCCTTGCGATACCACCTCAACGCTTCCTCAGAGTCCTTCCGCACGCCTTTGCCATTTAAATACATAAATCCGAGTTTGGTTTGGGCTTTAACATACCCTTGATCGGCAGCCTTTCGAAACCATTTCAGGGCCTCGGCATCACTCGGATGCACCAAGCCATACTCGAACTGAGCCTTGGCATCCCCCTTCTCGGCATCCGCCCTAAGATCCATGACCCACTGTCGCTCAATTTGGGCCAAGCTAGTCGCCGCCATCAAAACGGACGCCAACATTATACAGGAAAGCCGGCCAAGGTCGGGGTATCGCATAGGGGCTATGCCATTCTAGTAACACGCCTATTGCACCAGCGTAAAGACCAACCTTGCCCCTTCGACCAATCCCGCCTCCTGAGGCAAGCCAGAGGGGTCTAATGGGCCTCCGGTGGTTGAGGCCGATACTATCACGCCAGGTGCTTCAACAGGGAAAGCGCGCACCAGCTTTTCCAGGACGGCCCGAGGAATCAAATAGACCCTTCCACTCCCGAGCCGGACAGCAAGGAGCTCTTGCGGATCGAGTGACATAAGCAGGGGGAGTCTAGCCCTGGAGCTCTGCCGTCAAACCTAAGCCGGAAGGACTATCTTCCAGGGGTTAGGCCTCAGTCACTCTCACTCCTCAAGGAATGAAAGGAGGAGGAGAACCGACAAAATTAGGGGGAGGAGAATGGAGCCCCCTTCGGTTCTTTTCGTAGAGTGCAAACGAAAGGGGTAACCATCCGGGCATCGGATCGTGCCAATAGAAATCCGTGTCCTTAAAAAGCCCCTTGTTATCAAAAAGACTCTGGAGGACATCATAATACTCAAACGTCCCAAGCACCTCGCCTCCTCGAGCAACCATAATGCGTGGCATATGACTCATCTGGTTATCTTGTAGAAATCATTTGAGCAATCACAAGCACATATCGCAAGGAGACGCAACGGAGCTAGGGGGTAATTAAACCTCCCCCTAAAGAGAAAGAGTTAATACCACCCCAAGGGAGCAAGATAAGGGAATGGAGGGGGAACTACGTTCCTCCCCTCCTATCCCCTACCCTGCTCTGCTTCCTTGCCTCCAGACCGGCAGAGCTCTCAGCGGACCACCTGGTAGATGCCCTTCTCCTTATTAATGACGAGCACCCTGCCGGCAGAGACGAGCTCCACCTTTAGATAACCCCTCAAGACCAATTCGGGCTTCTGCCACTCCGGTTCTCCCTGGTTCACCCGAGCGACGAGCTCGACCCACTCCCCTAGGCGGATCTGTCTCTCCTTAACGTCCGGGTCCTTGAACAAGACCGCATCAAGAATCTGCCCTGCAATCTTTGGGTGGTCAGCACTCTGCCGGCCTGGCGGCTTCTTCTCCTTCACCGGCTCCTCCACCTGGTCAAACACTCGAGCACCTTGGTCCGCTGTCGCTCTGGCCTTCAGCAGTTTTCGGGCCCCTTTGGTATCCCGGCCCTCAATCGTAATTTTAAATAAGTCCCCCTCCGGATTGTCCTTCTCCGGGAGCTTACTGACAGAGATTAGGGTGGTCGGAGTCCTGAGAAGCTGTCCGCTTCCTGAGGCAGACTCGTTTCCGTGATCCTCGGTGCCTTTCTTGTGGTGGTGAACGATCAGCAAACAAGCGTTAGCACTCGTCCGGATTGCATTAGCTACCTTGTAAAAGTCAGCGATAAACGCCCGGTCATTCTCATCCCTGCCTTGCTCATCCTCGGGATAACAATGGCTTAGTACGTCCAAGATAATGAAGCGAAAGCCGGCACGGCCCAGGAGCTCACCCCACTCCCTGGCCCTCCTCACGTCATCCTCTATCGTCTCCTTTTTCGGATCGAGGAAAGGAGGAGCTTTCTGGACCTCGAGGCAATTGACCACTAGCTGACCGGAAGCGAGCAAGTCCTTTCGGGAGCCGGCCCCCTTCTCGTTCGCAAGGGACTCAAGCCGTCTAATGACGTTGGATTTACTGTTCTCGGTATCGAGGTAATAGGTCTTAACGGCCTTGCCCTTGAAATCGAAAAACCATCCGCCCTCAGGAGTGCGGAACGAACCGGTGCCGGTGGCTCCGGCAATCGCCAGGTCGTAAGTCATAAAGCTTTTCCCAGCTTTGGACTTTGCAGAAAAGAGGGTTATTCCGTCAAAGGTCATAAAGCCGTCCACGATCCATTCCACCGGCCTCGGCTCGTCGTCCGCTTGAAGAAACCTATGCCCTTTCTCCTGGTGCCAAAGCACGAGCTCGGCAAAAGCTTCCGCCTGATCACCCTGCTTCAAGACCTCTGCAATCTCCGCATCTTTTTTCTCCGTAATGTCCCCGAATGGATCAGGCTCGGTGCTCACAGGTATTCGCCCTCCTTGAGTTGTTGGGCCCGAACTTTGAAACACCAAAGCACGTCGGAGCCAGGGTCGGGATTGAAGGTGTCCGCAAGGTCCTTGCCTCCCGGCCCCACAAACTTGGCGAGCGAGAAGCCTGAGACATTAGCTCCGGCTTTGCGAAGCTGGGCCCTCCAAACGTCCCGAGCACGCCTGCCGGCAGAGTCCAGGTGAGGCACGATCACCACCCTCACTCCCTTGAACCTTGCTAGATCCTCCTCCCTGAGCTTGTTGGCACCGAGCATCGCCACCGGCACAGCATCGCCGGCAAAGTCCATTCGCTCCACCAGGCCCACGGCCTTGTAGATGTAGCAGGCCAGGAAGTCAGGGGCTCCCTCCACCAGCAAGGCAAGGGAGCCGGGTATCAGCAGCTCGGCACCGAGCAAGGACTTGCTTCCCCTGCTATCGCTCTTGCCTCCGTGGGGCCACTTCTGCCCATCCATCCTCCGGGCTTCGAAGAATCTGCCAGAAGGGTCCACGAGGAACCACGCCCTAACACCTTGCCAGGAGCCGAACCGGAGAAAGCCGAGCGAGCTCACTTCCTGCAATCGCTCCACCGGTACATCCCATCCCCGGAGGTTCAGGAGCTCGGCAAGCTCATCGGAGGAGCCAGGATGGAGATCCTCGGGAAGCTTAGGGTTCTCCTTGGACTCGGCCTTTGCCGGCAGGATTGGCTTGAGGGCCGGCAGGGGCCCGGAGTCCGTATCAGAGACACCGGCAAGCTCTAGATAACGAACCACCGCCTCCCGATTGGAGAGCCCTAGGGCCTTAGCCAGAAAAGCGACAACATCGCCGGACTCCCCGGTGGCGTGGTCCTTCCAGCGTGCTCGTCCATCATTGGCAAACCACCAGCTGAAAGAGGGCTTACGCTCCTCCCGGAAAGGCGAGCGACAAGAGCCGGGCCGGTCAGGGAGCACGAGCCCAAGCGTGCTAGACAAGGCCGGCAAGGAGAGCCGTTGCTCTGCCAGGTGGAGCTTCTCCTTGAGGGTCATTTGCAGGAGCCCTCCTCGGCAGATCGGAGAGACTTAACCACCTCGCTCCAGGCGAAGCGGACGCATCGCTGGCTCGGGCCCCGGAGGACCGGAATCCGCTTGTTAGCAACCCAGCTATCAATCGTCCGGGTGGACACCTTGCAGAGCTTGGCGAGCTCCCTGCGGGTGAGTAGGGGCTCAGGCCGGCCCTCCTGTTCGGTTTTGTCTTGGGATGAGTTATCCATAGGAGACGCAACACTCTGCGACTCCTTTCACTAAACGAGGGAACAGAGTGGTTAAGGTTTGCGAGTCCGCTTCCCCACTTTCTTCCGGTCAGACTCCAATTGCCGGAGGTGCAAAGCTTGAAAGTGGAGCTCCTGTAATTCGGACTCCTTCTCTCTGATACGTTGCTCAGTCTTGGATATGGCTAACGCAAGGGCCACGTCCCGCTGTTTCGGAATAAGTACAGACAGCTTAATCATCTCCTTAACCTTCTCCATATCCCTGACACCTACCCAAAACTTAACCTCAGAGGGATAGTCTGTCGGCAATGTCCGTCTTTCGCCACCGATCACCTTAACGGCATCGGCAAGGACCAAAGAGTAGGCCTTTATCTTTCTAAGTCTCTTGCTCCGCACTTCCACCCCTTCCGGCCCTTTCACAATAAGGTCCAGAGTCTCAGCACTCATAAGCCAGCGGTAAAGGGGTTGCCTGTCACTTGTCGGCCCTGGGCCTTGCTTCCGCTTGGATTCTGCCTCTGAAACTAAGCACTTAAAAAAACGCTCGAGGCACCTCTGATAATCCTCCCGGCCCTCAATCGGAGAGCTTATCAAGTCCGGCTCAAACTGCGTCCGATTAGCGTAGTCGATAGGGAACCAGGGGAGCCCCATCTTTTTCTTGTGGTCCGTTGCTTCTCCCAACACCGGCTTTAATGAGAGCGATCGAAAGAGAATCTCCAACTCCTCAAGGGTCCACTTGCTGAGCTTAATGAGCTTTAGAGTCTTATCTATCCCGATCACTCCGACCTCCATTAGCCACCCGGACTCAGCCGGCTTTTTTGTAATACTTTTAGGCATAGCCATCAAAGCTCGCGGGATGAAAGAAGGCTGAGGTACGCGGGAAAACCTGATCGTAGGTCTTTCCGGTCACGCAAGCTCAAGCAACTTGCAGCCGCAACCTTGGCCTTAAAGGTCGGACTATCAGGGCTAACACCATCTAGGAGTAACTTAAGGATGGCAGAACGAGCATACATTCTTTGCAACTCAACAACTGACGAAGAGTTGGCGAACAGAGAACCCTGAGCTAGCACGACCTTCAGGTTTTTCTCCCCCAAAAAGAAATCCATTTTCCCACTTAACCAACACTTAACTTCATCAATAGCCCCCTCTTCATGATCAAGCGAAATCTTTTTCTTAAGTTTACACCAACGAATGGGCTTACCATCCCAGCGAACAGGCACCCTGTCAGCCAATCCTCTCAACCCATACTCCAGAGCATAAACTGAAGGATAGCCATTAAGCACAAAAATCCACCGCAAGTCGTCGAATTCAAAGAAACCCAAAGCCATTAGAGGTTTTGGAGCAGGTCTTTTTTTCATAATAAGTGATCTACGGATTTAAATTGAACCACTCCGGAGCAAGCCGAGGGGCTCGCAAGCTGAGGGCCTCGTAATTGTCCCGGAGCACCCCAGGGCTATTGCCCATAAGCCGGGAGGTGAGGGCCTCGTTCTTGTGGAGGGCCAGGTGGTAGGTGGCGAAGCTATGCCGGAGGCAATTGTCCGGCATCTCCGAGGAGACGAAGCCGGGAGCCGTCCGGGTGATCTGCGAAGGGCTCCGCATAATGGCCCGGAGTCCGCTGAGCTTCTTCTGATACTCGCTCGGAACCACCGGCCCGGACTTGCCGGCAAGCCCCTTGAGCCAAAGGAGACAGCACGGAGGGAGGGGAATAACCCGGCCCTTGCGAGTCTTGCCCTGCCCCTTGGAGACGAGGACTTGCCCCTCCTCGAAGTCCACGGCCTTCCACTCGAGCCGGGTCATCTCCTTGGCTCGGATTCCGCAAAAGCCTTGGAGAGCGACACCGGCAAGGAGGTCCGGACTCCATCGCTCATCCTCGGAGACTCCGGCAAGAGAGCCCTGGGCCACAAGCAAGAGGGAGCGAAACTCTGCCGGGGTGATTATCTCGGCCTCCTGTTCCTCGGTCCGCTTCTTCCGTCTCTCCTCGATCTGAGCACAAGGGTTCCTCGGGAGCTTGCTGTTCTTAACGGCCCACCCGAAAAAGATAGAAAGGTGCCTCCGGTAGTTGTTAAAGGTGGTAGGGCCCACCGGGAGGGCATCGAGCCACTTCTCCAGGGCCCTGGTGCCGGCATCGGTGGCGAAGAAGCCGAGGGGCTGGAGCGAGAGCTTGGAGAGGAGGAACCTCTTGAGCCGGTTCCGGGTATCCCTAGCCGAGTCCTCCTGTATGTTCCCGGTGCTCGCTCGCTTCTCCGTCTCCTCGAGATAGAGCTCCACCTCGTCCCGGGTGGCCTCCGTCCCAAGGGTCGGCTTTATGAGTTTGGCGTAATCCTGCACCGCATCAAGGAGCCGAGGGGCCTTGCCGGTGTTAGGGTCCCGCAAGGACTCCAGGGCATCGAGAGCCCCGGACAAGTCCGTAAGCAAGGACTCCAAGGACTCACCCCGCTTGCGGACCTTGGGCACCATAAGGACCAGGGCTCGCTTGGCTCCGTCCGAGACGAGGTGAGTCTCCTCCCCTGTGCCCCGGTGCTCTCGGTTTAGATCGGTAGCGAAGTCCCGGGCCGACCTCTCGTTAGTGAATCGCTTTTGTTTGTAAGTGGTCCTCCGGCTTACGGAGCCGTCCTGGAACCGGTGGCTCCTCGTGCCGGCAGGAAAGCGGACTCGATAGACTACCCTTCCGTCCGAGAGCACTTCTCGGCAAACCTTGTGAATCTTGGCGAGCTTTGGCATAGGTTCTTGCTGTCATCTTCCACTCCTTGCGACACCTTGCGAGCAAGATTAAGGCCTTTGTTGGGCCCCCTATTAACTTTAGGCCTGTTAAACCTATACCTCCAAGGGCCTCATAATTCCTTGGTTCCCGGTTCGAATCCGGGTGGGCCCA
>Ga0222712_10005113_pt1 | contig 13442 bp, 10 predicted proteins | sample C33_657DmetaG_FD_165043 | JGI IMG/M metagenome (GOLD analysis project Ga0222712, IMG submission 165043) | Estuarine water microbial communities from San Francisco Bay, California, United States - C33_657D | ecosystem: Environmental > Aquatic > Marine > Unclassified | place: USA: California...
ATTTAAAATACTTGTTGGTATTGTTGGTTTGTCGCTTAAACTAGTATACGATCCAGTAGTTGCTACAGAAGCAAGAGTTGGTCTACCTGATAAGTCAGAATATGCTCCAGATGTAGCAACAGTAGCTAGCGAAGGAGTACCAGAAAGATCTGCGTATGCGCCCGATGTTGCTACAGTCGAAAGTGTCGGTTTGCCAGTTATATTAGTCCATGTTAAACTTGCTGATGTTATAAAACCAGCACCGTTAGTTAACTGGTTAGTGTTTGTAGGTATTGATGGTAGGTTTGTTAAATCGTTATAACTGCCAGTTACGGTTGTGCCGTTAACTGACAACGTATCTGTATTGATTGAATCTGATATAAAATCGCCTACTGTAAGATCTCTAGTAGTTGTATTGCCTCGAGTTAATACAGTGTCAATAGTATCAGTACCGCCGACTACAGCAACAGTAGTACTAACCCACGATCCGCTACCTGGATCCCATCCTATTACATCATTAATAGAAGTCCCGTCAACAATTCCTAAATCACTAATAGATGTTGGAATACTAAAACTATAAACTTCATCAAAGTTGTCATTGATGTCAGAGACAGCGTTTTGTAGTTTGTCCCAGGTTACTGGATGATTACCTGCGGTTATTATTTTCTTTGCCATTATGATCTTCCTACGACGATTTCAATTTTACCAATACTATCGCTGTCATAGTTTTCTAGAGCTTTACCAATTATAGTTCCTGGTGAAGCTACTGAACCTGCTGATACAGCAACACCTGCAATTCCGCTAGTGACAATTAAATCACCTTTCCTAATTTTTCCTACAACTTTACATGGTACACGTCCCTGTAGCGCAACGCATACTCTTGTGCCTTCTTGTTCTGAATTCATTACAAACGCAGGATCAGTTGAAACAACGCCGGCTACTCTTGTAGTAGCAGCTTCTTTAGACACAGTGACTTCTGCGTCTCCGCCAAACTCAACAACAGTACCTGGCTCGTATTCAACATCTGATGAATAAAACTCAGCCAAGTCAGCCCAGGTAGCACTCATTCTTGAACCTGAACTTACGTTCCAGAAACCTTGAATAGTTCCGTTAGTAAGAGCACCGCCGGTAGTAGTTGAAGCTAATGTACCGCCCTTGACATCAATGATACCGTTGGTAGATCCACCAGTGTCAGTAAATCGATGCTCTCTAGCAATATAACTTGTATATTGTCTTGCTGTGACATCACCGTTGTTAGCACGAATTGCCGCGCCGCCAGTACCGTTTCTTACCAATGTGTAGTAAGAATTTGTTGCGCCATCGTCAAGTACTCTAGTTAATACACTTTGAGTAGTGCTGTTGACTAGCATGTTTAAACCATCAGTTGATAGTATACCACCAGTAACTGTCGCAGAACCACTAGATATAATACTAGTTGAAGTTAGCGGACCAACAGATATGCCGCCATCTGACGCTGCTCGTTGTACAATATTTCCAGCAATGTTTGAAGAACTGTAAGCCACAGTGGTAAATTTATTTGGACCAGTACCTGTGGCTGTACGAACTACAGCGCCAACACTTGGAACCTCAGCACGACTTAGCCCATCGGCATCTTCAACAATGGTTCGAACATCTAGCGGCACCACAGGACCTGTCGGTAATCCTGTAGCAGGAATACCTCGACGTCCAAGCACCTTAGTAACAGTGCCAGCTAATGAAGCATCTGTAGCATCGTACACGCTTGGATCAATCCATGCTAGTTTGTTTCGCGATATACCTGTGGTAGTTGACACAGAATCTTTTAGTGCTAAGAATCCGTTGACTATAGTAAACTCAATATCTTTTGCCCCAGACAGCATACCATACAGTCTTACTTTTCCTGCACCGCTGATTACACCGCCACCAGATGTGTCAGCTGGAATATCAAAACTATTAGTTGAAACGTTTGAAATTTTCCAATCGCCATTAATTGCGGTAACAGTTGTTTCGCCACTGATTACAACTACATCTCCGTTGCTAAATCCGTGATTTGCTGCGGTAACCGTTGTTGATACTGTAGTGTTAGCAGTATACGCAGTTACCGTAAATCCATCTGCAGTAGTTGCCTTAACAGTGTTTAACGCTAATTTGTGTTGACCAATAGCAGCATCGTAATTAATATCTGCGTCAACAATAGTATTGTCGTTGATAGTTGCTGTTACAGTTGTTCCACTTCTTGTAAAAGTTAAGTAGCCGCCAACTGTTGCGTTAGTAAAGTTCGCTCCAGTGCCAGTAAACACTAATATATCTGCGTTGGATACACCGTATGTTGGCGATCCTGTTTCTGGCCTCCAACCAGCTGGCCCGTCTTCTAGGTTAGCCATCTTCATGAAGAATCTTGGAACAGCCTCTTCACCGCCAGCAATGCCTTGTGTTGGTGCTGGCAAGTTAAGTATTCGATTGTTGTCCATGTCCAAGTTGCCTTTCATAGACAACTCGCCGTTCAACGCCAAATATCCAGGACCAATTAAACCGTCTGTTACACGAACACCACCAACACCTGTTAGACCTAAACGTCTATCAATATATGTACGAACTGCGTTTTCAGTTGGTACTGCCTGTGAATCAGGTAATCCTGAACCACCTAACGAAGTGTCGTTTGAAAATTCAGAAATTTCTTGACCGTTACGTAATCTTAAACTGTCAATACCTCTTAGGTTGATGTTAGCATCTAATGTTACTTGACCAGTACCTTGATCAACAGCAAAGAAATCACCAACTCGGAAATTACCAGATTGGTCTGTGCTGACAAAGAACACACGTCCCTTGCCAACTTCAACTACTTGACTTTCAGCGTCAGGACTATTTGCCGCAGGACCAAAAATGTTATTTGGATAGTTTGTGTCGGCATATGAACCAGTACCAATATCTAAGAAGTCGTGCCCAGTTGCTCTCATAGTGGAGATGTTAACAGTAATGTCACCGACTGCTCCGGCTCGTATACCTGAGTTAAGTGTTAGGTTTCCATTACTGTCGTTAACTGAGTAAGTTAACCCGCCAACAACTCCAAATGAATCAACGCCACTGACAAACGCAGTATATCCAGTGCTGTCCACACCAGTTGTTAATGCTGAATTGTTGTATAGTCTAAAGTTAGTAACAGAAGTAACTGTAGCTGTAAGTGTGCCAGTATCAGTACTTAGACCTAGCAATGTTCCGCCTGTGGTAGCGGTAATACCAATAGTTGTTACTCCTACAGTGTGTATGATATATGTTTGCCCAGCAACAATGCCACCAAATGACACTCCTGAGAATCTAATATATTGTCCAACTGCTAGACCAACAACGCTGCTAACTGTAATAAAATCTGTGCCAGCATCTGTAGCTGTGGCAGTTATATTATAAGTCACTGGATCTACATAGTAGGTATTGTCATTAAGTTCTGTCATACCAACAATACTTGTAAATCTAACTCTTCTTCCAGCTCTTATATATTGATTGGTCGATGTTGTAACTACACAAGGGTTTGCTTGTGTGATTGCAGATACTGTAGCAGTTCTGTTAACTACTAATGGAGTTGTTAAGTTTCTAAAAGTTAAAACACCAAATGGGTTGTTGGCATTTGCTGAATTAAGTTCATACGATTCAATTTCGTATACAGAATCTTGATAACCAAATATATGTCCGCCAGTACTAATAGTACTGCCATCGTAGATCGCAGCACCATTGATTGGAAATACTACTCTTTGGCTATCAATAAATGACAGTGCCTGTATCGCAATTTGATCGTCACCAAGATTACCTGACCATGTTGGGACAACAAAACTAGTACTGCCTTCAAGCACAGGAAGATTAACATAATTGTAACCGTCTTTACTACCAACGATAACATCATCAGCTAACGCATCAACACCTTCGTACTGTTCAAAACTTAGTACACGAATTGTGTTTGTTCGATCTTCGTCAAAGATAAGAGCAGTGGATGGACGAGTAGCAACAATTTCTTCTTTGCCTTCTATAATTAATTCTTCGTTTTGTCGAACAATTACTGGTTTTCCGTTAGGGACGTCGATGGCTAAACCAGCTTGTCCAGTTACTAGAGCAAGTCCTAAAGAACAAACGCCAGTTGGCAAGTCTTGAGTACTAGCAGTATTGACAATGTAAGTTCTAAGGCCTAATCTTGCATTGCCACCAGGATCGCCAGTGTGATCAATGTCAACAAACGAACCACTTCTTGGCACGTATTGATAATTGGTAACATATATGGTTAGTTCGCCTTCTGTGTTAACAAGGTCTAACGCTAGGTTTTCATATACGTTGGCTGTTTGAACCAACGGAAATTTCAGTGTAACACTGTCTGGTACTTCGTTAGGATCAGCGCCTTCGGCTTTAAGACCAAATACTCCGTGTGCTGATGAACCGTTTAACGCACGAATTTGAGCACCGTTTAACGCATACATGGCTGTGTAACAGTAGTAGGTAAACATAGACACAGATTCAATCAATCCGTTGTTCATGGCAAAAATACCATAGCCCATGTCGTTAACCTGTGTAAAGTCGTTGCCTAACATTGACTTGTTACCAGCAGTACCAATAATAATCTTACCTCGGCCATTGCTGACAAAATCAATAACAGTAGTTTGTATGTCAGCTATTCCGTCGACTATTTCTAATCTAGCAGCTTGTAAATCAGAGTTTTGACCTGTGAGTGTTGGGTTGACTGTAGCAGTGGCAGCATCATAGTCGCTGTCAAATACATAGTCGATTAAGATATCAGACAGTACAACTGTTCTAGAACTTTCAGTTGCGGATGCTGCTGGATTTGATACATCTTGATTTAATAAATTACCTGCTGATTTTGTCCAGGATGTGTTGTCATTAACTACAATAAATCCAAGGATAGTTTTTAATCTGTTAAACGCAGCAACAGTTTCGTCCTCGTCCCCAGGAATTGTGCCGCCTGGTAACAATGCGCTGTAGTATGATTCTGCTGCGTTTTTGGTCATCGAATTGCCGCTGTACAAAATGTCATAGCACATAGCATCAATGATGTAACCAACATCTCTAGCACACGCAGACGAATCGTAACTGAATCCTGTAGTGAATGGAGCAATGTTTCCTGCTACTTGAACAGCAATCCAAGCTGTTATTTCAGCTTGGATAAATGCTCGGTTAGCAACAAGAATATTTTTAGCCTTAACTTTATTATCAGTTGGCGACATTGTCGTTGGCGTAGGGTATGTAATTACTGGAACAGCACTTAACCCGTCTTGTATAATGTCTCTAACTATTTGAATTTGATTACTAAAAGTAGTTCGAGCTGCTGAATAAGAACTACCTGGTATTAATTTTAATGCTTCTTCTTCAGTTTTAATCAACGCATTGATAGTTGCTGTTTTTTGATTAGTGGTAACTTCGGCAGCATATGAACGTAGATAAGCACGACCTGCGTTAACTGATTGATAGTTAGAGCCTAAAACAAAGTCATAGGCAGTGGCGTTTAATATTAAGCCAACATCCCTTGAACAATATGCTTCGTCGAACGGACCGGCAGTTGCTCCGTAGAATGGTGTGTCTAATACGCATTCGTACTGTGGATAGATTGGAGGAACATCAGCAGTGCTACCATCAGCAATTAATGTTTGAATATATTCGATAGCAGTGTCGATGTTTACATCAATTTCTGCTGCTGTTGATTCAGATGGTGTAAGACCTACATCAGTTTGTTGATCAAAACTTAAAGTGTGGGTAGTGCCAGTACCAATACTGGTAATGTTAATTTCAATAGATGTATTAACTTCTTTTTCTCTAGCAATAACTAACTCTAAACTATCAAACAACTGAACACGGTTGCCGTCTACTACAAAGGTATAATATACTCCATTGTTGATCAATGGCCCGTTAGTAGTTCCTAGCGACGTGCCTCCGCCATTAGAATATCTTACTCGTGAACCGTTGGTAAAACTATGTCCAGGAACAGTAATATTATTATTGGTAATATTAACATCGTTAGATGGGTTAAATGTTCTAGTAGTTCTTAAAATGGCTGGAGCATTACTTGCCACTATGTTCTGCATTAATGTTCTAGCATATTCTAACGCATCGAGTGTTTCGTCTACTTGATCAGGTGGAAATACTCGACCAGCTTGTCTAAAGTGACTGTGACCAACACGTAGTGAATTATTAAAATCACCAAAGATATCAATAGATACTGCGTCGACTGTAAATCCTGTGTCTCGTTTACAAAATGCTTCGTCGTAATCTAAACTAGGATATGTGGTGTTAATATAAGCAATTACTTCTGACTGTATTAATTCTTTGTTGGCCTGTAGTAATGTTTTTGCTGCATAGATATTGTCGCCACGTCTAACAATGTTTTCAATAAGATCAAAACATTTTATTAAAGTAGTTTCAGCAATATCACCATCTGTAATTGATGGAATAGTAGTTTGGACAACGTTGCCAATAGCAGACCATAAATTTTGATTAATTACAGCAACTGCTATTTCTTTAGCTTTAGCAATAGCATCTGCTGTTTCAGAAACTTGTCCAGCAACTACAGTTACTCCGTTATTAAAATATAAGCGACCTGCTTGGGTACTATTTAAATAACCGCCGTATAACACGTCTTGAACAACAGCGTCAACAATAAGACCTACGTCTCTATAACACTTGTCTTCGTTGTAGTCTAATGCTGGAAATTCACCGTTAATCCACGCAATAGTTTCAGCTTGAATAAACGCTCTATTTTGTTCTAGTAATACCTTAGCTCCAAAATATGCTGTTTCTTTTCTGTTTGCTAGAGTAATACGATATAATTCACCACCTAGAACAAACGAGTTAGGTAACTGTGGTTCTCGAATCAAACCACCAATAATAATTTTTTCTGTGCTTGTGCCTACACGACCTAACAATATACCTTCTAGGTTTCCTGAGAAGCCGTCAACAAACTGACCGCCAGCAAATTGTTTCTCGTTAATGCTTCGTGAAAAGCTAGTACCTGTTTGACAATATGGAGATTTAGAACCAATTTGACTGTTTGGATCTAAAACCATTGAGAAACCGCCATGCCCCTGTATTGTTAGGTTTCTAACAATAGTTGCGTCTCCGCATAAAAATACGTCCATCTCGTTGTTGTCTAATGGTCGACTAGAAAAGTCTAGTGGATCAGTTAGATACTGATAACCGTATTCGTAAGCAGCAGTTCTTAAGCCGTCAATTATAGTGTCTCTACGGAAATACAAACGTGCCCACGGGCTTTCGCTAACGCCTTGTTTTGGTCGAATAATCGCACGACGGAATTCGCTACCACGTAAAGATACGTTAGGAGGAATTCTTAATGGAAAATGTTCGTAAAAAATACCAGATTCAATTTCAATAGTGATCTGTATGTCTTTAACTGGCTCGCCATATTCTATAATTTCGTTAGTTTCAAAAACTCCGCTAATTAATTCTATGTCAAATATTTCTCGACCAAACGAATCTCTAGCACCACTGTGACTAATAATTTTAGCAACTGCTCTTGAGTTTAAACCTCGTAGACATTGACCTTCTCTAAGATCGTCTTCAAAGTCTGTGCCTTTATTTTCTGTTTCTAATAACAATCTAGGTAAGAATATGTTAACGTTAGGAATAGCATCGTAGCCTACTCCACCTCTTGAAATTGTAACTTCTTTGATTTCGCCGCCAATTTCTGTAACATACGCTTCTGTGCCACCACCAGTTAATCCTGTCGGGGTAACAATTACGGAAGCGCCTGATCCGTATCCGCTGCCGCTGTCAGTTACAATAATGCTAGTAACTGTAAATCTTGCGGAAATTCTAGCAGGTCCTGAACCACTACCACCAACTAGCACAATTTCGTCGAGGTCGTCTGGTAACAAGGTATATACACCTTGATCAACAATTGCCACTTGAGTTATACTGCCAGCAAAGTCTTTGGCAACAACTCTAACAACTGCTGGAACAATAGCAGCGCCGCCGCTAATACCAAGTTCATCACCAATTTCGTAACCAGTACCGCCCGCAAATATAGATATCTCTGTATTTGGATCAAGGCCTAATCTTGCTTCAGCAGTAGCACCCGTTCCGCTTAACGGAGATTCGATGATGTTTGATAACGTACATTCTTCAGTACCATTATTAAATGTTAATATTTTTTGATATGGACCTAGTTCAATCGGTGCTTCGTTGACTAATTGTTCTGCAAGTTCGCAAGCACGTTGGACACTTCTAAACGCTGTAGACCAAAAACGACCTTTTGCGCTTTCTGGAATATCTGTACGAAAGTCTTGACCGTTGGTTGTAACATAAATGTTTGTTATACTACTAAATGTTTTAGAATCGACATATGCTTTAGTTGAAGCAACAAGGCCGCCGTAGTTAACATCGTCCGAATCAATAGGATTTCTAGCTAGTACCAGAGGACCAGTCATTGTGCCCCAGTCAGGTGTAATTGAACCTGTTTCTGGATTTATAGCATCTACACCTGCTAGACTTAATTTAGTATCAACGTACCCTTTAGTAGCAGCATCAGTGTCAACTGAAGCTGGTGAAAGATTGGTTAATCGTTTAAAATTGGCATTTAGATTGGCAGCTAGGGTTGGAGATCCGTCGTTGATCAGAGCAGAAGCTAACGAACTAAAACTGATAACACCTGGAATATTTTGGTTGATAACAATAGTATCATCGCCAACAAGTTCTTTAAAAACAATTTCTTCAGTGTCGCCGTCAACAACTAAAACTTTATTTGTATCAGTGGTTTTGTATTCGGTTGTTCTTAGACCTGCGTTCTTTTCACTTTTTAAAACGTCATCTAAACCAATGAAGCTTAGTGCTCCTTCTTGGCCTAAAACCGCATATAATTCTTGGAAGTTCTCGTTGACTTTTTTAAACGAGTCGCGAATACTATCGCCGGTACCGTCGTTGCCTTCAACGCCGATGTTAATTTCTTTTCTTGACATTCTAGATACTCCGAATAAGTAGACCCTTACTGAAATATTTAGCCCAAAATTTTATAAGCCGAATGTAAATACTTGATGTTTATACGTCAAGAAACACAAACTATCGAGTATGTTCGTACCAGTAAACTAGGTAAAGAACATACATATAAAAGGAATAAAACTGTAGCAGTGTTTCGTTGTGATAACTGCGACAACGGGTTTGAACGTGATTTAAAAAATATAGATCACAGAAGATTGAGTAACAACTATTTTCATGTATGCTCAAATTGTGATGCTAAACGATTTGGTCAAAAACGTGCGGTAGAAAAGAAAAAAATATGGGATATGCCGGCAAGCAGTACCTTGCCTATAAACAAGTATTAAACTGTAAAACTCTCGCCGCAGCCACAGCGAGCTTTTTCATTGGGATTTTTAAAATCAAATCCCTCATTGAGTCCATTGCGAACCCAATCCATTTCAACGCCATCTACGTAAACCAAACTTTTAGGATCTATAAAAACATGTATGCCGTGGCTGACAAAACTCATGTCTTCTAGCCCAGGTCTGTCTACAAATTCTAGTACATAAGATAAACCAGAACAACCTGTAGTTTTTACACTAATACGAACTCCTAGACCTGCCCCTCTTTGTTCTAATTGCTTTTTAACTTTGTTTGCTGCTAGTTCAGTTAATGTGATCATGCTTGCTTTTATAATCTTTTATTGCTGCTTTGATAGCATCTTCTGCCAAAATTGAACAGTGGATCTTAACGGGCGGTAGCGCAAGTTCAGTAGCGATATCTGCGTTCTTGATAGTATCTGCCTGGTCAAGTGTCTTGCCCTTGAGCCATTCTGTACAGAGACTAGAGCTAGCAATAGCACTGCCGCAACCATAGGTTTTAAATTTTGCATCTTCAATAATGCCCTCTTTATTGACCTTAATTTGTAATTTCATTACGTCGCCGCAAGCAGGCGCACCGACCATGCCTGTGCCAACGTTGTTATCAGTTTTATCAAAGCTACCAACGTTGCGAGGGTTCTCGTAATGGTCTAACACTTTGTCTGAATATGCCATAAATTACTTTTTAAAAAAACCTAATACTTTTGCTTGGATGCTTTTAGCAAATTCAGGTTGCGGAAAATTCCACCCTACAAATGCTCCTAGTACTAACCAAAATAATGTTTCTAACATTTTTATTCTCCTTTTAATTACCTTACATTTGTATTTACTAAATATCCCATAAGGAGATTTATTATGTTGAAATTATTAGCTAAACTTTTTGGCAGTAAAAAACCAGAACAGGCTGAAGCACCGTATAAAATTGAAACACCTGTGCCAACACCAACAGCTGAAAAAGCCAGTGAGGCCATGGTTGAATCTGTAGCACCAGCAGCCAAAAAGCCAGCAGCCAAAAAGCCAGCAGCTAAAAAGCCTGCTACTCCAAAAAAATCAACTCCTCGCAAATCAAAGCCCAAGGCTTAATGCCTGTTGATATAAAGCAAAGCTGGCTAAATTTTTAGCCTTACTTTCGCACATAATATCACAGCGGTCTCTAAAACTCAGTGCCCATTCATTTGCTGCTGTATTCCAGTAGAAGTTTGAATGAGCTCTGAGTTTTGCTTTCTTATGACCAGACTCTAAGAGGGCCTGAAGAGAGGGACGGGTATGGACGGGATGTTCTCCAAGTATATCTTCCCTAGAAACAGAGTAGTGTATGACAGGCCGAACACCGCGCCAACTATCACCAATCCTTTTAACACGGTCGTCAGATGCTTCAATATATTCTCCAGTTTTAATCCAATGATGATGTATGTCCAATACAAGTGCGCAGTCATTAACTAACTCGAGGCTATGTTCAATGCCCCAGGTCATTTCGTCGTTTTCGATAGTTAGTGTATTACGTGCTTCGGGGGTCATCCGTGCCAAAGCACTGCGGATACCGGCTGGACCTTGCCGGCCTGCGATATGAACATTAATTTTAAAGTCTTGAAACGTTTGACCGTATCCCATCCAGCGAGCCATGTCCACATGATATTCAAACTCCTCAATTGATCGATTTACAATGTCCGGATTATCAGAAGCCAACACGCAAAACTGGCCAGGATGAAAACTGAGGCGAACATTATTCTGGCGAGCCAAATTGCCAACTTTGAGAAACTCTCTTTCGCAATAGGCTCGTATATTGGGATCCCGCCAAAACCGGCCCCAAGTAGGCTCAGTGTACACAGGAAGAATATCGCTGCTGAGTCGTACCATTCTAAGACTTTCATCTTGTTCTCCTACTAGAGCAACAAGTTTGCGGCATGCCTCAATGTTCTGTGCCATTAAGTCCCATAACTTTTGTTCCGCAACGTCCCTAGTCTGTCTATTTAACCAGGCCACAGTGGTACTACCTGTGTTATACTGTTTACAATTATCCTTTTGTTTTATACCATTTATTTGACTAGGTCCGTCAATCCATTTACAAGCAAAGCCTATGCGTTTGGTCATTTTTTACTTTCTGCCTCGATTACTCGCTGGCGTAGTTCTGTTGTAGAAAAGCTGTGACGCCGTTTGTTAAAATAAAATTCCATTTCGATATCTTCGCCGGTGAACTGCTTGTTAGCATATTCTTCACCTAATATTCTAATGTCAATAGGATAAGAAAGCAAGATATCTTGTAACTCTTTCTCTGTAGCATATACTACGATTTCGTCTACATACTTACAGGCTTCTAATTGAACATATCTTTCAAATACACTCTGAACTGGATAATTTTTAAATGGACGATCGATTGTAGGATCTGTTTGTAGTCCTACTATCAAATAGTCGCATTGTGCCTTTGCTTCTTTTAGCATCATGATATGACCTGCGTGAAACAGATCAAAAGTCGAGCAAGTAAAACCGATACGTTTAGTCATAGTCTTATTATACACTCAGTCTGTAAAAAAAGCAATATATAATGTATGATATTTGATTCATTCCGACAACACGGGGCACTAAACAGTCCTCCAATATTCCATGCTTTTGAGCAGGGCCTAATTAAATTAGGGCATACAATATCTAACCAACCTATGAATGGTGATGCTGCTATAATTTGGTCTGTGCTTTGGCATGGTAGAATGAAACCAAATCAAACTGTTTGGAAACATTATCGTTCTCAAAACAAACCAGTAATAGTTTTAGAAGTAAGTTGTCTTAGAAGGGATCACACTTGGAAAATTGGAATCAACGGAATTAACTTAGGTTCCTACTTTGTGCCACTGACTGTTGATAATTTTAGAGCAAACCAATTATCATTAAATTTAAAACCTTGGCGAACACAAGGCGAACACATAATTATTTGTTCACAACACGGCCTTAGTCATCAGTGGAGAGATCAACCATCAATGGATCAATGGGTTAAAGGCACTGTTGATGCTGTGCGTCAGTATACTGATCGTCCAATTATTCTAAGACCGCATCCGCGATTTCCTGTCAACATAACACGTTCGGATATCAAAGTAAGCAGAGTATCTTTTAAGCAAGATCTAATAAATGCGTGGGCAGTGATTAATTGGAACAGCAATCCGGGAGTAGAATCTATTATAGAAGGTATTCCTAGTTTTGTTGGTCCGGAGAGTTTGGCAAAGCCAGTTGCCAATTTAAATTTAGATCAAATTAATAATCCTGCTATGCCCGATAGAACTCGGTGGTTAAATGAGCTAGCATGGACTGAATGGACTACTGAAGAAATGGCAAATGGCATTCCGCAGAAGTTATTAGTGGATCATCTCCAGTTAGCAACTATCACTGGATCTTGAACCGCGTGGACTGGCGGGTTGCCATGAAACGCCAATACTGCGCAACCATTTGGTATTTCGGGATCTCTTACTGCTTTAAAAAAACTGTTACGACCAAGACCTGCTAGTTCGTCCCTAGAACGCACTTCCCATTTATAACTGCGTATCCATGGCTCAGGAAAAAATTTTATTTCTCCACCATACACACTCCAAACCCAATCTTGATCACCGTGATACTTACGTGCCAAATTCCAATTGCTTTCTAATTTTTCCCATATATCAAAATATTTGTTAGCAGGCCAACGCATAACAGCACTGCCTAATTTTTGATAACCTGGTCGAAATACTCGACCAACATCTTGTAGTCCTACAAATTGTTCTGGAAGATACGAAACAAAATGATCAATGTTGCTGACGACAACCATGTCAAGATCAAAATACAAAATAGTATCTCCGTTGGGAAAATGACCTCTTTTAAAAATATAAGGTTTGAACCACCATCCTTCTAATGGGATATTAGGTAAATCAATGACATTAATGTTGTCGTTGAGATTTTCTCTATTTTCAGTAAAACATGTAAACTTATAAGGCACAGTGAGATGCCTCTGAATCATATTGTAGAGTTTGTTAACATAGTCGGAACTGTATTTGGTTCCGTGTTTTAGGCAAACAACATTTAACATTACCAGTGTCTTATCACATTTGCTATAATAAACAGACAGGTAATAACATGAATTATCACCCAAAAAGTTTTAAGGAATAATGCTATCCTTGCTTCACG
>Ga0222712_10005114_pt1 | contig 13441 bp, 9 predicted proteins | sample C33_657DmetaG_FD_165043 | JGI IMG/M metagenome (GOLD analysis project Ga0222712, IMG submission 165043) | Estuarine water microbial communities from San Francisco Bay, California, United States - C33_657D | ecosystem: Environmental > Aquatic > Marine > Unclassified | place: USA: California...
AAATCCTTTTGGATTATCACAATCAATAGATCGTTTATATTTTTCCGACCAACTCATTGAAAAAGTAGATTACTCCTTATTATTTAGAAAACCTTGTTTGAGTATCTTTGATAACTCAGATGTTGATCCAACAAATAATGCATTATTTGTAACGTTATTAGTTGTTTTAACAGTATCTTGCTCAACGTCTTTTAATTTCTTTTGCAGATCCATTAGTTTATCTGTTGTATCTGCAACACTTTTAATCAATTGACCAGCAACTTCATATGCTCTAGGACTTCCCCCCTCTCCTGCAAGTTCCAATATTCCATTAATTGCTTCTTGACCTTTTTCAATTAATGAATATAAATTTGCACGTGTGTAGTCGTAATCTTTTTTTATGTCTTCAGATGATTCTTTATTGACAACTTCTATCTCGACCGATTTTTCTTCAACAGGAACTATATCACTTTCAGTTGAAAATGCTTTATCAAGATTATCAAACATATTTGACATAATTTATAATTACTTAAATATCTATACCACGTGTTGGGCTATAAGTTCTAGAATCTGAGAAATAAGTAAAGTTTTCATTAAATCCAAAGTCATCATCTGGTTCAATCAGAAGATTATCTGCCGCTGTTAAAACATTAATGAATGAGTTATCAACGTGAGTTGCTGCAGTTGTTCCTTCATATCCTCTCTGAACAACAATATTATTACCAGCAATATTTGTAATCAACATTGTTTCAGAACCAATAACAATTCTATTTCCAATTTGAAGAAGTGAAGAATCATTTACTGGGATTGTATCTGTAAAATCACTAATTGGATCTGTAATAAACGTTGTGTTATCAGCATCATAATCTTGAAGGGCTTTGGGAGTTACCGTATATCTCATTTCTCTTCTAGCATTCGTTCTATTAGTTGAACTAAATTGATCAACCTGAACCTTACGAATCAGACCATCGGTTGTATCTGCAATTGGACCGAAGAGATATGTTTTAGCAGTAAATTGTAAAGTATAAATTAAAGCTCTTCTTGTGGAGAAATCTCCCTCATAATCATCTTGAAATTTGATTGAATCTAAAACAATTGGAATATCTCTTTTTTCACCGATGGATTCAACAAGATCAACTGTAATTGTAAATGCTGGTTGAAAAAATGGAAGAATTTGCTCCACAATCTGTAAAGCATCATCGTTTAGTTTTGTAAGAATATTTAATTCTATTCCAATATTATATGGAACAGGCATAAAAACTTTTTTTAAGTTTGTTCCAGAAACTGCTTTAAATGTTTGTGTAACTCCCGTTTTTCTAGTTGCATCATATTGCAAAGAATTCATTTCGAATGACATTCTTGGCAATGTAATTTGAATTGGTTTATTTAATTCTGGTTGCTGCTCTAATCTAGCAAGAAATTTTTGTCTTGGACCATATGCCAAGGGAACTCTCATATCACTAGTTTTGTTTCCAGCATCATCATAGTGATGAATGTGGATTTGGTTAAATACAGTTCCAAAAGAAACTATAGTTTTTCTAATGATTTGATGATAAAAATAATTCCCTAACATTAATATGCTCCAAATGGATTTGATTCAGAAAAGTCTACAATTTGATCAGCAATATTTTCTATCTCATCATTTTCTTCATAAGGATCGTAAATATCTGTTTGATCATATGAAGAAACAACATAAACCGCAGAAGATGCTGCTCCAACAACATCTTCTCCTTCATAAAAGGTTCCACTATTTATACCAACTTTTAGAGTTCTAGTATCTGCATCCCAAGACTTAACTCTTGCTGTTGTTCTTGAATTTTCTCCAACTATAAGTTCATTAAACTCATATGTTCCGATTCCACTAATTCTTGGTGGATTAGAAATTGTGACAGTTGGTGCAGATGTATATCCATTTCCAGGATCTACAATTCTAATTCCAGAAACTTGATCAGAAGAATTAACATAAGCAACAGCAACGGCAGTATTAAGACCAATCTTATCAGCAAAGGTATTTGCAATGCTTACTGTTGGTGCTAGTGTATAACCAAACCCTGGATTTGTTAAAATATATCCCGTTACAGTTCCAGAAGATCCAATTACTGCATATCCAGTTGCGGTTTGTAACCCAGAAAGTGTTGGTTGAGAAATCGTAACAGTTGGTGCAACTGTATATCCAGTACCTGGATTTGAAATTGTAAATCCAGCAATAACTCCACCAACGCCAATAATTGCAGATGCAACAGCAACTGTAGTTCCTAATCCAACATTATTTGGTGCAGAAATTGTGACCGTTGGTGCAGTTGAATAACCAACTGATCCATAATTGACAATAATTGAACTTATTGTTTTAGTTGGAGTGTAATCAAATAGATATGCAGAATCAAGAGTTGTAGAAGCAACTCCTGTTGTATAGTTAATATTTCCAGGAGTTCCAGAAATTGTTCCTGTTGGTGCTCCTGCTAAAATAGTTGTTCCTGCAATAGAAACTGAGTATCCAAGTAATGTATTATCTGGAGATCCTGTTGAGAATGTTCCTCCAGTTTGGCGAATTGTTCCATCAGAAGTAAACTCGAACGAATATACTTTTCCGCTTGTGGATCCAATTCCAGATCCTGCATTCTTACCATAAGCACCAACTACAATTACTCTTCCATCAATAGCAACGGAGGAACCAAACGCTGCATATTCTCCCTGAGATACATCATTAGCAGTAAGAATACCAACCTGAGTCCACGTACCAGTACCATTTGGTTGGAATACATATGCTTGTCCAGCAGTCACCGCAAATCCAGCTCTAGATTGTCCTGGTGCTCCAACAACAATCGTAGAACCAGCAATACCAACAGAATATCCAAAATACCCATTTGCTTGTCTATCACTAGCACTCAGAATGCCAACTTGCGTCCAAACTCCACTTGAATTAGTTTGGAAAACATATGCTTGGCCTGAATTTGTTGTAATTCCTGCATTATCATGATTTGGTGCTCCAACAACAATTGTTGTGCCAGCAATACCAACAGAATATCCAAAGTTTGCATTTGATTGCTTATCTGAAGCATTGATAAATGCACTTTGGGTATAACGACCTGATGCTCTTGGTTGGAAAATATAAAGTGCTCCTATCTGATCTAGTAATGGGGCGAGTTGAGTGGATGCTGGTGCTCCAGCAACAATTGTTGTTCCTGCAATACCAACTGATTGACCCAAATTATTAGAAGTTAAATAACCAGATGCTGCCGTGATATAATCACTTGTACTGATGCCTGCTGCTGCTCCAGCAGTGCCTGAGGTATTATACAGGTAAACTACCCCACCTGCCCCACCAACGCCTCCAGGGGTTCCGACAACGACTATAGTACCTGCAACTCCAACTGCCGCACCAAAATAACCATTATTGATTGGTGTACTTGGTATTAAAATTGATGTAGTGTTTGTGCTTCTATTTGTTAAATATGCTCTACCATTTCTCGTTGATGGATTAAAGTTTTGAGCACCGACAAGATAATGAGATGTACTTATGGCAACACTGCGTCCAAATTCAGCATCATTATTTGGTTCCGTGTTCAAATATCTGTCAGATGCTGTTAACAAACCAACCTGAGTTAAGTTTCCAACAACTGCAGTAGCAGTTGCTACTGGAGGTTGAGTTGGACCACTAAAGGTTAATATTGGAGTTTTACTTGGATTATAATTTGCACCTGGAGTAGTTACAAAGAACGCATTAACTCCACCCGTTGATCCAACAGAAACTGTTGCAGCTGCTCCAACAGAAACTGGTGCTGAGATTGTAATTAATGGAACAATGGGATATCCCGAACCACCATTAACGAGTGAAAGTGATTGTACTCCATTAAAGTTCTTTTCAATACTACATGTAGCTGCAGCACCCGCACCTCCACCTCCAGTTATCGTTATAGTTGGTTCGCTAATATAACCAGATCCAGCATTAATTATTAGTATCTCAGATATTGAAAGAACTCCACCTTTGCTAGTAGTAATTGCAACTGCGCTGGCATTTGCTCCAATAGGTGATGGACTTATCGTAACCGTTGGTGTTGAAGTATAACCAGTACCATCATCATTTAAATAGATTTTTCTAACATATCCACTTGCACTATTCAGTGACGCTGAAGCAGTAGCTGTTTCTCCCAAACCAGCAACAATCAGAGTTGTAATATAACCCTGATCTTTGAGAACAGTATCTATTTCTTCTACACTGGTATCAAGTATTTCATCTTCATATTCGTATAGTTCACACTTGAGTTCGTAGACATAATTTTTTCCTAGTTGATAGAAAGGATTTTCATGCTCAACAAATTTAACTTCAAATAATCTTTGTCCTAGTGGAAAATAAATTAAATCTCCTTCTCTTGGTCTTGATGCAACTATAATTTCCTCTTCTGATAGTCCACTAATAAATTGGGCAACAAAATCTTCATATCTTTCTCTTGAAATAACAAGAGTTACTTCATCCCTTAAAGACATTCCAAATTTTGTTAGAATATCTCCAGAACCACCATATCCTTCATAGTTCTGAACATATGCTTCAATTGCAAAATTATCATCAAATTTTGAAAAATTAACTTCTCTTAAATCATTAGATCCCAATAAATCATCGGTTCCTAAGATTTTTCTTGGTATATAAGTTACCTCCACACCATAAATCTTGAGTTGCTCATTGATCAACTCTTGAACTAAACGTTGTTCACCTGGAGATCCTTGAAGAAAGAAGGGATTGAGTGCCATTATCCAATAAAATCGTATGGTGGAAGTTCATATTCGGTTGTCATTACAGACTTGATTTCTTCTAGTTCCCTTAGAGCATCTTCGTAAATTTGTCTGCCATTTAATTCAATGCCACCAGGAAGTTTAACTCCTTGGAATTTAATTAAATTTTGACCCCACTGTTTTTTAATTAATGCGGTTAAATATTTTTTCAAGAATGAGTCATTCCAAACTTTATTAAAGTCATTTGGATCAAGAGCTCGATAACAATCAATAACTAAAAATGTATCATCTGCCTTTGCAGCCCAGTCAATATCTAAGTAAAGACGATTTTGTCTTTTATTAAATCTAATCTGTTTGTCAGTCGTTAGTAAAAAGTCTATATCTTCTAAGTAACTTTTTACCATTGCATATTGTAATAGTTCAACAGAATTAAAATAATAGAGATCGTTTAAAAACAATTGATACTTAATACTAAACATTCCACTAGAAATTGAACTAGTATCAAACTTAAATACCTTTTCAATTCCAATTACAGAATCTGGAACTTGTATATAATTTGAAGTTTCGTAGAAATTAAAAGTAGTTGGACCGTAACCAGTAATATTTGAAGTTGCAGTTGTAGTGACTATTCCAACACCTGTAGTATCCTTTGCTTTTCCTCTATTTACATCATTCTCTGTAATTTTATATTTAAGATACATTCTTTCAACGCCATCAAAATGCCTTTCATTAAAATATTGAAGGGCATCATCCACCAAATCATCAATTTGATCCTCATCAACATTAATCTCAAGGACTGGCGCACCAAGTTTCCTTAAACAATAATCAATAAGTTCTTGCCTGGTACTTGGCTTTGCCATTATCCCTCCTCAGCATAATCGCCTTTTTTGACTTTAGTTGTTGCGGTTGGTTTTTCAGGATTTAGAATATCAATTTGTCTTTGCAACTCAAGATTTCTAATCAATAATTTATTTTTTTCTTCTTCAAACTGTTTCATCAATGATTGAATTTTAGCCTCTAGAAGAATATTTTGACTATTTAAAACATTTAATCTTTGATTATAAATGCTTACTAAAAAATTCACATCAATTTCACTATCCATTTTTAGAAAGTTCCTCCGTCAAGGGTATTTGTCCAGACTGGTACGTTTGAAGCGTCAGTGGTTAAAACATAATTTGAAGTTGTTGCGTATCCAGTTTCTGGTGAGTTTGTGCTGATAATTTTACCAGCAGAGTTGAAATAAAGTGATCCTCTCGTATTTATTCCAGATACCGCCCAGTCAAGATAAATTGCACCAACATCAAGAGTACCTTTAACACCACTGATTACACTGTTAGTATTTGTAGCATCTGGAACATAAGTCCAATATCCAGTGCTATCATCGTATCCAAAAAATCCTAATTTGTTAGATGCAGTTCCAACTCCAGTGTTATAACTATATGCAATACCACGATCAGTGTTTGTATCATATCCAGTAGTAATCGTTAATCTAGTTGTTGTTGAAATTCCACCAACTGCTAGGTTATTTTGAATTGTAATAATCTTATTAGTGCTATCAACGGAAGTAATAGTTGATAATCCCTGTGCTGATAGAGCAGTTGATCCACTTACAACATCATTCGCATTTAATCCAACTACAGAATCAAGCCTGATTGTGTTAACACCAGCAAGAGCTGGAGACATTACAACTCTTTCAGTTGTAACATCACCAAGTTTTAGAATTGGTTCATTAACAGTTGCATTAGTTGAGTTAACTGTAATTGTAGTACCATCAACTTGAAGGTCACCTTTAATGATAACCGTTCCTTCATTGCTTAATCCATCGGGGAATGGGTCAATGAATAATTGGTTTCCAGCGCCAGATTTAGTTGAAATTACGTTTGAAGAAATTGCAACGTTATCAATTACAGCACCACCTTGGTTAAAGAATAATCCAGTTTGGTTTATTCTTCCTGTAAAGGTTGTGATACCAATAAGATTCAGTGAGCTTAAAATATTTAAGTTTTGGGTTGTGGTTGTTTGAGCACTGAGTAAGTTCTGAACAAAGAAGTTACCAGGACCACCATTTCCAGAAACAACGGTGCCAATGCCTGTAGTTGTGGTGATTCCATTTACACCAACAGAAAATACATCTTGACCGTTGGCAATTAATCTAAGTAAACTAGATCCATTTGCAGATGCTGTATTAGTTGCATTGAAAATTATGCCAGTAAATGCAATTCCAGCATTGTTCCAAGTTGCCCAAGATTCTACAACAGGAGCATTTGATGTTAAAGTGCCTTGATTATAATCTACTGATCCAGTGATTGTATCAACAACAAAACGATCTACCGTTCCATCGTTGATTCTAAATTTTTGAGATGTTCCACCAGTAAAGATGAAGTTTCCAGTCCCATTGGGATCTATAATAATGTCACCATTGGTATTAGTACTGGATACAATATTTGTATCCATTTTAAGGTTGTCAACGTTCCATTCATCAATCTTTCTATTTGAATCGACAATTACAACAATACCACCATCACTATTTCTGGTATTTGTTACCCCAGTCAAATTACCTGGGGCATGTTCCATCATAGATGTATAGTAACGACCACCTATGGATAGAACGTTAGATCCATCGTCTCCGATGAAAACTCTATCTTTATATTGGTTTAATCCACCGTAGCTACCAATACCAGTCACATAGGCTAATTCGCCCCATTGCAAACTTCCTGGGATATTAGTACCAGTAGATCTTTTAACTCTAATGATACTTGCCATTAGAAGCTACCTCCGTTGATGTCTAAATTCTGTGTAAGTCCTGGTGTTAATTCTAAAGTCGCATCCCATTTATTTGTTGAGGCATTATATACAAGAACCATCCCATCAGATAGAAATGGTGCATTTACGTCACTTAGTCCTGCGAGGCTTCCTCCAACGTCTCCTGCAATAGAGGAAACGACCTTGATAGCATTTTGTTGCCCAACTCTAACTCTAATGTCTGCCATTATCGGGTAACTCCTTCTCTGACGAGGGCCATACCTTCCACAACACGAGTTTTTATGTTTGTAACATTATCTGTTATAATGACATCATAAACATATCTTCCTGGTTTTAATGTAGATGTAATCGTGGATCCAAGAGATATGCTAACGTTTCCTGCATTAGGATCAAAAATAGATGCAGCAAAAACAACAGCAGAACTACTTCCAGAATGTTTTCTCATTTGAGCACTCATCGAATAATTTGATAAATTCAAATTAGAACTAGAAGTGCTATTTTCAAGCGAAAAAATTTGACTAAAGTCAGTCCCAGCGTTAATAACTATATTACTGACATATACTGCTGCCATTTATAACAGTCAAATTCTATATTTATTTATATTTACTATTGTCTGTCTAATAATGCTCTGAGAAGAGATTTAATCTCATTGATCTCATTTTTTAAATCTTTAATCTCTTCTCTTTCTTTTTTTCTAGATTCTCTTTGCTTGACATATTCAGAATAACCAACAGTATCAGTGTTCAGAATAGCTCCAGAGTTTTCATCTCTGTAAAGATTTTTATGTCCTTCAACTCTCAACATATCAGGCAAGTGCAATTGTTCTTAGATCTTTAAATCTTGGTGAACGCGCTTCATTAGTGCCATTCATAACAATCTTAATTTGATATCCAATAAATGGCGATAGTTGATCTATAGTGAACTGATAATCGAAGAATTCATTATCTCTACTTGCCTTGACAAAGGCATCTGCTCTTCCACTATTTAAGTTACTATCAATAATTACATCTCCATATCCATCACCGTTTGTATCAATTAGGTTATCATATCCTGGGAATAATTCATAAGCAGGGTCTACACCATTTGAATCTGCATGGAATAATCTATAAAGAACTCTGAAATCAGCAGAAGAGTCTCTATATGCAGAAACAATCGCCTTCAATGAAGTTGCTGGTTGAGCAAGATCAACTTTATTCGAAATGTAGATTGCTGAGTGTGGATCTTGATCTACAGAATTTACTCTACCATCAACAACATAATTAGAAACTGGTTTATTGAGTCTGCTTCTACGGAATACAAACTCAGAAACTTCACCAGTATCAATAACAGGGGAAAGATTAGGATCAGATGTTTGCATTCTTATTCCAAATGTTAATGATTTATTTCTTGGAATATTTGTTAATCTAGCATTTTCATTTACTTTTGAGCAAACAATTCTGGTTGTTGGTAGTAAATTAATCTCATTTAACTGAACTGGTTCAAATCCTTGATCTTGGAAAGAAACTTCAGAACCACCAGCACTGGTTCCAGAAATTGTTCTCATCTGAGCAGAAACTGATGTTGATTGACCTGGTGCAATAATATTAAATTGAGGAGCAATTCCATCATATTGGAAATTCTGTGATGCTTTAATGTCACTTCCACCAACTTGAGCTTCTTGAGTAAAGCTTAATTGAGTATTTCCAGTTGCACGAGTTGCTCTATCAATTTGAAGATAATACTTATCCATATCATTTGAGGATCTTAGAGCAGCATCAGTTGGGAAACTGTGTAGTTTATTGATCTTTGTCAATGAAACTCCATTAAGTTCATACTTATAAACCAGATCATTAATATTATGATTTCTAATTGCAGATCCATCAATTCCTCTACTGCTAATTCCCAAAGATCCAGCCCCAGCACCACCTGCTGTAATTGAGGTATAATACATTATTTCATTGTTAATCTTAATATATCCTTGGCTGGTGCTTATTCCTTCAAAATTATTAAATCCTATTGTGCTTGCAACAGAGATTGTAGTTTCTGAAGATGAAGCTGCTAATGTTAGAGTTGTTGGGACAGTATTTGGTTCTACATTCTTTATTTCAACGACATTATTTGGAGAATGCATTGAGTGATTGTATTGGGAAACTTCAAAAGTTCTTCCATCATTTAATTCATTAATCAATGATGTTGTTCCTCTAATTGTTGTACTTGCCAATGATGTTGCAGTATCACCTGTATAGTAAACTAGAGCATCTCCTGATGTAAAGGTTTCTCCTTGAACATTATTCAGATAAAGAGTATCAATACCTTGAATTGAAGAAACTGTTAATCTAGCATTTGTTCCTTTGACTACAGCACTAGTTGTGATACCAAGAACATCACCAACTACATATCCACTACCAGTACTTGCGATTGCAACAGAACTTACTTTATTACCTGCAAAAACAATATTTGCAGTCGCTCCACTACCAGATCCAAGGATATTATACAGTGGAACATTATTAAATGTACCAGAACTACTATATCCAATACCAGCATTGGTAATTACTGGTGTTCCACTAATATTTCCTCCAATTTTTTCAATATATCCAACAGGTCCTGGTTGTGTTCCAGAACTTACCTTAACACCAGGAACAAGAACATTACTTAGAATATTGCCAACGGTAGTTGTGATTCCAACTTTTAATTTTCTTGGTAAAGTTTTAATTGAATTTGGAAGAAGTGTTGGAACATTGTTATCATCTGATCCTAATTCTGGATTATAGAAATAAGCAGTTCCATCATTAGAAGTAAAGTTAGCTTTATATAACTTGAACTTCATATCTTCAAATTGATTTGCTGTCCAAATCGTTCCATTTTGAGATTTGAACAATGAACCACCAGTATATTGTTTGGTAACAATTACACTTTCTGCATCTGGTAAGAATTGAGAATTAACTGTTTTTTCTCCCATTCTTGCAATCCAAAGCTCATAATTATTTGAAGATGGTGCGAGAACAACAATTGCATATTCTTTTCTTGGTTCCAGATAAACAGGAGATGGGAAAGTTACTCTAGTAGCAACGGTTGCATTGGTTGAAATGGCAACTTGACTTGGTTCTAAAACTTGTGTTGCAAAATCTTGAACTAGATTATTAGTTGGTGTTCCTAGTTCAACTGTTCTAACTTCAACATAACACTTCTCAGATTCATCTTTACTTGCAAAGAATAAATCAACAGATGTTAAGAATGCTCCTGTTTCATCAACAGTAAATGATTGTGCAAGAGGATCTTTTCCTCTTCTTGGTGGGGGTGGTGGTGGTCTTCTAACAACAACCGTATCTTGTCTATAGGTATCAACAATGCCTGTCGATGTATAGTTTGTTTCTGCACTACTAATTAATAGACTTCCTGGCAGAGGAGTTGCATTAGTTGAACTCGAAGTAACTTTAAATGTTTTAACTCCAGTTCCTATTCTGATAGTTGGTGGTGGTGTTGTTAGAGGATCTCTAAGGAAGAAGCATCCAAGAAGGTCTCCCCAATTATCAGATTTTAGTCTGACATTAGTAATTCTTGCTTGAGCTTGACTTGTTTTACCGACTAATACCGCATCTTTAACAACATATCCAGAGTATTTACCTTGAGCTTCTGCTGCAAGTGCCGCAGTATCAATTGTCAGTGCCGTTGATGATGCAGAATAAGTATCTGGTAGCGTTTGTTGAGTGCTCGATGTTCCACCACCATATGGATTGATTTGATAAGATCTGGAAGGATTATCATATTGTCCAGTTTTATGGTTTGGTTTTGTTGCTCTAAATGTAATGATTTTTTTACCGCCAACAAATCCTTCAACATCTTCTCCAATTTGGAATACTCCAGAGATCATTTGAATTTCTAGAATTTTTGGAATTACATCAATTCCACTAACACTGTCTAGGAATGTGTAGTAAGTTGTTAATGGCTTCAGACCACCTGCAAGGAATTCAACGTTCCTTGATCTCATCCATTCTTCTGGAGCAGTAGCAATTTTAATATTTTCGATATATTCATAGTCACCTCCACCAGTTACATGCCTTGTAAAACCTGGTACATAAACATTTCTTACCCAACTATCTGATGCTGGACGTAAAAATACATTTCCGTTGAATTCAACCATATTAAATGGATTGACATTTTCAACTCTTGATGCCAGTGGTTGTTCAATCCATCCTTTTTCTTGATAGTTTAAAGTAATTAAATCTCCAGTTTTTCTAACATTTGGATCTAAAAGTGCTAAATCTGTACTAAAATCTGAAGTTGACTGATTTAAACTAGAATTAAGAGCAATCTCCGCTTTTAGTGAATATCGATCAGTTGGAACAACCAATTCCCCATTATTTACATTGATATCTGCCTTTGCAGTTTTATCAATCAAATCATTATTTTTAAAGTCATCAACAAAAAATCCAGACTTAAATCTAGTTAGACCATCAGAATCTTGAATCTGTAAGGTTTTGGTATCTACTTCAAGAAGAGAAAGAGAAGTTACTTTTTCAAGAGTTTCAATTCTATCTTCAAGTTTTCCAATATCTCTCATAGTATATCTTCTATTGTCTACAAGAGAAATTGAAGCATCTTTTGGATTATAAAGATAAGCTGGTAGAGTTACCGTTGCAATTTCCATTGCCTCTTCAGCATTCAGAGGTGCTTTTGGATTTAAAGATGAAGAACCTTTTAAGTAAGTAAAGTCTCCTTCTTTGTTTAAAACAATCTTATCAATTCTTGGAAGATAATAAGAATATCCTATTAAAGTACTTTCATTTGGGGTTAAAACTGGAGTTGTATTTGAAGTAGAATTGCCAAACAGTCTTGAAGTAAATGCAAATGGAGAATAAAGATATGTAGTAAAGTCTGCTACTCTTGGTCTAAAATCAAGAGTATCGGAAGATCTTACAGACCCATTCATTACGAATGGAATATCACTAGTAAATCTTTCTGATGGATAAGAATTTACAGTAAATACGTCACCAGTATCACTAGCTGGAACATCATATCTGTTATAGATTACTAAAAGTCTTCTCTTTGGATCTGCCGATCCTAATTTTCTTACCAACTTTGAGTAATCATAATATTGTTCTTTTTGCCCTTTATCCAAATCATATCTGTCGGATATGTCAAGATATGTACCTTGAGTTATTGTTTGAATATTTGCACTAATATTAGATTCCTTAAATGTTGCTAACTCACCAACTTGGAATTTAGAGTCATTTAAATAAACAAATTCAACTTGAGTTCCATTAACTCCAGGAACTTTTGTTGCTAATTGTGCAATAGCTCCACTTGTACTTCCAACAATCTGCTCACCTAAAATTGTTGCAGTATCCAAATTCAATCCAGAAACAAATGACAATTTGTCAAGTATTGGTGCATTTTGATTTAGTGATTCATAAACTGCAATAACGTTTACAACATCAGGAACATTAAGTGAAATTTCTCTGTCTTCAACTCTTACTCCATAATATGGACTTGTTGATAAACCAGAGAGAGTTGCTGTTGCTGCAGATACAGTTCTAGTTACATCAAGTTTTTGACTTCTTAAAAATTGTTTTACTTTATTTGTAACTGAAATTTTTCTTACAGTAGTATTAACAGTAACATTATTAGTCTGACTTGCTCTTAATCCGTTAATTGTAAGTTGTGTTGAATTAAGATCAAAAACAACTTGATCTGATCTTAAAGATTCTATAGTCCCATCACTGTAAATAACAGAATATCTGTCATAATCAAATGCTTCAAAAAATGCACTACTAATTCCAGTTGTGCTTACATTAACAACCAAAGATCCAGCAGCGGATGTTGATTGTTCAGTGAGTTGACTATTAATTAAAATATTAGAATTTCCTAAATTTACTGATGCAATATTTTGACTTGTAAGTCTAGCATAGAGAGATGCTTCATCATTTTGTTTTATCTTTGGAACACCAATTTTAAATGGTCCATTAAATGTGCTTGTAATTAATATCAGAAG
>Ga0222712_10005115_pt1 | contig 13439 bp, 12 predicted proteins | sample C33_657DmetaG_FD_165043 | JGI IMG/M metagenome (GOLD analysis project Ga0222712, IMG submission 165043) | Estuarine water microbial communities from San Francisco Bay, California, United States - C33_657D | ecosystem: Environmental > Aquatic > Marine > Unclassified | place: USA: California...
TCAGAAGAGGTATTTCCAGGACTCTTTTGAGAAGTACAACAACTTAACAAGAAGTAAAACAACTACACAGCGCTCTCTCGATTGTGGCCACCGTCGACCCAATGCCTAGGTTTTAAGGCCGACAGCGGCGCCCCTTCCCCGGCGTCGCTTTCGTGAGATCCGTCGGCCGGCGGTGACCAGAGTTGAGAGAGCGAAATAGAAAAAGCAATTCGAAGCAGATAAGGAATGGGGGAGAAGATGAAGCACATATCAGTAATGCGAGATCGCTGTATTGATCTTCTTGCTCCTTCAATCGAATCTTCTCGCACTCCAGTTGTAGTTGATGCAACACTCGGATTAGGTGGACATACCGAAGCTCTCCTTGCTCGCTTTCCAGGGTTGATAGTTATTGGAATTGATCGCGATCCAAGTGCGCTATCGCAAGCACGTGAACGACTTTCAGTCTTCGGCGATAGGTTAATAACTTCACACGCAATCTTTGACAGCATCACAGATGTTGTAACTTCACATGGATATTCCCAGCTTTCAGGTGTTCTCTTTGATCTTGGAGTCTCATCTATGCAACTAGATGAGACAGATCGAGGCTTCTCTTATTCCCATGATGCGCCGCTGGATATGCGCATGGATAGCACTCAGGTCATTACCGCTTACGAGATTGTTAATCATTACGAACCGGGTGCGTTGGTAAAGATTCTGCGTACCTTCGGCGAAGAGAAGTTTGCTACCCGGATCGTGGAAAACATCGTGAAAGCTCGTGCTATTGCACCCCTTAACTCCACGATGCAGTTGGCGACCTTGGTTAAAGAGAGCATCCCAGCAGCAACTCGTCGCACGGGAGGCAACCCTGCAAAGCGCACCTTCCAAGCGCTAAGGATTGCTGTCAACGATGAACTCGGTGCAATCACTCGTGCGATTCCTCAAGCCTTGAATTTGGTAGAAGTTGGTGGGCGAGTAGTAGTGATGTCATTCCAGTCTTTGGAAGACAAAATTGTTAAGGAGTTCTTTGTAGAGGCATCTACTTCAAAGAGTCCTCGCAACCTACCTGTAGAGCTTCCTGAATATGCCGCAAAGTTTTCTCTCGTGATTAAAGCGAGCGAGAAAGCTAGTCAAGCTGAACAAGATGAGAATTCACGTTCAACATCAGTTCGCCTTCGTGCAATCGAGAGGGTGGCTGCATAATGTCAATCGCCGCTCTGGCTCAGCAAACTCGCGAACGTGTTACGACACATTCTTCGCGTGTGCTTCTGATGATCGTTCCTCAGGTAACTGAAGGAGTGCAGGCCACACAGAAGTACTTTGCTAAGTTTTTGTCGTTCGTTGCGGTAGTTGGATTCCTTGCACTCCTTGGGGTGCATACCTTGTTAGCCCAAGATGCTTTTGTCCTCTCAGAGTTGAAGTTGGAATCAAAGATGATTGCGGATCAACGCGAGGCGATCTCTCGCAAGATGGAGATTTACTCATCCCCTCAAGCGCTAGCGAATCAAGCAACAGCGCTAGGTATGAGTCCATCTGAGAATCCAACATTCCTTAATCTCACTCAAGAGATGCCAGTAGCAACCGATGAGAGTGGGATTACACGTGGGTAATTTTGAGCTCTCAATGAAGCGCATCCGCACCCTCTTTATTATTTTGCTAGTCATCTTTACTCTCTTTGCCGCTCGACTTGTACAGATCCAAGGAATTCAATCTGCCGAATACACTCTCAAGGCGGCAAATGAGATGCAAAAAACTCGCGTGATTGCAGCTCCTCGAGGAGACATCACCGATATTAATGGAGTGGCATTTGCTCGAAGCGTCTCAGCGATAAACATTGTTGTGGACCAAAAGATGATTCAAGATCATGCCCGAGTAGCAGCATTTGCTGCTCCAATACTCGGTCTTACTGAAGCAGAAGTCCTCACAGCGATTACTGGAATCAAGCGCTACTCCATGGTGCTTGAGAGCGCAGAGCCAAGTACGTGGAATCGACTTTCTCTCGCGATAGATAAATACAATTCAACGCTGAGCAATAACGAATACAACAAGCGAATTGCTGGATTTTTCCCGGAACGCAATTACATTCGTGAATATCCTTCAGGAAATCTGGTTTCTTCTCTCGTAGGATTTGTACGCAAAGATGGATATGGCGCATCCGGTATTGAACTGAGTATGAACTCATCGATCACTGGAGTTCCTGGCGCTTATTCATATGCAACAGGACGCGGAGCTGAAATTCCGGGATCACAATCTGAAATAGTTCCAGCTCAAGCGGGAACAACGGTAAGACTCACCATTGATCGTGATATCCAGTGGGTTGCTTCCAAGGCAATTGCAGAAGCTGTTAAGAATGCACGAGCAAGCAGCGGAACCGTGATTGTGATGGACCCAAGAACAGGTGCAGTCCTAGCTCACGCGACGGCTCCAACCTTTGATCCAAATAATACTAAGAACGTTTCTTTAGAGTTGATGCGCAATCCTTCGGTTCAAGATGTCTACGAGCCTGGATCAACTGGAAAGGTAATGACACTAGCTGCAGCATTGGAAGAAGGGACTATCTCTCCAGAAACAGTCTTCGATGTCCCTTACAAGATTCGCCGTGCTGGTGAAGACTTTAAAGATCACGAGCGCCATCCACTCCAGAAATTAACGACTGCTGGAATCTTGGCCGTATCGAGTAATACCGGAACAATCAAAATTGCTGAAACCATGAGTCATGACACTTTGTACTCGTATTTAACCAAATTTGGAATTGGATCAAAGACAGGTGCCGGTCTGCCAGGTGAGAACGTCGGGCGTTTGTTGGCGGTCAAGGATTGGTCCGGAACAACTGCGCCGACAGTTGCCTTCGGACAGGGATATTCACTTAATGCGATGCAGGCGACGAGCATCTTTGCAACACTTGCAAATAACGGAGTAAGAGTTTCTCCAACTGTAATTGCTGGAACAAGTGATGCATCCGGTAACTTCACAGAGTTTAAGAATGAGAAAGGTGTGCAGGTCATAAGCGCGTCCACTGCGGCAAAGATGCGCATCATGATGGAGAGTGTTGTCTCGTCTAATGGAACCGCTCCGAGTGCGGCGATACCTGGATATCGAGTCGCGGGAAAGACAGGAACTGCAACACGCTATGACGACAAATGTGGATGCTATAGCGGATACACAGCTTCCTTTATTGGTTTTGCACCTGCTGATGCACCAGCATTCGTTATCAATGTAACGATTCAGGATCCTAAAGGCGCGCACTACGGTGGATCTCTAGGCGGACCAGTATTCAAAAAAGTGATGACTTTTGTCTTGCAGAGTCGACACATCGCTCCAACAGGAACAACTGTTATGCCAGTAGCGCTCAACAAAGCTGAACTAGATAAGAAGGCTCGTGCAGAAAAAAAGGCAGAGACAGTCAAGGTTTCTCAAGCGAGTTCGAGGGGATAAGCCATGCGCCCAATCCTTGATCGCACTATTACAGTTGAAGAAATCTCTCGCCTTATTGGCGTAAAGGTTGATCTCGATCATGCAATGATTTTTTCTGGTGCTACTTCAAATGACGGTGACGTAGTTGAGGGAGATCTCTTTCTTGCTTATCCAGGCGCGAAAACTCATGGCGCACACTTTGCTTCCAGTGCGATCTCTCATGGCGCTCGAGCAATTGTGACCGATGCTGAAGGCGGCAAGATTGCCGAAGGACTCCCAGTGATTGTTGTTCCGCACGCTCGTACCGCCGGTGCACTGATCAGCGCGAGTCTTTATGGAAAGCCCATGCAGCAGATGGTCAGCATTGGCATTACTGGAACGAATGGAAAGACGACAGTAAGCACATTGCTTTATCAACTTTTCCAAGAGGCGGGGCGAGAAAGCGGACTTATTGGCACAGTCGAGACACGCATCGGTCGAGAGAGCATTTCAAGTGCCCGAACAACGCCTGAGGCTGATGCACTTCAAGCTCTCGCTGCAACTATGAGTGAACGACATCTACGTCACCTTGTTATGGAAGTCTCAAGTCATGCGATGGTGATGCAGCGCATGGTGGGATCACATTTTGCAATGGTTGGTTTCACTAATCTTTCACAAGATCATCTTGATTTTCACAATGACATGGAGAGCTATTTCAAGGCCAAATCGAGCCTCTTCACTTTGGAGTACGCAGATCAAGCATTTATCAATATTGATAACGATTTCGGGTTACGACTTTTTAATGAGTGCGGAATTCCTGCTACATCCCTCTCGCGTAATAATCCAAAGGCGAGCTGGCATTTCACTTCGATTACGCCCTCTGCTAGAGGAACCACATTTACTGCTCGTGGCGCAGGTGGGATTCTGATCGAAAGTTCAACACCTCTTCGTGGGTATTTCAATCTCGATAACATTCTTTTGGTCCTAGCGATCGCTATTGAGTGCGGTATCGATCCACTCGATTGCGCTGCACTGATTCCACGACTTAAGGGTGCTCCTGGGCGAATGGAGGCGGTTAATTGCGGTCAAGATTTCACAGCACTCGTTGACTATGCCCACACTCCAGATGCGGTGCGAAATGTCATCGCAACAGCAACAGAGTTCACATCTGGAAAAGTTATTGCTCTTCTTGGTTGCGGAGGAGACCGCGATTCTTCTAAACGACCATTGATGGGAAGCGCTCTTGTTGAAGAAGCTGGAATTGCCATCTTCACCAGTGATAACCCTCGCAGCGAAGATCCAAGTAAAATTCTAGAAGATATGACAAAGCATACATCCGTTACTGAGCCTTCCCGAGTAATAGCCGATCGCTACGAGGCGATCGCTTATGCCGTCTCACTCTGCCAACCTGGTGACACTCTTCTGGTTCTTGGAAAAGGTCATGAAAATGGGCAAGAGATCAAAGGTGAGAAAATAGATTTCGATGATCGTCACGTGCTCGCAAAAATCCTTAAGGGGTCGCGATGAACCAGATGATGGCTTCGCAAATTGCCCGGATTATGGGTGGCTCATTATCAGGTGAAGATATTCTCGTAACCGCTGGCCCATCTTTGAAATCTTCTGAAGTTGAGCAAGGTGGAATCTTCCTAGCCATGCAAGGTGAGAACGTTGATGGACACGATTTTGTGGCAGATGCTTTTTCACATGGAGCTCTTCTTGCAATCACCACGCGTGCCGTAGTTCACCGACATGTTCTTGTTAAAGATGTTGCTGCAGCACTGACTTTGTTGGCGCGCTTTGCACGATCAGAGCTAAAGGATCTTACGGTTATTGGAATCACCGGCTCGCAAGGAAAAACTACGACAAAAGATCTGCTCCGCCACATGCTTTCACAACATGGCCAGACTGTTGCCCCATCTGGAAATTACAATAATGAATTAGGCGTACCGCTAACGCTCTTGGCGTGTTCCTCAGATACTCGGTATGCAGTGATCGAAATGGGCGCACGTCACTCTGGAGATATTGCACACCTAGCATCAATTGCTCAACCAGATATCGCTGTTGTGCTTAGAGTGGGAATGGCTCACGTCGGTGAATTTGGTTCAATCGAAGCGATTGCTAAGACGAAGTCAGAATTAGTCTCTTCGCTCTCAGAAAATGGGATAGCAATTCTGGGTCAGTACGATCCCTACACCAAGGCTATGAAGAGTTTGCATTCTGGTCGCACTGTCACCTTTGGAACTGATCACTCAGATGATGTCCGTGCCACCGAAATTGAAATGCGTGAAGGTCGCCCACACTTTGATCTAGTAACTCCTGCGGGTCGAGCCGCTGTGGGACTTCGCATTGTGGGTGAACACCAAATTTCAAATGCTCTTGCCTGCGCAGCGGTAGGTACTGCACTCGGCTTCTCGATCGATTCCATAGCAACAGCGCTCTCAACTGCATTGATTGAAAGCAAATGGCGTATGGAGATTCACGAATTTTCCGAAGTTCTTCTGATCAATGATTCTTACAACGCAAGCCCAGATGCCGTAGAGGCAGCCCTTCGCACTCTGATTCTCTTTGCGCAAGAACGAGGCGGGCGTGCATGGGCCTTTTTGGGAAAAATGGCAGAACTCGGCGAGTCTTCAGCCAAAGCGCATCAGCAAGTTGGCACCCTTGCCTATCAGATAGGAATTGATCATCTTGTCTGTGTAGATGCACCGGATTATCAACCTGAAGAGCAGAGCGAAGGTCAGACAAACCTGCATCTCTGTGATCGCAGTGGTGCTCGTGTTATCGCAGAGCAGATTGAGCCGGGAGATGTGATTCTTGTAAAGGCGTCACGCTCTGAAAAGTTTGAACTGCTTGCGCAAGAGATTGAAGAAGTCGTAAAGAGGAAAATAACTGCAGCAGGGGGAGAAGAAGAGTGAAGACAATCCTTGCAGCCGGCGGCTTCTCACTCTTACTCTCACTCTTTGGTACACCTCTTTTAATCCGCGCATTAGCTAAAAAGGGTTACGGTCAGATCATTCGTGATGATGGCCCGTCATCTCATCACGTGAAGCGCGGCACACCCACAATGGGTGGAATCATCATCATTGTTGCCTCAATTGCTGCCTATCTCATCGCTCATCTCTTGAGCGGGACTGCCATCACAGCTTCCGCAGGTTTAGTGATCGGACTTGTCGTTGCTCTCGGTCTTGTCGGATTTTTAGATGACTGGCTTAAGGTTTCAAGAAAACAATCACAGGGACTCTCATCGCGCCAAAAACTTCTTGGCCAGGTTGTCGTGGCATCAATATTTGCTTACTTTGGAACCAAGTTTGCTGATTCAGATGGGCTGACACCTATTTCATCTCAACTTTCAACAGTGAGAGATACCTCAATTACGCTCGGTGCGATTTTAGTTGTCGTCTGGGTTGCACTGATGGTTACTGCAACAAGTAATGGTGTCAATCTCACAGATGGTCTTGATGGACTTGCAACAGGTGCTTCAGTTCTTACATTCATCTCATTTATTCTGATCGGTGTATGGGAATTTGGACAGAGCTGTGCGGTTTCACCAGGGATTAATTGTTACCAAGTGCGAGATCCTCTTGACATAGCAGTACTAGCCGCTGCCTTTGCTGGTGCGTGCACTGGATTCTTATGGTGGAACGCTTCCCCTGCAAAGATATTTATGGGCGATACCGGTTCACTTGCCCTCGGTGGCGCACTTGCCGGCATAGCCACCATGCTGCGCATTGAACTGCTCTTAATTCCGCTAGGTGGTCTATTCGTCATCATCACGATGTCAGTGATCATTCAGACTCTCTACTTTAAAATTTCTGGCGGTAAGCGCGTTTTTAAGATGGCCCCACTGCAACATCACTTCGAGCTTATGGGCTGGGGAGAGGTAACGATAGTTATTCGCTTCTGGATCATTGCCGGTCTCTGTGTTGCAGGTGGACTCGGTCTCTTCTACGCAGATTGGATCGCAGGCTAACGGCTGCGATGAATTAGCGATGAGTTTCTCCCAAGATCTAAAGCATAAGAAAGTTCTTGTGCTCGGAGCTGGTGTCACAGGAATTGCCTCTGCTCGCGCTCTTATTGGGCGAGAAGTAAGCGTCACGATTGTTGATGAAAACGTCACAACAGATAGCGAATTTTCAATTGTGCAACCATCTGCGGTGGAAGTCTCTGAATTTGATTTCGTTCTCGTCTCACCCGGCTGGAAAGAGTCCCATCCACTTATTCAAAACGCTCAAGCTAACCAAGTTGTATTACTTAATGAGGTAGATCTTGCGTGGGCCCTAAAAGAAGAGCGATCCCCAGGACAGAAGTGGTTGGCTCTGACTGGCACAAATGGAAAGACGACAACCGTTGAAATGACAGCGGCGGCGCTGCGTGCAGGTGGAGTTCATGCAGTAGCTTGCGGCAACGTGGGTAAGACAGTCATTGAGTGTGTAGAAAGTAATGAAGCTTATGAGGTACTCGTACTCGAACTTTCGAGTTTTCAGCTTCATTGGCTAGAGCGCGCTGAATTTGTAGCATCGGCAATTCTCAATATTGCAGATGATCACACAGATTGGCATGGAAGCTTTGAAAGCTACGCACAAGCAAAGATTTCAATTCTTGACCGCTCAATGACAGCAATACTTAATGGCGATGATCAGGAAGTAGTAACTCGTACAACACATTGGAATGGCAGAAAAGTCTTTTACTCTCTCGATACCCCTGGCCCTGGTGAGATCGGTGTCGTCGAAGAACTCCTAGTCGATCGCGCATTTGTCACAGATCCACAAGAAGCATCGATGATTGCAGAAGTAGTTGATGTGAAGCCAACGGTTCCGCATAACGTTTCTAATGCCTTGGCCGCTGCTGGATTAGCCCGGACTGTTGGTATTTCGCATGAAGCTATCGGAAAGGCGTTATCCGAATTCACACTTGGCCGCCACCGCATCGAAGTTGTAGCCGAAGACAATGGCATTACCTGGATAGATGATTCCAAGGCAACGAATCCTCATGCAGCCACCGCCTCAATACTTTCAGCCCTTTCTGTCGTTTTGATCGCTGGCGGCTTGGCAAAGGGAGCTGATGTCGGTGCTCTCGTAGCGCGCACGCATCCACGAATTAAAGCGGCGATTCTTATTGGAACCGATCGAGCGCTCTTTGCATCGGCACTGGCAGAACATGCTCCCGATGCGAAGGTGATTGAGATTGACCCACCATCTGATTATTTGCGTGGGGGAGTCTCAAACTCATTCATGGAGGCGATCGTCGCGGCTGCACAATCGTGTGCGGTTGCAGGAGATACAGTTCTTCTCGCACCAGCTTGTGCCTCGATGGATCAATTCATTTCCTATGCCGATCGTGGCGATCGATTTACCGATGCAGTTCGGAAGGCTTTGGGATGAGCAAAGCACCAACTAAGAACAAGTTACAGAATCCCGCTGCTGCCTTTTACGGGCTAGTGATTTCAACTGGACTGCTATCAGTTATTGGACTCGTGATGGTTTTCTCTGCATCCTCTATCTATTCACTCGATACTAAGGGCTCATCGATTGCAATTTTTATTCGCCAACTCATCTTCTTAGCCTTCTGTATCCCAATGGCAATTGTGCTTTCGCGACTCTCTCTAGATCGTTGGAAGCAACTCGCTAAATTTGGGTTGGTAATCTCGATAGCGCTCCTTCTTGTTGTGCGAATTCCAGGAATCGGAAAGTCAGTCAATGGAAATCAGAACTGGATCTCTCTCAAAGTTGTAGATGTTCAGCCGAGCGAGCTTGCAAAGTTTCTACTCATCCTCTGGGCTTCACAGTTACTAGCGACTCGATTGAATGCTGGCTTCATGCGTGTAAACGTTTTAGCTCTTATCGCACCGGGCTTTATCATCGCTAGCGCTCTTGTCATGTGGGGCAAAGATCTTGGGACAGCATCAGTTCTCATGGCCATTCTCGGTGGTCTGCTCTTTGTCTCAGGAATACCATTACGCCTAGTTGGAACGCTCACTGCAATTGCAGCAATTGCAATCGGCTTCCTGATTGCGACGACGCAATACCGTGCAGCTCGCTGGAGCGTCTTTCTTAATCCCTTTGATCCAGCTCAATATAAGAATGAAGGATGGCAACCTGCCCATAGCCTCTTAGGACTGGCAAGTGGTGGAATTTTCGGTGTTGGTCTAGGTGGAAGTAGGCAGAAATGGGGCAATCTTCCTGAAGCTCATACTGACTTTATCTTTGCAGTTATTGGCGAGGAACTCGGACTAATCGGAACACTCTTTATCTTGGCACTTCTCGGAACGCTGATTTACTGCTCGCTACGAATCGCAATGAGATCTTCAGATTCATTTACACGTTTTGCATGCGCCGGCATTGCATCATGGGTTGCTATTCAGACAGTTCTCAATATTGGTTCTGCCGTAAGCCTTCTTCCAGTTGTAGGCGTTACTCTGCCACTTCTCTCTTATGGCGGCTCTGCGCTCATTGCCACCTATCTCGGTATCGCATTTATTGCTTCGAGTGCTCTTCGAGACCCTGAAGTTAAATTAGAAGTAAAAAATTTTGTAGCACAAAGGCTGCATCGATAAATGAAATCTCGAAAGATTGTTTTTGCTGGCGGAGGAACCGCAGGTCATATTCAGCCCGCTCTCGCCGTCGCGCGATTGTGGGAAAAAACGTATCCAGCTGATCAGATCATCTTTCTTGGAACATCATCGGGCTTGGAGACAAAACTTGTTCCAGATGCTGGATTTGATCTTAAGCTCATCACGCGTGTTCGAGTTCCACGATCACTTTCCCTTGATCTGATTAAAGTTCCAGGATCTCTCCGTCGTTCTGTGAGTGATTCAAAGAAAATTCTCAAAGATGCAGACCTTTTGATTGGATTCGGTGGTTATGTATGCGCTCCTGCTTACTTGGCGGCCAATTCACTCAAAGTCCCCAGCGTAATTCACGAAGCAAATGCAGAACCTGGTTGGGCAAATCGCCTTGGTGCGCGCTACACCGATGCGCTGGCTGTGGGGTCTCCAGTTACTCATGGAGCTTTTGCCAATGCGTTAATCACTGGTCTGCCTCTTCGTGATGACATCGCCTCGCTACTTAGCGCTCATCACAATGTAGACGAAGATACATGGAGTGAAATCAGAGCTAAGGCAAAGCGCGATCTTGGAGTTCACAGTAAGAACAAGGTTGTCTTGGTTTTTGGTGGTTCACAAGGGTCTCAAGCTATAAATAGCGTCATCGCAGAGACTCGAAAGTTAGTCAAAGAGAGAGCGATCACCATTGTGCACTCAGTGGGTTCAGGAAATGATCTGCCAGCAAGCGATGATAAATACATTGCGTTTTCATATATAGAGAATATGGCTACCGCCTACCTTGCCTCCGATCTGGTAATCGCACGAAGCGGAGCGATTACATGTTCTGAGGTGGCAGCGCTTGGAAAATATGCACTCTTTATCCCACTACCTATCGGTAACGGAGAGCAGTCCGTCAATGCTGATCATCTCGTTGAGATGGGGCGTGCGCGCGTTCTCGAGCAGAGTTCGTTCACTCCTACCTGGCTACTCGATAATATTGATTCTATGTTGGCACTCAGCGATCAATTCGGCGACCGACCTAATTTCGGCGATGTAGAGGCTGCCGCAAAAATCCTAGCTCTGGCCGAATATCAACTTTCTCGCGGTAAAAGATAGAACATGAATCAGGCGACGCTCGACCAGTGGGTTGGAAAGCGTATTCATTTTATTGGAATTGCTGGCGCAGGAATGAGTGGGCTAGCCCGTATCGCCCTCTCTCAGGGTTTATCTGTATCTGGAAGTGACTCTAAGGATTCATCTGTGGTGTTAGCACTTCGCGCTCTCGGTGCCGAGGTACATATCGGCCATGACGCCACACATATTGATGGCGTAGATATCGTGATTTTCTCAAATGCAATTGCGGAAAGTAATCCGGAGATACAGCGAGCCCGCGAAATAGGTGTCCCGCTTCTCACACGTGCGCAAGCGCTAGCCATCCTGATGTCTTCGAGCAAAAGTCTTGCTGTCGCAGGAACGCATGGAAAGACCACAACATCATCGATGCTGACCGTGGCACTGCAGGCGTGTGGAGTGGATCCATCCTTTGCAATTGGCGGAACTCTCACCGCTTCAGGCTCGAATGCTCACCGTGGTACTGGGGAACTCTTTGTAGCTGAGGCTGATGAATCTGATGGCTCATTCTTGGAGTACCGCCCGTTTAGTGCAATCGTGACTAACGTCGAACATGATCACGTTGACTTTTTTGCCACTGAAGAATCTGTGATGAACATTTTCACTGAATTTGCGCAATCAATTAGCCCAGAAGGTTTCTTCATCTACTGCAAGGACGATGCCGGTGCGGTAAAGATTGCAGCGACTGATTTTGCCGCGACCAAGGTTTCCTACGGTCAAGATGAAAACTCTGATCTACTCATCGACAACATTAAGTTGTTGCCGGGTGGCTCGAAGGCACGTGCGTTGTGGAAGGGGAGAGCGGTTGGAACGATTGAGCTACAAGTTCCAGGCCATCACAATCTGCTTAATGCAGCTGCTGCACTAGCAATGGGGCTCTCTCTTGGTCAGCCAGCAGCTGATCTGCTTGAGGGTTTGGGATCGTTCCAAGGTGCAGGACGAAGATTCGAACTTAAAGCGAGCATTGCAGGAATAAGAGTGATCGATGACTACGGACATCATCCGACTGAAATCGATGTCACGCTGACAGCTGCCCGTCGATATGCAGGCGACGGTCGCGTCCTTGTGATCTTTCAACCTCATAGATACACCAGAACTCAAGCATTTCTCGATCAATTCGCCGAAACTCTCGACCTTGCAGATCTTGCAATTCTGTTAGAGATCTATCCAGCGAGTGAAAAACCAATAGCCGGTGTGAGCGCCTCACTCATTGCACAGAAGATGCAGCGCGGAAAATTCATCCCTAATTTCCTTGAGGCATCGGAGGAGATAATTTCAATGGCTAAACCCGGAGATGTAATTCTCACTTTAGGCGCAGGAGATGTGAATTCTTTAGCGCCAATCATTGCCCAAGGACTCGAACGACGATTTGAAACTCCGTCCTCTCACTGATGTCAGCGCGCACTCGAAAACTCCTTTCTCCTCAACTGGCCATATTGGTAGTGGTGATTGCGGTGTTGGCATATTTTCTGGGTTGGTCTTCGATCTTTAGTGTGAAGAAGGTGGAGATCGCAGGAGCACCTACAACCGCGGTACAAGCGGAGATAGAGAATCGAAGTCAGATTGAGGTAGGTCAACAATTAGCGCGAGTAAATCCACAATCGGTTGCCAGAAAAATTGAAAAACTCGCGTGGGTTAAAGATGTTACTATTTCTAGGAACTGGTTAAGCGGCGTCGTTGCAATTGAGATCAGTCCACGTGTCCCCTTAGCTTTCTTTAATTCAGATCAAGTGCCGGGGCAGACAATTGATGAAGAAGGTGAGCTCTTCTCACTGCCCGGATATACAAATCCCGATCTTGCTCTCATTTCTGCCAAGAGCCCAGATAGCGCCTTGAAGGCCAATGAGCTCTTTACTGCGCTCCCAGAAAAGTTTCGTAGAAGTATCACTTTGATGATGGCCACTTCGACCAACACCTTTACCCTTAACTCAACTCTCGAAGGTCGTGATATCCGCATTCGCTGGGGAGATAGTCAAGATATGGCGTTGAAAATCTCTGTCATTAACTCACTTCTAAAGCTGCCAGAGAATAAGCAAATTAAAATGATTGATGTGGTCGCGCCACATGCACCCATCGTTAAGTAGGTTGTGAAGTAGATTGCGAAGTAACTCCTTAAAATAACTCTCAAGTTGTAGATGAGGAATTAGTTCGAGTCGGTGTTTGATTGCAGCCATTGATCACCCTAAGTTGACCGCCATTAGAGAGATGAATCGTAAGTCTCAAGGCGAGGTTTATAGTTCATAAGGAGGACTCACGTGGCTGCACCGCAGAATTATCTAGCTGTCATCAAAGTTGTTGGAATTGGTGGCGGAGGAGTCAATGCGATTAATCGCATGATCGATGTCGGCCTTAAAGGCGTTGAGTTCATTGCAATCAATACAGATGCACAACATCTACT
>Ga0222712_10005117_pt1 | contig 13433 bp, 12 predicted proteins | sample C33_657DmetaG_FD_165043 | JGI IMG/M metagenome (GOLD analysis project Ga0222712, IMG submission 165043) | Estuarine water microbial communities from San Francisco Bay, California, United States - C33_657D | ecosystem: Environmental > Aquatic > Marine > Unclassified | place: USA: California...
TTGGCATACTGGTTGGAACCGGTAAGTCAACATCGGTGTCTATATTAAAGACATCGTTAATTTTGTTTAATGATTTCATCAGAAGTCCTCAAAACTATCTATAATACCAATATCATCACCAGGTACGGCTGTTGTGGGGTCGATTGTTGCGCTGTATGAAGATTGTCTATTAGATAGAGCGGGATCTGAGTATGTAGTAATGTTTGTAGTGCGTATGATGCCCTGTCTATTGACTGGACCGTAAAAGTTAAGTTTCATTGTAAAGTTAAGAGTCCAAATAATGGCTCTTCTAGATGAGAAGTCTCCTTCGTACTCATCTTCATAATTAACACTGTCTAGAATGATTGGGAGGTCATTCTTAATACCCATTGCTGGAACTGCATTCAGTGTTAAGTTGTAATCGGGGTTAAAGTAAGGTAGGATTTGTTCAATAATCTGTAACCCATCATCTTGGTTCTTAGTATACACATACAAAGACATACCAATATTATAAGGTGTTGGAGCGTATTGAGCGTTCAATGAAGTGGTTGATGAACCATTTAATGCTCTGTTCTGCTGAACTAAACTTACTCTTCTATTAGGATCGTACTGAATACCTGTCATCTCAAAACCCAATCTTGGTAGATAGGTTTCAAAACTTTGTTCATACGACTGAGGTTGAGCGGCAATGCGTGCTAAGAACTTTTGTTTTGGAGCATACGCCAAAGGTACTCTTAAAGTCTGAACTGTTTCCCCACTGGCATTTAATCTATCAATGCTGATACTATTGAACATGTTACCAAAGGCAACAATAGACTTTCTAACCGTACCCCAGTAGAACTTTTGATTAAGCATTTATTTCTCCAAACGGATTAGTTTCAGAGAAATCTAGAACCGATATCTCACTTCTAAAGTCTTCATTATCTGTATTAGGTAATATTATACTTAGGTTGTAAGATTCTAATGTAATAGGTGTATCGCTGTAGTATTCAAACAGAAGCTTGTTACCATCTTCCATGAGTAGGTTATAATCGTTAAGATCGAAGGATTTACCAGCTGCCTCAGAATCAATATCATTAACCCCGGTTGCAAAGGTCTCTGAAGAGTAACGATATAACTCGCATTCTAGTTTATAAACGTAAAGTTTACCAACCTGGAAGAATGGATCTGTTGCTTCGACGCGTTTGATTTCGAAGAATGCTTTTGTTAGAGGAAAGTAAACAATGTCGCCTTCAGCCGGTCTTGTTGTAAGCACAGCATTGCCGGATCTTGCAACCGTTTCATCCCACCTTCTTCTTGCAACAACAAAGGTGGCTGTGTCTTTAATCTCGACACCAAATTTGGACATTAAGTCCCCATCACCTTCAAAACCAGAAACGTTCTGCATGTACATCTCTAAAGGATATGCATGCTCGAAACGATTAAGAGTATCTTCACCTAAGATTAGATCCTCATTAACAGCCTTTCTAGGCATGTAATAAGTATCAAAGCCATATATCTTCAGGCACTCTATTATAAGGTCTTCCATGAGCAATTGCTCTGAAGATCTACCTCCAGGTATACCAGATTGAAAATAAAAATTAGTAGCCATTATTCGGTAAACCTACGTGGATGAGTAGTTGCTTTTAAGGTATAATCCATATGTGGGCTGATGAGATTAACCTACAAAAAAATCTACTGGTAGTTGCCATTCAGACTTAGCATCTTCTTTAAGTTGCTTTATCTCTTCCATCGCCTCGTCAAAAATCTTTTGACCGTTCATTGTTACCCCACCAGGTAATTGAACGCCTTCAAACTTCTTAAGATTGATACCCCATTGACGTTTAATTAATGCAGTAGCATAAGATAGTAAGAAGTAATCATTATAGACATCAGTATACGTATTTGGATCAAGCATTCGATATGCTTCAATGATTACATAGTCACCGATAGCTAAATCTCCACCATCACCCCATGTTAGGTCAATGTATAGTCTGTTCATATGACGGTTAAACCTTACTGGTTTTTGACCTGTCATAAGATCATTAATTAAATTAATGTGCATCTTTAACATGGTATAATACTGAATATCGGTATTTGTTAAAGACTGAATGTTATTAAGCATCAACTGATATTTAGCGTCAAAGAAGCTGATGCTGTTTGATCTACTTGATAGAGGTAATGTTCTTACAACGCTTAGAACCGAATCATTTAGCGTGACATACTTGTTATCAAAATTACCTAGTTCAATGGAGCTGAATGTTGCAGTAGTACCGGATTGAGAACCAGTTAAAGTTTCACCTGCTGTGAACGTACCAGCAGTATTCTTAGTATAGATTTCGTTGGAATCTTTATTCAAGTGAACAAAGGTAGTAGCACCAGATGAAGCACCAGTAATCTTTTCGCCAACAGAGAAAGAAGCTGCATTAGAGCCAGTAATTGTTAACGTAGATGCTGTAATTTGTTCTTTGAGATATACCATTTCAACAGCATCATAATGATAATCTCTATAAAATTGAAACGCTTCGTCAATACGATCTTCAACCTGGTCATCATCGACATTAATTTCAATTACAGGATGACCTAAAGCTCTTAAGCAATAGTCAATCATTCCTTGTCTAGTTGATGGTGAAGCCATTTGTTTTCCTTGTTATTCTTATATTTATCTAGTGACTTCTGGGTACACCGTTGCAATACCTTCGTATACGCGTTCGATAGTACTGTCTGCTGTCTTGGTCAACTCGACGTCATAGACGTATCTACCATACTTAAGATTAGCAGTAGCTGCGTTAGCCAAGGTAATCTTTACATTACCATCTGTTGGTGTATCAATATTGACTGTGAAGGTAACGTTAGAGCTTGAAGCATAAGATCTACGTAATTGTGCTCGCCCGGTATACCCGGTAAGATTTCTTACGGTGTTAGTTGAATCTTTAACAGTTAAGTTAGCACTGAAATCTGTACCTTGATCTATGACTAAGTTGTATGTGGATGCCATGTTTTCCCCAAATATTATGGTATATTTATAGGGAAAGGGCCCTAAGGCCCTTTGTATTATGTTAAGCTAATTAAGGCTTAGCAGGCCAGACAATGCTATCTGGAAACCCACTTTGCTTCTTAATATCACGTAAAGCCTGTCTATAATCAATCCAGGCAGTTTTCTGACCGTTGGTCATAGGGATATCTGGAAGCATTGCCCAATCAGATTCTGCTAATAAAGCTTTAGCAGTATTAACCACTTCCTCAGCCTTAGTTACCGCTCCGGTACCGGGCGTTGCAGCTTTAATATCGGTCTCAAACCAACCAAGACCGGATACCTCAGGGTTATCAAGCCATGAGAGATCCCCGAGCTTTTCCTTTATACCGTGAAGTCCAAATATACCGTTCCAATCTTCAGGAAGCGGTTGGGGCTCGCCTAGATTTTCGTTTGTTGATATTCTTTTTAGTTGCCAAAGGTTGTCCATCTTCGTTCCTTGTTTCTACTGTATTATTTATACCAGAAACTCCTTCTGGGGTAGTAGCTTTAATACCTAACTGCATATGAGGTGCTATGTCATTAGGATGTGGAGGCCACCCATTAAGGAGAAGTTTTTCCTCATCTGTTACCTTCCAATCACGCCAGCTTGAAAAATCTTTCCGAGGCTGAATATTAATGTGACACCCTATATTACCGGCAAGCTGATGTATGAGCTCTATTACTTCTACCGGTTGCATTATGCACCACAGCATAGAATCACTATCACCTCTCATACTAACTTCTGTTACACCACCAAATGCAGTTCCAACTGTTACCGCTCTTGCACGACTTGCATTACTTTTTAAATTCTTTAAATCTTGTTCTGCAAAAAACAGTTCTTTTTCTTGCCTTATTGCTTCAAGACGCTTTTCAATTTCATCAATTTTCATAGTTATTGTGCATTCCAACTAATTTTTACTTGACCCCCAGTACCTACTGTAACTGGGTACGAACCACCAGGTTGTACTGATAAACAGTTATATGTTGCTTGTGATCCTGGGTTACCTGACGTACCAGCTTGACCGGGGTTACCTGGATTACCACGTCCACCTCCGCCGCCGCCACCGCCTTGGCCACCATAGTTACCGCCACCGCCACCGCCACCACCGGCGCGTGCTACCGATGCCGGTTGACCTGGCCAGCCTGGAAAGTTTGCAAAAGCACCTGATGGAGCATTTGGGTGATACGAATTACGACCTCCCCAGCCCCCGTAACCACCGCCGCATGTACCGCCTGAAGCAGCTCCAGGGAAGCCACCTGAGCCTGGGTTAATTGTCTGACCGCTATTGTTTGTACCTGCGCCACCGCCACCAATACCGGAGTTAGCATAAGCCTGGGTACCTGGGCCCCCGGATGCCCCACTTGGGTTACCACCTGGTCCACCTGCACCATATCCCATGGGGTACCCTGACGAAGGAGGTCCTTGATACCATGTTTCTCCGCTGCCACCGCCACCCCCGTTAGCACCTGCTGAACCCCCCGACCCACCGGTACCAGCATTTCCACCTGGGAATGTCTTACACAGACCAGAAGATGCAGATCCTGCCGATCCGTTACTACCGGGGTTTCCTGCGGCCGCCGGGCTACCTGAGCCACTACCACCACCGCCACCACCATATGAAAATCCAATAAAGAAGTAATACGGGATGTAATAGCCGAAATAGCATTGGCCGTATCCTCCATCTTGCTGAACGCTAGCAAAGGCACCGCCGCCACCACCGCCTGCTCCCCCACCTGCGCTACCGGAATTACCAGAGTTACCAGGGTTGCCTGTACCACCTGTACCTTGAATACTTACTTTCGTGACACCAAGTGGTACACTGAAAGTGCTAGTGGTATTAAATGTTTGACTTCCAGCAGGTACAATTGCTTTACCGCCAAGACTTAATTTTGATGTTCCAATAATAGGCATTTTTTTACTCTAAGTTAAACCAACCAGTTACTATATATTTTGGGGTGTTACCCAGAACAGTATTACCACGATGGGCATGTGTGAAAGCAGCTGGCCAAATAACTAAGGTACCCTCTTCTGGTGGTATCCTTAATCTCTGATATAAAAATTCTGTTTCCCCGCCTTCATCTGCAGGTAAACTGTTCAAGTATAATATATATGTAAGTATACGATTAGATGCTTCTCCATTACCTTGCTCACCATGCCAAAGATGGTAACCACCACTGGGGACTGTTTTCTGCATCTTCATATGAGTTGAGGTCAATGTTACATCATTTAATACAGAGTATCTCGACATATAATCTGTAAAGTACATTTGCAACCCTTTAAAGAAAAGACCTGTAGCTGTCTCACCTTCAAAACTACTAACACTTTGCCCAACAAGATTTAAGTGCATAAAGTAATCATCTCTAGCATGCTTAAGATCACCCTGCTTCAATCTCGAGCTACCAGCTCCTTGAGCCTGCAAACGTTCAAATTCTTCAATTAAGAAGGAACAGTATTCAGAGGGAAATGCGTTTCGATAAACGCCTATAAAATTTTCATTTTCCATATTATCTAAATGATGGTCCTGAGAACCACGCAACTAATGATTGTCTACTTCCTTTTATAACAGGGGAAACTTGATGGAGTGTATAAGAAGGGAAAGCAGCTATCAAGCCTCTACTTCTTCTGACTGTCATAGGTTCACCACCTGTAAACACCTGCAAATTTCCACCTTCATATTCTGAAGGCTCTGTAAGCTGTAACACTAATGATAGCTTACGACTAATTGTACTACCGTAATCTACATGCCAACCATATTTACCTTCGGTAGAATAATTAGTTAGCTGTAAAGATTCCCCCAACCCGCTAATATCAAACCGGTAATATTGAGAGTTAAGCTTATTTGCGACCTCTGATAGTTTATCAAAAACCCATCTTGATTCATTAGAAAAATGTAACCAGCTGATTTCTGAATTTCTAACATTATAATTTATACCCTGTACTTCAGGGCTTCCACCTACAGAACCTTTATCGGTCGCCGATCGAGCTGCATCTTGCAAAAAATTTAATTCATCGTTTGTAAATGCCCCGTCCCACCAAACAAAAGGTTCAACTTCACCACCGTACGGTGCCATAACATAAGGATTCAACATAAAAAATTATTTTTGTTTAATATACTCTAACAGTGTATCTGCGTATGCGGTAATCTCTTCAGCTGTAACACCACGCTCATTATAAGGTAGGTTCCGACGATTTTCAACTAAGGCTGCTTGAGCGGTGCGAACAGCCTCGGTTTTAGCTTTAATAAGCTCAAGCTCTAAATTTTGCGCATGTCTTATTTCTTCTAGCTCTTGAGCGGTACGTATAGCTGTAATCATTTGTTCTGGTAGAGGAATTGGAGGTAAATTGTCTGTATCAACCATGTTAGGACCTTAATTAAGATAGATTTGCCATTGGTATAGAGTAATACCATGTGGTACCTGAGTCTGGGGTAAAGAAGAACCAAACATCAATAGCATTAGCAGTAGTTGTACGTGTTATCGTACCGCCTGGTCTCTTAAATGTGCCACCCGAGAACGCTACGGTTCTACCAGGCGTAGCATCATTTGTAAGAACAAGGACAAATGATGATACAGCACCAGGGTTTGAAACTGTAAGGGTCGCGCTACCGTTTAAGGTGGCTGTAAACAGTGTACCTAGAGAGAGGTCGATTGTTGCAGCAGTATCAGTATTACCAATAGCAACTGCTGTCTCTACAACCTTCTTTGTTGTAAGTGTAGTTGTCGAAGTAATAGCTGCAGCAGATAATGTACCTGTAAATGTCGGGCTTGCGCTGAATACTAAATTACCTGTACCAGTCTCATCAGATATAACAGCTGCAAGTTCCGCCGATGTGGTAGCAGCAAACTGTCTTAAGTTACCACCTTTTAACTCATTAATAGCGTTAACAACATTTGCTTTAGTTGTTGTCGTAAGGTTAGTAAGAACACCAATATTTGAATTAGTTGTTGTTAAATTAGTTGTCTGTGTACTAATATTAGTCTCTGCTGTAGTAAGACGTGTATTAGAAGTAGCATTACTAGTAACTAATTCATTAACAGCTATAACAATGTTACTTTTATTAGTAGTTGTTAGAGACGATAGAACACCAATATTGGAACTCACCACGTCGCCGAACGTGTTTAGATTGGAGAAGTTATTATCAACTTCTAAGTTTGTTAAAGGTGATCCCTTTACCGTTCTTAAAATAAGTGAAGCTGCCATTTTTTACCTTGTTCTTTCGAGATTGATCCCGTTGTTATTAGTTATTCTATTATTTATAGTCAATTAACTCACGAGTTTTTGCAGGAGAGCTTTAATCTCCCCAATCTCTGATTTTAATTGGTTAACCTCTTCACGTAATTCATTACCAGTTTCAATTGTTTTTTTAGCTAATGCTTTTTGATTATTATAGTTTGTTCTTGCAGTAGAATCCATAACTATAATAGCCTTTGTATGTGGATCCCGATACAGGTTCGGGTGATCAGTAACTTTAAGAAGTTGTTTCATTACTCAAGCGCAATAATTCTTAGATCTTTAAGTTCTGGGTAACTTGCAATTGTTGAAGCTTTAAGTACAATCTTAATTACCACAGCAGTAAATGGTGATAGATCTTCTACGAATTTCTCTACATCAACAAACTGATCTTTAATCGTATCTTTAATTGTTGGTAAAGCTAATTGAGTATACTCTTTTTCTTCAAACGTAGATGTCTCTGTACCATCTAAGGTCTTATAGTATACTTCGATGTCAGTATTAACCGGCTTAGATGCTGCAAAGCGTACCAACATTCCAGTAGCTGGTGTTGTAAGTTCAATCTTTCTAGTTACATACTTTGCACGGCTGCTACTTGCTGCAGCTGCCTCTTCTGCAATGAAATTAGGTCTGTATACCAGTGTAATTGCATTACCTGTAGGCTCTAGGGCTGCTGAAGGAATACGGAATGTACTACCATCATTAGATACTGCGGTTAATCTGAACGTACCATTGTTTGTTGGTTCACCAGCATTTGTAATTGTAACGTATGCGCCCGCTCTCATTGTTTTAACATTAGCCTGAACTGCTGCATGTGCAACACTGACAACACCAGATGTAGCAAATGAGAAGCCGGTATTAGCAGAAACAATCGTCTGCAAATCTACTGTAAGGTTATCAGCACTAGATGGATCGTTAATATCCGGTGCGACAAACAACATACTGGACATTGGTAAGTTAATTACCGGAGATACATAACTATCGTTAGATGTAAGTGTCAAACGATATCCAAAACTCTCTGCCCCAGACATACTTGTTGTTCTATTTTTACTATCAACCACTAACTTAACATCATTGAAGTCAATTTGATCTGGGTTAATAGGAGTTAAGCTTGTAACATTATAAGATGTATCGGTTGTCTTAACAGAATGTGCAATTGCTGTTTTAGCTGGTGCTTGCACGCTGATACTTGGATACAATGTTGAATAAGGTAACATTGTAGATGCAATTATACCATAACCGCCAAATCTACCAGAAGTAATATTAGCTGTTGTTGCAGCATTAGTACCTAAAATAACTGTATATCCATTATTTGTAACATTACTTACAGTTAGATAGGTGTTGTTTAAATACTCGTACGGAATACTATTTAATGTTACATATGCATTAGCATTGGCCTGGTATGTAAAATTACCATTAACCCCATCAAACTTAACATACGCGCCGGTAGGGAACCCGTGGTTTGTATGATATACTCTTAAGACATCAGAACCAGCAAATGACTTAAATGGATTTGCATCAAGTACTGTAACGTTGTGATGAGAGAAGTTGTTCTTCTTTAAAACTAAATCTACAGTAGCAGATGTAGAAGTTACATTTGCACGGTATAGTTTAAATTTAACGTCTCTTGTTTGATCTGGTTCCCATGTTACACCATTGGATGACATATACATGACCCCTGAATAGGGCTGCTTAGAGATAATTGACTCCGTTAACAAGTCGTCTCCACCCATCGTTGCAACATATATCTGGTTTTGCTTAGAGTCGGAAGATAATGCAAAGCAGTATTGACCTGATTCGAGCAATACGGGTACAGGAAACGTAAATGATGTGGCTGTATAAGAGTTAGCAGATGTAGTAATATCAGCTGCATTAACTACTACAGATGAGCCTGGAATAACGTTAGAACTTGGTAAATTATTTTCAATCTTTCTTAATGATAATTCAACAGGTACCGTGCCTTCTTTACCACTAAAAAAGATATCGATTTTTGTAGCATGGATTGGTCTATCAACAAAAAACGATTGGGCAAGGGTATCCAAGTAGCCTTGTTTACCTGTTCCACCGTCTGTATTTAAACTTACTGACATTTTTTACCTTATAATAAACCGCGGCTTGCTGCAGCAGCAGTAGCGGATTGTGCTGTTGAACTACTATTATCTAAATAACTTACTGTGATAGCAGCTGCGTAATTATCGAGCGCCTTAGCTACACCTTCGGCTGTCTCTGTAAATGATCCGTTTGCAAGACCAGCTTCCCAGAAATCTTTCATATCTTTAGGTAATGAGTCATAATTACCAGCAGATTTAGCAACTAGATCGGCTGCGACTGCTCTTGTACCTTGATAAACTGGCTCGACTACTTGTGCAATAGCATTGTAACCAAGATCAGCTTCAATTCTTTCATATGCTTCTTCAACAAACGTTTTGCCTGTTGACGAATTAACTGCTTCCATGATGTTCGTAGCAGTCAAATAACTATTTAGATCTGTACCGGTTGATGATACTTTGTTTGTACCGCTTCCAGATACGAAATTATAAGGGTTAGTTGTAATTAAATCTCTAACTTCATACTGATTAGTTACACTAGGTGCAAGAGATTGGAATAAAGATTCGTTAAATGCAACACCAGCTCCACCGGTAGTTTTAAAGTATTTCTCATATGCCGCCGCTTGTTCAGCTGTAATAGAGTTAGGATCTTTATTGCCAGTGATGAATGCAACTGCATGTGATACTAGACCAGGATTTGCAGTTACAAGATCGCTTCCGGGGTCTAAACTACCAACATCTACATCTACTGTGTAGTTAACTCTTGGTGGCACAGGAGGGGCCGCTTGAATTAATACCCCGTTTGATACGAAGTACGCATCAGCAAAAGACTCTTTGTTAGAGCTATTTGTAGACGAATCTGTTAATCGGAATGTAACTTTACCAGATGGTACCTTAATACCTGATGTTACTGGATCAAAGTTGAATACCCCTTTAACTGTTCCTCTATAGTCTGTAATAACATTACCAGAATTAGTTGTATTAGCATCAAAACCAAAGATGTTAGATACGTTATTACCACTTGTACAGTAATTAGTTACATTGTATTCATTAAAGAATGCATAATACTTTGTGTTAGGTCTTAACTTACTTGCTTCAAATGCAATTGAGTTAGCTCTAACATAAGGGAATACAACCGATGTTGAATCGCCAGTTACACCGGCATCAGTAACAACTGCACCGCCTTCGATAGCTTTAATCTTATCATTGTTCTCAGAACTGTACCAGAATTGCTTCCATGAATTCCAGACCGAACCGTAAGTCTTTTCACCGACTGAATCAGGAATCAATGTGTCATATGTACCGTTATCGTCTTTGTAAACCAAAGGTTTTGTTGTATCATCGAACCATGTATCACCAGGTGGCGTTAGTGTCATCTTACCGGTGAAGGTAAAGTTATCAAATGGGGTGATAGATTCTGTACCGCTGGCTACGTTAACATTAATGTACTCTTCATCGGTATACGTTAACATAACAGTATCGTTATTAACTAATACGTAACCATTAGATGTTCTTTGAGCTGTAGAAGTGTTAAGTTCTGATACCTTAATGTTTGTTTGATAGTAAGCAGGCTTTAACTTACCTTCTTCGAAATCCATAGAAATATTGTAATCTGGATTACGTACATCGCCAACACCGTGCCCGCGGAACGAATCGACAATAAAACCGTTTTTGTATCTATCCAGACCAAAACTATCTTTAATAGAAAATACAGCTGTATCTAACTCTAATAACGAAAGTGTTGTATAGTATTCTAGATTTTTAATTCTATTTTCTAGCTTACCAATATCCTTCATTGTGTATCGTTTTTGATCCACAGCGGTAAAGGTAGAATCTTTATTAATATCAAAACCGTACGCTGGATGTTCAATCACATATAGAGGCATTGCATCGACAGGGGTAGGTGGCTCTGTAGGAGCTAGTGAGCTGATACCTTCTTTGTATACAATGTTCTTATCTGATGTTAAGAAAATCTTATCTGTTCTAGGTAGATAATATTCGTAATCAGCTTGGAAATCATTAGCGTAATCTAAGAATTCGTTTCTAGATGCGCCGGTTGACTTAAAGTCTGTACCAGCATTTGAAATACGAGGTCTAAAATCTAAACAATCCCGTAGATCATAGACAACACCTTGATCGGTGAACTTAGGAATATCTTCGTAATCAGGGTATGATTCAACACTGAAGTAGTCACCAGCACCATGTGCATAGTAACTGAAGTTAATTTGAATTGGACCAGTTGGCGCAGGTGCACCTGGCTTCAATTTAATTCTTGAAACACCATAATATGTTGGTGTTTGATTTGTATCTAATGTATAGTTAGTAGTTACATCAACAGCATTACCGTCATTGTATGCCGTACCAAATACATTTGAAGACATCTTAACGTTAGCAATTGCATAAGCATCTGCATAACCTAAAGAGATAACAGGAGCCTGGCAATCAGTAGCTGCTGTATAAGATGTTTGACCAGATGTAGAAGTCTTTGTCTTAGCAACAGGGTTAGACTTAATTATAGTTGCATAAACCAAAACGTCTTGGTTTGTTAACCCGTAATCAGATAGATCAATACTAATGTTTCTGTTTGTTGGTGAATCAGTATAAGAGAATTCATCTGACTCGATCTTATACATTCTACCTGCATTTGCACCGCTTGCAACTACTGCAAAGTAATCTGTATCAGTTCTTGATGCAAATGTTGTACCAACGGCTGTTGAGAATGCAACAGCGCCAGCTGACAATGTACCGTAAAGAACTCGTCTTGTTCTAATAGTAATATCAGAAAGATCTTTAATTACAGTATTAGGGAATGGGAATACATAAACTGCTTTATCCCCGTCAACAATAGTTGCCGCATCACGTGTAAAGTTTGCACCAGAAACGTTTGCTAAGGGGTAATTTCTACCAATGTAGAAAGCAGTATTGCTTGTTACGGAATCAACCAGATATGAATTAGATGTATCTGATGTAAACTGAACGTAATCGCCAGCTTTTAGGTCTGTGGTAAACAAAGTATTAACACCAACAACAGCATTACTACCGTTAGTTAGATTTACCGTACCAGTAGTTGCAGTATCAGTAGCAACAATATCACCGGTGAATGCAGCTGTTACATAACCTGTATCGGAGACAGCAGCGTGATATAGCTGCTTAACATCGCGCTCGAATGTATAGCCACTTCTCATACTTACATCGAATAGAAACGCGCTAAATGTAGATGTATTTGACATCACATTGCTTGATGTAGACTCATAGCCTCTGATTCTTGCATTACCAACCAAAGTACCGTTTGCTGAACCTTGTGTAGCTGTATACTTGTTGTATAGGTTGACAGTAATTAGATCAGAAGTAAAGTTAGGAATTGAGTAAGCGTTAGCTACTGTTACGTAATTACCAATTGGTGTACGAACAACAGCGTTAGTTACATTAGATGTATTACGCGGTTTGTTTAAAACAAGGTATCGATTTGAAGTTGTAGCTACTTCGTAGCCTTTTACATAACTCTTACCAGGACTCAGTACAGCAATTGCTTTAGTACTATCACCACCGTCACCAGAAGTTAAGTAACCGTCAATGTTAGTTGTATCTTTTAAGTGCTCGATAAACTTAAGATTGAACGGGTTGACTGTATAATCACCAGATTCATCATAAGTACGTCTTGCAAGTTCGTCGGCAAGAACGTTGTAACCTGGCTTGGTAACTATGTCAACTAATTCACCATCTTGAACGCGAACTAATTCAATAAAGGTATCTGAGGTAGTTGCATCATTAAGTGCTCTCTTATTAAGAATAAGTTCAATCTTATAACGATCGGCACCAGGTGCGAAGTAGTTGAATGTACCAATAGCTGGATCTAGTAGCGATTCATCATCATCGCTCGTTACGGTTGTTTCTGTAACTTCAAGACCAACTTTATATGAAGAGTTAGAAAGATACTTGTCAAGAATAATAGTATTAGCTGCTACTCTTACGAAGTTGTCTTTAACAAAATAAACACCTGTATTGATAGAGACACCAATACACTTACCGGTTGGAGTTACAGAACCTACAGTAGCGTTATACGTTGTACCTGTATCATTCGTTTCAATAACTTCAGCAGAACTAAAAGCTGTAGCAGTCTTGTTAGTACCGGAATCTAGATACTTAACAAAGAGTGTTGGTGACTCTGTGCTTGTTGCAG
>Ga0222712_10005118_pt1 | contig 13432 bp, 12 predicted proteins | sample C33_657DmetaG_FD_165043 | JGI IMG/M metagenome (GOLD analysis project Ga0222712, IMG submission 165043) | Estuarine water microbial communities from San Francisco Bay, California, United States - C33_657D | ecosystem: Environmental > Aquatic > Marine > Unclassified | place: USA: California...
ATGTTCGCGCCCTCGACCTTCGGGCTCAGTTCCCCGAACAAATTACGGAACACCCGACTCGTCCGGTGGGCCTGGCCGCGCTCGCTCGCCTTCTTCCGGCCGTGGAGCCGCGTCGCCTCCTTCTCCAACTCGCGCAAGATCGTCAGGTAATGGAAGTCCGCGATATCGAAGGCCATGGGGTAGCCTCTTTATTACCACTCCCCAAGAACCCGTCCAGCGTCTTCAACCTCTCGGTAGGGACGTGACTGCGTCACGTCCGTTCGGCAAGCCAAGCGCGTCCTCCAATACGCTTACTATTCTCGCTTCAGCCTCCTCGTTCGGTCCTGTAAAGAAAAGAGGGGGTCACTTCGTGACCCCCTCTGCGTTTACCGCGGTTTACTTACCGCGCGGGCCGTTGGAGCGACCGCCGCCCGACGGGTTGCCCGTCTGGCTGGGGTAGCCGCCGCCGTTACCGTAGTTGTTAGCCATGTTGTTGATCCTTTCTAGTTTGAGGGTGGTGGTGTGGGTGGAAAAGCGGGGCTGCTGCGCAGCCCCGAGCTAGGAATCTTGGGCGAAGCTTACTGTTCGCGGCTATGCCAGTACTCGTCGTGATTCGGATTGCACTGGTTGGAGTGGTTGTCGCGATCGGACTTGGGACCAGGGGTCATGGTGGGCTCCTTTCTATTGGCGGGGTCTGGGATTAGACGTTCCGGGAGAGTCGGTGGTCGCCACAGAAGCCGGGGCGGTTGATCAGCGGCTGCGGTGGAAGCGGAGTGCGAGAGTGCTTAGTGGGTAGAACCATGAGGTTTAAGATAGGAACACCCCGAACACACGCATCCGAAGAAAGGGCGTCACACTCCATGGTTCTTGCCATGGAAATAGGCCATAAAGCGTATCTTGCCCTTGGCGGACGGTGTCACCCGCCTGATAAGGCGTTTGCCGACTAAGTCAGTAGGTTCTTCCGGTAAGCAAATCCGGCAAGGATGCGCTTCGCTTCCAGCTCCCAATTGCACTCGATGCCAAAGTGCGCCACGCCTGCTCGCCGGATTTGTCGCTGCAGGTCGGTTTCGCCATCTGTGCGGGTTGCCTTCTGGCCTAGGAGTTCGCCGGCAAGGGCATAGCATTCGGGCAGCAAGTAGGCGAGCGCCTCGTGGTCTTCGAGCACCGCGGTCGCGCGCTTGGACGCTTCGCTCAATTCCGCAGGAAGCGCTCGCATGAAGATCTCTTGGTAAAGGCGAACGGCTTTGGCGTTATCTCCGGCCGCATAGGCAAGTCGCGCCCGGAATAGTTTAGCCAACCCTTTTGACGATGATACTTCGTACTGTTTAACCCATCCCTTCGCACTCTCTTGGGCAAGGGCGGTGCAGCGGAAGCGCGGGTTCGTGCAGAAGCCCGCGAGATAGCGCAGCGCGATTTGCTGCGTCGCCGGGGCGCCGATCTCGAAGGCTCGGGCCATGAGGTCATAGGTCAATTCGGCGGCTTGCGTCGAGAGGCGTTCCTCGCCCGCGCCCGCCACCCCGTCTACTTGGATGAGGCACCGCCGACTCATGTAATACGCGTAACCCATGCAGGACCTCGCCCACTCGTCATCTCTTTGGTCACCATCAAGACGGGCCCTTAGCATCGTCACGGCGCCTTCGAAGTCGGTATCGAGCTCTGCGGAGGAAGGATCGGTGATATAGGGAGTGTAGCTGAGGATCCGTCGACGTGTCTGCGGGAGATTGAGGCTCCGGTCTAGATGAGTGCTTGTCTGATTCAGTTCCGCATGGATGGTTGCGCTCGCCAGGTCGGAAAACTCAGCCAGCGTCGCTGCGGACAAGTCGGTTCGCGTCGCGTAACCCAAGGCTTGGTGCGCTTGTTGGCCGTAGTCGGCGACTTGCCGGAGGAGCACTTTCGCCATGCCTTGCGCAAGTTTCCAGTCTTCGTCGTTGTTCGCGCAAAACTGAAGAAGCACGCGCAAGAGCAGCGCCGCCTGGGTGCAGTCGTATTCATACTTGGCCGCGGTTTGCTTAAACTCAGCCAAAGAGAGCAAGGGCCCGCTCGGTTGCAGCAGTGCGCGCCCAAAGGAGCCATCGGCTACGCTGCGGAGGAGGTCGGAGGGTCGCGACCAGGTGTCCTTTGACTCGGAAGTTCCCTTGGCGGAGTGATCCTTGGGCCATTGGCTCTTTTCCGGGAACGCGCTCTCGATGAGGAAGAGATGCGCGGCGAGCTGCGGAGCCACCACATGCCTGAAGCTGTGCCAAACGATGTCTTCGAGCTCAGCGTTGGTCGCGGTCGAACGTACCCTAAGAGCCACGAAGCAGAAAGCCTTAAGGATGACTTCTGGCTCGGCTGGCTCAAAGGCCAAGGACGCGCCTTTCGCGAGAGCACTTTTGTATCGGGCGCGACCATCCGGCATCCGGCCTTTAAAAGCCGCAATGGCTTTGGTGCGGGCGTCATCCAGGTTCCGTAGGCTCTGGACAGCGATGTCTTGGCTACTTTCTCTTGAAAAACGTTTTAGGATAAAGCGGAGAATCGACTTTGACGCACTCCAGCGGTTTTTGCGTGCGTTGTTCGCCAAGGGGTCTTTGTCGACGGAGGTGCGCGCAACCAAACGATCGGCCAGTCCGACCAAGGTGAGCATCTTCCAGTCGTTCGACGATGGCATGCGCCCATCGCAACTTCCTTTTAGACTTTCTCAAGCAAAAGGCGGCGGCCGGGGGTGACCGGGTGACACCTTCCCTTGCTGGATAAGCTCGGTGCGGGGCTTTTTAACGGGGCAGGCAGGCCCTTGTGACGCCTTTTCTTCCGATGAGGTCGGGTGACGGTTCGAAGTGAATATGGGGGTCATGAACCCACACCCATCCTACTCAACCTCTGCGCGCCAAGTCATCGGCGTGATTCTAGAGACGACCTACGCCGCGGATGTCTGCCAGCTCCTTGAGCCTTGGTCTGAAAAGCACGGCTTCGTGCTCGAACGGTCCCGCTCCGATTTGGGGGACGTCCTCACGTTCTATCGTGGAGTTAATCGAAGGAAGTTCATCCGGCATGAGGTGCGACTCGGTAAGCTCGGCTCCAGTCTGGCGCTGGTGGCTGAGTCGGTCTCGAAGGGCCAGCCGATGGATGCGCTGACGGCCGAGCACATGGACATCTTAGCTCCCCTTGCCGCCCTGAAGCCCAAGCACGTCCGGAATGATATCGGCCCCGTTGAGGACGGGGTTGGGTTCATCCGCAAGGTTCGTGCGCATCTGGCCGATGCAACGACGGGCTTACCCTTTATCCTCATTTCTCCTCCGCACGATAGCCCGGACCGTGAACTGATCGAGGCAATCCTGGCCGAGAACGACGATGTCGACGTGATTCGTGTTGGGCGGAAGACCAAAACCAAGATCCGCGCGTTGGGTTTCGAGCAGTTCTGTCAGGGGCATCTCCTCCTGCGCATCCCGGGCCACGAGGCTAAAGTCTTCCCCCTCGCCCCTTCGGGGGCAGGACTCCGCGAAGCGATTCGCCTGGCCCGTGCCAGCCATGGTCTACGTTTGGGCAAGCTCATCGGCACCGCCGCGCAGGTGAAGGCCGGCGCCGAGCCTAAGCCTTATCAGCACAGTTGCTGGACGGTTCAGGCCGCCCTGCTTAAGGCGTGGTCCCAGCACTACGCGGTGATGGACCTGCACCAGAACGCGGTCGATACCGCCGCCGCGTGCAACTACCATGACCCCGAGTGGGTCTATGATGCATTGAGCGCACTCTGCAAGTTGGCCCAAAAGTGGCAGGCAGGGGAGTCAATCGGTGGCAACTGGGAGCAGACTATGAAGTCGCATGGTTACGTTTTTAGCCCCCGTAGCTCATCCGGCACGCTCGGTAAGTGCGGTCGTCACTACGAGTTCACCCACGCCGGCAAGCACATCGTTGCCGAAGCCCACCTTGGGCGCGGCAGTCAGGGCGCCCGCAATGTCATCCGCATCTACCTTCATCGCGACGAGGAGCGAAAAGTACTCGTCGTGTGTCACGTCGGGAGCCACCTGCCGACCGGTAATCAAACCACCTAGCTTACGATTCATTCACACCTAACACCTAACACAAATGATCAGCAAAGAACTCATCGAGGAAGTCACCCGCGGCCCGCGCAATATCGCCCATCTTCTGGAGCAGAACAAACCAAAGCAAAACCAGCCCCCGGTGCAGCCAGCCCTCGCTTCCACGGCTAAGCCGCATGTCGCTTCCACCAAGCGTCACCAGATTTTCGACGCCTTGCGGGCGGCGGTCGCGGCGAAGGTAAACGTCTTCCTGGTCGGCCCGGCCGGCTCCGGCAAAACGACCGTGGCCAAGCAAGTCGCGCAAAGCCTACAGCTCCCCTTTCACTTCAATGGTGCGCTGCAGTCCGAATATAAGCTGACGGGGTTTCGCGACGCCCATGGCAAGGTGCATCGCACGGCCTTCCGTGAGGCCTTCGAGCGTGGCGGCGTCTACCTGTTTGACGAAATTGACGCCTCCCAGCCGACGGCGCTGCTCGCGTTCAACGCCGCCTTGGCCAACGGCATGTTCGATTTCCCTGACCGGAACGTCCAGTGTCACCCTGACTTCCGCTGTATCGCGGCGGCCAACACCTGGGGCAAGGGCGCCACAATGGACTACGTCGGACGAAACGCTCTCGATGCCGCAACGCTCGACCGATTTGCCACCCTGGAAATGCGCTATGATCCCGCCCTTGAACGCCGCATGGCCTTGGTTGCTGCCAAGGGCTACGATGAGCTCGCTGATGCCTGGCTCGAGATCGTGCAGAAGGCCCGCGCGCTCTGTCTTGAACACGACCTCCGCCACATCGTCAGTCCACGCGCTACGCAGCAAGGCCTAAGCCTGCTCGCCGGTGGCATCACCGCCGAAGGTGCCATGATCATGGTGCTGCGCCGCGGCATGGATGAGACGTCCTGGGGACGCGTCCGCCATCACCTCCAGCCCATGCTTCCCCGTGTTGAGAAGGCACGTCTTCTGCATGTCGGCCTCCTTGCCCGTGGCCAGGCCAGCTAACCTCACCATCAGCATGACGAGCATCAACTATCGTCCGGGCACCCACCGCTTCCTATACCGTGAGCAGGGGATTGCTTATGTGGTCCAGTCGCACGGGAGCGTCCTGGATGCGCTGCACTACGCGGAAAAATGCAAAGCCTGGCCTCGGCATCTCTGCTCGAGCCTGCGGACGGACAGCGCTGCCTTTCATGGCACGCCAGATTGGCCCACGGCGTTAGACTTGGCACGATTTGGTTGGCCGGAGGGCCGTACCCTGCTGCGTAAGGCCTCCGTGACCATGCCGACCGCCGCCCTCCAGGAGCGGGTGGTCCAGTGGGATGTGGCCGGAACTTACCCCGACGTCGCCCGCGCGAGTGCTGGAGCACCCGATTGCATGATGGCAGACCAACCTGTGGAGGCCCGCCCCTCCCAAGCGGTCCGTGTCGTCGTGAGCATCGCGACCCCTTGGACGACGTCCCTTGCTGAATTCGTCAACCGTGGGGCCGCCATCCTTTCCGCCGTGGAAGCCGCCGAAGCGGCTGGACTTCGGGTAGAGGTGGTTGCGGAGGAGACTGCGACACTCCAAGGTAATAGCTTTTCTGCCTCGATTCTCCTGAAGTCAGCAGGTCATCCCGCCGATCGCGACACGTTGGCGTTTTTTCTTATCCATCCCTCAGCGTTGCGCAGGGTGTTCTTTGCCTTACTCGAGACCGAACCGCACCTCGCCCATTTCAGTTCCTGCTACGGGGTCCCCCAGCCTCAACCCGCCGCGTTGCGCCCCCCGGGGGCGGTTTATCTACCGAATTTCCATACAGGCCAATATACGTCCCCAGTAGAAGCCCTGAAACGTGTAAAAATCGCGTTCGAGGACGCCGGATGCTCCATAAAGTATGAATAATAACTCTGACGATATCATTCCCATCAGCCAGCAACTCCTCCTCGCCCGCTCCGGCCGCCACGGCCGCGGGGTGTAACTTAGATAGTATTATTATAATACCCGAAGCCTTCAATTTTATTGAATAAAAATTAAAAATTTAAGAATACAAGTATATGAGCACAAACCCCTTCTCTGCCGAGAGTCCCAAGAACTATGAACAAAAGTGCACGGTGGCACTCGTGGTCGATATTTCAGGATCAATGTCAGAGCATAATCGGCTCACCAATATGGTCGCCGGACTCGCCGCCTTTATTAAGGAGGTCCAAGATGACGAAAATCTGAAGAACAAGTTGGAAATCGGGATTATCCCCTATAATCATCTCTGCCACACGCCCGTTGGGCCATCTTTAGCGGCTGACCTTCAATTACCACAGCTGCAAGCGGATGGAGGCACTTTCGCAATTCAAGCAATTCAGGCGGGTATTCAGATGGTGGCCGATCGCAAGGCTTGGTACCGCACCAATGGCTTAAGCTACTATCGTCCCTGGGTAATTCATATCACTGACGGCGAGCCTGATCCGCGCGAATTTCTTGCAGATTTCGAGATGAAGTGGGACGATTTAGCCCAGCAGATTCGACAAGCAGAACAGCAAAAAACCTTCTGTTTCCTTTCGCTGGGCGTAGATCAGTTTAAGCCGGACTATCTGGAGCGCATTAAGCAGGTGCAGATTCCCGTCTACAAGATGTCAGGGCTTAAGTTCACTGATTTCTTCAAGTGGCTATCTGCAACTATCGCTGAAGTGGCCAAGGGGGCGGACGTAGGGAAAGCTGTAAAGTCCAATACCGATACTTGGGATAGCGGACAGAGTCCTTCCTAACCATTTGCGATGCCCGATCTGAATTGGACCCTCATTATTGCCCTCGTATCTGGAATTGCAATCGGACGATACTTCATGAGTCCTCGGAAAAGTCGTGGTTATGCCCGGAGGCTAAAGAAGGAGAAGCTAGCTGCAGACATAGACGATGCGGGATTGGCGCCTGGCGCTGAGGTTAAGTCGGAGACGCTTTCGCTTCCAGTTCCATCCCAAGGGGAGCAGGGGTTGGCGCCAAGTGTTGATGCCAAGCAAGATTCGGCTTCGCCGCCAGTTCTGCGTCAAGAAGACCCTGTCTCAGTCGTGGCAGAGAAGGAAAGAAAGCAGGCTGAGATAGAACGAATACGGTTAGCCTCAGAACTAGTGGCCGTGAACGTACAATTGAATAAGGCCTTGGCTGAGCGAGAGAAGTATCGTCGAGACGTAGAAAAGCTCGGTACGGAGATTCGTCAGTTGAGGGTGATGACCCAACAAGCCGAAATTGAACAAAAAGCTAGGGCCAAGGCTGGTTTATCCGTGCCCGTGGAGGCGCCAGATTTTCCTCTGCCGCAGATTAAATTAATACCAGGAAGCACTGGTGGCGTCTGGCGATCCGCTTGCGGATCGGTTCATGGCTGTGAGAAAACTAACGAACAATGTCAGGATCGCTCGTGCCTCCTCATTACGAAGGGAGGAAAAATTGCCGTTCTGGTAGTTGCGGATGGCGCCGGCTCGGCTGCAAATTCCGCTGTTGGCGCGGAAGCGTCGGTCAAAGCCATTTCCGAATTTGCCAAGGCTGAACTAGAGATCTTTGAGGCGAAGAATGAATCAATCGATCAGGAGATGTTCCGGCGACTTTCCACTTCGGCTTTCATTGCAGCGTTGAAGGCGGTGACCCTACGGGCTGAGGCGGATAAGCAGGCACTACAGTCGTATGGAGCCACCTTGATCATGGTGGTAGCTGGACCCGACTTCACGGCCTGTGCCCATATTGGAGATGGCCGCGCAGGATGCTGTCTCCGTGATGGTCAATGGCTACCTTTGCTCACGCCGATGAAGGGTGGGGAAGCAAACATGACTAGATTCCTCACGCATCTCTGGGACTACCCAGAGTTGGTGCAGGTCAATTTCATACCCATGCCGAGCTCCGCAGCCTTCTGCATCAGTGATGGCTGTGAGAACGCTAGCTGGTTTACGAAGACGAAACCCCAGTATCGGAATAACGGTGCATTGGTGGACCCAAATATGCCTTCAGCAGAGTTTTGGGGTTCTATCGCCAAGACGGTGGCCGAGCTGCCAGATAAGTTCAGGGAGCAGGGGATGCTAGATACTGACATTCAAGCCGAGATGGATAAACTTTTCGCGCAGTTCTTGCTCGGCGGTAATCCGACGCTCAAGTCGGAACGAGACGACAAAACAATCGCTCTGGCCGTCAATCTGCCATGAGGGAGGGAATTTATATCTCGGATGACTTCGGACAGACTTACATCTCATCGTTCAGGCTGGGGACGGAGGGCGCCGAGGGTGCTGTCTTACAAGTAACGGCATTCCCGCAAAATAAACGAAACATTATTGCTGCTGATTATTGCGCTAAGTTATACGGAAAGAAGGCGGTGGAAGGAAAGAAGCGTGACAATCGCCTCCGAAAGATTTGGGCCATGCGGGAAAACACTTTAAATGATGGCCCAAAATACGCGTTCGGCTGGCCCTTGTCGGAGTTAAAGCAGGGCAACCAGTTCGTTGGGTTCTTGATGAAGCGTGCTAAGCAAGGAAGTTGTTCCTTGGGGGAATTTGTCGTTCCTGGGGCAAAGAAACTCGAAGGTGCCCATTACGACTTCGACGCGCCGAGAGGGCGGGTTAACCGTCTGGCGCTGATGTGCAATATCGCGGCTGGGGTCGATCGGCTTCATGCGGCCGATCACGTGTTTGTTGATTTCAAGCCGTCAAACGTACTAGCGCATCCTACGACTGGGGAGGTTATGTTTGTGGATTTAGACTCGTTGCAGTTAAGTTCGAAGCTCGGTAAATTCTTGGCACCGCTGGGAACTCCCGAGTATATGCCGCCAGAGGCATATGTGGATGCCGCCGATAAGCCTAGAAGTGCTAGTTGGGATCGATTTTCGATGGCCGTGATTTTCTATCAGATGATTACGGGCCTTCATCCATTCTGCGGTACCGCGAAGGAATTCATCACCGGGGTCGACACGCTTGAGGATAAGATCAAGGCGAAGATGTACGTCGGCGGAGCCGAAGCCACAAAGTATGAGGTCATACCGAAGCCGCATCACCGGCTAGTTTTACATTATCCCGAACTTCAGCCATTATTCCGTCAGGCGTTCGAGGGCGCCGCTTCGCATCGGCCTTCGGCGGAAACCTGGGGCAAGGCTTTCTTCAATCTGATGAAGAAGGCTAAATCTAACTAGGCTACTGCTTGCCCTGGCGCAGGGTCTGATCGAAGTAGACTATTAGAGACGAACACAGAATTTTGCAGGTCACGCGCAAACCTGATGCCAAGTGTTTGGAAGGAGCGATCTGAACGGCGATGTTCTATTCATGTTAAATATGAGATTAGGGGGCAATGGGCTTGAGGGGCAGACTGCCCCCACTGGTTTTCACCGCCGTCACTCGAACCCACGTTGAACTGGCACTCCATCGCCTCCGCGCAGGGGAGGTCGTCGAGGGCTACGGTGTCTCCATCTATTACGACTGAGTTGATCAAGGCACGGCTTTCGCGCCAAAGCAGGTGATGCCCTTGGCAGCCCCGTGATTTGCGCCCTCCGGCGGCGGTCGGGGTAACGGCCCGCGCAAGTAAGCTCATCGCAGAGCGACCAACCCCAGTAGCCCCTCAGTGGCCCCATTCTATTATATAATATGCCTACGGAAGAATTGGCTTTTGTGCCTAGGCGGCGGTACTAGGGTGAGGGTACCCCATGACGGAAATCGTCCAGCAGCTCCCCACGGCGTCCACCTGCTTGGCTCAGTTGGCCGCCGATCTGGCCATGTTATCGGAGGACGACCGCCAGTTTATGTCCGAGGGCATGGAGCTCGACCAGACATTGCCCCCGGTTGAGGCCGTCAAGAAGCACCTCGCCGAGCACCCTGCCAGGCTCCCGCAGTTCATGGCGCTGTTGCTTCGTGAGATTAGCTATGGCAAGGTTCTCGAACCGTTCGAAATCGTCGAAGGGGATGCGTATTTCAAGAAACACGTCGAAGCTGTTATCAAGTGCTTAGGTCCGGTCCGTACATACTGCTGCATCGCTGGGTTGCATTACCTCCGGAGCGGTGAACGTGCTGTTAAGGGCTTCTACGCGCCTATCGAAGGCGAGGCTTCCGCCACTGATCCTTTCCCTGACCATACGGCCGTCGACTTGCTAGCCAAGAAGCTGACCGACGAGCTGGTCACTGTCGGTTCGCTTCTGATTCGTGACGAGGTCAAGGCTACCCAACTCGCCCAACTCAGGGCTGCTAAGGCCGAAAAAGAGCTCAAAGACGCTCAACTCAAGTGGACTAAAACACAGGAGCGCATGGCTTCCGAGGCGCAGCGTGCAAAGGCAAAGGCGGCTCAGGTCGCGGCTGGAGAGGCTGGCAAGGCCGACGAGGCAAAGCTCCAGAAAGTTGTGGAAGAGCGCGATGAGGCCAAGGCTGCATACTTGAAGGTGACGGTAGAGCTCAAGGCGGCCAAGGACAGGCTTAAGGATATCGAGGATTGCGGAGGCTCTACCCCGGAGAGCTTGCAGGCGATCAAGGACAGTTATGCCAGGCATCTTAAGGAGCAGGTACAGCATGAGGTCTCGGAAATCGTGCGTCCTTGGTTGGCGAAGCTGATTAAGGCGGAAGCCGAGCAGGCCGAGCTCGAACGCTTAGAGAAGGTGACCACAGAGCTACTCGAGAAGACCAAGTCGGCGGTGCTTGAGCAGGATATTCTCCAGCGCTGGGAACTTAACCGTGAGCGAGCATTGCCCGCCTTGGGACGTCAACTCGAGGAACTCGATAGGCTCATGGCCATGGTGCTTTCCCCAAGTCCTGAACTTGTACGAGCCCACGCCGCACTTCGTGAGGAAGTCATGAAATGCCGACAGGCAATCAAGCCATCGGAGGCCTTGGGAGGAGTCACCACCGCCATGATGGCAGGTGTGCGAAGCGCCCCGGATGATGCCTTGCCCGGACTCATTTCTGCGATCGAGAAGTTGGTGGACGCCAAGGTCATCGATGGGAAGGAAGGCGATGCACTCCGTCGTTTCATCGCCGGCGAGAAATCCCTTAGAAGCGACAAGAAGGCCGTAAAGACATCGACGCGACAGAAGCTCAGTTCTGCTATCCACGCTGCCAAGCCCGTGGACATCTTCGTGGATGCCTACAACTTCATGCACACGGTCCATCAGCACTTCCAGAAGCTTCAGATGGAGTCGAAGTTCAATAAGGGCAAGTTCTCCTTCGGTCCTGAGGCGCGCTCTCATTTGGCAAAGCTAGTCAGTGGAATCTATTCGTTGGATTCAAATGCCCGTGTCCTCCTTTTCTTGGATGGTGCTAATCACGAGAATCTTTCGCCTTACAAAGGGGTAAAGTTCGTGCTTCCAACCATCAAAAAGACTGGAGATGGGCAGGCGGATGCGGAAATCATTCATTACCTCGCGCACAACGCTAGGAAGGACGCCTTGGTGATTTCCGTGTCAAATGACGTGCAGGTTCAGACCGTGTCGAATTACCATCTTAGCCCCGGCGAGTTCGCCCGGTTCCTGGAGGATATGGGCTAATGAACATCCCTCCCCATCTCCGATCCCTGAAGTCCGGCATGGCCGAGAAGCTAGGGTATTACGTGTACCTGTATGTGGACCCGCGGGATGGTAAGGTGTTCTACATTGGGAAGGGCAAGGGCGAGCGATGCCTAGACCACCTGTATGAGGACGATGACCACCCGAAGGTGCAGCGCATCCGCGAGATCTTCGCCGCCGGCCTAGAACCGCGCATCGAGGTTCTTGCCCACGGTATGGCTACTTCCGACGAGGCTTATCTGGTCGAGGCAGCGGCCATCGACCTTATTGGCCTCAAAGAGCTGACTAACAAGGTCGTGGGCCATAACAGTCTTCTCTATGGCCGTAAGAGCCTCAAGGAGTTAGAGGTCTTCTACGCCCCTATGAACGCTGACATCCCCGATCCTGTAGTCCTTATCCGCATCAGCGAGTTATACCGCAATGGCATGACCGCCCAGGAACTTTATGAGGTCACCCGCGGTGTCTGGATACTCGGACTCGACCGTGCAAGAGGCGCCAAGTACGTTTTCGCCATCTTTGAGGGTATTGTGAAGGAAGTCTATGAGCCTGAGCTCTGGCAGGATGCACGAGTGGCCGGCTATGAAACACGTAAGGACCTGACGCCTGAGGACGGTAAAGGCCGTATCGAATTCGTCGGCAAGGTCGCTCCTGAGGCCATCCGTTCCAAGTACATAGATAAGTCCGTCGCTAACAACTTCGCCTTCGGCGCCCAGAATCCCTGTAAGTATATTAACTGCTGATGGATTTCGTCCAAGTAGAACGCGCCCACGTCGAGAGGGCTATCGCCGATCTCGCCGGGGGTGCAGCGCCTGCTGGATTTAGGGATTCGACGACGTATGACGTCATTCATCAAGGCCGTCCGTATCCGCCGAAGCAACTGATCGCCTTGGCGTTCAAGCACGCGACTGGTAAGGTCGTCACGGGTGATGACTTTGGAGGCGGGGAGGGGACGGCCTGCTTCCGCCGACTACGTGAGTTGGGCTTCCTGATCACAGAAAAGTTGGAGGGGCCATCTGCATCCAAGCTCTCGAAGATGGAATTCTGGGTCGGTGTCACGGACCGATCTTGGTTTGAGTTCCATTCGTCCAATCAATCCATGGAGGTGAACTTCTGGGCCCCTGGTGGTGAGCGTAGCTTTGGCGCCATCCCCGAGGGCGGGCTTTTTCTATTCAAGTTAAAATCCCCGGTGAACAAAGTGGTTGGTGGAGGATGGTTCGTGCGCAGCACCACATTGCCGTTGGAGTTGGCGTGGAAGGTCTATGGAAAAGGAAACGGAGCCGATGCCATGCCGACCTTTAGGGAGAACATCACCCGCATGCGTGGGAAGATGGGTAAGCCTACCGGAACGAACGAGGTCATCGGATGCACCCTGCTAACAGATTGCTTCTGGCTGCCTGAAGATGAATGGATCGACCAACCCGCGGATTGGTCGCCGAACATCGTCCAGGGTAAGTGCTACGAGCCAAAGGATGGCGAAGGCGCTAAACTATGGGCAAAGATTCAGGAGCGCCTGAAGGCGCAGCCGGTTGTTGCAGGTGTTGAGCAAGAGCAGGACCGCTACGGTACGCCTTACATAGCCAAGCCGCGACTCGGCCAGGCCGGTTTCCGGGTAGCCGTACTCGATGCTTACGGCCGTCGCTGTGCCGTCACTGAGGAGAAGACCCTCCCAGTCCTGGAAGCCGCGCACATCCGGCCCTATGCGGACGGAGGTGGCCATGAGGTCGGCAATGGACTGCTTCTTCGTTCGGACTTCCACACCCTATTCGATGCTGGCTACCTGACCATCGATACCGACTACCGCCTCCTAGTCAGCAAGCGCCTCAAGGAAGAGTTCTCCAACGGCCGCCACTACTACGAACACCACGGCGCTCGTGTCCCCAATCTCCCAGCGCGTACCGAGCTCCTGCCATCCCGGGTTGCTATCGAATGGCGCAACGGAGGGTGGGCAGGATAGGGCCCTTAATATTATA
>Ga0222712_10005119_pt1 | contig 13432 bp, 12 predicted proteins | sample C33_657DmetaG_FD_165043 | JGI IMG/M metagenome (GOLD analysis project Ga0222712, IMG submission 165043) | Estuarine water microbial communities from San Francisco Bay, California, United States - C33_657D | ecosystem: Environmental > Aquatic > Marine > Unclassified | place: USA: California...
AAACATTTCCAATTGCTTCAAACTAAAAACTTTTATTTTTGTTCTTGCAGATTTTAATGTATTGTTACCTCCATCTGTATCGATTTCTATTGATTGAATAATTGGTGGTGATATTTTTCGGTCCTTTTCTCCATCTACTACTATTGCTTTACCATTTAAATCATATCCCAATACAGTGTTTGATGTTGAATAAAGTTTTGAAAATTCACTTTGGTTAGAGATAGCACATCCTTTGAATGTAACCGATTCTGTATAATTTGAGTCTTTTATTTTTTTAGCTATATCTTCACCCTTTAATGCTTTGGTAACAATTGCTCCGGATGTCAAAATCGCAAATGGAGATAATCTAAAATTTTCAAATGAAAATTTTTCCCTATTTTCTAATTTTTCTTTAATCCAAGGCTTTAAGGGTGCTATAAATGGAAATGACATAACTTATTTATTTATCTTTTCTAAATCATTTAATATTTTTGATATATCTGATGGTATTCTAAGTTGTATTCCTTCTTTTACATAAAATGAAGCATCATTTATATTATTTGCTACAGCTATAATCCACCATAGTGTTCTATCTCCATAATATTTGTGTGCTAATAAATCTAACCTATCAGTTACTTCTGATATAACATATAAGTCATTATCCGATGCTTTTATTTTTGGATATATTGTACTACCCAAATACTTTTTCTTAGTAGATGATTCGGTTTGTAGAGTTGAATATGTGTATCTATTTGCCATTAAATGTTATTTTGATATTACTCCCAAAGCTTTTAATGCTTCCATAATTTGTTTTATTTCTCTATCTTTTACTCGTTGTCTACCATCAAAATCATATTTGTATGATTTTTCTTCTATTATATGCTCTTCTATTATTTTAATTCCAATTGATACATCTATAACTGATGGGTATAAAAATGTAGTATTACTTCCATCAGTATATTCATCGGAATTTGCCCAAGTTGTATTATCATCTATTTCAAATGATAAACTTTCTACAAATCCAGGAACTTCTTTATATAAATCTCCAATAGAAATTCTTACTAAATTTGGAGCCATAGCATATTGTTGGTATGCACTCTTTTCTCCAAATTGTATTGCTTTAATTTCTTTATCAGGGAATGCCAATGATTTTAAATAATTTATCTTTATAATCATTGCATCTCTTTCTTTTATTGTAGTATAATACAATTTTAAATTAAATCGTAAAGCCCTTTCTACACCACCATATCTATATATGTTAAATGGTGAACCTAAATATTTAAAGTTAGTCCAACTCGGTGTAACTTCTTCTGATATACCACTTATAGCTCCTACAAATGGAACTTTTAAAGAAGTTTTTCCTTCTGCTGGTATAGTTTCAAATGAAACAATTATATGATTTGCGTATTCTTTCTTTTTTAATTCAGTATTGGTAATTGAAATTGCTTCTAATAATTTTTTCTGTCCTTCATCCCATGCAGTTCCTTTACCAGTTGAATCTCTTTTTTCTAATTTGCCCGATTTATTTTTAAAGTGGCTTGAAAATGTTTTTTCTTCTCTTAAAACTGTTGGTTTACCAGTTGCATCTTTTGGGCCAAATTTAGGTCCAAATTGTTCATCGGTTGAATAATCTTTTAAGTTTTTAGCTAAATTTTTTAATCCTCCTTTAGTAATGGCTTTGATTGCTAAATTAGCAGCCATACCTCCAATGTTAGAACCACCTTGTTTAAATTGTGCAAATAAAGATGCTGGTGCTGGAGATTTTTTTATATAGTAAGCCGTATCTTTTTCGATTGCTCTTTTTAAACTTTCTTGCGTTTTAAATAAAGATATCGGTTTACTAAATGGTGTATTATTTTTAAATATTGTATCAGATGGTCTATTCGCAGAACCACCTAATGCACCCCCAATTTGATTACCTATTAAATCTGCTATGGCATCAGGAGAAGATGTTAATAAAGCAGCACCTCTAGGTGGGTTTATTAATCCTCTACTTTCAATTATAGCACCGCTACTTAATCCGTAAAGTTCTTTCTTTTTTGATTTGAAAAGGTCTTTAAGTGTTGCCATTTATAGTTTACTATTTACTATAAATATCTTTATTATAAATTTATAGGAATTGTTAACCTTTAACTAATGCATAGTTTGCTTGAGCTTGTGATAATAAAGTACTATTAACTTTTTTACCATCCAATGTAATTGCTCTTTGGCCTGCTGTGTTATAAACTACTTCTTCTAATAATATTGTACTAGCTGCTAAAAGCGATACCATTTTGTTTTGAATATTTCCTGTAAATTCAAATTCTTTTTGTATTGCATTTTGAGCTGTTGCAGCTTTTTCTGTAGCGGCTGTTTGTGCTTTGGTTGCATCCACTACGGGTTTTTGAGCTTCGGTTGTTGCTTTTTTCTGAACTTCTGCCGCAACAGATGGGTCTTCTTTTTGATTCATCATTTTGGCAAGGTCTCCAGTTAAATCTTTTTCTTGCATTCTACCCAATCCAATCCAAGACCCTAATTGTGAGTCCGCTAAACCATTCCACATTTTCGCAAAACCATTATAAATCATTTCAAAAATGGATACAAATGGTTCTGCAACTGCGAAAATAAAATCTAAAAATCCTTGCTTAACAGTTTGCCATGCTCCTGCAAAATCACCGCTTAATAATTGACCAACCGCTCCAATTATATCAAATAAAAATCCGAATGCGGCAATCAATCTTTCAAACGGATACATAAATACAGTTCCAACAAACTCTGCTATACCGGAAAATATACTACCTAAACCTTCTTCAAAGCCTAAACTTTTCATAAAGTTATTGACACTATCATACACCATTGTGAATTTTTCACCAAGCCAACTAAATGCTTGAGATATCTTTTCAATTACGGGTTTGAATTTTTCTCCGATTGCCATAAATTTACCACTAACACTATCCCACAACCCACCAAATCTTTCAGCAACGCCTGGTGCGTAATCATTTATCCAACCACCTAATGTGTTTCCTAAAAATCCACCAACCATAGTACCAATTGGTCCACCAAAAGCAGTTCCTATTGCGGCTCCGGCAGCTGCTAAACCACCTTGTAATGCACCAGCACCAACCGCTTCTCCCGTTGTACCACCTTCTTCTTTTTTCTTCATAAACCCACTAACACCACCAAATATACCAGCCAATGCTCCACCAACTCCGCCACCTGTTAATGCTTTAAGTGGCCCTCCTTTTATAGCACCTCCAATCTTACTTAATAATCCACCACCTTCAGCGCCTGCTCCTCCGCCTCCCATACCTACAAGTGATTTTAATCCTCCCCCTAATCTACTCATTATTCCACCACCCCCAGCACCACCCGGTGCACCACCTTTAAATAAATTTGTCAAAGTTTTTCCTATATTTGGTAAATAGTTACCAAGTACACCTCCAATTACCGAAGCTATTGCTTTTCCAGCATTTTCTGTAAAACTTCTTTCAATATCTAATTGAGCCATATCAGCCAGATATTTTTTATATGCAGCTGAGTTATACCAAGCATTGGTTTTCATAGTATCCAATGCAGCCTGTGCAACGGCTTTTTGCCCTTGAATCATAGCTTGTTGTGTATTCAATGCAGCTTCTGCGCTTTGTTTCAAAGTTAAAAATGCTTGATTTGATGCTTGAGCACTTTTTTCTTCTAATTGTCCTACTTTTCCAACCCCTTCTTGATATCCAGGTGTTCCTATTTTTTCTAAAGAATTCAAATCCATTCCACCCAAAGCAGATTGTAATTGTTGCTTTTGGAACATATTCATTTCAGAAGGTTTCAATCCTTGCGCTTGCAATGCTTTCAATGCTCCTTCTTGGTCACCCGACATGAACTTAGCTCTTACTTCAGATAAGTTCACATTTTTACCAAGCATCGCTGATAAACTCATTTCGGCTTTGATACTATCTTTATAGTTCAATACCATACTTTGACCAGCCTTAGCTACTTCAGAAAAACTAACTCCTAATGATTTTGCATAAACAACTTGTCTAGCTAATGCTTTACCGCTTTGTACTTGATAATCTAATGCCATTTCAGATGCAGATGCAACTTCATTCATTATATCACCAACATTTAAGCCCGCTTGTTCAGCCATAGCTCTTGTACCTTCGGCCATATTTAATGCACTACTAGCAGAAACTCCATCTAATAATTTAAATGCTTGTTGTACGTTTGCCAGATTATCTACTGATATACCACTTCTTTCTGCAAATATAGCCATATCAGCGGCTAATTTTGGAGAACCACTACCAGCTTTGGATGCCGCAGTTGTAGCATTTGCAATAGTTTCAGCTGATATACCTGCTAATTGTAATTGAGATGCCGCATATCCTACACTACCTAATCCCTTACCAAATAATGCCGTTTTTGATGCTGCATTGAATTGTGCAGCCATTTCTTGTAATTGATAACTAAAATCTAAAGCCGCTTGTTTTGCTGCAAATGCTAAATCATTTTGAGCCTGTGCAACATTTTTTGCACCTTCGATTTGATTTTCTTTTATATCATTCGATGCTTTAATACCGGCTTTTAAGGGTGCGCCAAAATAATCAAATGCCAATGCACCAGCAGCTGCTCCTAATGCAATTAATGCCGCTTTACCTAATTTACCATTACGAGTAATATCTTCTAAAGCATTACTAAATTCGCTAGCGAGTGGAATACCACTACTACCCAACTGGTCGGTTGCTGCAGTGATACCCTCCATAGCAGCTGCACTTCTTTGTGCCGCTTTTTCAAATGATTCTAATTCGACTCTACCTTGTGTGAATGTTTCAACTAATTTTTGACCTGCGGCAGTGCTTGTATCTATCATGCCTACAAGTTCATCAAATGATTTAAACGATTCTTTTACTAATTCATTGTATTCTTCTTGTCCTATTTTTCCTTGTGCTAGTTTAGAAGCACCTTGAGCAATAGAAATATTCATATCTCTATAAGCATTAGTAGCTTTATCGATATGTCCTAATTGTCTATCATCAAAGCCAGCCGTTTCAACTATACTTGATATGTCTGTTATTACATTTTTAGAATACTCTAATTTTTTTGTAAATTTTTCTTGTAATGTAGTATGGCCTTTTAAACTATTTGATATACTTACCAACGTATCATCTAAATCATCGAAATTTTTTAGATTCTTCAATACTTTATTTTGCATTGAATCGATTACATCTAATTGGTCTTGTTGTAATCCTAAAATTATTCTTTGTTGTTCTACGATATCCTGCAGACGTTGTAATTCTGCACCAGTTGCAGTAGCGGCAGCTTTATTTGCCTCAGCGATTCTTTGAGTAGTTAGTTCTATTTCTTGAAGTAAATCTCTTCGTTGTTTATCGTTGGGAGTGGCCATTTACCGATTAGATTACTTTATATTATATTTTTTTGCAAAAGCATCCCAATGAGATGTATCTGCTCCAATTGATTTCATTAGTTCTATATGACGTTTTGTATTTTGAGCAACAACATCATCGTAATCTTTCCAAATATCGGCAAGTTCTGGACTTTTCTTTTCTAAATTGTTTATCCAAGCTTTTTCCTTTCCATCAGCTTTTGCTCTAAAAAAACTTTTGAAAAAATCGGATATACCTGCTTCTGTTATTTTTATTTTTTTAGGCATATTTGTTTTGTTATATATTCCTATATAAATATCATCTTCTTCTTATTTTAGAAGAATTATTTGATGATGATTTTTTTGTGGCCTTATCCATAGCTTCGCTTTCGGTTTCTTTCACCTTTAACAATTCTCTCCAATAGAATTCTCTTAACTTTATAGGCATATAATATAAGTCATGCCAATTGAATCCTCCATTAGCATAATACACCATTTGAAAAATCTTTTGATGTAAGACCAGCGAATAGTTATTCGGTAGGGTAAAAAAAGTCAATCCCAAAGGGAATTCGAAGAGCCTCCTTCTCTCCGGTGTATGGTGATTCGTATTCAAATTTTAAATCCAAATCGGGGCTTATACTAGCTATTTGCTTTCTTAATGCTTTAGAATCTGCAGCTAATAATCTGTTGGTTACAAAATTACTAATATATCCAATATCTCTATTACCATCCACCTCTGTGATAATTCTTCTATATCTAGCAGTGATTTCATTACTAGTTTTTATTGTTTTTTGAAGGGCTTCAATATCTTTTTGAATAGCAAGTTCATCACCATGTGTAAGTAATCTAAACTTTATATTAGATTTTGATTGTGGTAATGTAAAATCATATTCATTTTTTCTATTTAACTTAGATTCATCTATTTCTTTTATTTGTATTTTAGATAAATCCACAGTAGTTTTAACAGGTTCATTTTCATTTGGGTCATTGATTGTAACATCATAATCTGGTCCGAATGCCAGAACTCTTGATGAAATCAAAATAGCATTTTTATCACCAACTAATAAATCATTTACGTTTACTCCTGGCTCTACCACTACTGATTCCAATAATTTATCCAAATGGATACCTTTTTTCACCAAATTAGCCGAAGTAAGAATATCTTCTTCCTTTGCTGTCATTAATTTGATAGTGATTTCTCCCTTTGATAATGGATTACTTTCAGGATAACATAATCCCTTTGATGGTAAACTAATGATTTCAGTTGGGAATGGAAAGTTTTTTTGCTCAAATGATGGAGCTGCTCCTAAACCTCTTGTAACTTGTTGTTCTACGTTTTGTTGTTCCATAATAATAACTAAATTGTTGTTTATATATAAGTATATATAAAATAAAAAAAAGGAGAACATTTCTGCTCTCCTTTTAATCTATTCAAAAAATAATAGTTTAATTATATTCCAACTCCCTACGTTGTAACAACTCAGCCTTAGCCCTCTCATACATTTCCCAATCAATCAAACCCATCTCACACCAATCAATGTTCAACTCCATCGAACTAACTCCTAAGTGGATAGCCCTACCCTCAACGTAGTTACAATACTCATACACACTCATACCCCTTACATCTAACATTTCCATATCTTAATTATCTTTAGCGGCTTCCGCCCAATTCTCATTAACCATTCCCCAGTAGTTTTTGTTTAAGTAGATAATATCATATCCACTATCGTTTCTTTCTACGGTCACAATTCCTTTCTTAACCAACGAACCCAATGCACCTCTGATAGATTTTGTTGGGATGCCAGTACATTCACTTAAATCATTTACATCCACATCGGAAAACCCCGGTTCAGCGTATAAACAACTAATAAAAGTACTCAATGTTTTTTCTTCTAACCATGTAATGTTCATATCTCTAATTGTTTTATGTTTAACTCTTATTACATAGTAAAGGTAATACATTCTGCTATAAAAGTCAAGTCTTTTTTCAATTATTTTTGAAATTTATAATGGTTCTAAATAAGACATAAAAAAAGAGGGTAGAAAATCTACCCCCTTTTCAAAAATCATTATTTTAAAGTTTAAACAATTTAAAGATTAGTATTCTAAAATTGCGTAATCATATGCTAATGTTAATTCTATTGATAATGGGTCATTTGAAGCCCAATCCAATTCACCAAAATTTGCTTGTGTAATAAATGCTCCTTTCAAAGTCCATTGTTCTACTTTATCACCAACTGGTCCCAATAAGTAGAATGTAATATCCTTCTTATAGAAAGCAGCGTATCCATCTCTACCTGTTAGGGATTCATGTGAGCTTCTAATCCACTCCATTACTTGCTGTGCACCTGATGGTACAATTGGGTCATAAAGAGTGATGTTAATATCATCCCAAGTAGATTTTCCCTTAATCTTTCTTTTTACGTTGATATGGTCTAATTCTACTACCTCTGATGTGAAAGTTGGTCTTGCTGCGGTTTTAATCATATATGATTGGATACCGTCGATTTCCATTATAAATCTATTACCTAACTTTGGTTCAAAATTGGTATAGAACATTTTATCAAACTCTAATACTTCTGGCATTTTATTTCTCTATTTAATTGTTTTCTTTATATAAATATTTACTTTTTAAATTATCCGTTAAAAGCTGCGCCAGTTGGTAAGATGTTGAAATCAATTTGAATGAATTCAGCTGTCTTAGTTGGTTGTAAGTAGATAGCCCCTTTCATAATGTTTCTATCAATTACATCTGGTGTGTTATTAGTTTCATCCATTACCACTCTGAAAGCGTAAAGACCTTGTCTTTGTTGGATTGATTCTAAGTAAGGATTAACGATATTTAAGAATCTATTTCTAGTCTCTGAAGTGTTTTGTTCGAACACTAAGTAACGAGAAGTAGATGCGATATACTTTCTAACAGTCAATAACAATCTTCTTACGTTGATTCTATCTAATGCTGAAGGTTTATCTTGTAATGTTTTCTGTCCAAATACTACAATACCTTGTCCTGGGAATTGTACGATTGGGTTTACTTTACCTTCATATAATTCATCTTTTTCAGATTGTGTTAATCTATTCAATACACTTACTGCTCCAATTAATCCACCTCTATTTAAACCAGCTGGTGCGAACCATTCTGCTGCTACTCTATCGTTTGCTGCGAATACGCCAGGTAATAATACTGATGGTGGAACAGTGATTAATTTGTTTGTGTTAACATCGATTGTTTTAATCCAAGGATAGTAAGTTGCTACCATATTTGAATCTACTGCTGAAGCCTGTGAAATTGTTGCAGTCAATGATGTAGATGCATTACCTGCATCTGCTATAAAGAAGCAATCGTTTCTTTGTTCAACCATATCCAAAATAGATGTAAATACTGCTGAATGGTCTGCTCTATTAACATGTGGTGCAACTACCATATTGATATCCCACTCGTCTGCGTTTGATAAAGCGTTAATGTGTTTAGCGTATGCTGCTTTACCATTTGTTGTTGCCGCATCTATATCAGAACCATGTGTAGCCGGAGAGTATCCATCAAATCCTTCTTGGAATCCTACAATGAATTGTCTTTTTGCAATTTCAGTAGATGCAGTAGAAGTTAATGTTAAACCACAAATAGTATCTAATGAGAATACTGCGTTTGAACCATTTCCTGCTGAATTAGGAATTGGTTTCATATAAATTTTATTATCAGCGTTATTATCGAAATCGATACCACTATATTTTGTTGTATCGGATACAGACCCAGTTGAGAATGTTACTCTAGGGATTGCATTTGCGTGAACTCCAGCTTTTACAAATAATTTGTAAGCTGCGTGTGCGAATGGAACTGCCTGTATTGGAGCTGCTTCGTTTAAATTAGAAATTCTAATATATTTTGAATTATTAACCCAATCGCCTACTTCAGTAATTTTACCTAAAGAATTGATTGTTAGTTTTCTATCACCAATTACTCTACTAATAAAGTTTGGAGAGTTAGGGTCTAAGTTTACATTAGAATATGTTTCTAATATTACTTTTTTCTTATCAGTATCATTAAATGCTCTAACTACAACAGTAAATGTACCATAATCAGTACCAGCCGTTGAACCTGCTGCTTTAATATTTGTAATACCAACTTTAACTTTAGTATTTGCTGCATTACCTGCACCAATAGTTTCAAATTGGAATAAGTTATATCTTTGGCCAGAAATCAATTGAGATTGGATGTATGGAGTAAGAGCCTCACATGCTTCACCTGTACCAGCTGAACCACTAAATGATTGAGAATCTAACACTACAACACTAGCACTTACATTTGCTGTAAATGATGCGGTATATGCTCCAACATTTAATCCATCTGAATTAGATAGGGTGTAAGAACCCGTATTAAATAAGAATCCGTTCTCTTTAAAGAAAGCGTATGAATATGCACCATTAGCACCATATGGAGATGTACCAAATACTGCTTCAATATCATCTACACTAGCTACTGCCAATGAAGCGGAATATCCTAAATTTGTACCTGTTAATGAAAAATCACCGCCGCCGTTTCTATCAGAAACAGCTGCATTTGAAAATCCAGCGTTTGCACTACCCGATGTGTTAAATAAAACACCAAGAGCGCCTGATTGAGAACCAGATGCTGCTATTAATAATAAAGGAGCGGTTTCAGTATATCCCAATGTACCAGCTACTCTACAAATAGTTGCAGTTCCAGCTTCTCTTAAATAATTTTGTACTGCTAAAGGAGTATAATAAGTGTCATCAACACTACCAAATAATTGTTCAAATTCAGCTTGTGAATTTACTATTGTTGGTGTTAAAGGTCCTTCTTTAAAAGGTCCAATAAATGCTGCACCTATTTCGGATACACCTTGTTGTAAGAATGAAAGGTCGTTTTCTTTTGTAAATACGCCTGGTGATACTATTTTCTCTGCCATTTTATACTTTTATTTAATTTTTAATGTCTACTATAAATATAATCTTTTATTTCAAAACAACAAATTATTATTTTAAAGTTGTTGAGAAATGGTTATATACTTGTTGAACCGTTGCTGCACTTTGTAATACATTGTAAAACAATACCGCTTGAATACCACCATTCCAAAATGATGTTCTTGCACTATTACAACCAATTGTTAAATAGTTAGTTGATGATGGTGCGGTAAATGCGGATGATGTAAATGTTCCTATTGAACTACCATCAACATAAATAGTACAAGTTCCAGATGATTGGAATGTTGCTGAAATTAAATAGTTTGTTCCTGATGATAATGATGTTGTTAATTGTGCGCTATTACCTAATGAACTACCATAAAATTTAATTCTATTTAATGTTGAACTATCTGTTGATTCAATTGCTAAACCATAAAATCCAGCATAATCAAATATAAATCTCGATGTTGTTCCTAATGTTGTTGTAGGTCTAACCCAAACGTGAATTGTACCTGTGTTTGTATTGAACTGTGAGTATCCTCCGTTAATATTTGTTGTAGTATCTTTATAGAAGAATTGGTTAGTTCCGTTAAATGTTACATATGATGCTTTCTTAGTTGCACCATTTGTAGATGTCGGATTACCTCCGGTAATACCAGCTGCGTTTGGTGCACCTGCAGGTCTAACACCCGTATTGTAACCAGAAAGGTCCATCCAATCTGCTCCTGCACTTCCTGAATTATATGATACTGTTTTATATTGGTCAACATATAATCGTAAACCAGATGATGGGATGTGTGGTTGTGTTGTTGTTCCTTTGTTGTGAGAAATAAAGCCGTTTGCCATATAAACGTCAGCTTGTTCTACGTTAATAGTTGCAATTTCAACATCTTCGGTAACTATCTCTATATTTGTTACTTCTACTTCAACTGTTTCTCCTAAAAAATCATCCCACTTAACAATCATATCGCCAATAAGAATATCTTCTACATTTTTAAAGTGATATTTTTCTATTTCGGAATCGAATACCCAAAGAGGGTGAGTTCCTGTTGCTTTTATTTCACCATCATTTAATGAAAAATATCCACTAGCAAAGTTATATACAATATCAGCTACAACAACTGTTTGAGCAGAACCTGATTGAGCTTCTAATTGAAAAAATCTCCAATCTATTTCTTTTGATTCTGGGTCTTGGTTTTCATCAGGCAATCCGTTTGGCACCCATGCTTTAATTTCATCACCCACATTTAAATCTTCAACTGCTACCGATGTACCATCTGCTTTTTCAATCATTGTACCAAATACCAAACAAAAATCTGGTTGGTTAATTGTATTATAAACATCTACTGCGTATAACGTTTTTGTAGAAGTTGTATTGTAATTAGTTGCAGCCAAATTATATCCATCTGCATATTTCATTGATAAAACCGAAGATGCTTCTGAATAGTTTGAAGATGCAATTGATGCGGGTGTAATTGGAAACGATGGAGATGCACCTAAAGTTGGAGAACCAACTGAAAAGTTTGCATTATCAAAAGTTACAGAATAGTTTGCTGCTACACTACCAACTTTTGAACCATGTAAAGAACCTGCTGAACCAAATGAAAACGTTGCTGTTTCCGTTGTACTTTCTACTATGTATGTATATGTAGGTAAATTTACAGTAACCGAATCTATTGCAAATGAGCCTAAAGAGCTATTTGCTGCAGAACCTGCTAATCCGCCTAAAGATACAACTTGTGCTACTCTTGCAGAACCACTTACTGCTCTATATAAATTACCTAATGATAAATTGGTTTTTGGCATCTTATTTAGTATTATTCTCCGTTATAAATATCTAAAAGTTTTTGTTTCCATACATCTTTGTTTGAAAAGTATTTTATCATCCAATTTTTAAGTTTTTCAAACTCTGTTTTACGGGTTTCATAATCATCGTTACAAATCGTTTCGTAGGTCTGCTTAAATGTTTTCTCGTCAATCGCTTTGTATTTATAATCAAGTGGTACGTGCCATTTTTCGTGTAATATTGGAAGTTTACCCCAATCCACTGCCTCAAATATTCCGTATCCAAATGGTTCAAATTCAAAGCAAGAATGAGATATTCCCCAATCAAGGCCGTAGAACCTTTCTTTATATTTGAAATCAAATTTATAAACTTTTGATTTCTCAAATCTATATCCATATTTTTTTCTATAATATTTGTTGAAAGTTTCTGAATTTGTAGAAATATAACTTTCCAATCCATCAATATATTCAACATTTTTTCTACCTTCACTTCTAGCTGCAAATCCAACTTTGATAGAATCTGATAATTTTTTATTTGTTTTAAATTCATAAGTGTTTGGAATATGGTGTAAATTATCAGTTTCATACGGAAAATGATATAAACCCACCCAAACTTTATTTTTAATTTTGTTAATTAATTCATTTTCATATTCCCAATTACCATACCAATGAAGATATTCATCTTTACCCATTTGTGCCATCAAAGACACTTTAGTTAAATTGTGGAAAATAATTGAGTCAATCTTTTCCAAATTTTGATGTATAGCTCTGGTTGGAGTGTAATGGCCGTGCAATATATGAATCCTTCTAGCACCATCTAATATTTTTATGATTTCATCTTCAGAAGTTTCCCATATATGTTCAATATCAATTGGGAATTCTTCGTAATTTTGTGGTTTATGTCTATGGAATAGTAGAAGTGGCTTCACTTCTAAATGTGGCGCCACTTCTTTTATCCATTCGGTTACCCATATATCAGCACCGCTGTTGAACCAAGGGCCTCCAGCGGTGGTGTAATAAACATCATACATTAAATTATAACCCTTTTTGTTTCTTTAAAACCTCTATTTCTAAATTCAATTTGTGAATTTGTGTTTGTTGTTCTTTAATTGCCTCAACCATTAGACCCATCATTTTTGAATAATCCAATGATAAGAATCCATCTTCTCTTTCTTTTACAACTTCAGGCAATACTGATTGAACATCTTGTGCTATTAAACCAGTCTTTGGAGTTGATTTTGTTACTTCATTTACATCATCATTCCATTCCCAAGTTACACCATTCAATTTAGATACTTTCTCTAAAGCGTTTGGAATAATTTGAATGTTATTCTTATGTCTTTTATCTGAAGTATAGTATGCGGTAATATCTCCCGTTGCAGTTATTGCTCCGTT
>Ga0222712_10005121_pt1 | contig 13431 bp, 10 predicted proteins | sample C33_657DmetaG_FD_165043 | JGI IMG/M metagenome (GOLD analysis project Ga0222712, IMG submission 165043) | Estuarine water microbial communities from San Francisco Bay, California, United States - C33_657D | ecosystem: Environmental > Aquatic > Marine > Unclassified | place: USA: California...
CGCTCTATACCACCGACGCCGCGACGTACGCGGAATACGACCGGTTCATGTCACGCGTCGAGGGTGAGGTGACGCGCATGCACGATGTGGTGAACGAGCTCCACGATGCGCAGGAACAGCTTGCGTCACTGCTGGCGTCGCTGCCCGCCGATGCGCGGTATGGCGACGTGCGGCGGGAAGCCGACGCCCTGCAGGCGCGCCTCAAGGCGTGGGATACCGACATGGTATCACGCAAGACGAAGGCCTACGATGATCCCGAAAACTTCGCACAGAAGTTCACGGCCAACTGGTTGTTCATGGTCAACGCCACCGAGAGCGATCTACCGCGGGTGAATCAGCCGTCGAAGGATCGGCTGGCCGAGCTCGAACCCGAGTGGACGAAGCTCAAGGCCCGGGCGGACGCGCTTCGCGATCAGGACATCGTGACGCTGAACAGAAAGCTCTTCGATCTCGGCATCGGCGCCATCCGGCAGAAAAAAGCGCCAGCCGGCAGGCCTATCGGTTGAGCCGCGTCACCGCGTCCGCGTCGCCGTGCGGCACCGACGGCTTCCGCCCTTCCCGTACGTATCGATGAATGTTCCTCATACTCGCGAACGCATCGTGGATCACCACCGGGCGCACTACCGGAGTACCTCTTAAGTGGAACAGGCATCAACGTTGCATTTCCGCGCAATCACGGCGCACGACGCGCCGGCGATCGCGCGGTTGCACGCCACGAGCTGGCGCACGGCGTATCGCGGCATCCTCACCGACGCGTATCTCGACGACGATCTCGAGAGTGAGCGGCGCTCGGTGTGGACCGCAAAGCTCTCCGCCCCCGAGGCCGGCCCCGGCTGGCTGGCGCTCGTGAATGATGGCGCCGTGGGGTTCGTGTATGTGCGCCCGCGCGAGGATGCGCACTGGGGAACGCTCGTCGACAATCTGCACGTGCTGCCGGGGCATCAGGGGCTGGGGATCGGCCGGCGCCTGCTGCACACCGTTGGCGGCTGGGCGGCAGCGCACGCACCCGATGCCCGCGTGCACCTCTGGGTTTTCGCCGACAACACGCCGGCACGGGGCTTCTACGCGCACGTGGGCGGCAGCGAGGTGGAATTCGTAGACCGTGCCGCGAGCGACGGACGGGATTTGCCGGAGTATCGCGTGGCGTGGAACTCGCCGGCCGCACTCATCGCCGGCACGGTGCCGTTCCGACGACAAGCAGGGCTGTAGGGAGTGCCGTGACGCGATTCATGGGCATGAGCGAAAAAGTGGTCAGGCGAACCGCGACAGGCGGAACAGCGCGATGTCGTGCGAGGTGCGATCGGCGGAGACGAGATCGGCGCAGATCTCACCGATCACGCTGCTGAACTTGAACCCGTGTCCCGAGCAGGCCGACACCAGCAGCACCTCCGGCATCTCCGGTGCGCGATCGATCACGAAGTGCTCGTCGACGGTATTCGTGAATATGCAGGTCGTGGCGGATGCCAGCTTCCCATTCGCCGACGGGAAATAGCGCGCCGACGCGAGCCGTAGGGCGGCTTCGTCCTCGGCCGTGATCTCGCGGGGCACCCGGTCGGGGTGAACGGCCTCGAACCGATGGTGATACTTGCCCAGCTTGAAGCCAGGGACCTGGTACTCGGGGAACCCGTAGAACGCGCCCTCCTCCGCCTCGAGGACGAACACCGGGAAGGCGGTGGGGGCGAAGGCCAGCGGGGCATCGATTCCGAACCAGCCGAGCACCTGCCGTTCGGGCGTCACCCGATGGCGCAGGGCCGGCGCCAGCTCTCCCATCCACGGGCCGGCGGCGAGCACGACCTGCCCGGCCTCGTACACACCGCGATCGGTCCGCACCCGCACACCGCCGGGCGCCGACTCCACGGCCAGCACCTGTTCGTTGGTGCGAACCGTGGCCCCGGCGCGCCCGGCACGAGACAGAGGTGCCGCGATGCACCGCTCCGGGGTGAGGAATCCGGCATCGGGCTGGAAGACCGCCATGGCGTTGGGCGCCGGGCGCCAGGCGCCAAACCGTCGGGCGAGGGCGGGCGCATCGAGGATTTGATGCGGGAGATCATGCTCGAGGCAGCTGCGCAGGCTCCCGTCGAACACGACCCCGCCGACCGGCCCGACATCCAGCCCGCCGGTCACGTGCAGCAGCGGCTCGGCCATCCCCCGCTCCAACTCGCGCCACAGGGCAAAGGCCCGTCGGAGGAGCGGGACGTAGGACGGGTGCTCGAAGTAAGCCAGCCGGATGATGCGGGTCAGGCCATGGGAGGACCCGTGTGGATGACCGGGCTCGAACCGCTCCAGCCCGAGCACCCGCTGCCCCCGTTCGGCAAGGTGGCAGAGGGCGGCGCTGCCCATACCTCCCAGCCCCACCACGATCACATCGAAGCCTGCCCCCATGAGCCCCCTCGTGCGCGACGGTGTACGTGCATCGAACCGCGTGAATCTTCGAGACGAAATCCGGCCTTTCCTGCTTGCCGATGCGTGGTCCCTGAGCCATGCTAGCGATTGCCAGCTAATCCCTCCCCAGGAGTCTCGCCTCATGGCAGCAACAAACGTCTCCGACCCGCAATACTACCACCGGGTCGTGGATTGCCAGTGGGCCTGTCCGGCCCACACGAACGTCCCCGGCTACATCCGCCTCATCGCACAGGGCCGGTATACGGAGAGCTATCTGCTCAACCGCGAGTCGAACGTGTTCCCCGGCATCCTGGGGCGCGTCTGCGACCGTCCGTGTGAACCCGCCTGCCGTCGTGGCCGCGTGGAAGAAAAGCCCGTGGCAATCTGCCGCCTCAAGCGCGTGGCGGCCGATCATCGCGACGACATCACCGAATTCCTGCCCAAGGCGCCGGCCGTCAAGAACGGCAAGCGCGTGGCCCTCATCGGCGCCGGCCCGGCCTCGCTGACCGTAGCCAACGATCTGCTGCCGCTGGGATACGACGTCACGATTTTCGAGAAGAATGCGACGCCGGGCGGTCTGATGCGCATCAACATCCCGTCGTTCCGGCTTCCGGCCAACGTGCTCGACGAGGAGTGCGGGTACATCATCGACATGGGCGCCCACATGCAGTACGGCACCCCGGTCACCAGCCTCAAGGCGCTGCTCGACGACGGCTACGACGCCGTGTTCGTGGGCGCCGGCGCGCCGAAGGGCAAGGAACTCGACATCCCCGGTCGCTGGGACGCGCCCGAGCAGGTGCACATCGGCATCGAGTTCCTCGCCAACGTGCATTTCAAGCACATCGAGCAGATGGGTCCGCGCGTGATCATCATCGGCGTGGGCAACACGGCCATGGACTGCTGCCGCACCTCCAAGCGCCTCGGCGCAACCGACGTGAAGGTGGTGGCGCGACGCGGCCGCAAGCATTTCAAGGCGTCGCCGTGGGAACTCGAGGATGCCGAAGAGGAGCAGGTCGAGATCATCGAGAACCACGCGCCCAAGCGCATGGTGGTCGAGAACGGCAAGCTCGTGGGCATGGAATTCGAAGTCCTGCAGTGGACCGAGGATGCCAGCGGCAGGCAGTCGAGCACCGTGGTGGGCACCACGGTCATTCCGTGCGACCAGGTCATCCTCGCCATCGGGCAGGACAACGCCTTCGAGTTCATCGAGCGCGACATCGGCGTGGAGTTCGACGCGAAGGGCATGCCCGTCGTGAACAAGACCACGCACCAGAGCACGCACCCCCGAGTCTTCTTCGGCGGTGACGCCGCGTGGGGCCCGGAGAACATCATCTGGGCGGTGGCGCACGGACATGCGGCCGCGATTTCCATGGACCTGCAGAGCCACGGCCGCGACGTGGTGCAGGATCGTCCGCCCTACGGCATGTCGCTCACCAGCGCGAAGATGGGCATGCACTCGTGGGCGTACGACAACGATTACGAGTCGGCGAAGCGCGCCAAGATGCAGCACGAGGATCTCACACGCCGCTTCAAGGACCTCGTGACGGAAGTGGAGCTTGGCTTCACGCCCGAGCAGATCGTGTCGGAAGTGGGGCGCTGCCTCAACTGCGACATCCAGACGCATTTCACGGCCACTGCGTGCATCGAGTGCGACGCCTGCGTCGACATCTGCCCCACCAACTGCCTCACCATCACCACCAACAGCACGCCTGTCGACGAACTGCGCACGCGTCTGTCCGCGCCGGCGCTCAACACGTCGCAGGATATCTACCTCTCCGAGGCGCTGCCGCAGACCAAGCGCATCATGGTGAAGGACGAGGATGTCTGCCTCCACTGCGGTCTCTGTGCCGAGCGTTGCCCCACCGCCGCGTGGGACATGCGCATCTTCGATCTCAAGAAGCCGATGGCGGGACAGCTCGCCGGGATGGCCAGCGTATGAGCGGTATCAACGATTTCGCGTTCAAGATGGGTACCGTGAACGGCACAGGCTCCGCCAGTGCCAACGGGTTGCTCATGCAGGCCATCTTCCGCATGGGCATCCCGGTCACGGGCAAGAACATCTTCCCGTCCAACATTCAGGGATTGCCCACGTGGTACGAAATCCGCGTCAGCAAGGACGGCTACACGGCACGTCCGAGCGAGGTGGATCTGGTGGTGGCGCTCAATCCGGCCACCTACGCCAAGGATGTGGCCACGGTGCGCCCCGGCGGCTACCTCGTGTACGACTCGTCGTGGCCGCTCGAGCCCGATCTCGTGCGCGAGGGCATCACCATCCTCGGCATTCCGTTCGGCAAGATGTGCGTGGAGAACTTCCAGGGGGATCGCGATCGCACCCTGCTCCGCAACATCGTGTACGCCGGTTCGCTGGCTGCGCTGCTGGACATCGACATGGATGTCATCGGTGGTATGCTGGCCGAGAAGTACGGCAAGAAGCCCAAGCTGCTCGACAGCAACCACAAGGCCATCCGTCTGGGGTATGACTACGCGAAGGCCAACTTCGACTGCCCGCTACCGTTCCGTCTCGAAAAGATGGACGCGACCGGCGACTCGATTCTCATCGACGGCAATACGGCGTGCGCGCTGGGCGCGGTGTACGCCGGCGCCACGGTGGGCGCGTGGTATCCCATTACGCCGGCCACCGCGCTGATGGAGCAGTTCAAGGCCTTCTGTGAGAAGTTCCGCATCGACCCGGAAACCGGCGCGCACAATTACGCCATCCTGCAGGCTGAGGACGAACTCGCGGCCGCGGGCATCATCATCGGCGCGGGCTGGGCCGGCGCCCGGTCGTTCACGAACACGTCGGGTCCCGGCATCTCGCTCATGCAGGAGTTCATCGGGCTCGCGTACTACACTGACATCCCCGCCGTCTTCTTCGACATCCAGCGGTGCGGTCCGGCCACGGGCATGCCCACGCGTACGCAGCAGGCCGACCTCATGTCGTTGGCCTATGCGTCGCATGGTGACACCAAGCACCTCATTCTCTTCCCCGCCAATCCGGGCGAAGCGTTCGAACTGTCGGTGCAGAGCTTCGATCTCGCCGAACGGTTCCAGACACCCGTCTTCGTGGCTACCGATCTCGACATCGGCATGAACGACTGGATGGTGAAGCGCTTCCATTGGGACGAGCACTACCGTCCCGACCGCGGCAAGGTGCTCGATGCCGCCGCGCTCGAGAAGATTCAGAAGTTCTCGCGCTACCTCGACGTGGATGGTGACGGCATCGCGGCGCGCACGCTGCCTGGTGTCGGCGGCAAGGGCGCGTATTTCGTGCGCGGGTCGGGGCACGACAAGCACGCGGCGTACACCGAGGATTCGGACGCCTACCAGGAGCTGGTGGACCGCCTCAAGCGCAAATTCGCGCATGCGGCCACGGTCATGCCGAAGCCGGTCTTCACCCTGCAGCCGGGCGCCGACATCGGGCTCGTCTGCATCGGCGGCTGTGACGCTGCGGTGCGCGAAGCGGCCGACAAGCTGCAGGCGCGTGGCATTACCGTCGATGTGATGCGCATCCGGTCCTTCCCCTTCGGCGCCGAAGTGCAGGCGTTCTTCGACGCACACGAAAGGAACTTCGTCATCGAGCAGAACCGCGACGCCCAGCTGCGCTCGCTGCTCGCCATCGAACTCGGCATCCCGCGCGACGACATGATCTCCGTACTCGATTACGGCGGCATGCCCCTCACCGCAAAAGTGGTGGTGGATGCCGTGTCCGCCAACGTCTCCAGCCAGGCCAAGGTGTCCGCATGACCTCCATTGCCAAGCCTCCCGTTCGGCATCCGAGCTCGCGCACCAACGATCTCGGGCTGACCATCCGCGACTACGAAGGCGCTATGTCCACGCTCTGCGCCGGTTGCGGTCACGACTCCGTGACCGCTGCCATCGTGCAGGCGGGATGGGAGCTCAACCTCGAGCCGCACAAGGTGGGCAAGATGAGCGGTATCGGCTGCTCGTCGAAGACCACGGCGTATTTCATGAAGCAGTCGCACGGCTTCAACTCCGTGCACGGCCGCATGCCGTCGGTTACCTCGGGCGCCGCCGCAGCCAATCGTGCGCTCACCTACATCGGTGTGTCCGGTGACGGTGACTCGCTGTCCATCGGCCTCGGGCAGATGTCGCACGCCATCCGCCGCAACGTGAACATGCTCTACATGCTGGAGAACAACGGCGTGTATGGCCTCACCAAGGGTCAGTTCTCGGCGTCGGCCGACATCGGCAGCAAGAGCAAGAAGGGGGAGGCCAACGAACAGTCCCCCATCGATCCCGTGCTGCTCGCGCTCACCCTCGGCGCCACCTTCGTGGCACGCTCGTTCTCGGGTGACAAGAAACAGCTCGTGCCCATCATCAAGGCCGGCCTCTCCCATAAAGGCTTCGCCATCATCGACGTGATCTCCCCCTGCGTGAGCTTCAATGACCACGAGGGGTCCACCAAGAGCTACGCGTTCACGCGCGAGCACGAGGTGGAGGCCGTGCATGCGGACTTCGTGCCGCTGCAACGCGAGATCACCGTGGCCGACACCCACGAGGAAGTCCGCACGGTGGTGATGCACGACGGGGCGGCGGTGCGCCTCCGTGCCACGTCGCCGGACTACGATCCCACGAACCGCGAGTCGGCCTACGCGCACGTGCGTGCCTGCCAGGCGAGAGGAGAGATCGCTACCGGTCTGCTCTTCGTGGATGAAAACGGGCGCGACATGCACGACTACCTTCACACCCCCGCGACTCCGCTCATCGATCTCCCCTTCGAGAAGCTCTGCCCCGGCAAGGGTGCTCTCGACAAGCTCATGGACAAGTTCCGCTAAGGGACCGGTCCACACCGGCGCGGAGCCCGACTCCCCGGCTCCGCGCCAACGACGGTGTCATGCCCCACCACTCTCTCGAGGCGCACGAGGAGCTCGCCGTGCTCGACGAGCTCCTCGTCGACCTCGCTCCCGATGCGGAGCATCTGCTCCCCTTCCTGCACCGTGTGCAGGAACGACTCGGCCACGTGTCGCCGGCCGCCATCCGCTATGCCGCACACGCCTTCAATCTGTCGCGCGCCGAAGTATTCGGCGTAGTCACGTTCTACGGTGACTTCCGCGAAGCGCCCGCGGGCGACACGGTCGTGCAACTGTGCATGGCCGAAGCCTGTCAGGCGGTCGGTTGCCGGGAGCTCGCCGCACACGCCGAGCGCTCACTGGGCGTACCATTGGGCACGACCACAGGCGACGGGCGCCTTCATCTCGAGGCCGTGTACTGCCTCGGCAATTGCGCCCTCGGCCCGTCGGTACGCATCGCGGACGACATCCACGGTCGCGTCACGGCGGCGGTGTTCGACCGGCTCGTCGCGATGGCCGCCACCACACGGAGCATCCCATGAGCCTCCGTGTCTATGTGCCCAATGATACGGCGGCCTGCTCGGTGGGGGCGGATGCCGTGGCCCACGCCATCGCGATGCATGGCGCGATGCACGGCGTACACGTCACGATCGTGCGCAACGGATCCCGTGGCGCCGCGTGGATGGAACCGCTGGTGGAAATGCACACGGCTGACGGACGGGTCGGCTTCGCCAACGTTGCGGCGGACGACGTCGCTTCGCTCTTCGCCGGTGAAGGCCCCAATGCACAGCACCCCGGGTACATCGGGCTCGTCGCCGAGCATGCGTGGTTTGCGCACCAGCAGCGCCTCACCTTCAAGCGCGCGGGGCTCATCGATCCGCTCTCGTTGCCGGAATACGAGGCGGCGGGTGGCCTGATGGGCCTGCGGCGCGCCCTGGCTATCTCTCCGGAAGCAATCGTCGCCGAGGTGACCACGTCGGGACTGCGTGGGCGCGGCGGCGCGGCGTTCCCGGCCGGGATCAAGTGGAACACGGTGCGCCAGGCAGTGAGCGTCACCAAGTACGTGGTGTGCAACGCTGACGAGGGCGACTCCGGCACTTTCGCCGACCGGCTGCTCATGGAGGCCGACCCGTATCAGCTCATCGAGGGCATGATCATCGCCGGCCTGGCGGTCGGTGCGACGCGCGGTTTGATCTATGTGCGCTCGGAGTATCCACGCGCGATACGCACACTGCGCGAAGCCATCGTACGGGCGGAACAGGCGGGCATACTTGGTGCGAGCGTGCTTGGGTCGGCGCATCGCTTCGATCTCGTGGTGCGGGTCGGCGCCGGCGCCTACATTTGCGGCGAGGAAACCGCCCTGCTGGAGAGCCTCGAGGGGAAGCGCGGCATGGTGCGCGCCAAGCCGCCGCTCCCCGCGCTGCGGGGCCTCTTCGGTCAGCCCACGGTGATCAACAACGTGCTCACGCTGGCTGCGGCCACGGACGTGCTGGCCTTGGGTGGCGCGGCCTATGCGGCCCTCGGGCTCGACCGGTCGAAGGGCACCATGCCGTTCCAGCTGGCCGGCAATGTCGCCCGTGGCGGATTGGTCGAGGCCCCCTTCGGCCTCACGTTGCGCGAACTCGTGTTCGGCTTCGGTGGTGGCAGCCGCAGCGGGCGTCCGTTGCGGGCCATTCAGGTGGGCGGTCCCCTTGGCGCGTATCTCCCCGAGTCCCAGTGGGACACGCCACTCGCCTACGAATCCTTCGCCGCCATCGGGGCCATGCTCGGGCATGGCGGGGTGGTGTGCTTCGATGACACGGTGGACATGGCAGCGCAGGCCGAGTTCGCCATGGCGTTCTGCGCGCACGAGTCGTGCGGCAAGTGCACACCGTGCCGCATCGGCTCCACGCGCGGTGTGGAGGTCATCCAGCGTCTGCGCCGCCGCGAAGAGTCGCGCAAGCAATGGACCCTCCTCGAGGAGCTGTGCGAGACCATGGAATTGGGATCGTTGTGCGCCCTCGGTGGTCTTACCCCCATGCCTGTGCGCAGCGTGATGACGCACTTCTCCGCCGATCTGCTCGCGCCGGTAGGAGGCAACCCAGCATGAGTGATCACATGATCGACCTCACCGTCGATGGAATGCCGGTCCGGGTGGCGTCCGGTACCAGCATCATGCAGGCCGCCCGCACCGTGGGCGTGGATATCGCCAAGTTGTGTGCGACCGACTCGCTCAAGTCGTTCGGCTCATGCAGGCTGTGCATCGTGCAGGTGGACGGCCGGCGTGGCCTTCCCGCCTCGTGTACGACACCAGTGGAGCCCGGCATGGTGGTGCGTACGCAGACACCGCAGGTGGCGCGCGTCCGTCGCAACGTGATGGAGTTGTACATCTCCGACCACCCCCTCGACTGTCTCACCTGCGCCGCCAATGGCGACTGCGAACTGCAGGACATGGCCGGTGCGGTGGGATTGCGCGAGGTACGGTACGGCATGGACGGCGCCAGCCATCTCGTCGCCGAAAAGGACGAAAGCAACCCCTACTTCACCTTCGATCCGTCCAAGTGCATCGTGTGCTCGCGCTGCGTACGCGCCTGCGACGAGATCCAGGGAACGTTCGCGCTCAGCATCACCGATCGGGGGTTTGCATCGAAGGTGAGCGCCGGCATGAACGAGGGCTTCCTCGCCAGCGAGTGCGTATCCTGCGGCGCGTGCGTGCAGGCCTGCCCAACGGCGACGCTCACCGAGAAGACGGTGATCGAGGCCGGTCAACCCGAGCGCACGGTGAAGACCACCTGTGCCTACTGCGGCGTGGGCTGCTCCTTCGAAGCGCAGATGAAGGGGAACGATGTGGTGCGCATGGTGCCGGCCATGGACGGTGGTGCCAATGAAGGGCACTCGTGTGTGAAGGGGCGCTTCGCGTGGGGGTACGCCACGCATACCGACCGCGTTCTCAAGCCGTTGGTGCGCGAGCACATCGGTGATCCATGGCAGGAAGTGTCGTGGGACGAGGCCATTGGCTTTGCGGCCCGCCGGTTCATCAGCATCCAGCGGCGCCATGGCCGTGATGCCATCGGCGGCGTATCGAGTTCGCGCTGCACCAACGAGGAAGTGTACGTGGTGCAGAAGATGATCCGTGCCGCTTTCGGCAACAACAACATCGACACCTGCGCGCGGGTGTGTCACTCCCCCACGGGATACGGGCTCAAGCAGACGTTCGGCACGGCGGCCGGCACGCAGGATTTCAAGAGCGTGGCTCACGCCGACGTAATCGTCGTGATCGGCGCCAACCCCACCGATGCGCATCCGGTGTTCGCCGCGCGCATGAAGCGGCGGCTGCGTCAGGGCGCGAAGCTCATCGTCATCGATCCGCGCCGCATCGACCTCGTACGGTCGCCGCACATCCGGGCCGCGCACCACCTGCAGCTGCGCCCCGGCACCAACGTGGCGGTCATCAATGCCATGGCCCACGTGATCGTCACCGAAGGACTGTTGAACGAGCCGTTCGTGAGCAGCCGCTGCGACGCGCGCAGCTTCGACCAGTGGCGCTCCTTCATCGCGCAGCCGGAACAATCCCCCGAAGCGACCGAGGTCTTCACCGGGGTGCCGGCCGCGGAGATCCGGGTAGCGGCGCGGTTGTACGCCACCGGCGGCAATGCAGCCATCTACTACGGCCTCGGCGTAACGGAGCACAGCCAGGGGAGCACCATGGTGCTCGGCATCGCCAACCTCGCCATGGTGGCCGGTCAGATCGGGCGCGAAGGCACCGGTGTGAATCCACTGCGCGGCCAGAACAACGTGCAAGGCTCGTGTGACATGGGGTCGTTTCCGCACGAACTGCCCGGCTACCGTCATATCTCCGACGACGTGACGCGCGGGCTCTTCGAGAACGCGTGGAACGTGGCGCTCGACCCCGAGCCCGGGCTGCGCATTCCCAACATGCTTGCCATGGCAATCACGGGCCAATTCCGCGGGATGTTCATCCAGGGTGAGGACATCGCGCAGTCCGACCCCAATACGCAGCACGTTACCGAGGCATTGCGGGCGATGGAGTGCGTGGTGGTCCAGGATCTCTTCCTCAACGAGACCGCCAAGTACGCGCACGTGTTCCTTCCGGGCACCGCGTTTCTCGAGAAGGACGGCACCTTTACGAACGCCGAGCGTCGCATCAACCGGGTGCGGCCGGCCATGCCCCCGCGCACCGGACTGAGTGAGTGGGAGGCCGTGTGCCGTCTCGCCACCGAGATGGGCTATCCCATGCAGTATGGGTCAGCGGCCGAGATCATGGACGAAATCGCGACCCTGACGCCCACTTTTTCCGGCGTGTCCTTCGCGTACCTCGATCGCGTAGGGAGCGTGCAGTGGCCCTGCACCGCCGACAAGCCCCAGGGCACGCGCATCATGCACGAGGAACAGTTCGTGCGCGGACGTGGACGATTCCTCGTCACCCAGTACGTGCCCACCGAGGAGCGCTCGAACCGCCGCTTCCCGCTCCTGCTCACCACGGGGCGCATCCTGTCGCAGTACAATGTGGGCACCGCGACGCGTCGTACCGCCAATTCAGTGTGGCATGCCGAGGACGTGCTGGAAATGCATCCGCATGATGCCGAGGTGCGCGGTATTGCCGACGGAGACGGGGTCATGCTGCAAAGCCGCAAGGGCGCCATCACCCTGCACGCGCACGTGAGTGACCGGGTCCCGGAAGGCGTGGTGTATACCACGTTCCACCACCCCGAGAACGCCGCCAACGTGGTCACTACCGAGTTCTCCGACTGGGCCACCAACTGCCCCGAGTACAAGGTGACGGCGGTGGAGGTGCACCCTGTCGACTGACGTCGCGGGCGCGCCGGCCACCCACGCGTCGGTGCCGATCACCATCGGCGGCACCGAGGGGACGTGGGACATCGCGGCCGAGGTCCCCGTGCAGGTCACGGTGAATGGCGCGCCGTTCACCGTAATGCTGGCCACGCCGGCCGATCTCGAGGACCTCGCCCGTGGGCTGCTGCTCACGGAGCAGGTGCTGACGCGACCCGACGGCATCGAGCGCCTCGACGTGACCGGCTGGCTCGGTGACCTGCAAATAGCGGTGCACATCACGCCCGAGGCGCTGCGCACGGAGCGACTGGGCGCACGATCGGTATTGGGCAATAGTGGCTGTGGGGCGTGCGGCGTCGAATCGCTGGCCCAGTTGCATGGGCGGCGCCCGGTGTCGCGTGAGGCGTGCATAAACGTATCCGACGACGCGGTGCTGCGCGGCCTCCGCGAGATGCCGGCCCATCAGCCGCTCAACGCCACGTCGCACTCCGTGCATGCCGCCGCATGGTGCGATATGTCCGGCGAGGTGCTGCTCGTACGCGAGGATGTGGGGCGTCACAACGCCCTCGACAAACTCGTGGGCGCCCTGGCAGAGGCGAACCGTCTGCACGAACCCGGCTTCGTGGTGATGAGCAGCCGATGCAGCTACGAACTGGTGTACAAGACATCGGTCACGAACGCGCAGTTGCTCGCGACCATCAGCGCACCCACCACCATGGCGCTCCAGTGGAGTACCGCACTGGGTGTTCCGCTGGCCAGTACGCTGCGGCGCGGCGACCGGTTCGAGGTCGTGCGCTTTCCCGTTTCCAGCCTCAAGTTCTCCACCGAGTGAGCATGCAGGACGACGACATCGTACGGATGGCCAACCAGATCGCCCAGTTCTTTTCGGTGTATCCGGAGGAGGACGCGGTGGAAGGCATCCGCGACCATCTCGTGAAATTCTGGCCGCCGACCATGCGCAAGGATCTGCTGGTGGTAACCAACGGCCTCGTCCCAAGCGAGACGCCGGTGCATCCGCTGGTGCTCAAAGCGGCGGCCGGATTGCGGCCGAACGGCGAAGACGACGGCTGAGCAGAGCGGTGCAACCGTGCTGATTCCGCCGCGGGACGTTACCGGCGTGGTGCTCTGTGGCGGCGAGGGGCGCCGCATGGGCGGCGTGGAGAAACCGCTGGTGCCGTTGCACGACAGACCGCTGCTGGCGCATGTCCTCGACCGGCTACTCCCGCAGGTCGGGCACGTCATCGTCAGCGCCAACCGGGAACTCGATGCGTACCGTGCGCTCGGTCATCCGGTGGTCAGCGATGACGTGCCCGGGCTCGGTCCACTCGGCGGGCTCGCCACCGTCGCCCGTCATGTGACCACACCGTGGCTCTTCTGCTGCCCCGGGGACGCGCCGCGGCTCGACGCCGGTCTCGTGTCGCGGCTGGCGGCAGCGTTGCAGGACGAG
>Ga0222712_10005122_pt1 | contig 13431 bp, 11 predicted proteins | sample C33_657DmetaG_FD_165043 | JGI IMG/M metagenome (GOLD analysis project Ga0222712, IMG submission 165043) | Estuarine water microbial communities from San Francisco Bay, California, United States - C33_657D | ecosystem: Environmental > Aquatic > Marine > Unclassified | place: USA: California...
CGACGACGACGAGTCATGAACCAGAAACCTGTCCCTCGATCGACGCCGACGCCGCGCTTTGGACGTTCGGCGCGCGTCATCGCCGCACCCGTCACGAGCGGGATGTCACGCGCGCTCGCGCCCGCGCCCGCGCACGCGCGCGCGCATTCGAGGACGACGACATCGCTCGCGCGCTCGCGATCGAGGGCGTGCGTCGCGCGCGCGCATGCGCGAGCGCTGGACGTCGAACGCGTCGCGCGGGTCGCGCTCGCGCTGGCGACGTGCGCGAACGTCTGGAGCGCGCGCGCGGACACGCTCCCGGATGACGCCGTGGTGCGATTGTTATGCGACGCACAGTGCGAAGAGCGATTGAAAGACGTGAGCGAAGAGGCGTTGCCGAGCGGGTTGAGGTATAAGGATATCGTCGTCGGCTCCGGGGAGTCGCCGCCGATAGGGTACCAAGTCGTCGTGGATTACATCGCCAAGGATCAAAAGGGGAGGATTTTTGAGAATTCTCTGGAGAAAGGGAAGCCGAATGATATCCGGGTTCTGGATTGCGTGAAGTTTCCCGAGGAGACGTGTCCGGTGATTCCGGGGCTCGCCGACGGGTTGCTTACGATGAGAAGCGGCGGGATTCGGCGCATGTATATTCCTGGAGAGTTGTCGTTCCCGAAAGGATTGGCGTCCGCGCCGGGGCGACCGGCGATTTTACCTTTCACTCCGGTGACGTTTGATGTCGCGCTGAGATACATTCCGGGTTTCGATTAAAGTCGCGGCGCCGTGAGTTTTGTTTTGTGGTATTACGCTTGGTCTTATCAACTCAATTTTGTTAAACTTGTCGTCGTCGTCGTCGTCGTCGTCGTCGTCGTCGTCGTTGCGAGTGCTGTTAATAATCATCGCCGCGAGTCAATACCTCGACCCCAGAGGATGGCTTCAGCAAAATCGTGTGCTCGTATTGCGCAACGTACGAACCCTTGATGTCGCACAACGGTGGGTACGGTTGCACGATGCCGTTATCACACAAGTTTTTGAGCGCCATTCCGTACCGCTGTTCGCCAATTCTGTCCAAGTAACGCTTGCAGAACGCCAACGTGCCGAAATTTCGGTCAATGGTACCGAGAAGTTGCTTAGCTCGCGGCAGGCGAAGCGGCACGTGTCCGACATCAAAGTTTTTCATGTAGTGGCTGCACTCGCCGTCTTCGATGACGTACCTGCGCAGAAGGACAAAAACGAACGATCATTAGTACGCGCGATCACAGCCAAGCACGCGACGAAGACAACACGCGATCGATATCGAGACTAATGGAGGCTGCGGGAACATTGGGAAGTCTCGCGAGGAGGTCAACCGCAGTACTATGATGTCTCGTTTGCTGTACGATCTCGGTGATGAGCTGGCCCGGAAAAACTCCAGACACTAGAAAGACCATGCGGTGCCACGAATGACGATCTTTGCTGCGTTCAATTCACCAAAATCGAAATCAAAAAAAATGCGATCGAGTTGAAAATCACCACCGACGTAAGTCACGTACCCTCGCCCCGTCGTCCCAAACGTTTCAATGGCGTAATATTCGCCCTCTTCCATCTTCGTCTCTACGCCGCCCTTCACGATGGGCACGCTCTTTCCGGCGTGAATTCTGTACGGATCGATGGAATGACCATTCAAATTGCGGCAACATTTCACTTGGTACTCTTTCCCGTGTATCTCCACTGTGTGTGATTGCATCACTTCCTCAATCTGCGCTCCAATATCGCACAAGCGCACGTCTATCCCCGCCGCCCTGATCCCCGTCTCCGTGGCCTCGCGCACAGCTTTTAACAACGGATCATACATGTCGTTAAACGTCTTTGTGAACGCGCAATCGATGATTCGTCCCTTCACTTGCACACCGAAATCAAATTTTATCACGTCGTCGGCGCCGATGACGCTCTCGCAGCCGCCGTTTGGCGTCCAATGCGCGGCGACGTGATTCTTCGAGCATCCCGTGGGAAACGCGACGCCCGCTTCTAATCCACGTTCCTCGATCAATTTTCGTACGCTATTCTCCAGCGTTTCGCACACATCAATATATTTCATCCCGGGTTTCACCCAATCGCTAATGTACGCGCGAACCTCTCGATGCACCTCCGCGCACTGCCTCGCTTCGTTATAATTCCCGTACTCAATTCGTTCCAACTCGCGCTTCTCCTCGTTACTCTCGCGCCAGACGTTATGCGCGTGATGCGCGAGTATCTCCCCCACCGGGTACGCTCCGTCGGCGAACAACCTCGCCACCGGCGTCGTCGGCGGTTTCGTCTGCTTCCCACTTGGATACTTCTTCCCATCACCGCCCTCGCTTTTTATTTCACACGATTTATTCTTCTTCTTCTTCTTCTTCTTCTTCTTCTTCTTCGTTTCTTCCCCTTCCGCGCGCGCGCCTTCGTCCTCGCTCGCGTCTCCGTCGCCTTCGCGCGCCTCGATCGTCACCTTCAACGCGTCCAACCCGCGCGCGACCGCGCGTTCGTCGTCCTCGCTCGACGCGTCATCGTTCGTCTCATTCATCGCGTTTCCCGATGCGCCTCACGAAACTTTCCTCGGTCGCGGTCGCGGCGCGATGTGTCGGCACTGCGCGACGCTCGACGCGGCGCCGCTCGCGCGCGATGTCCACCGGCATTGTCGTCGAGCGCGATGGCGACGACGACGTGGACATCGATTTTAACATCACCGACGTAAGACGACGACGAACGCGAGCGAAAGACGCGAAAGGACGTGCGAAAGAGCGGGCGAGAGACGACGGGGCTAAGGACGCGAGCGCGAGCGAGCGAAGCGCGCCGTCGTGGTTGCACTTGGGGTTTTTGTGCTTGTTCATCCTCCCGGGGGTGTTCGCGGCGCTTGATTACGTGTTTAAATTCACCCCAGAGCGATCGAAGAGTTACGCGCACGTGAGCGATGAGGCGAAGATGTACAAGATGAAGATTCGCGCGTTGTACGAAGATTATAATCCGAGCAAGGTGGCGGAGATCCCAAAACTGATGGATAAGTATCGAGGACGGGAACGGGCGTTGTATAGGGCGATAGAGAAGAAATGTGCGTCGTCGATCGATTCGAACGGGGTTTTCAGAGTGTCGTCACACAGACGTTTCGCGTTTCCGCTGACGCTTTGCTCGGTTTTCTCGCTTCGTAGATAAGAACGCGAAGACGCACCATCAGCGTTTCGACGAGGAGTGATCGCGACATATATATGTATAGGTAAGTATAGAATTGCGTGCGCGCGCGACGCGCGACGAAGGATTTGGTCGCTGGGTGAGACGGTCGGCGAGTCGGGCGTCGGCAAGAGTTTCCACTGCTACGCGCCGTCGCGCGACTACAAATTTGGCTAAAGAGCTAGGTACTACGCTACGCGCTAAAGCTTCGCGAGTGGGAATATGCACTCGTCGCGCTCAGGAGAGATAGAATTTGGTATTCGCGAAATCTTGCAACAGCGGATTGTACCCCGACTTCGTGCGTGTTAAGTGACAGTCGGCGTATTCGCGCATAAAATCCTTCGTGGCGACGATCCTCCCAAGGCGCGCGCGCTCGAGCCCGGCGTTCGCGCTGGATGCGACGAAATCTATTCCTCGAACTGTGTCGAAGCACGTGGGAAAGAAGACATCAGCCGTGCGGTCGGGAGGTAACATGTATGAATCGTGGTCAACCGTCCGTCCACCGTCGCGCTGACTCGCCACGAGCGGCGCGTTCACGCCTTCGATGCGCACGTTCGGCAGCGCGTCGAAATCGGCGGCGATCAATCGATGGTTCGGTCGTCTCGAATGCAGCGTCTCCATCAACGTCATGAGCCCACTCGGGACGAACCACGTCTCCCCCGACGATGTCAAATTCTTCAGTGCTGCAACAAACAACGCCGCCGCGCCGCGCGGCGGCGCGTACGCCCCTACACCCCCTTCCAGCGTCAAATCCCACGACATCTCGATAGCTTCAATCGTTTTCTTTATCAACGCGTCGTTCAGAGGCTTTTCAACCTCAACGTTCGACCCGTCGCTCGCCCGCGCGACCTCCGTCTGCGTCCACGCGCCTCGCCCGCGCCTCGCCCGCCGCACGCGGTCGTGCGGTAAATTATCAAACACCTCCAGCGCGATCACGAAACACTCCTCGTTGTTCGGCTCTCCCCATGAAGACGAGCGCAGCGCGTCGCTCGTTATCGCGACGTGCGTCTTCTCTTCGTGTCCGCTCGCGCGCGCGAAACGCCGTTGCCTCGCGCTCAGCGCCGAGCTGATATCGATTGACACGTACTTCATCGATTCGTACGTCTCCCGAGCGTGCTCTCGAACGTAATCCATGAAACCACACGCGAACGTGCCGTTGCCGCCGCCGATTTCATACACGCACAGTCCGCCACGACGCGCTCGCTCGCTCGCCGAAGCCAAGGCGTAGCGCGCGACGGCGCGCGCGTAGTGCGGGGCGAAGATCTCCCCTGGCGTGAGCCACTGCGCGCCGAGCGACGCGTACGTGCGAGCAAGTTTTGCTTGGTAATCATCGCTGTCCATGAGAGTTTGAAAAGCGATCGGTGATTGATGGAGAGTACCGACGGGGACGCGCTCGGCGTCCATGAAGTACCCCGAGCGCGGGGCGTACAGGAGGTCTCTGAGATAATCGCGTAACAGCTTCGTCGACGATTTCGAAGCGGTTGAGTTGAACGAGAGCGATGCGCGCGAGGCGAAAGCGCGACGCATGGCGCGCGGGGCGCGCGGCGCGAAATAACGCGAAAACTCGCGAGTCGCGAGGACGACGGCGACGTTGGCTCACAAATCCGAGCGAAAATTGCAACGGCGTCGAGCGCAATCTAAAGCCTCGATCGAGAAAACTCGAGCTTGGCGATGGTTTCCAAGTGCACTTCGTCCGGGCCGTCGGCGAGGCGCAACGTGCGCGCGCCTGCGTAGAGACGCGCGAGCGGGGTGTCGCCGCTCACGCCGGCGCCGCCATGAATTTGTATGGCGGCGTCGATGACGGACAGCGCGGCGGTGGGCGCGGCAACCTTGCACACGGCCACGGCACCTCGAGCGACTTTAATGCCGCACTTGTCAAGCAAATGCGCGGCTTGGAGCGTGAGGAGTCGAGCGCCGTCGAGCGTGACGCGACATTGGCCGAGACGCTGCAAGACGGCGCCGTTGCTCGCCAGCGGCTGGCCAAACGCGACGCGCGATTTAGCGCGACTCGCTGCAAGCTCGAGCGCTCGTTCGCCCATACCGATGAGCCTCATGCAATGATGTAAACGCCCAGGACCGAGACGGCCCTGCGCGATCTCGAAACCACGGCCTTCGCCGAGCAATATGCTTTCGTTTGCGATGACGCGCACGTTCGTAAATGTCATCTCGGCGTGGCCGTGCGGAGCATCGTCGTACCCGAAAACCGTGAGAGGGCGAACAACCCGCACGCCCGGGGCGTCCATGGCGCACAGCACCATGCTTTGCTGCTCGTGTTTGGGCGTTCCCGAGTCATCGCGCGCGGTTTTACCCATGAAAATAATAAGTTTGCATCGCGGGTCGCACGCGCCCGACGTCCACCATTTGCGACCATTCAACACGTAATCGCGACCATCGCGCACGATCGCGCTCTCGATGTTTGTCGCGTCCGAGCTCGCCACCGCGGGTTCGGTCATCGCAAAACACGAGCGAATCTGTCCTAAAAGCAGCGGACGAAGCCATTTGTCTTGCTGCGCCGCCGAACCGTAGCGAAGAAGCACCTCCATGTTCCCGGTATCCGGCGCTGAACAATTGAATGCTTCGGACGCCCAAACGCTCCGTCCCATCTCCTGCGCCAGATGCGCATACTCCAAGTTGGTCAATCCAGGACCGGCGAAAAGCGACGACCCCGAACCGCCCGCATCTTGGATTTTCAACAACGCCGCGCTATCCATCGGCAGCCACAAGTTCCATAACCCAGCGATCTTGGCTTTGGCTTTTAACTCCTCCACCAAGGGGTGCACGTTCCACCGCTCGCTCGTCTCCGCATGCGCCTCGAGTGATTCTTCTGCCTTGTATACGTGAGCGCGCATAAAATGCTTGAGCTTGAGTAAAGTCGCCGCCGCCTTTGGACTCGGCTCAAATCCCGTCGCCGCGCTCGCGTCGAATGCTCCTCCATCCACCTCAGTGGCGAGCTCACGCACACCGCGCGGGAGGTCCACACCGTTGACTATCACGAGCGCACGCTTGGCGAAAACGTCCACGAGCTGACCCATAGCGCGTGCGTTTGCGCTCGAAGCGTTGCCTTGCACCGCTCGCGCTCGAACACCAGCTAAAATTGACGCCCCGCGAAACAATGAAAACGCCACGTAAAACGGCCACGTCTTCGCTGTCGCGCTCGTCATTGGATTTTCGATTCCACTCGCATCGGACCACCACTGAACGTATTCACGCTCGCTCGGAATGCCCTCGGGCAATGACGACGCGTCGAGCGTCGGGTACAAATTGCCCTCGGCACCCATCGACGGCAAATAATACGGCAAGCAATTGAACGCTACGTCCGCGTACGGCGCCCCAAGAGTGCTCAGTTCCCAATCTAATACCGCGAGCACTTCCACGTCGCCGTCGTCGGCGTCGCGCCCGCGTTTGATCACTAAATTATCCAATCTAAAATCCCCGTGCACCAAGCGTCCGCTCGCGACCTCCAGCTCCGGAGCGTTCTTCGAAAGCCACGACATGAGCGCGCGCATCGACGCCTCGGGAGAAATTCCCAACTTTTCTCCGACGCTCGCGTCGTATTGTGCGCTCCACCGTTCGACTTGCCGCGCACTGTACCGTTCGGGTCGTCCGAACGTCGCCAAGCCGACGCTCGCGGGATCGACGGCGTGCAGCGCCCCCAGCGTTCGAGCCATGGCGCGGTACACCCCGTCGCGCCTGCGCGCGCCGCACTCTTCCAGACTCGGTGAGGCGTAAATCTCGCCCTCGACGAAGGACATCAAGTAGAAGGGTTCGCCCAATACTCGAGCGTCTTCGCACAGCGTCAGCATCTTCGGCGTCGGCACGCGCGAATGAGCCAGGGCGTGCATCACCGCGTACTCGCGCTCGATGGCGTGGGCTGATTTCAGTAAGAATCCCGGTGGCTTTTTGCGCAAAACCAAGGCGCGCAACACGCGACGCTGCGCGTCGCAAAAGTTGATCTTGTACGTCGGGTTGGACTGACCGTGTTGGAATTGCTCGGCGACGCACGCGACCGCGCCCTCGGGAACGCAATCGCGCGAATTTTGCGACAGGTAAGCGAACAAAGCACGCTCATCGATGGGTTGGCGGCACCGTTCGCTCGGCGGCGTAGCGGAGGGCGGCATGCCGCGTTGTGAAGCGAGGCTACGTTCGCGGTGGCTTACAAGCGGGGCAACTTCGTCTCGAGCTCCTGTCGTGGATATATAGTGGGATATATACTGTACTGTACTGTAGTGTGTTCTTGGTTTGTGGTGTGGTCTCGATCGTGACATCGATGGAAGCGGCGTTCGGATTCATCGCATTCAATACGTTTTAATCCTCCTCCTCTTGGAGGAGAAGATAGTAGGTGAGGCCGGCGAGGGCGAGGAATCCCGGGACGGCGAGCGGCGAACCGCCGCGTTGCTTGCGCACGTTGCGAAAAGAATACCGGTCGATGGCGCCCTTGTTCGCCTTCTTCTTCGACGGCGCAGAAGCGCGCTTGTTCGTCGCCTTGTTCGTCGCCTTGTTCGTCGCCTTGTTCGTCGCCTTGTTCGTCGTCGCCTTGTTCGTCGCCTTGGTCGTCTTTACCCGCGTCGGCGTTGACTTCGCCTTCGTCGTCTCGTTCGCCCCTCTCGAGGACGGTTTCACTACCCCAGTCGACTTTCGCTTCGTCTTACCCGCCGCGGCTTCGACGCGCGCTCGCCGCTCGGCGTCGCGCGCTCGAAACGCCGCCAAATCCTCCGCCGCTCGTCGCTCGCGTTCCACAACCACCGCTTTACGCTCCGCGCGAAGCGCCTCCGTCGCCTCATTCGTCGCCTCATCTCTCGCCTTTCTCATCGCCGCTCGCCGAGCGATCTCATTCCGCTCGTCTTCGGCTCGCGTCGCTCGGTCGCGCTCCGCCTCGGTCGCCTTCGTCGCCTTCGTCGCCTTCGAATCCTTCATCTCTTTCCTCGTCGTCGTCGCCCGTGCATTCGCCTCCACGTTCGGTGCTTCCAACAACGATTCCCAACTCACACCACCAAACGCGCTCGAGCGCGCGTCGACGAGCGCGTTCGCGTTCGCGTTCGCGTTCGCGTTCGCGTTCGCGCGCTCGAAACGCGTCGCGTACATCGCCGCGACATCCGCGTCCAACTCCCCTGGCGATGCCAACGCGCGATTCGGCGCCAGAGCCACGGCGACGACGGACGCACACAACATCGATCGCATCGTCGCATTCGCGTTCGAGGGCGAGGACGATGATGTGGACTCGCGGGCGCTCGCGCGCGCGATCGCGCCGACGCGCGCGCGAGCGCCCCCGACGCGCGTCTGTGTTCGCCTCGCCGTCGACGTGCGCGTCGGTGTGAGGCGAACGAGCATGGAATCCATTTTACGTTCAACGACGCGCGCGCGTGCGCGTCGAAGTGTCGATGATGATGATGATGATAATTGGATGATGTGGAGTGTGATGATTGTGATGATTGTGATCATTGTGATGATTTTGATGATGATTTTGACGATTTTGATGATGATTTTGACGATGATTTTGACGACGATGGTGACATCGATGTTCACATCGTGATGATCACATCGACGTCGACGACATCTGTCGTCATTCGCGCCAAGTCGTCGTGTTCCCAAGTCCTTCGCCGACGCGCGCGCGCGATCGCTCAAAGGCGTCGATCGACAGACATCGCGCACCGTCGACGCGCGTCCGAATCGGTCCCAGGGGGACGACGGCGACCGACCGACCTCCCCCCTGACCGACCGACCTCCTCCCTGACCGACCGACCGACCTCCCCCCTGACCGACCGACCGAGTAACCGACCGACCGAGTAACCGACCGAGTAACCGACCGAGTAACCGACCGAGTAACCGACCGAGTAACCGCCCGCGACGTCGTCACGCGACGACGTCGATGTCGCGCCCGTTGGCGTCGACGACGAATCGAGCGCGCTCGAACGCGCGCGCGTTCGCGTTCGCGACGTGTGCCGTCATCGCCTTAGCCTTAGCCTTAGTCGTCGCCGTCGTCGTCGTCGTCGAGGTGAACGAAGAGAAAGGTGAGCGAGGCGCGCGCGACGCGGACGCGGACGCGGACGCGGAGGCGAGCGACGACGAGAACGACGACGAGAACGACGACGAGAACGAGGAGAAAGACGAGGGCGAAAGCGGCGAGGGCGAGGAAGACGACGGTGGTGGTAGAGGAAGAAACGATGACGGACGACGCGAGAGGCGTGAGGGAAGGAATGGTGAGGACGACGACGACGGCGGCGGTAGAGGAAGAAACGATGACGGACGACGCGAGAGACGCGAGCGAAGGAATGGTGAGGACGACGACGGTGCGACGACGGTGCGACGACGGTGCGAGGACGCGTTCGCGGACCCGGTGTTTTCCTACGTCGTCGCGCGAAAGGCGTCGCTGCGAGCGATGGAGGAGGCGTTAGGGCGCGAGATTTGGGATTGGTACGCGCAAATGATCGGGATCAGCGCGACGAGCGCGGGGCGAGCGCACTTGGCGAACGTCGTGAGACGCGATGACGTCGTAGAAGCGATCGATGGGTTGTTCGACGCGTTACACCAGAGGTGGCCGCGAGAGGGCGGGGAAGGAGGGCGAGAGCGCGCGCTGAGCGCGCGCGCGACGGAGGCTCTGAGCGTCGGTTTGACGGGGACGATTCGCGAGCTCTTGGCTTCGGGAGATGCGATCGAAATTCCGCGCGCCACCGCGGACGAGCGCGAATTCTTGCGCGTGAATTTCGACACTTTATTTCCGAGCGACGCGCCGCTGAACGGCTCGGCTTTTAGAACGTTAGCGAAGGTCGTCGTCGCGAGGAGGATATTCAAGGCGCTCGCCGAAGCGTTCGGCATGAGCGCTCTTCGAACGGGGTTATCCACCCCGCTCGTCGTGGACGTGAAAGTGACGTTACCCGCGCTCGTCGCGGGCGAGGAAGACGTCGTGGCGTTTCACGTCCACACGGTCGCCCCGAAATCTGTCGCCACGACTTTCGGCGCGCGGCTCGGAGCGTTGGAAGAGATTTTGGAACATTGATTTTCGAACTTTGATTTTGGAACATTAGTAAACATTCATTCTTTTCGCATCTCTTCCTCGCCCTCGCGCGCGCGCGACGTCGAGCGAGCGTTTCGCGCCTCAATATTCGCGCTCGCGTTCTCGCCTCGGTCTCGCGTCGTCGCCGCTTCGACGTCGACCGCTCTCGACTGTTCATCGTCCCTTCACAGCGCGCCGCGCGGCGCCGTCGCGGCGATGCGCGCCGTCCTAACATCGCGCCGTTTTCGACGCCAACCGCGCGTGAGCGTCTCGGCGCTCGTCTTCTTGACTCTCGGCTCGTGCGCGTTCGCGCTCGCGTTGTACTTTTGGCTCGTCGACGCCCTGGACGCGTTGGCGCTCGCGTGCGTGTCAGGCTACGCGTTCTGCGCCTTAGCGTTCGTCGCTCCGTTGCCCGCGAACGCGCGGACGTATGAGTTGAAATGGCGCCACACCGGCGCGCGCGCGACGTCGTCGGCGTTGAACGCTCTGGGGCTGGCGCTCGGAATTCTGGGTTCGGTCGCGACGAGCCCGCTCGTCGCGGACGCCGTCGTCGCGGACTTTGATAAATCAAGCGACATCGATCGCGAGCGCGCGACGGATTTCGCCAACGGCGTGTGGTGCGCATCGTTCGCGTGTTTTCCAATCGCCAGCGCGCTCGCGCTGAGGGAGCGCATGGAGGCGGTGAAAACGGCTCAGGAGGAGGACGTCGAGCGATGGTTTCGTCACGACGTCGAGTTTCACGCGTGGATTTTGGGGTCCTTGAACGCGTTTTGCGTCGGTGGGTTTTTGTTTTGTTTAGATGACGATCCGAATGCCGTCGTCTGGGCGCTCGTGTTTTTCTCGATCGGGGCGGGAATCAAAGCCGCGCTCGTGGCGCGAGAGATCGCGGCGACGTTTTCTCATTCGCGGTGCGACGACGTCGAGGATGGATCGCCGACCGAGACGTCGCCGCTGCTCGGCGAAGGGTCGAGCGACGCGCCATCGCTCATGGGCGACGCGGACTCGATTGAATAATACGCAATCACAGCGCCGTCGCTGTTTAGTATTTAAATGTAGTAGGCAAGGTTGTTTGTTTTTGTAATACCGACGCGGGTTCCGCGCGTCGATTCGTCTTCACATTTCGAGCTACGGGGAAACTATTTGAACGTGATGAACGGCCTCGAGTTCGGCGTGCGCGCGGTCAAGATTTCAACGCCATCCGCGGTGATGAGCACGGTGTGCTCGTACTGCGCGCTCACCGCGCCGTCCGCCGTCGCCGCGCTCCACCCGTCGGGCCAATGAACGACGCGATGCGACGACGACGCGTTGAACATCGGTTCGATCGTGAAAGTCATGCCTTCTTTCATCACTCCAGCGGTTTTGTTAGGGGCGTAGTGCGGGACATTTGGCGCGCAGTGAAACAGCGTCCCGACGCCGTGACCGCAGAAATCCTTGACGCTCGCGTAGCCGGATCTCTTGGCTTCGTCGGCGATGACCCCGCCCACATCGCGAAAACGTCGGCCTGGGCGACAAAACTCGATGGATTTCATCAGCGCTCGATGCGTACATTCCATCAATCGACGCTTGTCTTTGTACGCATCCGTGTACGCGCCGACGAGGTAGGTTTCATTTACGTCGCCGTGGTAGCCGTTCAATCGCACCGTGACGTCCACGTTGACGACGTCGCCGTGCCGCAACGGGCGCGCGTCTGGTATTCCGTGGCACACCACCTCGTTCACGGATGTGCAGCACGACTTAGGGAATCCCATATAATTTAACGGCGAGGGATACGCGCCGTTCGCGATCGTCACCGCGTGACACAGTCGATCCAAAGTCTCCGTCGTGACGCCCGGCTCGATGCGCCACGCGACGCAGTCCATGACATGCCTCGCCAGCGAACACGCCGCGCGCATCGCCGCGCGCGCGGCGTGCGGCTTAATTTCAATCACACTCTGGTACCGCGACGCGAACTCGTCCGAGGGCCACCCGCTTTCAGCGTAATCTGGCGGCGTCAATCCGTTCGGATACGACCGTCGCGCCGTCGTCGGTCGCGGCCGCTCGTCGCCCGTCCATGAAAAACTCGGCATCTCCCTCACTCGCTTGCTTCGCCCACTCCCGGGCGTTTGCACGTGATATTTCAAATCCTTCCCCCCGTCGTCGTTGTCCCACCAATCGATCGTGCGCTCGGCTTCGTCGACGCCTCGCCATCGCGACGTCGACGCCGCGCGCTCGCGCGCCGCGCGCTCATTCCTCTCCTCCGCATCTCTCCGTCCCTCGGTCGTCACCGCCGCGACATTCATTTCGTTCGTTCGTTCGTCCTCGTCGTTCGTTTCTTCGCATTCGTCGTCGTCCACGGCATCAGCGCCTTTGCCTTTGCCTTTGCCTTTGCCTTTGCCTTTGCCTTTGCCTTCGCGTTCGCGTTCGCTCGACGCCCGCTCGACGACGCCCGCGAGCTCGACCTCGCCCCCTTTAACGTCGAATCGCACGTTTTCGTCGATGAACATGAAATCAATCGACGTCGTTTCTCGAACGCCTCGAATGAATCGAAGCAACACGAACGGAGCGTCGTCGTCGACGCGGGCGAGGACGAGGACGCCGGCGCCGTCGTCGCCGTCGTCGCAGAGCGTCGCGCGGTGCAACGTCAACGCGCGCGCGCCGTCGACGAACGATGGCGAGCGAGAATGAAAGTATCGAGGCTCGCCCGGGCGAACGCGCAGGATGACGTTGGACATGCGCGCGTACGCGGCGGGATGTGTCGCTACGAAACGCGTCGCGCGAACGTCGCCCGTCGTCTCGGCGAACATTTCGCCAAGCGCCTTCGCGCGTCCAAGGACGTTGAAAAACGTCCGTCGTTTCCAAAATACATCTACATCTATCGAGCGATACCGAGTATTCGCGAATGACGTCGCTCGCGTCGCGCTCTCGTCGCCCTCATCGCGCTCGCGCCCAGCGTTGGAAATTATACCCTTGCACGTTCGCATTCGCGCCGTGACACGCCAAGAGCAAGTAATTCCTCGGCGTCACGCGCCACGCGAACCGCATGAATAACCCGGAGTAAATCACCAGCGCCCCCGTCATCGGTCCGCTGATCATCTTTTCATCTTTCTTCGCGTCGGCGAGGCCCTGCGCGCGCGACGTCCTCTCGCTCGTCAGTGCACACGAACGAAACGAAACGAAACGAAACGAACACCAACAGCGCGCGCGCCGTTGGCGAATGACGATGCGAATGACGTACGTCACGCCACGTCTCGGCGCCGATCGACGTGCGCGTCGCGCGCGAGACGTACGGCTAAGACGAATCC
>Ga0222712_10005123_pt1 | contig 13430 bp, 9 predicted proteins | sample C33_657DmetaG_FD_165043 | JGI IMG/M metagenome (GOLD analysis project Ga0222712, IMG submission 165043) | Estuarine water microbial communities from San Francisco Bay, California, United States - C33_657D | ecosystem: Environmental > Aquatic > Marine > Unclassified | place: USA: California...
CAGGTCCAAATAACTGCGCTGCTCGTTGTTGTTGGTGTCGTTGGAGGCTTGAATGGCCAACTCACGCATACGTTGCAGCATGTCAGTGATCTCGTTGGTCGCACCCTCCGCGGTTTGAATCAATGTGATCGCGTCACCAGCGTTTCGCACGGCTTGGTTCAAGCTGCGTATCTGGTGTGTCATGCGGGTGGCAATGGCCATACCGGCAGCATCGTCGCGTGACGAATTGATGCGCTTGCCTGTAGACAATTGTTGCATGGACACCTGCTGACTGCGCTCGGTGGCTCTTAAAGCTGCTTGCGAGAACAGCGCTTTGACGTTGGTATTGATCACTGCCATTTTGGTATCTCCTGACTAATTTGAGTCAATCTTTCAAGGTGGTTAAGCAAGTCCTGTGCCATCTTTTACAAATCAGATTTGCATGCACCTGGACGATTTTCAAAAAATCAATGTGCTGTCGTTTCATTGATAACAGCAGAATTACTGAAGTCTTGCAATATCAAACTCTCTGCAGTCAATTCAATTTGGTCTGGGTATTTCTTCAAACCTTCATTGACAACTGCAAGTGCTCGTACGGGTTCCAAGTTACAACGCAAGGCCCTTACCAACATGACGTAAGTAAAAGGCGGTGTGTTATCACCTTGGATGGCACGGAGGGATTCAATCAAGTCAACCGCTTGAGCCCACTCCTGACGCATCAAAGACAACAAGCCTGTGATGGCAAGAATGTCTTCGCTCTCAGGGTACAAACTCAAGCCTGCATCACCTAAAGCAATGGCCAAAGCGTCTTTGCCTTCAGAAACCAAACTTTGAATGGCTTCACGAATTTCTGCTGGCTTGAAGCGCGAAACTTCACGGTCGCTCAACATACGGCCAACTTCAGCGTTGGTGATCATTTCTTTAGCTAGAACAGTCATGGGGTACTCCTGATAATGATTGAATGTGCATTTCTGGCTTTTGCCATGCATCCAGTTAAGCAAGGACGGTGCCAACTATTTTTAGTGCTTTAGGAAGAACACATACATGCCCATCATGTAGTTCTTTATGGCTTTATAAAGTTTATTTTTAAATTTATTTAGCTATTAAATATTCAAATATTTATTGTTTCAAATTTGGCATTGATAGGCAACTGCGAAACCATTGCTGCGGCAACCTTATGTCGATTGATCGACATAAATTTGCCGCTATGGCAATATTGCCGCCTGCTTTGACGATCACGGCAAGATGTTGCCACTGCATTGATTGGAACAATACTTGCTTCGTAAATTGCAGTTTTTTATTGATATCTCACCCCATTCTGAGGCCCCCATGTCGCTTTATAGTGAAATTACCCAACAAAACATTGATTTCAATGTTTTTGAACAGCTGCATATTCAAAGATTTACGGCGGATGAAATCCTGCAAACCATCAAGGGGTTGATGGGTCAAACACAATATAAACAGCTGTCAAGGGCGCTGGGAGAGGCAGGTCTTGCCATTTATCCTGATAACGAAGAATTGCTGACCATCAATTCATTGATGGCCATGCTAGATAAAAATTGGGACCAAGTCTTTGAATGGATGAAACCATTGATCGAGTTAAGAGGTGATAAAAACTCTTCTGGTTCATATATTATTTTCACAAATGCACTCATCAACCGCCTTGACTACGATTCAGCATGGACCACAGTGAATGAAGCATTGAAAAAATACCCAGACGAACAAGAGTTACAAAGACTTCACTTGAAAATATCTGAATGTAAATTTCATTTAGATAACTCCAAACGCCCACAATGAGGCTATTGTGAATTCAAGAATCCCTGAATCCATCATGTCCAGTTCTGAGACAAACAACGAAAATTTGCCGATTGACCATTGGCAAAACTATATCAAGCTCGCCAAATTAGGCTTGCTTCGACTGGATCAATTATTTCAAAAAGCCAAGTCACTGGACGAAAGTGGCTTGGGGCATATTGCATTAGATCTGTATAAATCATATGTATCTAATCCAAAGTCTGAAAAACGGCATATGGCGCTTTATAACTACGGCGCATTGCAACAAGCCAATAAAGACATTGAAGGCGCAGAAGCAAGCTACAAAGCCTGTATAGAACTTAAACCAAGCTTAGGACAGGCCATAGTCAATTTAGGGTTGCTGCTTGAAAGGTCTCAGCGTAAACAAGAGGCACTTATTCAATGGCATCGAGTCTCAGATCCTCCTGCCAATGGCGCACAGTATGAAGTAGAAATGCAAACCATGGCGCTCAACCATATTGGGCGAGTTTATGAAAACCATAAACAATATGACTTTGCGGAAAAAGCGCTTGAACGCAGTCTTTTACTCAATCCCAAACAGACGGGTGTTCTCCAACATTGGATTCACATTCGTCAAAAATCTTGTTCTTGGCCAATTTACAAGGAACTGGCAGGCATTACGCACCATGAAATGCTGATGGCGACTTCCCCCTTGGCCATGCTGGCTCTGACGGACGACCCCGTCCAGTTGCTGTTAACTGCACACGCCTTTGTGGGACGGACATATGGTTTCAAAGAAGAGTACTTGTCTAAGGGCCGTGAATACAAGCATGACAAATTGCGAATTGGCTATGTGTCAGGCGATTTGTGTACCCATGCCGTCGGATTATTGTTAGACAAAGTGTTTGACTTGCATGACCGCAGCAAGGTTGACTTATACGGCTACGACTTTAGCCCAGAAGATGGTACAGCAGTACGCGCACATCTTAAAAATGCATTTTTCAAGTTACACAGTATTCATCAACTCACAGACCGACAAGTTGCTGAGCAAATATTGACTGATGAAATTGATGTATTGATAGATCTACATGGCTTAAGTTCGGGTGCCAGACCAGGTATATTTGCGTTGCATCCAGCGCCTAAACAAGGAACATACCTTGGTTTTATAGGCACAACAGCTATGCCCTGGTTTGATTTTGTCATTGCTGATAAATATGTATTGCCAGATGAATTAACAAGCTATTTCACTGAGAAACCGCTTTATGTAGATGGTTGTTTTATCCCACTTTCATCAACAATTCACAATGTTAAAAAGCCGTCAAGAAGTAAATACGGTCTTCCTGAAAATGCATTTGTGTTAGCGGCATTTGGCAATGTTTACAAAATCACGCCAGAAATGTTTAACACTTGGCTTGAAATTTTAAAGCACTCACCAGAATCAATTTTATGGTTGATTGATGATAATCCAGTTACCACCAATAATTTAAAAAATTATGCAACTTCCCAATTAGGCAGTTCAGATCAAATTTTATTCTCCCCAAGAAGTTCTCATTCAGAATACAAAGAAAAACTTTTGCTTGCTAACTTATTTTTAGATTCATTTCCTTATAACTGTGGCTCAACATCTAATGATGTGATATCTCTGGGCATACCCATGATTACCCTTTCAGGTCGCAGCATGGTTTCGCGCATGGGTGGCTCCATATTGAAATATTTAGGGATGGACAATATGATTTGTACAAGCCATGAAGAATATATAAAGAAAACACTTGCATTAATTCGCATGAAAGTACATAAAGGTGATAGTACATTGATGTCGTCACACATTGCTCAATCAGTAGAAAATACATTTCTGAAGAATTGAAATATGACAATCAAAACAAAAATATATCAAATATGCTATTCAGAAGAAACAATCAACAATGTTCCTGACGGCTTCCTTGCATTAAATTATTTGTCCAATGACAGGCCCGACTGGAGAGAATTTTGGCCCATCAGGAATTTTTTAAAAAACAACCATTTGTCAGAAAATGTACTTTATGGTTTTTTTTCACCCAGATTTTTTGAGAAAACAAAATTAAATAATGAGCTAATCCAGCAATATTTATCTGAAAATTATAATAACCAAGACATTGTGACCTTCAGTCCCTTTTGGGACCTTGGGTCAATTTTTCAAAACATATTTGAACAAGGTGATTTTTTTCACAGCGGTTTATTAAATGTATTTCAAGATTTTTCAAATCAATACCTATCCGGATTTGAATTAAAAAATATTTACACACACAGTAAAAATAACATTTTTTGCAATTATTTTATCGCTAATTCAAAGTTCTGGAATGAATGGCTTAAAGTTGCAGATTTACTTTATGCAGCAAGCGATGATGAAAATTCATCGCTTCATAATGCAATGAATAAAGACACCAATTACGATGGGTATAAATTACCCATGAAAATTTTTATCCAAGAGCGTCTTCCAACCTATTGCCTTTTAAGCCAACCAGGTATACAAGCATTAAATTACAGCACCTTTTTAACTTGCGCTTCAAACACGCCGTTTAGCCGTTTGGCAAAAGAGGCCGTCTACTGTGACGCACTGAAGATTGCCTACAGTGAAACTGGATACCAACATTTCCACAGTGAATTTGTATCCATCAGAAACGACATCATTGCGAAATTGTCTGCAGGCAAATAGAAATGAAACTTGCAATAGCTAGCATTCAGAGGAACAGAGGAAAATGGCTGAAAGAATGGGTTTTATTTCACCATTTGGTTGGGGTTTCCACTTTTTATATCTATTTGCATAAATGCACAGACAATTCAAAAGAAATCTTGTCTTTGCTAGCAAAAAATATTGATATCAAAATTCATATAGTCAGTGATGAATTAAAACAACCACAACTGGCTTGCTACAACCATGCATATAAAACATATGGGAATAAGGCAGATTGGATCGGTTTTATTGATGGCGATGAATTTCTCTATCCAACCAATTCAGATAGCCTGATTGATGTCCTCAAGATATACCAATATGCTGATTTATCTGCATTAGGCGTCTATTGGCAGTGCTTTGGCAGCAGTGGCCATATTCAAGATCCTGAAGGACTGATCATTTCAGATTACACAAAACGAGCACCATTGGAATTTGAATCAAATTCACACATCAAAAGCATTGTCAGGGGTTTTCAAGGTCAGTATTGCCAAGCAGGGCCCAACGCACACCTTTTTCGCACCATATCGGGTACCTATGACGAAGTACTGAGGCCAATTGAGTTTGGATTTACCCAAAACAAACCAAGTTACGAAAAAATTTGTATCAATCATTATGCTTGCCAAAGCTATGATTTTTATAAATCTTTCAAAATGAACAGTGGTGCAGCCGATGCGAATGAAAACCTAGTCAGGCCAGAAAGTTGGTGGAACACTTACGACAGGAATGAGGTTGAGGATCTTTCAATTTCAAAATTTCTACAACCGCTATTGAATTTATTTTAATATTCTCATTTTATGAAACAAACAGCGCCAACCGACATTTACAATCAACAACTGTTTGAACTTATTCCAGACACACTTCAATCAATCATTGAAATTGGAAGTGGCAGCGGTGTACTGGCTCAAGCAATAAAACGCAGAACACCTGCAACTCAGTATATTGGTGTTGAACTTGACCCTGAATATGCAAAGCTTTCAGCACGCCACTGTGACTTGGTTTTAACTGATAATATTGAAACTCCAAGTGAAGAACTTATCAAACATATTCAAATTACTTCTGCCATAGTTTTCAGCGATGTACTTGAACATTTATACAACCCTTGGCAGACTTTAAAATTTCTTCGATCAGAAATTTCAAACGAGTGCTCTATCTATGCCTCTATTCCAAATATTCAGCATTGGAGCATTATTTTTGGTCTGATATCCGGTAATTTTAACTACACAGATTCTGGATTATTGGACAGGACACATATCAGATTTTTTACCAAAAAAACGATCATCTCCATGTTCAATGATTGTGGTTTTGAAGTTAAATCAATATCACCAAGAATATTTAACTTTCCCGAACAAGATAAATATTTATCTTTGATCAATGAAGTTTCAGAAAAACTGCAAATTGATAAGGCAACTGCAGTCGTTAACTCGGCCGCTTTTCAGTACACTGTTCACGCTATACCCGCGTAAAGGCATGCCATGAATAAACATAATAATAAAATTAAACTGGTAATTTATACCACTTTACTTGGTGATAAAGAACCGCTTGGAAACCCTCTTTCAGATATTCAAGATACAAGCACTGACTTAGATATAAGTTTTGTATGTTTCACAGATTCAATTAAATTGACATCAGAAACATGGGAACTTAAACCCATCAATATGTATTTACTGTCGGCGGACAAAATGTGTCGTCAAGCAAAGGCGCTGCCACATGAATTTTTTCCAGAGCATCAATATAGCTTATGGATTGACAATATCGTTAAATTAAAACGATTACCCAAAGCTGCTGACTTAAAAACCACCAATAAATTTCTATTCAAGCTTTTTGTTCATTCTGGTCGGTCTAACCTATTTGAAGAGGCCTGCGCAATTCACGGACTGGGTTATGAAACTTCTGAAACTGTTTTGAATCAAATAGAGTATTATTCAAAATTTGTTAATTTATCCTCTGTTTCACCCTTAAGCACCACAACAGTCATCATCCGTGAGCATCACCACCCCAGCGTCATTGAGTTTGGTAAAACTTGGTGGGCACAAATTTTAAATTTCAGCAAAAGGGATCAACTTTCATTTGATTTTGTAAGAACACAATTAAAAACCACAATTGATTATTTTCCAGGCACCAAACTGGATAATGACCTTGTTTACCCTCAGGAAAATTTTTCATCATCGCGGGTTTTGGCTAATTTTGATGAGCGAAAATATAGTTACTTACACCAAATTCCTCAAGGGCAGTCTGGCACAGCCAAGGAGCTGTATTTTAATTCGCAGCCTGATATGCAGCGATCAAATCTTTATGCCAGAAGAAATTCCGTTTTTTCCTTGATTCTTAATTTGTCTAACTCTGGAATGACTGCCAGATTTTCGCCTAGACGCAGTATAGATATTTTTCTTGATTCGAAAATATCCCCGTTTATCAACCTTAAAACCAATACCTTAAATATATCAAATCAATTTTCAACCACGCACCCCTCCCATTTCAACGAAGAGGAAATTTCTAATTTTTTAAAGGCATTTAGAATATATTTGCCTAATACATTTTTAACTCAATTACCGAATTTTCCAGATGCTATCAATAGCAACATAAATTCTCTTGTTTTATTTGATATAGCTTTACTCTTCAACTATGAAGGCACTGACATTAAAAATAAAATGCATCAATTATTTTCAGTAATGAACCCGAAAAAGGGTTTGGCAATTGTATTTGCACCAGAATCAATAAACTCTAATGTCATTTCAGATTTGCTGTTAACTTTAGATAAAAAAATAGAGTTATCTGTTTCTGGTTATTACAATGATGTTAGCAATGCTTACATTGACAATTCGATATTATGCTTTACTTGGTGATTTAGTTTAAATTTAAGTTAAATTTTGTTGCGATTGTATCGCTATTGCTGTATTTGTATACATGGTAGCCATTTTGTTTTAAGTGGTCATGCAATTTCTGTTCTTTTTCTTTTGTTAAATGAAAATGTTCAAAATTAATCAAAAGTGGTGAATTTATTTTTACATCGCTTGCGTAAATGATTTGATCATCCATACCCTCTGTATCAATTTGTAAGACATGGATAATTTTTTCTTCCCACTGAATAGACCGTCTAAATTTTGTCAGTGTTAAGCACGGAATGACGATCTCTTCAATGACCTCTTCTACGATTAGATTGTCTGGGATATTTCCAGTGACATGTTTAACAACATGTGATTTGATAGACGATGTAAATCCACTTGGAACTCGGTAATTTGGACTGCCCTGTAAATATCTTTGTATGAAAACATCATAATATTCAGGCTTGACTCGGAATAATTTTAAACTATCTTCTGGCCCGATGGCTAAATTATAAATATTTGAGCTTGGATGTTGTTCATAATTTTTTTTCAGGTATTCAATTATTGAAGTTTGAGGTTCTATCAAAGCAATATTTGTAACATCTTTGTTCTTCATTACAAAATCATAAATTGGATCATTTATTTGACCATCGTTTGCACCAATTTGTACAATATTTAATGATCCATATATACGTACAAACTCAGTCATTAACTGGATATACAAATTATTTTTATTATCCATTTTATTCAGTTATATCTACAGATATATTGCCAAGTATTTTTTCCAGCACGGACGAGTAATTGTCAAATTCACTTTGTGTCAAAACCATGGTTTCCTCATCAGTGACTGTGATGAATTTCAAAGTATCACCCATGGTTTTTAGATTTTCCAAGTTTAACTTTATATTATTTACCGTATCAGATACAGATAATGCAGAGACCGTATTGGTGCTGTTCACTTGAGTTAAAGATGTACTTAATGCTTCGTCTGCAGAAACATCATTGACAGCCAGTTGGTAGGCTGAAGATACCTTTGCCAATAAATTTCCATTTTCCTGAAACTGTTGGTAACTCAGCTCAATCAATTCATCGGCTCCGTCTGTGACCTCAATGCTTGACAATTTACCCTCAATGGCGGACAGATCATCCATGGCAACAGAAACCTCATCACTGGTGGCAGTCAGGGCCATGGTGTGAATGGGTAAAGTCTCTGCAAAATTGACAGCATGGCTAACACTGACACCTGATACATCCAAGGTGTAACTGCTTTGGAATTTATTCAACGTTGACAGTCCACCCAGGACCTGACTCTGGCTTAAGGCCACAGGCGCATCGCTGTTGTTGAGGTAGATATTCCCAATTTTTGTGTTGTCATTCAATTGATCGAATGAAGTATTCACATTGGCTCTTGAGTCCAAGACATCTATAGACTGAACATGGCTATTGCTTAGCAATGTTTGCGCTTGGGCAATATTTGCACCTGTGGCATTGATCAAATAGTTGCCATTGATTTTTGCCAGTGTTGTGGCGCTGTTTCCAATCAATTCTGCGGACAAATTCAAGGCGTTCGTGATGGTTGTCAGGTCTATGCCAGTGATTTTGCTGCTGCCCTTGATGCTCTCCCATTCCTGAGATATTTTTCCAGAGGTATCTTGGATGGCTATGGTTTTCACACGGCTGTCTGCACCTGATTCTGATAGCCATGCAACACTGGCTTGTGTAATGCTGAACTCAGCATTTGCTTGTGTGGATGAAATCAAACTGGATGTTTTAACTTTATCTATGGCAGTTTTATTGGATGTCCAATCGTTCGCAGAAATGGTTATTTTGCCCACATCTGTTTGCTCAATTTCACTCACCTGTCGACCCAGTGCTTGCAAGGCAGTCAATTGGTTAGAAATGTTCAAAAGACTGTCTTTAACTTGCAAAGACACAACATGGCTGTCTGCCAGCACCGCAGATGCTCTGGCAGCTGCTACCCCACTGACCGTGGCTGTATAGCCACCTTCAATCTTATTCAGGGTTGCTGTTTTGGTTGACCATTGCGAGCTCGTCAGCGTTAAGGGAGCGCCAGCAATGCTGAGTTGAACCTTGCGCAATTTATTCCCTAATCCATGTAACTGGCTGAGTTTGCTGCTGATGTTGGAAGCGCTATCAACGACAGCAACCGACACCACTTTGTTTTGATTTTCCAAAGATGCTGCTTGCTCTGCAGTGGCGTCTGTGATGCTCAGCGCGTAGTTGCTATTGATTTTTGCCAATGCTGCACTGCTGTCAATACGCTTTTGGTAACTCATCACCAAGGGGTCAGCACCTCTCAAAGTGATGGTGCCTAGCTTTGGTGTTGTTTGACTGGCGATATCTTGCAATGCAGATATGTGGTTCGCAACGTTTTCACTGGTATCGGTGATTTTGACCAAGGAGACACGTTCATCTTCAGACACGCTCTTTGCATCTGCCGCACTTAATTGACTGACCACCACAGTGGGATGGGTTCCAGTTTTGTACTTAGCGAGGACGCCTTGGTTCAAAGCCCATTGGTTAGCCGTCAATGACAAGGAAGCATCATCTGTTTGCTCGATTTGCGTCAATGGTGAGCCCAGCGTTTGCAGCGTATCCAAATGGTTTTCTATGTTGATACCGGTGTCTTTGACGCTGATGGAATTCACCCGATCATCGGAGGCCACCATCTGGGCTTTGGCCGCACTCACGCCGCTCACCACGGCGTTGAAACCACCGACTATTTTGTTTAAGGCCGCCGCCTGGTTTTGCCATTGGTCAGCAGTTAGCGCCAATGCGACACCCGCATTGCTTTGTTGAATATTCGCGACTTTTTTACCTAATCCGTGCAGATTGACAAGGTTTGTGGCAAGGGTCAGGTTGGTTCCCGTGACGGACATAGAGGAGACTTTTGCATTGTCAGCCAATGATGTGGCGTTTTCAGCTGCCACACCTGTCACTGAAAGGCTGTATCCGCCAGCTATCTTGGACAAAGCTGCAGCTGCATCCGTGACTTGCCCATAGCTCACCGACAAAGGCAGCATAGGCCCGATTTGGGTAATGCTTCGCAATTTTTCATTAGCTGCTAAAGCATCTAGATTAGCACTGATGTTGTAGCCATTGTCTTCAACGTGTACGCCAGTCACTTTGTCATTTGACACAAAAGAAGCGGCATTGGTTGAGGCTACCTTGGTCACAACCAGGCTGGGTTTTCCATCGCCAAATTTTCCCAATACGCCTGCATTGGCTGCGAATTGATCTGCTGTGATGGTCAGTGCGGCGCTGTCGGTTTGTGTGATTGAACTGATTTGCGCACCCAAGTCTTGCAAGTCATTGATGCGAGCTTGCAGGTTTGCACCACTGTCAGTGATTTGGACTGTCCCGACTCTGGCATCAGCTGCCACCTGCATGGCTTGAGCCACCGTGACGTCGCTGACCGTAGCGCGATAGCCTCCCACGACTTTTTCCAATGCGCTGGATTGGTTCTGCCATTGCGACAGGCTAAGTGCAATATCCGTTCCGCTGTCGGTTTGCACAATACTTTCAACTTTTTGTCCTAAGACATTCAGGTCAGCTAAATTGGTTTTGATATCGCTTGCAGACCCATTGATCGTCATTGAAACAATGCGCTGGTTGGCATCTGCCATGGCTTTGGCAGCTGTCACATCCACCCCATTCACAGTCAAACTGTAGTTACCTTGGATTTTTGCCAAGGTGTCTGCAATGCCAGCGCTTGCATATTGGGCGGCGGTCATCACCAGTGCATTGGGTGGGCCCTTTTGGGTGATGGAGGTGATCTTGCTTAAGTTGCCACTCAGGCTTTCTAAATTGGCTGAAATATTTTGGCTGTTGTCTTTGATGGCTATGGAGGACACAACTGTGTTTGCCAGCATCGCTTGCGCATACGTCGCACTGACATCGCTGACAGCCAAGGAATAACCTGCCTGAAATTTGCCTACGATCGATTCATTCAATGCCCATTGATCAGAGCTGATAGCCAATGGTGTGCTGCTGTCACTGATTTGAATGGAATTGAGATCCGCACCTAATTTTTTATAAAGCGCTAAGTTTTTAACCACATTGGCGCCAGTGTCCACGATATCCACAGACACAACTTTTTTATTGGCAGACAGCGCATTGATGTGGTAGCTGTTGGCGTTGACCACTGCCAACTGGTAGTTGCTGTAGATCTTGCCCAATACCAAGGCATCGTTTTTCACTTGATCTGCAGTGACCACCATGGCGGTGTTTTCACTGGTACGGATTTCTTTGATTCTTAAACCCAGCTCTTTCAGGTTGTCTAATTTGTCCGCGACGTTTGCACTGGTGTCCAAGATAGAGACTGATTTGACTTTGTCATTAGCGGTGTAGGTCAAAGCCTGGGTCACATTGGCACCGCTGACCTCCAATGTGTAGCCGCCACTGATCTTTGCCAAAACGGTGCTGTTGGCACTCAATTCCGCAGCGGTCAGCGATAAAGCTTTGATCGTTCCCTTTTGGGTAATGGCTTGAATCTTGGCTATGTCTTTAAATGCTGTCAGCTTATCGGCAATCGCATTGCTGGTGTCACTCACCCAGATTTTGGCCACATGGCTTTTGGCTGCCACAGTCGCAGCATTGGCGGCTGTGACCTCATTCACATTCAAGCTGTAATTGCCACTCACCTTGGCCAATATGGCGCTATTGCGCTTGAGTTGTGTGGCAGATAAGGTGATCGGGTTTGCTATATCGGTCAACGTGACACTGCTCACGTTATTGACCATTTTTTGCAGATTGTCTAAATTTCTTGCAATATTAGCGCTGGTATCTGAAACCGTTATTTTGGTTTTGGGGTAGCGGCTCACCAAGGCCAAAGCGGTAGCCACATTGACTGGGCTAGAGCCCTGGGCAACGTGGAACATGGAACCAGCGGAGGCGGTGTTAACTTGCATCGTCATGCAGAATCGACACAGCAGACTTAAACTTGAATACCTCTTAAGTATTCAAAGACAACTATCCGACAGGCTTGGTCAGAGGTACGAGCAATAAATCACCCCTGCATGATGCGATTCACGCAGGGGTGTAGTGGGACAGCCAGTTACGAAGCCTTTACAACAAGGCTATTTGATCTGTTGTCAGTCCAGCGGTTTGGGCTGTTGATAACACCGCAACTTGCGTCGCAGTGAAAGCGGACAGTTGAGAATCTGACAAAGCAGCCAACTGGTCAGATGTCAAGCTTCCCATGGCCTCAGTGCTCAACCCTTTGAGGGTTGAAGCCAGTAAGGCTTTGAAGTCTTCCGTTTCTAACACGGCAATCTGCTCAGAAGTCAGACCTTTGACTTGGGCTGAGGTCATGACCGAGGCCTGCTCAGTTGACAAATTAACAATCTGATCGGTTGTCAATGCGCCAAGCTGTGCTGAGGTCAAGCCCCGAACTGCTGATGTGCTCAGTTCAGCCAAGTCATCGGTCGCCAACGCCGCTATCTGTTCGGTATCCAAGCCAACGATTTGCTTGGACGTCAAAACCGCCGCCTGATCTGTTGTCAACGCAATGATTTGGTCCGTGGTCAACTTCGACAGTTGCGACGAGCTCAAAGCTTTGATCACATCGGTCGACAACTCAACCAAATCATCCGTTGCCAAGGCAGAAATGATGGCTGTTGTCAAACCGGCCACTTGCTTGGTGCTCAGTACCGAGGCTTGCTCGGTGGTCAAAGCGTCCAACTGCTCGGTGCTGAATCCAGCAATTTGTGCCGAGGTCAATGCTTGGAATTGATCACTGTCCAAGACCGCCAATTGGTCTGTACTCAAACCTGGCAATTGAGCGGTACTCAAAGCAGCTATCGCCGCCGTACTGAGTTCAGCCAAATCGTCAGTTGCCAATGCCGCCACTTGGTCAGAGTCCAAACCTGCGATCTGCTTGGACGTCAACACTGCCGCCTGATCTGTTGTCAAAGCCACGATCTGTTCGGTGCTCAACTCAGCCACCTGTGCAGATGACAGCGCCTTGATGGCATCGGTCGACAAGGCAGCCAAGTCATCCGTTGCCAAGGAGCCAATGGTGGCTGTGGTCAAACCGGCCAGCTGCTTGGTGCTCAACAACGAAGCTTGCTCTGTTGTCAAAGCCACCACTTGCTCGGTGTCAAAGGCCGCAATCTGGGCCGAGGTCATCACCTCGAACTGAT
>Ga0222712_10005125_pt1 | contig 13428 bp, 11 predicted proteins | sample C33_657DmetaG_FD_165043 | JGI IMG/M metagenome (GOLD analysis project Ga0222712, IMG submission 165043) | Estuarine water microbial communities from San Francisco Bay, California, United States - C33_657D | ecosystem: Environmental > Aquatic > Marine > Unclassified | place: USA: California...
TACTTTCTGCTTTACTAATTACTTCATTTAAAGATACAACTTTTTCTTCTTTTAATTCTGGATATAGCTTTAATAAAGTCTTAAGCGCTATACCTTTTACTCCTGGAATGTTATCTCCTTTGTCTCCTACAAGCACTTTGTGTGTTAAAAAGTTTTGTGGAGGAATGCCATACTCAGCTCTAACATCATCAGGATAGTAGATTTTCTTCTTCACAGGTGAATATACTGACACTCTATTTGATACTAGTTGCAAATAATCCTGGTCTGTAGAAAGAATCACTACCTTTTCAGGTAACTTAGAAACTAAATACCCTATCGAATCATCTGCTTCTATTTTATCAATAGCAATAAGATCAACAGGAAGACATTTTAAGTATTCTACAAGCCTAACTATTTGATTAGTGATTGCTTCGGATTCTTCTTCTTGGTTGTCAAAAGCATCCCAATTAGAAATCTTAGTAATGTGTCTGTTTGTTTTATATTCAGGATACAAGTATCTCTTATTGGTGGATCCTCCAACTCCATCAAATACAAGGATTACTCTAGTTGGTTCTAGTTGTCTTATGACAGCTCCTATGGATTTGAGAAAACCTGTTAAGCCTCCTATATGATTGCCTTGTGGGTTTAAGTGATGTATTGCTACAAAACTTCTAAGAAATGTATTCAGCGAATCAACGATTAAGACCTTGCTGTTTTTGTGCAAGGTCTCTTGTGTTTGATGCGCTTCTAACATCATATCGAAGTACTTACTATAATCTTTAGCCATTTATTTTATTTTACTCATCTGAAGCATCAAATACATCTTTGTTGTCTTCGTCTGTTTCAATTACTACTTCAAAATCAGTAGAACCCAAAGTCTTTAACCAATTCTTAGAGTGTAATTTCTTATAAGCATCTATTGCTTGTTTGGTATCGTCTATAAAGCCATGTGCTGTCATAATTACCTTACCAGCTGATGTTACATCATTAACGTGATTCTTATCACAGCTGATCTTAGTTCTCTTAGCAAACTCTACATCTTTACCATTCTTAGTTGCCTTAATTTTATTAGTACCTGAATTGGTTACATTACCAAACGTAATAATTAAGGATGAATCGAAGTACATTGTGTCACCACCCTTATTTTTCATCTTAGGTTGTGCCATTATGTTTTCTGCTTTTGCTACCCAAATCTTATTAACAGCTACCATTGTATTGGTATATGGTTGGCTTTGCTTTCTTGAAAGAACAACTTTCTGATTGATAAAGTTTCCAAACTCTCTTGACATCGCACCTGCATTCCACTCATTATTGTTCTTGTTCGATTCAATAGATAATCTACATGGAATAGAACCCACAGAGTCCCAAAAGAAACATAAGTCGTAAGGCAAATTGCCTTTCTTTTGTTCGTCTAATAAATCTGCAATAAAAGCTGATACGTCTTCAATACAAGTTAATCTTTCTCTGTCAACATAGATAAAGAAGCCTTTATAGTCCTTTATCTCACCATCTTCGTCAGCTATTCCTTCAAACTGTAATCCCATCTCCTTAGCATGATCCCAATTCCATTTCATCTCTGTGATAATAAAAACAGGCAAGATACCCATCTTCTGAGCACTTACGGCTGCTTCTAGAAGTGCGGTAGTCTTACCTGTGTCAGAGTGACCTCTGAGTAGAGTGATATGGCCAATTGGTATGCCTGGAATAGAAAGGCAATCTTGGAATGCTTGAGAAAGAGGAATCCAGGTTTGTTCCTTCATTTTAATTGAAGTACTGGAAAGGTTTTTAGACTTAATGAAGTTGTCTAGATTAAATGATCCCTTAATAGCCTTACTCACACTGGAGTTTAGACTATCCTCTTTGCTTTTCGCCATAACTTATTGTTTATTTAAATAGATCGTCGAACTCTTGGTCGATACTTGGTTTAGTTGTATTTAAAGTATACGCTTCTGTTTTAGGAGCTTCTACTTCAGGTGCTGGTGCTGTAGGTTCTTCAACTTCAGCCTCAGGGTTTAACCAACTAAGTAAAGATGCTTTCATCTCATCGTATGAATACTTCTTGAAGATAGTCAATGGATCAGGTTGATTATTTAACCACTTCTCTACTTCAGTTCCGCTTTCAGATAAAGGAGTTGTCTTAGTACGAACACGTACTTTAGATTGATTGAATCCTGTACCATTAGCTGCTGCATCTGTAGTCTCGATAGTGATATCACGACCTTGAATAGGATCTGTGTAATCACCTACATCTTCATCTTCAGCGATGCTCAATAACTCTGTGTAAACTTGTTTACCAAATTCCCACAAACGAACACCTTTTTCTTCTTCACCACGTACAATCACAGGTACAAATACTCTCATCTTTGGTTCTAACTTTTTAGCCAAAGTCCAGTTCTCTTTGTCGCTTGATTGCTTCAATTGTTTCGCAAACTCTACGATTGGATCCTTCTCACCGAAGTTTTCCAACGAGATCATTGTGCGATTACCAATTCCATAATGAATGAATAACTCCTTAAAAGGATAAGCCTTGTTGTGTACCGAAGGAACGATACGCACTGCGTGTTTACCTACAGTCGGCTTCCATAAAATCAAAGTCATATCTCGCTTCTGACCACCTTGTCTTTGATTCTGCAAGGCGCCAAGCTTAGACTTGATTGCACTTAAATCCATTGCCATAACTCTATTGTTTTTGTTAATTAATTGCTTCTATATAAAGATAGGAATAAAATCCTTCTTAAACAACTACAATCTTGTGAATCTTAGTTCCAAGTGTCTTTAATTCACTTCCCTGGGTAAGTAATACCGTGTTTGAGTAGTCTTGCCAATTGATGCGGTAAGATGTATCCAAAACTCCTTCGTTAAGAGATTTGATAAGTAAATTAAGAGAGTTGATTGTATAAAGAGTGTTAGTCTCTTTTTTTCTATGTAGTAATATCGTGTTAGGTAAAATTCTTGTACTACTTCCTTGAATTTCGATATTATAGGTGCAGAGATACTCGTCTGAATCCTTCGACTCCAAAACGAATATTTTATTATACATAATAGCGTATTCAGCTTTGATTGTCTCCAGGGTAACCTCTAATCCGTCTTTGGAGCTGAATGTGCAAAACAGTTTGTTCATTAAATCTTCTTGTTTAATTGCTAGACTGCTTATAAATAGTTTATTTTTGTCCAAAGTCGTAGTTTTTGCCTAGTTGGCCTTTTACTAAATAATTGTCTTCCTGTAAGATATCCCTAATTTGATCGAGTACACCCCTGCCATCTTCCTTTGAAAAATCAACCAAAATCGAGTCGTAAACTACTAAAACAACCCTACTTTTCATGTCTTTTAGCAGTTCTTTCAATTTTAGCAGTTTTTTAACGTTATTAACGGTTTCTAGGCATTGTACATAATAATTGAATAGCTTCTGTGGATTGAATTCTACAGCTCTTAAATACCTTCCATTTGGAAGTACAATGTATTTTTGATGTTGCCCAGTTTCCCACATATCCTCTATGAAAATGACTACTTTGTTAAAGAACTCAATTCGTCTATACTCAGATTCAACACCATTGTATAACTGTCTGAAGGTTATTTTCTTTGATTCTTGGTACTCTTCTGGAGTTAGTTCTTTCTTATTAAAGTACTGTTGACCTAAATAAGTGTGTATGGATACGTTGGTTGGCAGTTCAAAACCTATCGTATTTGCAATTAACCTTAAATGATATCCATCAAAGTCAAACTCAACAAACACATCGTTTGCAGGAATGAAAGCTGCTCTTGATTTGTCTTTAGGTAATGCTAAAAAGTTAATACCGTTATAAGCATTAGTAGGTCTTGCTGTGATGTTAAATAAGTTATACTTTGTGTATATCTTACCATCCCTAATTGAATTAGATTTCCAAGTTGGTTCATAGTATTTATCAAATATTTTTTCGTTAATTTTTATACCTTGTTGTTCTACCCATAGGTAAGCTTCTGTATAATTGTGTATCCAATCTAAATTGTCTGGTACTCTAGCTATGAAAGGTAAGGCTGATTCAAACATACACTCACATCTCTCATAGTGTTTAGCTATAGGTAAAACACTATTAACATTCTCCACGTACTTATGCTTGTGGTAAAAATCTTTGTGAACATTTGTATAGCAATCTAGATCTATAATGGATCCTCTTTCATCTAACATTGTATGGTAGACATCAATAAGGCATTCACGCTTATCAAAAAAATAAGAATGCCATTTCTTATCCAATACAAATACTTTAAGAAAGCTTTGGATAAAATCTTTTACTTGATTCCAATCTAAAGAAAAACCCTCTGAGTGGTTTATTGGAATAATATATCCTTTGTTAAAATCGTTGAAGTAAATTACGGAAGGAGATGTAAGGGAAGGATGAGCATCTTCGGATAGACTAATGATGTCTATAAAACATCTTGTGCCTATCTCTAGCTTGTCTAATTGCTCTTTAGTTTCTATAATAAAATATGCCATTTGTACAACCTTTATTTTAACTAAAATACAACATTTAAGCTACTAATCCAACAAAGTATCTGACTTTTTCAAATTATCTTGCCACCACAAAGGTTGTAAGTTGGTATAATGGAAACTGCCTCCTTTTGATATTGGGTGTATGTGATCTATTTCCCAATCACCGTAGTTATCCCAAGACATTCCTTCCGTAAACTTGGATTCGATGTGATATTTTAAGTATTTATAATCACATCCTAAATAGTCTACAGCACTTCCTAGTTTTTTCTTATTCTGTGATTTCAAACATTCTCTCATTCTAGATCCCACACTAGCTCTAAGCCTATAAAGAGGGTCAAATTTTAACTTCTTATTATAATGTCTTTTTTGAATCTCTTGTACGTTTTCTCTATTTTCCTGTCCCCACTTTTTAAGATAGCTTCTGTAGTAATCTGGATTTAACCTATAGTAGTATCCTGGATTTTCTTGCCTTACTTTTTTTCGAATAGCTTTTTCACAATCCTTACACTTAGATTGTAACTTATCTTTTGTTTTACTATGTTTATAGAATTCAGTGAGAGGCTTAGGTGTCTTACATATGTTGCAAACTTTCATACTAATAAATAGTTGAAGATTCACATAAAATACATACTAGGTACTTCTCAAAATGATAACGGCTAAACTGTTGGCTTTGCAAATTTTGTATAATCGCCACCAATAAATTCTACAAGTCCTTTAAAGGTTAAAGCTTTTTGCTCTGTAACTCTTCTATTGGTATTAATAATACCACCTTTAATTTGATACTGAGAAACTCTTGTATCGTTTAATGGTCCAGTTAATTGCCACAACATACTTGTTGTTTCGTATACACGAAAGTTAGCAGGTAGGTTATTGTTTTGAATATTTGCGTAATCACTTTGTGATATCTCAAAAATGTAACCAGGACCTGTTACTATCTTGGCAAAGTATCTTGTAAAGTATCCAACTTGATAATCCAAAGCAACTGGTATTGGATAGTATGGTTTAATGTCTTGTAAATTAGTACGTGCTACGCCATCTGTGTTTTGAGATAAGGCAACATTGTATTCACTAAACTTGAAGTTGCCAGTTATGTCTGGGTTTCCTCCTAAGGTAGGTGAGTTAGTATCTGGTGAAAGTTCTCTACGTGTTAAGAGTTCGTTAGTTCCAACAACAGGATTAGCTCCTGTATAAGCTTCACCTTTATAAGTTAAGTAATACTTACCTGTATAAAATTTTCCATTAGGTAAAACATAAACGTTCCCTCTCGTGTAGAGATCAGTTTTAACTCGTGATAATGGATAGTACTTTATCATTAGGCTTGGTTATAAAATCTTTCTGCTGTTTTATAGATAGCTAGCTTAGAGTTAAAAGTAGCAGTTCCTTTTGTATAGCTTGCTTTGTCAACTGGAGACCACCATGAGCTAATATACTTAGCAGTCCACTCATCTCCTGTTTGGCTTGAAGCAAATCCTTTTGCTCTAATACGGTTTGCCATAAAGTCTAAGAAAGCTTGAGGTGTTGAAAATGCAGCAAACATTCTTAAAACACCACCACTATCTCTTCTACAGAATTGTCCTGCAAAGCTTCCAAAGCCCCAAACACCTGAATCAGTTTGAACACCACCAAAGTTATTGCCACCCGCTGATCTAAAGTTATCTGCTCCTGACTTAGCTGCTTCTGCATAAATAACAGCAAACACAGCTTTAGCTACATCTGGGTGATTTGCTTTTAAGTATGCTGCTGTATCTTTTATTGAGAATATTTCTGTTTGTACAGTTTCAAAGATTGGTAAGTTTGGATACGAAGTTTTACAACCTGTTGCAGTAGTAATAGTTCCTGTAGCTTGTGATCCAGCAGGAGGAAGTTGAGATTCGTTTGTACCCGTAACAGTAGCTGTGCTAGTACCAGTAACTGGATCTCTTAACTTAATCATTTGACCTCTTACCTTAGTAAGCCATTGGTTGCCTTCTAAGGTATGAGACAATCCTACTACAGTGAAACCTACTTTCGTAAAACCATCAGTACCTCTTAAAGAGGCTGGTAGTCTTTGCTCAGGTATTGTGAATGCATTCCCCATTAGTATTCCACTAATGCCATCCATAGTTAAACTTAAGTTGGCAGGAATAAATGGTGCTGCTGTTGTAGCAGGATCTAATGCTTTTAACGTTCTAAAGCGATCAAGGTAATAAGCAACTGCAGGCGGTATTTGAGCTTTTGATACGTATCCGTTTTTATAAACCTGTGTTACGTGTTCGTTAAACTTTTTAACTGCCTCTTCTAAAGTATTAAGTCTTTTTTGTGCTTCTTCAGCTTGTTGTTTAGCAGTATCGGTTGTTATGGCAGATCCAGTTGTTAATGAATTTAACTTCACTGTCATAAAAGCATCGTCGTAGTTAGTATTATAAGTTCCAATTGGAGTAGCATCTTGAGAGTTAGCAGTCTGACCTCCTGATTGAGCTGATATTGCTATCATAGAAGACATCTTGGTACTCATGTTAGTTTTAAACTCCATTTCTCTAACTAAACTACCACTACCAAATATTTGCAACTCCATATACTCTCTGTTAGCTTTGTAGCTAGACTTATCTAACACAGAAGCTGCTTCACCTGCTAAATTAGGAGTATACTGATCATCCTTAATGATAATTGTATTGGAATCGTCTCTATAAGCAACTCTAAATACATTAAAGCCACCTGTTGCTTTAGTAATATCTTCCATCACTCTATCTAAGAAAGGTTTTAATATTACTGCTCCTTCTCTATCTCCCTGAACAAAGCGATCTGCTGTTTCTAACAAATACTGAACGTTAAGCAATATCTCCATCGTCTTTCCTTGATATGCATTGGTTGTTTTGAAAGAACCTATAAAAGCAGAGAATGGATTTTCTGTTTCGGGTTTAAAAGCAGCTGAACCTAATAAGGCTTGTATATCGGATGGAAATAATTCTAAATATTGTTTGTTAGTTGCTTGCAGAGGAATTAAGCATACTGTAGGATCAACAGTCATGTGTTGAGGTGCAGTTAAGCATAAGTTGTACTCTGGATGGAAATCTATGTAGAAGTAAGGCTTAATTGTGTTTAAATTATTTCCACTATTTGCACTCTTATTGTCAATAGACTCATACAACAAACACATATTGTTTAAGAATGCAAGAAGATATCCAAGCTTAATATAAACTGGAAACTCACCAGCATTTGCTTGAGTTGAGTTACCTTCTGTAAATTGGTATTTTAATAAGTATGCTCTACACAAACTCTTAAAGTCTACATTGGTAATGTTAGGAGCAATACTCTTATCAGCCATTAAGTTACTATTGAATCCTTTTTGAGCATATGTTGTTATGTCAAACTGATCTATAGTACCTACTGTTGGAGTAGTTGTTAATACATTCTTTAAAACTCCAAACTGATAAAATATCTTTGTGTTTTCTGTGAGATCAACTTCTATTACAGCTTTATTTGAATTTAAACCTTCAGATTGACCTTGAGCTTTCACAGCAACTAACATAGCATGTAAAGCAGAGTTAAACTTACTAGATTCTGCAGTTTGGCTAGGAGTTGCTTGGTTTTGTGCTCCTTCAGTTTCTCCTGTAGGATTTGCAGCACTTCCTACTTGTTGAACTACGTCTTGCTTTGTTGATGCAGCTCCAACTGTTTGAATTAAACCAGTATCGTTTGAAGTAAATACAAATTGAACCTTTCTACCATCCTTAGCTACACCTTCAAAAGTACCACGATATCCTATAAAGCTTCCCCACTGGTAAAAAGTTGAGGTATCTCCAGGAACAGTTACAATATCTAAGAAATCTAAAGTTACTTTTGGATTATAAGACCAATTCTCAATAGCTTCTAAAACTTGTTTAGTAGTATCTCCATTTCCAGACTTTGCTTCGTAGTAGATTGCGTAGAACTTTTGAGTAGGTACACCAGATGCTGATAGCACAGTATAGGGAAAAGGAGCGTAGAAGGATTTTGATACTTGTTCGTTTTGTTTTTGAACCCAATCTGTAACTCCAGTATTAGCGTATGACAAATACCAAGATAGATTACTCGCTAAAGCACTTAAATCTTTTGAACTTGTCCCTCTATTAGCAACTGAGTAACTTAGCTGTAAATTAACAGTTGAGGGACCTATATTAATTTTATCTAGACCTATATTCTGTACATATCTATCAGGTATGTTTCTTTCAGCAAGTCCTCTTAAAGTTCCTACATTAAGTGTTACTTCTTGAGAACTAAAACTTGCAGGAATAAATTGCCATGCTCTACCTTTTGCATTAGGACTTAAAAACAAACCTGTTCTTTGACTATTTAACTCAGCATCATACTTAGGTAGTTTACCTCCTGCAGCTTTATAAAAATAATCATAAGCAGCAGACCCATTTGCAGCTACATATTGAGAGCTTGGAAACTTAATTGTGTCAAGAAAGTTTGCAGGTGGTTTTACACCTTTACTAGCCTCATAAACTGTTTTAATACCATCAGCATTTTTAACTGGGTCTATTAAGGTAGGAGATAATCCTTGATCAGTACGAGCTTGTGCATCTGCAGTCTTTCTAGCTTGCTCTTGATCTTGTTCAATCTTTTGTTGAACTAAAGCCTGCTGCTGTTGTACTTTTACAAACAAGCTATCAGGCATTACAAAAGTCTGATTAATTCTAACTGTGTCAATAACTGAACCTAATCCAATTAATTTTACATTACAATCAAATCCACCCTCTGCATTAAAAGAAAAATAAAAGTTTGTTACAGTACCCAACATAGCTTCGTAGTTACCACTAGTTTGCTTATTCTTTTGAGTAATTAACTGTAGTACTGCTTCTTTGCTGTTAAGCTTTGGATTAAAAATATCTATTCCTTCTGTAGTTGTTACAAACTGTCCTTTATTGTTAAAATAATTTACATGACCCCATTCTAAAAGCATTGTGTATCCTAATCTAAAATACAAAGCTTCCATAACGTTAAGCTGAACAATATTCCAAACTTTAAAGCTAACAGTAGCTTCTCTTAAAGATCCTAACGTACCTTTTGATTCAATAGTAACTGAGTCAATACCTGGCATTGGTCTATAACCTTGTTGTTGTGTTCCACCAAGTCCATAAGCTCCATCAGGTCCAAATCCATATCTTAATTTGTAAGCACCATTATCGTATTGGCTGGTACCACCTTGAAGAACCCAATTCTTAGCCAAAGCATCAGGCGTAGTATATCCACCAGGAATTACTTCACCATCAAATAAGTTAGCATAAAACTTTTGAGCGTTTTGGTCTCTTGGATTAATTCTTACTGAAGAAGTAAGTCTTGTCCAAGACATTTTATTAGCTAAGAACAATAGCTGCTCATCAGTTCTTTTAGAAGTGGAGTTGTTTGCAGCTCTTATATTCAGTTGGTCTATAACATACTGCTTAAATGGAGCTCCGATAACGTTAGATAGTATCTCACCCGGCATTGTTTGTTCTATTATAGGTAACTAAAATTGATTGTATGTCGATTGGTATTCTTAATTGTACACCAATAGGAGGATAGATTGAATCTCCTGGTAATGAGTTTGCAGAAGCAATTATCCACCACAGACTTGAATCTTGGTAAAAGTCATATGCTAATAAATCTAACCTATCATCCACAGTTGTGATTACATAGTAATCCGTATCTGTTGGTGGAATATCAGGATAGACATTGGTAACGTAATACAAGCTACCAGTTGCATTTAACTTTGTTGTTTTTATAGTTTGATATCTAGATGGCATTGCTTTTTATTTTAGAAACCTCCAGTTGAGTTACCTATTACTCCTCCATTAACTCCTCTAATTACAGGACCAGCTATTAAAGTATTATCCTTAAGAGCTTTAGGAGGATTGAAAAGCATCTTACTTATTAAAGGAGTGTTTCCTTGAACTGGTGGTTTAGTCTTGTTTGATTTACGCTTAGGTCTTGATGGAGCTTGTCCTGGCGTAGCATTTTGGATTGCTGTTATGTTAGGTACAGTTGTAGGTAATAAAGTTGGTGGAGAAGCTAATCGCTGTCTCTCTGTAGATATGATTGAAGTATCTAACTTGGCTTTTGCTACTTGTGCTTTGTTTGTAGCTGAAGCATCTGGATTATCTATACCTGTATCCAAGTATCCATTATTAACAATAATTGGTACGTAAGGATTTTCGTAGTTCTCTCTTCTTGGTAAGATATCCATAATTGGTTTAAATGAACAATTCACAGTAACTACAAAAGGTAATTGAGCTACTTGAGTTTCATCAAATTGGTTTAATAAAATTTCCCAACCTACATTCGTATCCAACGTAATGTTTATGTTGTCTAAGAAGCCAGGCATTCTATAAACATAATCTCCAATTGTTAATTTAACAACTGATCCTCTCATGAAATTAGTAACAGGACCATAATCAGGATACACCTGAGATACTAAGTGATTTAACTTCTTATAAAGAGGTTTCATTTCACTTCTACTTTGTACTAATATTTTAAAAGTAAATGATAAGTCTCTTTGGAAACCTTGATAAGTTCTAAAAGTTTCACCTCGACCTAAATACTTAAATGTATTATAATCTCCTGTGTGGTTATCTTGAATAGCTCCATCTAAGAAAGCTCTAAAAACTAATGCTACTGCATCACCAGGATAATCATTTGACATACATTCAAATGCAAACTTAATTAAATCATCTGTTTCACTTCCACCAGCACTCCAAGGAGTTTGTGTAGAAGCATTAAAGTAAAATAAATTCTTTTGGTTTAATAAATCCGCACCACCTGGAACAGGCTCATCATAGCTAATTCTAGGAGTTGTGTTCTGTCCTGGATTACCAATGTTAAGTCTTTTCTCCATAGAGTAAACTTGGTAATCTGTGGATGGAGTACTTGTACCACCTTGTGAATCTATTAATTGATTTCTAAAGTCTTGTACTTCGGCTTGTAAAGGATTACCTCCAGGTCTTGTAGTTTGATCAGCTAATTGATCGTATGTAAATGCTATTCTTGAATAAACTTTAGCAGGTACAGTACTCGTAGCTCTTCTAATAATTGTAGAACCAATGCCATATACAGAACCAGGACCACCTTGATAGTTTAATATTTGATTCTGGATTGGAGAAATTCCTAACTGATCAACAACACCAAAACTTAAACCTTGAGTAAGTACATCTGTTGCACTAAATTGGAAATTGTTTGCATTTCTTAATTTAAGCGTCGTTAATAATGTTAATCTGTTTTGATCAGCAGTATTACTATTAGCAACAATGTATTGATAAGTTGTTTGAGGAGACTCATAAAGAGTTGGAGTAATTCCATGTCTGTTAAAATGAGCTCCTGTACCTTGTATAGCAACTTGTGCTAAAGTATTTAAAGGAGTATAAGTTCTTGTAGTAGGAAGTACTGCATTATCTAAAGAAACTCCTGCAAATTGAAAAGTATTGGGTACTTGGGTGTTTGGATTGGTTAATTGTAATCCTGTTTGCTTTAATGCAAACGTAGTACCACGAGGAGCATCCTTTAAGAAAGATTGTATTCTAAGTCTATCTATTTCACCAGAAGGTGTACTATATCTAAGACCACCAGGTTCTACAAGTTGTCCACCTCTAATAGGAAAGTCTAAACTTGTTCTATTAGTTTCATAATATCTTTGAAAAAACGCTAACGTATTATTATTAACAGTTTGAGGAGATACATCAGGAATAGGAGATTGGATGTAAGGTTGATTACTAGATCCTCCACCTGGTCGATCACTACCATAACGTAAACTCCTTAAATCTGTTTTAAAATTTACCAGGGGCATATTCTATAGTTTTACTTTTTTGGCATGAGAAGCTTTCATCTTCTCTATTGATTCTTGTGTGTGCTTTCTACCAGTCCAAGTTCCTGGCTTACCTTTATTCCAACCTACTTTTCCTTTTTTGGCATTAGACATTCTTCTCTTAGTTTCTTCGCTTAATTTTCTACCTTTTTTAGCATTGGACATTTTTTTCTTTGTTTCATCGGAGTGTGCATGACCTCGGTGTGCCAATCCACCTCCATCTGTCATATTTGCTAAAAAACCAGTTCCAAGATCCAATCTACCATAATCTTGTATCATACCAACCTCAATTACACAAGCTTCTTGCCAAGTACAACCTTCTACTAAAATATCAATATCGTACCCAACTTTGTTAATTATATTATGCCAATAACGATTCCTATTGGCTTTGGAATAAGCTCTTTGCTTTTGCTTTCCAATTCCAATGTAAAATACTTCATTAGTATCCAATCTTCTATGTTGATATACTATTGCCACTTTATTATCGTTTAGTAGATTTTAAAAAATCTAAATAAGTTTGAGTATCTCTCAAATTAAAAGTTATGTCAATAGGATTCTGAGCAGGATTAATTACTGCGGATGCATTAGGCACTGAGTATCCTCTTTGAACTATGGCTACGTTTTGAGGTGTTCCTTCAAAGATACCTGTTGGGTTAGTTTTACCTTGTTTGCTTAATTGCGATTTCTTAATCTGATTTAGTAATGCCATAATTATTGTATTGTGGTTCCTGGATCTTCCGATAACGTTGATCTTGTTGTACTACCCCATTTCTCTGTACCAACATAAGTTACTGATTGTACGTTGAAGATTGGTTTAGGTTGTGGAGCTGCTGCTGCAGCGGCACTTGCAGTTTTTTGAGACTTAGTACCTGCTTCAACAGTTCCACTAATAGAATCTGTACCACCGAAGTTTAAATTACTTCCCATGGTTCTTATACCACCACCAAATTCATTTGCTCCTGATCTTACTTTAGAAGCTAGTTCTTGGTATTTTAATTTATCTGTGCCTGGTAAATGACTTATGAAGTCTAATATACCACCAATAATATCTCCAATAACTTCAACAGCACCTGCTAATCTTCCAACAAGTGATTTTACAAAACTTTCTATTCTTTGTGGGTTAGTTAAAAATTCAACTAAACCAGACTTCTCTACAAACTGTACGAAGACTAATTTAATCTT
>Ga0222712_10005126_pt1 | contig 13426 bp, 11 predicted proteins | sample C33_657DmetaG_FD_165043 | JGI IMG/M metagenome (GOLD analysis project Ga0222712, IMG submission 165043) | Estuarine water microbial communities from San Francisco Bay, California, United States - C33_657D | ecosystem: Environmental > Aquatic > Marine > Unclassified | place: USA: California...
ATGTGTGGGAAAATCAATAAGCCTATTCCTGCAAAAATTAAACATATAATATGAATTAATTTCGGACTCATTTTTTTAGCCAACCATAATAGTCCAAATGCTGATAAGAAAGTTACCACATTGTACCAGCCATTGACTAATCCGGTCCAACCTACTGCTTCGTCATAAGAGGGATTATTTTGATAAATATTGGTATTCCAAACCGATTGTGCAATACTCTTCGAAGCGTTTTGCCAATAACAAAATAGCGCATACCATTGAAATAAATATACCAAGCTTAATTGCCACATTACTTTAGGCATGTCTTTAATTGCAGAAGCTATTTCTATAAATGGAGTCCATATTTTAAGAGGCTCGGTTTTTAATTTTGCTAACTCTTCGCTACTTGGTGGAATCTCTGGTGTTTTAATCACTGACCAAGTAACGGAAGCAATGGAACAAATAGTTCCTAAAAAGAAACTTGCGTATACCCAATAAGGTAAACTTCCATAATGTCCAGTAATTTTTTTCTGAAATACAAATAGAGATAGATTAGCTAATGTGATACCAAGGCCAGTGAAAAAACTTTGAGTCAGAAAACCAGCTGCATGTTGTTCTTCTGGTAATTTATCTGCAATAAATGCACGATAAGGTTCCATTGCAGTATTATTGGCGGCATCTAAAATCCAAAGTAAACCAACAGCCATCCATAATGCACTACTAAATGGATACAAGAATAAACAAAGACTACATAAGATTGCTCCAATCATAAAATAGGGCTTTCTTCTGCCAAATTTTGGAGACCATGTTTTATCACTCATTGCACCAATGATGGGTTGAATTAATAAACCAGTCATTGGTCCGGCTAAATTTAATAATGGAATTTGATCTGGACTTGCACCCAACATATCATATATTGGATTTACTGCAGATTGTTGTAATCCGAAACTATATTGAATACCTAAGAAACCAACATTCATGTTGATGATTTGAGCAAAACTCAACTTGGGTTTAAAAGACATAATCGTTTCAATTTGGTTTTAGCAATGCGTTCTCTAAATATAGTCAATTTGTTATTTTGACACTTTAATTGACCTGCCGAAATTGAATTTTATTAAAATAAGTTGTAACGAAAACGTTTGCGGTGCTTATCTTTGGTCACAATAGAATTATAAATCAAGTTTCATGGCATTTACTTTACATTTTCAAAAAGCCGCTGTTCTGCAAGCACTGAGATATCATTTCATTAAACAATCCGAAATAAAGGCTTTAATGGTGGTAGTGAATGTTTACGCTATTACTACTGCCATACTTTTATACTATAAAAAAATTCGTCCTGAACTTTTTTTATTGGGCTCGCTTTTATGGGTCGTCTTAATGTTACTTTTCTGGTATATTTTACCTTGGTGGTTTTATAGAAAAACCCAACTTTTTAAATACGACTGGCAATTTAACTATACTAATAAGGGAGCTAGTTTGTTATGTCAACAAGGCGAAGCTGCCTGGGATTGGTCTGAAGTGCTTCATTATTTTGAAAGTCCTGCTTTTTTTCACTTTTACTTTGGTCCAAAATCTTTCTTTCTTATCCCCAAAGCACCTATTTCGATAGAAGATCAGCATCAAATTAGGGGGTTTTTGAAGTAGATTTTACACTATCTATAGCTCCTAATTGTTAGTTTTACCGGCCTATAAGGGCTTATTTGAGGGTTATTTGAGCATTGTCCATAATTGTGCAAACAAAAAAGCAAATAAAATATGTCTTTTTTAACAAAAAGTATATTTTTGCGCCGTAAACAAAAACTATTTACAATGTCAGACATCGCATCAAGAGTTAAAAAAATCATCGTAGACAAATTAGGCGTAGATGAAGCAGAAGTTACTAACGAAGCATCATTCACAAACGATTTGGGAGCTGATTCATTAGACACTGTTGAATTAATTATGGAGTTCGAAAAGGAATTCAACATTTCTATTCCAGACGAACAAGCAGAAACTATTACAACCGTAGGTCAAGCTGTTGCTTATATAGAAGAGCACGCGAAATAATTATTATTTCAAGCTGAATCATCGGCATATTTTTCAATCCGCCTCTTTGAGCCTTTAGCTTTAAAGGCGGATTTTTAATTTTTATTAAATTTTTTTACATGCAAACTAAGCGCATTGTAGTAACAGGTATCGGAACATTAAATCCTTTAGGAAACAATTTAGAGACTTATTGGGATAACCTTATCAAAGGGGTTTCAGGTGCAGATATGATTACTCAGTTTGATGCATCAAAATTTAAAACAAGATTTGCTTGCGAAATCAAAGGGTTTGAACCAACTGATTTCATGGATCGTAAAGAAGCGAGAAAACTAGACCGCTTTGCTCAAATAGCTTTAGTGGCAAGTGATCAAGCTGTTTTAGATGCAGGAATTACTAAAGACAATGTAGATCATGATAGAGTGGGCGTGATATTTGCTAGTGGAATTGGGGGCCTAACTACATTTACAGAAGAAGTAACAAATTATGTGAATGGAGACGGGACGCCAAGATTTAATCCATTCTTTATTCCTAAAATGATATTGGATATTGCTGCTGGTCAGATTTCAATGAAACATGGTTTCAGAGGACCTAACTATGCAGTAGTAAGTGCTTGTGCAAGTAGTACCAATGCTATTATTTCAGCAATGGATAATTTAAAATTGGGCAAAGCAGATATAATAATAACTGGTGGTGCAGAAGCGGTGATTGGTGCTGCTGGTATGGGCGGATTCAATGCAATGAAAGCAATGAGTGAGCGCAATGATGATCCAAAAACAGCAAGCCGTCCATATGATAAAGACCGTGACGGATTTATCATGGGAGAAGCAGCCGGCGCATTAGTATTAGAAGAATATGAGCACGCTAAAAGACGCGGTGCTAAAATTTATTGTGAAGTAGTAGGTGGTGGCGCCACAGCAGATGCTTACCATTTAACAGCGCCACATCCAGAAGGATTAGGTGCAAAGAATGTGATGATTGCTGCTTTAAAAGATGCAGGAATGCAAGCCAACGAAATTGACTATATCAATACGCATGGCACATCCACTCCATTAGGAGATATTGCAGAAGCAAAAGCTATTACAGAAGTATTTGGAGAGCATGCATATAATTTAAATATTAGCTCAACAAAATCAATGACTGGGCATTGCTTAGGTGCTGCAGGTGTTATCGAAGCTATTGCTTGTATACAATCTGTAATACATGATATAGTGCCTCCAACCATCAATCATTTTACAGACGATCCGGAATTAGATAATCGTTTGAATTTTACTTTTAACGCTCCTCAAAAGAGAATTGTTAATGCAGCCTTAAGTAACACTTTTGGTTTTGGCGGACATAATGCTTGTGTGATTGTGAAAAAATTCAAGGATTAATTCTTGTGAAGCTTCTCAACAATCTATATTCATTTTTTAGTTCATCAGATTTTGAAAAAAATGTATCCATGTTAATTGGATACCGTACGCGCAATTTTGAATTATTCAGAACAGCATTAAATCATCGTTCTGTTAAAGATAGTCCTACCGAAAATAATGAAAGACTGGAGTTTTTAGGAGATGCTATTATTGGATCTGTTGTGGCAGAATATCTTTTTAAAAAATATCCCTACAAAGGAGAAGGCTTCTTAACCGAAATGAGAAGCAAGATGGTGAATAGACAACAATTAAACCATATTGCCATTCAAATGGGTTTAAGAAAATTAACTCGTTTTAATAAAATGGATGGCGGTTTAAAAACCAGTCAAATTTTCGGTAATACACTAGAAGCCTTGGTTGGAGCGATCTATTTAGACAAGCAGTATGATTTTACCAAACATTGGATAATTCAAAAAATGATACAACCATATTTGTTCATGGATGATTTAGAACAAATAGATATCAATATTAAAAACAAAATAATTGGCTGGGCTTTAAAGCAAGGGAAGCAAATTGATTTTGTTTTGGCAGAAGAAGTGCAAGAGGGAAGACGAAAATTATTTACCATCAATGTGGTGATTGATGGGGAAGTTATTGCCAGTCAAAAAGGCTTTACCAAAAAAGATGCTAGCCAATTAGCTGCACAAAAAGCCATTGAAAATTTAGGTTTATAGTCTTTGCATTAAGCTATACTTTGACAAAGTTCAATAAGTACTCCATTGCAATCCTTGGGGTGTACAAAACAAACTAATTTATTATCTGCCCCTTTTTTGGGACTTTCATTTAAAAGTGTAAATCCTTCTTTTTTCAATCTTTCCATCTCGGCAACAATATCAGGCACTTCAAAAGCTATATGATGCATGCCCTCGCCTTTTTTATCAATATATTTTGAAATTACCCCATCTGACTGAATGCTCTGTACCAATTCGATTTTACTCCCTTTTTGAAGAAAAAAGGCCGTTTCCACCTGTTCGCTAGCCACTAATTCGGTCTTATAGCAGTTGCTACCCAATAATTTTTCAAATAAAGGGATACTCGTATTGAGGTCCTTTACTGCGATTCCAATATGATCCACTTTATAGTCCATGTCATTTTTGCTTTACGAATTGAGAAAAATTGGCCTTTTATCTTATACGAATTCAATAAAATCAAGTGTTTAGAGCTATCTTTGCTCCCTAGAAAAAATCAAATTCGGATATGTTAAAATTACCAATTTATCTTGATCATAACGCAACTACGCCGATGGATCCAAGAGTATTAGAAGCAATGATCCCTTATTTTACCGAAAACTTCGGTAATGCGGCAAGTAGAAACCATTCTTTTGGATGGCATGCAGAGGAAGCAGTGGATTATGCTCGTGAGCAAGTAGCCCAATTAATCAACGCAGATCCAAAAGAAATCATCTTTACATCTGGTGCGACAGAAGGCGACAATTTAGCCATCAAGGGTGTGTATGAAATGTATGCTAGTAAAGGTAATCATATCATCACTTGTACTACAGAGCACAAAGCTGTTTTAGATACTTGTAAGCATTTAGAAAAATTAGGTGCGGAAGTGACTTATTTAGAAGTACAGCCTGATGGATTGGTTGATTTAAAACAATTAGAAGCTGCCATGAGACCAACTACTATTTTAGTTGCAATTATGTATGCTAATAATGAAATTGGAGTAGTTCAACCTATTAAAGAAATTAGTGCTATTGCCAAAAAGCATGGTGCTTTGGTGTTTACTGATGCTGTTCAAGCAGTTGGTAAAATTCCAGTAGATGTAATTGCTGATGGAATTGATATCATGGCATTCACTGCACATAAAATGTATGGTCCTAAAGGTGTTGGCGCTTTATACGTAAGAAGAAAAAATCCACGTGTAAAAGTAACTGCACAAATGGATGGCGGTGGTCATGAAAGAGGAATGAGAAGCGGTACATTAAATGTTCCAGGTATTGTAGGTTTTGGTAAGGCTTGTGAAATTGCAAGAACAGATATGGCTGCAGATACGGAGCGTATTGCTAAATTAAGAGACAAATTAGAAAATGCATTAAAGCAAATTGACGAGTCTTATGTGAATGGTAATCCAGCGCATCGTTTACCGCATGTAAGTAATATCTCTTTCAAATATGTAGAAGGTGAAGGCTTGATGATGGGCTTTAACCAAAACATTGCCTTATCTTCAGGTTCAGCATGTACTTCAGCTTCTTTGGAGCCTAGCTATGTTTTAAAAGCTTTGGGTTTAGGAGATGATTTAGCACATAGTTCATTGAGATTTGGTTTAGGACGTTATACCACAGAAGAGCAAATTGATTATACGATCAAAGCTGTAACTGATACAGTGTTGAAGTTAAGAGAGATGAGTCCACTATGGGAAATGTTCAAAGAAGGTGTGGACATTGATTCAATTCAATGGGCACATCATTAATATTGCAAAATGCGCAGCATTTTGAAATATTAATGAGAAGGGTTTGAAAAACACGGCACATCATTAATCATCATTAGTAATTAATTTAGATAAAAATTTCAAAATCATTTTATGGCATATTCAGACAAAGTAATCGACCATTATTCTAATCCTAAGAATGTGGGTACATTAGATAAAGCATCTAATACAGTTGGTACAGGTTTAGTAGGCGCTCCAGAATGTGGAGACGTAATGCGTTTGCAAATCCAAGTAGACCAAGCAACAGGCGTAATCACTGATGCAAAATTCAAAACCTTTGGTTGTGGATCAGCAATTGCTTCTTCTTCTCTTGCAACAGAGTGGTTGAAAGGCAAAACAGTAGACGAGGCAGTTAAAATTGATAATATGGATTTAGTAGAGGAATTAAATTTACCTCCAGTAAAAATTCACTGTTCAGTATTAGCGGAAGACGCTATCAAGTCTGCAATCAATGACTACCGCAAGAAAAATGGTTTAGAAGAGTTGGTATTTGAGCAAAAGGTACATTAATCAATCTATAGTACAGATGAGTGAAGTAGCAGAAAATACCATTTTAGTGAGCGAGAAAGCCAAAGCAAAAATTGTACAATTAATGCAAGAAGCGGATATTACTATGGACTCAAGCTATTTTTTACGTGTGGGTGTAGTAGGAGGTGGTTGTTCTGGATTAAGTTATAAATTAGACTTTGACAACGAAATAAAGCCAATGGATCAAGTATTTGAAGACAATGGTGTTAAAGTAGTAACTGATTTAAAAAGCTTCTTATACTTAGTCAATACAGAACTAGATTTTTCAGATGGTTTAAATGGAAAAGGTTTTTACTTTAATAATCCTAACGCAAGTAGAAGTTGTGGCTGTGGTGAGAGTTTTGCGGTATAGATAAATAAATACATTTACAAAGGCCTTCTCTGTCAAAGGGAGGGCCTTTTTTTTGTAGCTTTGGTTTATGTGGGCAATTGCAAAAAAAGAATGGGCGCATTATTTTGGTAGCATAACAGGCTATTTTATCATTAGTTTTTATTTACTAGTTAATAGTTTGTTTTTATTTGTCTTTTCGAAATTCAATGTACTAGATTTTGGATACGCTTCTTTGCAAGTGTATTTTGACTTTGCACCTTGGTTTCTTTTGGTCTTAGTGCCAGTCATTACCATGCGTAGTTTTGCAGAAGAACAATCACAGGGCACTGCAGAAATTTTATATAGTCTTCCTATAAGTTTAGTGGATATAGTCATTGGAAAATTTTTTGGCGTATTGTTGATCATTTTAATGGCCATAGCGCCCACTATTTTTTATGCATTTGCATTAGAAGAGTTAAGTACTACAGGCGGTTTGGACCTAGGCGCAACAATTGGATCTTATATAGGACTATTATTATTGGGATCCAGTTTTGCTATCATTGGTTTATTTGCCAGTAGTAAAACAAAGCAGCCCATTATAGCTTTAATACTCTCTATTTTCATTGCAGGAATGATATATAAAGGATTTGATTGGCTTAGTACAATTTCTTTTTTTGATGCTAGCTATGCTTTTTATATTACTCAATTAGGTCTAGCTGCACATTATGATAATATGAGTAAGGGAGTAATTACTAGTATTGATTTTATGTATTTTATATCGGTTATTATTTTATTTATCATTGGATGTAAAGAAAATATTAGCAAGCAAAAACAATCTTTATTATTTTTTGGATCAATTGTTCTAGTCAATCTTTTGGCTATTTTCTTTCCAATGCAATTAGACCTAACCAAGGATAAAAGGTTTAGTTTGGGTAATACCAGCAAAGATATTTTGCATACAGTGCAGTCTCCCATTAAAATCCATGTATACTTGGGAGGTGACTTGCCAATGGAGTTTAAGAAATTGTCCATTGCAACCATAGAAATCGTAAAAAAGATTGCAGCTGAAAATAAAGAAAATATTACTTGGCAATTAGATATACCTAATGAACAATCTAATGACACTAGTTTGTATCAAGTCTATGATAGTTTAAGTAGAATGGGATTACCTATTGAAAGAGTGCAATCCGATGATTCTAAATCTGATCAAAGAATAGACCAATTGGTAATTCCTGGTTTATTAATTGAGACACCAGGAAAACAGCCTCTAGCAATAGATCTTAGGTCGGGTAAAAAATATTACAAACCCTATAATATTATCAAAGACCTTCCTGAGGAAGATAAGGATGCATCTTTAATTGCGGCAACTGCTTTACTAGAATTTAAAATTGTACAAGCAGTTTATTATTTAAACAGAAATAAAGTGCCCACCATTGGCTATCTAATTGGAAATGGAGAGCCTGTGGATCTTAGCGTGAATGACTTAGGCCAATCAATTAGACATCAATATAATTTAGTGGTGTACGATTTACAGAAAGGATATCCAGATGCCCATAAAATAAATACTTTATTAATTGTAAAGCCAACAAAGGCTTTCAGCGAATTAGATCAATTAAAAATTGACCAATATGTGATGAATGGAGGTAATATTATTTGGGCAATAGATCCTTTGTTTGCTGAATATGATAGTCTGAAAAAAACAACAGGATCCTATATTGCTTATGATAGAAACCTACAATTACAAAATCTGCTATTTAGTTATGGTGCAAGAATTAACACCCACCTTTTACAAGATTTAAATTGTAGCAAACTTCCAGTGGTAACCGGCAATGATGCATCAGGTAATCCTATTATACAAAGAATCCCTTGGCCATATTATCCATTATTAAATGGTAATCCAAATAATAAGATGGTTAAAAATATGGATAGGGTTTTAGCACAGTTTCCTGCAAGTATTGACACAATTGAAGTAACAGGCATTCAGAAAACTATTTTATTGAGTACAGATACCAATAGTAGGATCTTAGTTGCTCCAAGTAGGATAGCTTTAAATAGTTTTGGTGGGGAAGATGATTTAAAAAGTTTTCAAAAAAGTCATGTACCTGTGGCTGTCTTATTAGAAGGCTTTTTCAAATCTCCATTTGCTAACAGATTAAATGGCTCTTTGAAAGATTCCCTACTAGTCAATACGGGAATGGCTTTTCAACAAAGAGCCAACAAGGTAGCCAAGCAAATTATCATTGCTGATGCCGATATTTTAACCAATAGTGTTCAACCATCAACTGGTCCTTTACCTATGGGAATGATTCCAATGGAAGACCATCAATTTGGTAATAGAGATTTCTTCACCAATGCCATTGCCTATTTGAATGAACCAGAAGATATTTTGGCAGCCAGAGAAAAAGAATGGGTTCTGAGAACTTTAAATCAAGAAAAAGTAAAAAGCGGGAGATTATACTGGCAAATAATACTCACCATAGTGCCATTATTATTCCTGTGGGTGGCCTATTATATAGGACTTCTTATTAGAAAACGTCAATTTGCAGCATAGCCATTCTTGGCTTATCTTTACGCTATGACAACAGATCAAATTGTATATACAGTTTTTGGTATTGTAATTGCTACAGCACTGGTTTTAGACCTAGGCTTTTTGAGTAAAAAAAACGCCACCATTTCTATTAAGCAAGCTTTGAGACAAACTTTTTTATGGGTATTGCTTGCTTTAGGTTTTTTTGTTTTTATGTGGATAGAAGAGGGTCAAAAACTTGGCTTGGAATTCTTAAGTGGTTACTTAATGGAATGGAGTTTAAGTATAGACAATATTTTTGTATTCATTTTAATCTTCGATTCTTTTAAAGTAAAAGAACAACATACATCCAGAGTATTATTAATTGGAATTCTAGCAGCAATTGTGTTTAGAGTAATTTTTATTACTGTAGGTGTTGCCTTGGTAGCAAAATTTGCATGGGTCTTATATATATTCGGAGTATTCTTAGTGTATACTGGCGTAAAAATGTATACCGCTAATAGCGAAGATCATTTTGATCCACATGAATCTCCAGTGTATAAATTCTTAAAAAAGTTTTTACCATTAACCAATTCAGATGGTGAAGGTAAATTTGTGATTAAGCAAAATGGCAGACCAGTCTATACAAGTCTATTTGTAGTGGTGATTTTATTGGCTGCTATAGATTTAGTTTTTGCATTGGATTCTATACCAGCAGTGATGGGCATTTCCAATAACAGCTTGGTAATTTACACATCTAATATATTTGCAATTTTAGGTTTAAGATCTTTATTCTTTTTATTAAGAGGTGCTGTTAATGAATTCGAACATTTACAACAAGGTATTGCCATTGTATTGGTATTTATAGGTGTTAAAATGCTAGGTGAGCACTATATTAATATGGTGATGGATAAGAACACGCAAGTGATATTATCTTTATTAGTGATTGTATTTTGTATCACAGGCTCTATTCTTTATTCCATCTTTACCAATAAACAAAAGCAAGAAGCTGCAAAAAATTAATCATGAACGGCAAGAAAGTAACTTTATTTATACTCCTTATTTTAATCATCGATCAAGCGATTAAGTTTTATATCAAACTTAATTACTTCATTGGAGAAGAACATGCAATGATTGGCTCTTGGGCAAGACTACATTTTATTGAAAACGAAGGCATGGCTTGGGGTTTGAAATTTGGTGGTGATTGGGGTAAGATTGCTTTGACACTTTTTAGATTAGCAGCCGTTATTTGGGGTACTTTTTTAATTAAAGGATTTATTGAAAAAAAATACCACAATGGATTCATCCTCTGTGTTGCCTTAATTTATGCAGGGGCAGTGGGTAATCTAATTGATAGTTTGTTTTATGGAATGATATTTGAAGCGAGTGTACCTTATACTACCATGGTGGCTCATCTTTTCCCAGAAGGGGGCGGCTATGCTTCTTTTTTACATGGCAGAGTGGTGGACATGTTCTATTTCCCTATAATCAGAGATGCTCATTTCCCAACATGGTTCCCTATTTGGGGTGGAGAGGAATTCGAGTTCTTTAGACCTGTCTTTAATTTTGCCGATATGGCCATAAGTACAGGGGTTATTGCCCTATTTGTGTTCCAAAATCGCTTTTTTAAGGAGGATGTAACTGAAAATACCCCTGCCGAACCCAATTCTTAGGCTATTTTTTCCCGGCTAATTTCGTACCTTCGTGCCCTAAAAATCAGCTAGGATAAGCCTTTTATGAGCAATCAATACCCAGAATTTAATGGACTACACCTGCCTACTATTGAGGCGGAAATATTAGCTGCCTGGAAAAAAGAGCAGGCTTTTGAGCAATCTGTACAATTACGTGAGGGGAAAACCCCTTTTGTATTTTACGAGGGTCCTCCAAGTGCCAATGGTATGCCTGGTATTCACCATGTTATTTCTAGAACATTAAAAGACATGACTTGTAGGTATAAGACCATGCAGGGCTTCCAAGTAAAAAGAAAAGGAGGATGGGATACACATGGTTTGCCAGTGGAATTAGGAGTTGAAAAAGAATTAGGTATTACCAAAGAAGATATCGGTAAGAAAATTACCATTGAAGAGTATAATAAAAAATGTAGAGAAGCGGTATTAAGGTATAAGAAAGAATGGGATGATATTACAAATAAGATGGGGTATTGGGTTGATTTAAATAATCCATACATCACTTTTGAAAATAATTATATCGAAACACTTTGGTGGATATTAAGTACACTGTATAAAAAAGGGTATTTGTATCAAAGTGTAAGTATCCAACCTTATTCACCAGCTGCTGGTACAGGATTAAGTTCTCATGAACTAAATCAGCCAGGTACTTATAAAGATGTAAAAGATACTTCGGCTGTGGCGATGTTTAAAGCAATTAACTCAGCAGAAAGTAAATTTTTATTTGATGCAGCTTCAGCAAATAAACATAATCAAGATATTTATTACATGGCATGGACAACCACGCCTTGGACATTGCCTTCTAACCTTGGTTTAACCGTGGGTCCTACTATAGAGTATGTTTTAGTAGCTACGTATAATCCATATACTGCAATGCCTGTGAATGTGGTGCTTGCCAAAGCATTATTGTCAAAGTATTTCAAGGAAGAAGGATTGACTTTAGAAAGTTTTGCTGAAGGAGATAAAATATTGCCTTGGAAAATACTTACTGAGTTTAAGGGTTCACAACTTAATGATTTACGTTACGAACAACTAATGCCATTTGAAGCAAACGACCCTGCAACATTTGAAGGTGATCCCTTTAAAATTATACTAGGTGATTTTGTAACTACCGAAGATGGTACAGGTATAGTACATACTTCTCCTGCGTTTGGAGCAGATGACTATAAGGTTGGTCAAAAAAATAATCTAGGTATTATTACACTAGTGGATAGAGAAGGAAAATTTGTAGAGGGTGTTGGAGAATTTAGTGGTAGATATGTAAAGAACTACAAGGATGAAAAAGATTTTCAAGATGTGAATGTAGATATCTGTGTGAAATTGAAAAAAGAAAATCGTGCATTTAAGGTAGAAAAATATGAACACAATTATCCGCATTGCTGGAGAACAGATAAACCAATATTATATTATCCTTTAGATGCTTGGTTTATTAAAACTACTGCAGTTAAAGACAGAATGGTGGAATTGAATAAGACCATTAACTGGAAACCAAAGAGTACAGGCGAAGGACGTTTTGGAAATTGGTTAGAGAATATGGTTGACTGGAATTTATCTAGAAGTAGGTATTGGGGAACGCCTTTACCAATCTGGAGAACAGAAGATGGCGCTGAAGAAATATGTATCGGCTCTATAGATGAATTGACTACAGCTTATGCTGCAGCAAAAGAAAAGGGGTATAATAAAGAAGTGAATTTGCAAATAGTAGATGGCAAATTAGATGTTGATTTACACAAGCCATTTGTAGATCAAATTGAATTATTGAGTGCCTCTGGAAAACCTATGAAGCGTGTACCAGATTTAGTAGACGTTTGGTTTGATTCAGGTGCAATGCCTTATGCACAATGGCATTATCCATTTGAGAATAAAGATTTAGTAGACAAGGGTCAGGCATTCCCTGCAGATTTTATTTGCGAAGGAGTGGATCAGACAAGAGGATGGTTCTATACTTTACATACTTTGGCTGTAATGTTATTTGATAGCGTTGCTTACAAAGCAGTAATGAGTAATGGATTGGTGTTGGATAAGAATGGAAACAAGATGAGTAAGCGTTTAGGTAATGTGGTGAATCCGTTCGAGACCTTAGAGCAGTATGGTGCAGATGCAACAAGATGGTATTTGGTAACTAATGCATCGCCATGGGATAATTTAAAATTCGATTTATCTGGTATTCAAGAAGTACAAAGAAAATTCTTTGGAACCTTGTATAATACTTATCAGTTTTTTGTGTTGTATGCAAATGTAGATGGGTTCAAATTTGAACAAGCATATATCCCAGTAAAAGATAGACCCGAGATTGATCGTTGGATTATTTCTTCTTTAAATACATTAACACAAACAGTTACTCAAGCAATGGACGATTTCGAGCCAACCATTGCAGGACGTGCTATTGAAAGCTTTGTAGACGAGCATTTAAGTAACTGGTATGTGCGTTTATGTAGAAGAAGATTCTGGAAAGGAACTTACACAGATGATAAAATTGCCGCATATCAAACCTTATATGAATGTTTGGAAACTATTACTAGGTTAATGGCGCCTATCGCACCTT
>Ga0222712_10005128_pt1 | contig 13418 bp, 8 predicted proteins | sample C33_657DmetaG_FD_165043 | JGI IMG/M metagenome (GOLD analysis project Ga0222712, IMG submission 165043) | Estuarine water microbial communities from San Francisco Bay, California, United States - C33_657D | ecosystem: Environmental > Aquatic > Marine > Unclassified | place: USA: California...
GTCATCTCGTCCCCGTCGAGTTCTACGACCGGGTTGTGCACTTTTATCTTTGCTGCCATGGTTTTGTTTTTTCAGCCGCGAAGTTACTAAGTAGCACCCAATATAACAATCATGCCGTCTTGTTTTTATACTTCAGCATGCTGTGGAACAGCCAATGGCATAGCGTGTCTTTCGGCAATCTGGCGGAGTTTGTCTACAGCAATGTATTTGAAGTGCTTGGCCCTGAAACGGATCAGCTGCTCCTGGTCAAAGTCTGCCAGAATCCTAGACACCTGTTCCTTTGTGGTGCCTGCCAGATCAGCCATTTCCTGGCGATCCACGTGCACACGAATACCCATACCGGTTTGTTTGTAATTATAGGTTTCTGCAAGGTGAACCAGGATACCTGCCACTTTTTCCCTGACCGTTTGCTGGGCAATTTGCAGCAATTTGATTTCGGTTGTACGGATTTCCCTCAAGAAGATCTTTCTGATTTCCTCCTGGAGCAGTTCGTTTTTCTGCATCAGGTTTTTGAAAAAGCCCAATTCGATGAAGCAAACACGGCTGTCTTCCACTGCAGAGGCAGAATATGGCTGCAGCCCAGTATAGCTCAGGAAGCGATGCCCCATTGTTTGTCCGGCACCCACAAGGCGGAGGATGAAGGGCCTTTCTGTTTCTGCATTCATTTCCAGTTTGATGACGCCAGACTGGATAAAATAAAGTCCGTTGATTTCATCTCCCTCACGGAAGATCAGTTCGCCTTTTTTGAATTCATAATGATGCTTGTAAGGCTTATACAGGTGATGCTCTTCTTGTCCGAAAGACTTGAGCATGATACAGTTTTTCACTGTGCAGGTCTGGCAATAGGAGGTGATTCTGGTCATGATGGTTGGGTTTTAAAGTGATAAATTAAGTTCCCTACCTACCAGAGCTTTAACGGTGTAAATATTTGATTTTTTACTAAATGCTACGAATGACAAAAATAGCCCAGCTATATGATTTTTATCATTTTTGGGAATACCCTTTTTGTGGTATAAGGCTGTAATTTAATGCGAGAGTAGCTCAATTGGCTTTTTTTTCAGGCGAACAGATGATTCTCTGATGACCAATTTTGGTTTTAGGATGACTTCTTTGTGGCTGGAAAAGTCATTGTTCAAAAACTGTTCGATGAATATTTTGCCTGCAAGCTTTCCAATTTCAAAGGATGGTTGCTCTACACTTGAAATGCTAGGGCTGAACAAGGCCAGTGAGGGTTCATTGTTGAATCCTACCAGCCCAATTTCTTCAGGCATTTTTAATCCCTTTTTTTTGATGGCAAGCATGGCACCAATGGCCATGCGGTCACTGATGGTAAAAATGGCATCAGGTCTCTTTTTAGAGGAAAGCAATTCTTCCGTTGCATAAAAAGCAAAATCCTGGTTAAAATCACAGTAGATGACCAGCTCAGGATCGAACTTGACATCATGTTTTTTCAACGCCTTTTTGTAGCCTTCTAGTCTGCTGTTGCTGATTCCCAGGGTTTGTGGACCTGCCAGTATGGCGATTTTTTTATAACCCTGCTCGATCAGGTGTTCTGTAGCAATGAAACCGCCTTCTTCATTGTCAAGGATTACGCTGGAAGCCACAAGATCAGGAATGACCCTGTCAAATACCACAAAAGGAATTTCCCTCTCATTCAAAACCTTGAAATGCTCGTTGGATTTGGTTTCACTGGAAATGGAGATGATGAATCCATCCACCAGACTGTTCAACATTCTTCTTGTGTTGACCACTTCTCTTCCAAAAGATTCATTGCTTTGGCATACAATAACGGTGAAACCAGCTTCAAGGGCTGCTTCATCAATGCCCTTTACCATGGTGGAAATAACATAGTCAAGGTTGGGCACAATAACGCCAATGGTATTGGTCTGGTTCTGCCTCAGGCTGAGTGCCAACCGGTTGGGTTGGTAGTTCAAGTCCTCTGCAAGCTGAAGGATATTTTTCTTTGTTTCAGGGTTGATGTCTCCGGCATTTCTCAATGCCCTTGATACAGTTGAAATGGAGAGATGAAGTTGTTGGGCAATGTCTTTAATGGTCGGCGGTTTGTTGTGCATGTCTCAGAACTGGGTTTGGGTTCATTTTGTCCATTAAGATAACCCAAATTTAACCAGTTGAAACGATTTACCGGTAATATTACCGGTAACGATACCGGAATCGATATCGGCATTCAAATTAAAGGAATAGACCTGTAAAATTAAAAATTATATAAATAATGGATTTTTTATCGGGCTTTATTGAATTATTTCTACTTGTTGCATTCAAGCGCCTTCACCTATTTTCTCTAATATTACCATCGGATTCTATTGCTCTCTCCGTTCTGTTTGAACGTAGGGTGGTAAACCATTGCATGAACTTAAAAACCAAAACGAGCCGCATGAAATCAAAGTATTTATTGTTGCTATTGATGCTGATTTTTTCAGGACTGACATTTGCACAGAAAAAAGAAATCAAGGGCAAGGTGATCGATCAGTCTACCGGAGATCCTTTGGCAGGAGTATCCATCATCACCAATAAAAGCAAAGGGGCCATTTTAACGAAGGTAGACGGGTCTTTTGAAATCTCTCTCGACAAGGCTGCTTCAACCCTTGTATTTACCTATGTTGGATATGCTCCACAATCTGTTTCAGTTTCAGGTAATACCAGTCTTACCATTAAAATGGTTCCAGAAGCGGTGTCCCAGGCAGAAGTTGTTGTGATTGGATACGGTACGCAAAAAAAATCGAGTTTGACTGGTGCTGTTGCCAAATACAAGAATGATCGGATGGATGAAGCACCACTGTCCAGATTGGACCAAGCGCTTCAGGGCAGGGTAGCGGGATTGACTGTACAAAACGTCAGTTCCGAATCAGGTGCGGCACCTAAAATAAACATCAGGGGAATCAGTTCCATCAATGCAGGATCAAGCCCGTTGGTTGTTGTTGATGGACAGCCTGTGCCAGACGGTCTTGCTTTTTTGAACATGGCAGATGTTGAATCGGTTGAAGTGTTGAAGGATGCTGCATCAGCAGCCATTTATGGGTCAAGGGGTTCTGGTGGTGTTATCATTGTTACCACCAAAAAAGGAACTGCTGATAAGCCCAAATACGTGTTGAAATATTCTGTTGGTCAAAAAGAGGATTACAAGCGATATGATATCATGAGCACTGGTGAATACATCGGAATGCTTTTTGACGAAATGGCCAAGCGTGCCCAGGATACCACGGTACTGCCTGCAAACAATACGGTTGCCGATGGAGACCGTGCATCCTATATTGTTGAAAACCTGCTACGCGGTGGTCAAAGTACTGACTGGCAGAGTGAATCTTTGAGGCCTGCTACTTTTCAAAACATCATGCTCACTGTTGCGGGTGGCAAAAAAGATGTGCGGTATTTCCTGTCAACAGGATATCAGAATGATGAGGGGATGATGTACAAAAGCAATTATGAAAAGTTCAACATCAGAACCCGTGTAGACCTTGACTTTAGCAAGAAAGTGAAGTTGAGCTTGAACCTCAATCCATCTTATTCCAAGCGTTCTGCACCTTCAGAAAATTTCACCAATTTTTGGAGATTCCCAACCTGGCTGCCTGTTTACCACAATGAAGCGACAGCAGCATTTGTTGCAAAAAATCCACAATATGCTGGCATCAAAGCGGGGGACTATGCACATCCAAGGCATTTCTCTGGCTTGATTTATTCCGGAACCATGCCGGACGGTTCTAATTGGACTTCAGGTGCCACAACCGTCAATCCCAGTGGTTCTGCGCAGCAGAACCCCAGATCTGCAGTTATGCGCACAGATATTTTTACCAATGAATACCGGCTGCAATCCTCTGCTGATTTGAGCGTTCTATTGTTGCCTGGACTTACTTTCAAAACATTGGCCAGTACCTATTTGAACTATGCCAACGGACTTGATTTTTCTGAGCGAAGTGCCAACAGGGATGGAGACAACAACAGGGGTGTTTTCACGAACAATGTATTCATTGATATCCTTTCAGAAAACACCTTCAATTATGTGAAAACCGCAGGGAAAAGTGATTTCAATCTGCTTGCAGGTTTTACCTCACAAAAAACAACTGTGAGCAAAGAGCAAACTGCTGCAATCGATTTCCCGAGCGATGAAATAAGGACCCTGAACAGTGCTGCCCAGCTGGATAAAAATGGAACCTTTGGCACCAAAAACCAAATTGGTCTCTTGTCTTATTTGGGTCGTTTGAACTATAGCTACAATGACAGGTACTTGCTTTCTGCCAGTTTCAGGGCAGATGGCAGCTCTTACTTCGGACCTGGCAACAAATGGGGAACTTTCCCTTCCGTTTCATTGGGATGGATTGCCTCCAAAGAAAAATTCCTCTCCAACATTGATTGGCTTTCCAACCTCAAGTTCAGGGGTAGTTATGGTATTTCCGGTAACAACCGCATATCCGATTTTGCCTTCCTGGATCTGATGTATGGTGCCAACTATTCTTTAGGGTCAGGCACAGGAACTTCATTCCCTGGTTTGGTCAACTCATCTACCATCATCTCCAATCCTGACATCACCTGGGAGAGCACTTATCAGTCGAATTTCGGATTGGATGCCTCCTTGTTCAATGGCAGAATTGGCATTACACTGGATGCATACAAATCAAAAACAGACAAACTCCTGCTCCAGCAATCTGCCATGGCATTTACCGGTGTTCCACAGTTTTGGAACAATATCGGAAGTCTAAGAAATACAGGTGTTGAGTTGGAATTGACAACCAGAAATATTCAAACCAAAAATTTCAAGTGGTCTACCTCTGGTAATTTTTCACAGAACAAGAACAGCATCATTGAGCTGGGAACCGAGGCCTATTTGTTGAACCAGGGAGAGAGAACAGAAGTTTACCGCAACAAAGTAGGGAATCCATTGGTCCAGTTTTTCGGATTCAAAACCGATGGTGTCTGGCTTTCTCAGGACCAAATCAACAAGGCCTTGGCCAGTGGCTTGACCAGCTCCATGAGCAATGTTTTTGTTCCGGGAGGATTGAAACTGGTGGATGTAAATGGAGACAACAAGCTTGACAATGAAGACCGGACAGACCTGGGCAATCCATATCCTGATTTTACCTGGGGATTGACCAACAATTTTGGCTTCAAGGGATTTGATGTAAGCTTTACCCTGCAAGGGGTTCAGGGGGGTAAGCTGATCAATGGTGATCCCAATTACAATGAATCAAGACGAACCATCAAAACGTACAATCAAAATCGTTGGGTGAGTGCGAAATTTCCTGGCGATGGGAAGACTCCTTTCTCAACTGTTGGATACAACTGGATGCTCACTGATTATGTCATTGAAGATGCATCGTATTTCTCTCTCCGCGATGTTAACATAGGCTATTCCATTCCTGCTGCATTCATGAAAAAAGTGAAGGTCAACAGCATGCGGTTTTATTTCTCTGCACAAAATCTTTATTTCAAAACAGCGAAAGGTTACAGAGGACTCAACCCTGAAGGAAGGTTCTCCAACGGCGCCTATTCATCCGTTTTAATCGATGGATACCAGCGTGGATCTTTCCCAATTCCTAAAACATTGTTGATAGGCATTGACATCAATTTCTAACCCAAACGAATTAAAAACAGCGATATGAAATCAATTGTACCTGTATTCCTTGTTTGCATGTTTTTCCTTGCTTCCTGCAAAAAAAACATTGAGCTCTATCCGCTCAGCAACGTAACCACTGCCACATTTTACAAGAATACAACAGATATACAAACAGCCCTTATCGGCTGCTACAACGGTATGCAGAAGCCCCTGTTGGAAGAATGGAAAATGACAGAGCTGAGAAGCGACAATGCCATCATGGGTAATCCTGCCAGTAAATCGGTGCCCAACCGAGATTTGAGTGATCTGGATCTTTTTATTCCCAATACTTCACACCAGGGTATCTACAATTTTTGGATCAGTACCTATGCCAATATTCGCAACGTCAACCTGATCCTGAACAGCTTGAATGTCAATTATGCTCCAACAGCTGGATCAATGACAGCCGATACTTCAGATGTACTGATTTCATCAGCTGACAAAAAAATCCTCTCTGCTGAAGCCGCATTCATCAGGGCCTATCACTATTTTAACCTGGTCAGACAATTCGGTGGAGTCTTTCTTGTTCACGAACCTTTGTCTCCCTTTGATGCTACATCATTGAACAGAGAGTCTGTTGCAGAAATTTACAAGCTTATCATCGCAGATCTCAACTATGCTGCTGCCAATGGTGCCTCATTGAAGTATGCTTCAATTCCTGCTCCTTCATTGGGTCGTGTAAACAGCTGGACGGCAAAAGCCATGTTGGCAAAAGTCTACCTGACCTTGAACCGAAAGGCTGAAGCCATCCCTTTGTTGAACGATGTCATTGCCAACAGCGGATATGGATTGGTTGTAACATACAATGATGTTTTCTCCATTTCCAACGAAATGAACAAGGAAATACTTTTTGCTATTCGCTACAAAGCAGGCGGTATTGGCCTTGGCTCTCCTTTCCCCAACGCTTTTGCGCCTGAGCTGAGTGGAACAGCAGTCATCATCGGAGACGGTGGAGGATTCAATACCCCAAGTGCAGACTTGAACCTTGGGTATGCAGCCACTGATTTGCGGAAGGCCATCAGCATTGGCGAATATGGCAGCACCAAAGTATTGTATCCCAAAAAAATGATTTCTCCGGTATCCATTGTGAACGATGCAGAGAATGATTGGATCGTATTGCGCTACGCGGATGTTTTACTGATGCTGGCTGAAGCACAGGGGAATTCTGCAGCCAGCCTTGCATTGATCAACCAGACCAGAAAAAGAGCAGGGTTGACTGATTTGTTGCCTGCTGCTGTGAATACAGTTGCCTTGTTTGAGAAAGAACTGACCAATGAGCGCAAACTGGAATTTGTTTTCGAAAACGTTCGGTGGTATGATTTGTTGCGCTACAACAAGACAATGACTACTATAACTGCTGAGCAAACCCTGAAAAATCATTACAGTGCCATTTATACTGCCCACTACGGAAAGTATCCTTCGCCACGTCCAACACTGGCCCAGATCCAGGCCTACATAACGACAGATCGTTTGCTGTTACCGATTCCCCAGCGTGAAATCGACAACAATACCACCTTAAAAATCCTGCAAAATCCAGGATATTGATTACATTAATATTTGAAAATAAATAACATGATGCGTAAGCCGGCATTGATCATCTCAGCCACACTTTTATTTTTAGCTTTTGACTTGGTAGCCCAGCAGGCAAAGAAACCCAATATACTTTTTATTGCGGTGGATGACCTGAAGCCTATCATGGGTTGCTATGGAAACAAACTCATCAAAACGCCCAACATTGATCGTCTTGCAAAGATGGGCACAATGTTTTCCAACAACTATTGTCAACAGTCTGTATGCGGGCCTACCCGCGCCAGTTTGATGACGGGGATGAGACCTGATTATACAAAAGTTTGGGACCTGAAAACACAGATGCGTGATATCAATCCTGATATTGTAACCTTGCCGCAGTATCTGATTTCACAAGGCTACAATACCGTTGGAACTGGAAAAATTTTTCATCCCAGTAGTGCCATCAAAAAGATTGATCCAGTTTCCTGGAACTTGCCTTACATGGAGCCAGAGGCCACTGATTATGCCAATGGCCTTGGGAAACCTGCTAATAGCCAATACCAAAAGCCCGAAAACAAGGCCATGTTCCTTGTCAAAAAGGAGCGGGTTCAAAGGGATGATGATGACGAAATGCCTACATCCATTAAGGGACCTTCAATTGAAAACTACGATGTTCCAGACAATGCCTATGATGATGGGGTGATTACGATCAAAGCCAAAGATCAGATGGTTAAAATGCACAAAGACAACAAGCCCTTTTTTCTTGCCGTAGGTTACCACAAGCCCCATCTTCCTTTCGTAGCACCCAAGAAATACTGGGATCTATACAACCGTGCAGACATGCCTCTGGCCAGCTTCCAGGAACATGCCAGCAATGCACCTGAATTGGCATATCACAAATCGGGTGAGTTGAGAAATTATACCGACATTCCGGCATTTGCCATGTTCAACGAGCCAGGTCTTCACATTAGGCTAAAAACCGAAAAACAACTGGAATTGATCCATGGGTATTATGCAGCTGTATCCTATTTGGATGCACAAGTTGGAATCTTATTGAATACACTGGATTCCTTGGGAACCCTGAACAATACAATTATTGTGTTGTGGGGTGATCATGGGTGGCACCTGGGCGATCATGATCTCTGGGAAAAGCATACCAACCTGGAACAAGCAACACGTGCTCCATTGATCATTGCCGCACCAGGCATGAAGCCTGGTCCAACCAGTTCCTTGTCTGAACATGTTGATATTTTCCCAACACTCTGTGACCTTGCATCCGTGCCTGTTCCGAAACATTTGCAGGGCAAGAGCCTAAAGCCTGTCATGCAGAACAAGAAGGCTGCTGTGAATGAATTTGCCATGAGCCAATATCCCAGAAAGCTCAGCAAAGAGGAGATGAAAAAGAAAAATTATACCAGCAATGCCATGATGGGATACAGCATGCGCACAGATAAATACCGTTTCACCATCTGGATGAATGATTTTACCTCAAACACTCCATTCAGTGAAAACAAAGTGTACGCTACAGAATTATATGATTATGTTGCAGATCCACTGGAAAAGCACAATGTAATTGATGAAACGTCCTATGCAAAAGTTGCTGTGGAATTGCGCAAAGAAATGATTGAATTTTTCAAATCCCAAGAAAAAAAATAAATGAAGCTCATATACTGTTTTCTGTTGTCTTTGGTTTTTGCAAATGCTTCTTTTGCCCAAAGCAAGAAGCCCAATATCATTTTTATTTTGGCAGATGATCTGGGTATTGATGGCGTGAGTGCTTACGGGGCAGATTTTTACAAAACACCGGTCATTGATAAGCTTGCCCAGGAAGGCATTCGCTATACCAATGCCTATACTGTGCCTTTGTGCGGGCCCTCCAGGGCCTTGATACTATCAGGAAGATATGGCTTTAGGACAGGTGCAGTCAACCAAGACATGACCGGTGAAATCAAGCCCTCTGCTGAGAACTTCATGCCAGCCATTTTAAAAAAAGCAGGATACACATCATCGATGATCGGCAAATGGGGGCAGTTGCCTTTAGACCCCGGAGCCTTTGGGTTTGATGATTATTTGCGTTTTTTTGGAAGTGGATCTTATTTTAATGAAGCAGGAAAGAAAGATAAATATGTTGTGAATGGGAAAGAAGCTGAGTTGAAGGATGGTGAGTACATGCCAGACCTGATGCATAATCACATGGTCAACTTTTTGGACCAGCATAAAAAAGATCCTTTCTACCTGTACTATTCATTGTCACACGTGCACGGAGAGATTGTTGCAACCCCTGATACCAAGCCAGGCACCACTGATTACAAGGAACTCTACAATGACAACATTGCCTACATGGACAAACTTGTAGGTAAGTTGTTACATACCCTGGATAGCTTGAACTTAAGGGAGAACACGCTGATTGTTTTTATGGGAGATAATGGTACCGCTGGTCAAGCTGCTGTGATTGGAAGGGTTAATGGACAAAAACTCAGTGGCAAAAAGGGAACCATGCAGGAGTGTGGAAGCCTGGTGCCGATGATTGTCAACTGGCCTGGTATGATCAAAAAGCCCGGTGTCTCCAATAGTTTAATTGATGCAGCGGACTTTATTCCCACTTTCGCTGAACTTGCCGGGGCCCCACTTCCAACAAACAATGTATTGGATGGGGTAAGTTTTGCCTACCAGCTGAAAGGTGGCAAAGGAACTCCCAGGGAGTGGATTTTTACTGGTCTGGGCAAGGACTGGTATGTGCGTTCTGCCAACTGGAAATTGATGCGGTCAGGTGATCTTTATGACATGAGGAAGGCCCCTTTTGAAGAGAAGTTGGTTGTGTTGGATGACAAAACCACCGCAGAAAAAAAGAAGCTGCAGGCTGTTTTGGATAAATTGAATCCTGCTGCCGGCTTCCTTGATAATGGTGATGGGAGTGGTAGACATGCCAACAAAACAAAAAATAAAGAGAAAAACCAGTGATGAGAAAAATTTCAGTCTTCTTGGGGGCATTAATGATTGTCTCCCTTTCACTTGTCGCTCAAGAAAAAATATCCTTCACCGATCTGGTTACCATAGACTTCAATCATCTGGTCAACAGCAAAGCAAGGATTCAAAAAAACGATCCGGAGTATACCAAAGCCTTTGATCAATTGAAGGTGGATGCTGAAAAGGCATTGAGGTTCAAACCTGTGAGCGTGATGAGCAAAACAGATCTGCCTCCAAGTGGAGACAAGCATGATTACATGAGCATAGCGCCTTATTGGTGGCCCAATTCCAGTACTGCCAATGGTATTCCTTACATAAGGAGGGATGGTGAGATTAACCCTGAAGTGAAAAATTTTCCTGATAAAGTTGTATTGCCTGGCCTGAGTGCCAGTATTTATCATCTGTCGTTGGTCTTTTATTTTACCGGAAAAGAAGCCTACGCAGAACATGCCAGCAAGCTGATCAGGGTATGGTTTCTTGATGAGGCAACCAGGATGAACCCTAACCTGAAATTTGCGCAGTCTGTCAAGGGGGTTACTGATGGTAGGGCAGAAGGGGTGATTGATACGCGGCATTTTATGCACATTATGGATGCGATTCAGCTGCTCCAGGCATCAAAAGCATGGACAAAAAAAGATCAGCAGGGCATGGAAGGATGGGTAAAGGAGTTTATCCAATGGTTGGGCAACAGTACCATTGGGATAGAAGAAAAAAATGCCCCCAACAACCATGGAGTCTGGTATGATGCCCAGCTACTGGCTTATGCAGGATTTTTGAGGGATTCTACCCTTATCAAGACCATTTATGCGAGGGTATTGAACCGGCTTGACCTGGAAATGGATGCCCAGGGTTCCTTTCCGTTGGAAATGAGAAGGACCACATCCCTGCATTACTCGGTATTTATTTTGAATGCATACTGTAGTTTGGCCACACGTTTCCAACAGCTTGGCCTGGATCTTTGGCAAACCAAAACGGCATCAGGAAAATCGTTAAAAAAGGGATTCGATTTTATCCTGCCGTATTTGCTGAGAGCTCAACAATGGACCGGCCCACAGATCAATGAATTCAAGCAGGCAGAAGCCATACCACTGCTAAACAAAGCCATTTCACAGTATGGCTGCAGTAGCTGTTTAGAGGAAATGAAACGGCTTGCTGGAGCTGCCTATCCATTTTTGTTGATGAAATTGCTCTAGTTGGTTTGTCTATTTTTTAAAAAAGACCTGCTATTGAATGAACAGTGTTCTTGACCTCATTTTGCCATTGACATCCACCCTGACACTGTAAATGCCTTTTTTGGCAATATGCAATGGAACATGAATTTCACGGCCAGTAACCATTAGCAAAGGAGATTTATAAACAATTGTACCAGTTGCATCAAGGACAGTAATCTGGATGTTCATTTTTTGCTCCTTGGGCAAGACTACTGCTACTTTGAATTCACCAGCGCTGGGATTGGGATAAACTTTTACTGCAAGAGAGTCTGATTCAGGAACGAGGCTGCCAATACTAAGCTTGAACTCATTGGAGGAAGTCCAGCATATTTCATCGGCGCTGGTCTCTACCCTGTATATGCCAATCTTTGTGGCCTTTATTTGCTGGGTCTTATCTTTCAACGGTTCACCATTGAAAAACCACCTGTACATGGGTGCTTTAGTGCTTGAAAGCGTGGAATCTTTGAAAGACAAGGTGGGCTTTTCAAGGGTATTCCTGATAAACCGGACAAGGGGAGAGGACTTTGAAAAACATCCAAGTGCAGCATTCCCAACTGTTACAGAGACCTTTTGGGAACTTTTGATCCAAATGAAAGGTGTTGTATCTCCTGTGCTCCATCGATAAGACTTGAACTCTCCATTGCTTACGGTAAGTTTGATCATGCTGTCCCTGAAGCAATGTGTAGACTCAACTTGAATCTTATTGATATTCGGTACTAATGCCATGATCAAATCGCAATTCGATGGTGGAGTCGCAGTATAGATAAATTCTCCCAATGCAGCCTCACCGTATGTTGTACTTAAAGAGACCATCCCTGTCGCACCGTCTCCCACCATAGCAATGACGGTGGTATCATTCATCACCTGAAACGCTCCTGCAGGAACGTTCTTGAAGTAAACAGATTTTGTCGAACCCAGATTTTTGCCAAAAATGTAGACTTTTGTGCCTTTTGTTCCTGTTTTAGGTTCAAATCTTAGTATTACAGGTTTCTGCGCAAGGGCTGAAAGTGTAATTATCCCGGAAAGGAGCGTGAGCAAGAATTTAGATTTCATCTTGGCTGTTTTAAGCTGATTCTTTAATTTTTTCCATTTTCCATGGCATTTAAGCCACCAATGCAAGTTAGAATCTTTTTTTTATTAAAACATGCTTTAATGAGATTTCAACGGGATAACTGCTTCGATTTTTTTATAAAAAATACATTGCTTACTTTTGCTACCCCAAATCAACCATGGCGAGGTAGCTCAGGTGGTTAGAGCGTCGGATTCATAACCCGAAGGTCTCGGGTTCAACTCCCGATCTCGCTACTAAAGGGATAAATCAGGTTCATGCTGGTTTATCCCTTTTTTCATTTCTGACCCCATTCAACATCACAAGCACTTGCTCTTTTGTTTCGAATTTGCGCAAACGTTTGCGCAGTCGACAGATTTCTTAATTGGCTATATTGTTAATGATTCGCCAATTTTTGTGATTAGAGTGGATGAATAAATTACCTCATCTGACCATCCTTTCTATTGACCAGCTTTTGGCTTTATCGGATATTTCACCAAACCAAACTAAGTTATGAAACCAAAACATTACCTGTTGTTTCTCTTGGCTTGTTGCTTTGCTGTTTCCACTTCCTTTTCACAGGAGGGAACAGTGCTGGTCGCAGGTCTTGTGAAGGACAAAACCGGCATGCTGATTGCCAATGCCAGTGTCACAGAGAAGGGTACACAAAACACCGTTGCGACCAATGCAAGCGGCTTGTTCAGTATTCGTGTAAAAAACTCATCTGCTCTAATTGTACTCAGTGCAGTTGGTTATGCTCCTCAGGAACTGGCTGTAGTTACAACCGGTAATATGGTTGTTGAGATGGACATCAAAGCAGAAAATCTGAGTGAAGTAGCTGTAGTTGGTTATGGCCGGCAGAAAAAAATAAGCGTTGTGGGATCACAAACAACAGTAAAGCCGGAGGAGTTGAAAATTCCGGTTAGGGACCTTACCAATGCTTTGGCTGGACGTTTGGCTGGTGTTGTTGCTGTGCAACGCAGTGGTGAGCCAGGGTATGATGCCGCTTCTATTTTTATTCGTGGTGTTTCAACATTTGCATCCAGTCCCCGCAGCCCATTGCTGGTAGTGGATGGTG